>Ga0315286_10005117_pt1 | contig 12643 bp, 5 predicted proteins | sample YL17G10_0_MG_FD_205038 | JGI IMG/M metagenome (GOLD analysis project Ga0315286, IMG submission 205038) | Sediment microbial communities from Yellowstone Lake, YNP, Wyoming, USA - YL17G10_0 | ecosystem: Environmental > Aquatic > Freshwater > Lake > Sediment | place: USA: Wyoming | collected... | reverse complement strand
CACTCGTGGTTTTCGGCTACCTGAACATCCGCGGCGTCCGTTTTGCAGGCGGATCCCAACTCTGGATGGTGGTGTTGATGGTGGGTTCCGTGGCGCTGCTGGCCACCGGATCCTTGATGGATCCCCAGGTCTCCATGAAGAATCTCGTGCCGCTCTTTGCGCCGGGAAAATCCGCATGGGTTTCCATTCTCCTGGTCCTGGCCCTGACGCCCTGGGCGTACATGGGATTCGACACTATCCCGCAAGCGGCGGAGGAGATCGGCTTTCCCCCGGAGAAGGCCAAGCGACTCATGTTCGCTTCGATTCTCATGGGATGCGTCATGTATTGTGTCGTGATCTTGTCCACCGCCCTCGCCAGCCCCTGGGAAGCGCAGGTCTACCCAAAGGTGCCCGTGTGGGCAACGGGCACCAGCATACGCGCGAGCATGGGTGGCTTTGGGGTGGTCGTCCTGATGGTGGGCGTGGTCATGGGCATCCTCACGGGAATCAACGGGTTCTACCTCGCGACCAGCCGTCTCCTTTTCTGCATGGGACGCGCCCGGATCCTCCCGCCATGGTTCGGCGAGATTCATCCGAAGTACAAGACGCCCCGGAATGCCGTCCTCTTCATCATGTGGGTCTCCTTTCTCGCCCCTTGGTTCGGGCGTGAGGCGATTCTCTGGATTGTCAACATGAGCGCCCTGGGCATGGCCCTTGGCTATGCCTACACGTCATTCGCAGCAGCCCGATTGAGCCGAGGGACCGAGGAACACAGGCATCGTTGGATCTTCTATGTTGGCGGTGTCTTTTCCATCAGCGTCGTCGCGGTTCTGACGCTGCCCAACAGCCCCGCCTCGCTCGAGATGCCTTCCTGGATTGCCCTGGGTGCGTGGACACTGCTGGGGGCAATCTTCTACCTGGGGCAGGCTCGCGAGTTCCGGAGAATCCCCAAGGCGGAGTTGGACCGGCTCATCCTCGACCTGGAGGCTTCCGAGGCGGCGCCTTCGACCGTGTAGCATCACTCACCCATTCCCGGGGACTTCATATGCGATATCTGAAATCACCATCACTCAATCCTGCACAGCGAAACCAGGATGTCCGCGATCGCGTGGAAGCCATGCTCGCAGACATCGAGCGGCGCCGGGAAGACGCCGTCATCGAGTACGCTCGCACGCTCGACGGATGGGAGGGTGACTTCATCCTTTCGGAGAGCAAGAAAGCACGACTCCTGGCGGGAGTCCCAAGTAAGATCCGGGCCGACATCGACTTCGCCCACACACAGATCACGAGGTTCGCTCAGGCCCAACGAGACAGCATCAGGGAGTTCGAGCTCGAGACCGAGCCCGGCGTGCGTCTGGGCCAGCGAGTAATCCCGGTCAAGTCCGTGGGTTGCTACGTCCCCGGTGGACGCTTCGCCCATGCGGCCTCCGCGCTCATGAGCGTGGCCACCGCCAGGGTGGCGGGCGTCACCAATGTCACCGTGTGCACCCCGCCGAGAGGGGACTCCATCAACCCGGCCGTGGCGTACGCGGCGGATCGCTCCGGTGCGGACCTGATCCTCGAGATGGGCGGAGTCCAGGCCATCGCGACCATGGTCTACGGCCTGTTCGGCTGTCCTCCTGCCGACATGGTGGTAGGCCCCGGAAACGCGTATGTGGCAGAGGCCAAACGCCTCCTCTTCGGCCGGGTGGGCATCGACGTGATCGCCGGGCCCACCGAGTCGGCGATCATCGCCGATGAGGGTGCGGATCCCATGACGATCGCCATCGACCTGGTGTCTCAGGCCGAGCACGGCTACGACTCCCCGGTGTGGTTGTTCACCACGAGTGCGCGGGTGGCCGAGGCCGTTGATCGCCTGATTCCCAAGGTGGCCGCCGACTTGCCCAATCCCGAGGTCGCGCTCGCGGCCTGGCGGGACTACGGAGCCATCGTGATCTGCGACTCCAGGGAGGAGACCGTCGAGGTGAGCGACGGGTACGCGCCCGAGCATCTTCAGGTGCTTGCCGATGACCTGCCGTGGTGGACGGCCCGCCTCACCTGTTACGGATCGCTCTTCCTGGGCGAAGGGAGCACCGTCCCTCAGGGAGACAAGTGCTCAGGCACCAACCACATCCTCCCCACCGGAAGGGCTGGGCGCTACAGCGGAGGGCTGAGCGCCCTCGGCTTCCTCAAGGTCGTCACGTATCAGCAGTTGAGCCCTGAAGCCAACCAGCAGTTCAGTGCCGTCGCCTCCCGCATCTCGCGGCTGGAGGGTATGGAAGCACACGCCCGGGCCTGCGACTGGCGACTTCGGAAATACCATCCTGACGCCGAACAGGATTTCGAGGTGTACCCTCAGGTCTCCTACGCCTGAATCTGCGTATCAGCATCAATGGCACGATACGGTGCGTTGCTTCTGGAGTCTGCGATGAATGACACTCGCCGCACGTCACGGCCTACCATCGTTACGCTGCTCCTGTCCCTTGTCGTCGCCCTGACCCCGCTGCCCGGCGCCGCGCAGACGCCGATCAGCGCGACGGACAAGTTCAGGCAGCTGGAAGAGACCCTCCCGACCCCCGGCGAGTCTCGAACCGCCTCGGGGGCGCCGGGGCGTGGATACTGGCAGCAGAGAGCCGACTACGTCATCGACGCCGAGCTGGACGAACTCAACCGGCGGATCACGGGTCGGGAGACGGTCACCTACAAGAACAACTCGCCCGACACCCTGACCTATGTCTGGCTGCAGCTTGACCAGAACACGTTCCGGAAGGACTCGGACGCGAACCTGACGAAAACGGCACCGCGCCTCGCCCAGCCGGTTCCGGCCGCTGGCGCGGGCCCCGCGCCGGGGAATCGGCTGGCGTTCGACGCGCTGGACGGCCTGCTGACCGCGATGGATTTCGACGGCGGTCACAACATCACCGCCGTCACCGACGCCAAGGGCCAGCCGCTGTCCTACACCATCGTGAAGACGATGATGCGCATCAACCTCCCGCAGCCGCTGGCGCCGGGTGGAGTGTTCGTCTTCGGCGTGCAGTGGCACTACAACGTCCACAACGCGAAGAAGCTCGGCGCTCGCACCGGCTACGAGACCTTTCCGAAGGACGGTAACGACATCTTCGAGATTGCGTTGTGGTTCCCGCGACTCGCCGCCTACACCGATGTGAACGGCTGGCATCACAAGCAATTCCTCGGATCGGGGGAGTTCACCCTGGAGTTTGGTGACTACCTGGTCCGGATCACCGCACCCGAGGATCACGTCGTGGCCGCGTCGGGCGTGCTGCAGAACCCGCTCGAAGTCCTGACCGCCGCCCAGCGCGAGCGGCTCGAGCAGGCGAAGACCGCGACATCGCCCGTCCTGATCGTGACGCCGTCTGAAGCACTGGCCAACGAGAAGCACAAGCCGACGACGAAGAAGACCTGGGTGTTCAAGGCGGAGAGCGTGCGGGATTTCGCATTCGCGTCCTCCCGCAAGTTCGTCTGGGACGCGCAGGGGCTCGCGATGGCGGGGAAGCCCGTGATGGCGATGTCGTTCTACCCCAACGAGGGCAACCCGCTCTGGGGCCGGTACTCGACGGCCGCGGTCATCCACACCCTGAACGTCTATTCGAAGTTCACGTTCGACTATCCCTACCCCACCGCGATCTCCGTGAACGGCCCCATCGGCGGGATGGAGTATCCGATGATTTGCTTCAACGGGCCGCGTCCCGATGAGGATGGGACGTATCCGGCGCGGACGAAGTACGGGCTCATCTCCGTGATCATCCATGAAGTCGGCCACAACTACTTCCCGATGATCGTCAATTCGGACGAGCGGCAGTGGCCATGGATGGACGAGGGCGTGAACTCGTTCGTGCAGTTCCTCGCCGAGTCCGAATGGGAGAAGGACTACCCGTCGAACCGCGGCGAGCCGAGGACCATCACCGAGTACATGCGGTCGGATGCCCAGGATCCGATCATGACCAACCCCGACTCGGTCCAGGTGCTTCCGTCGACCGCCTACGCCAAGCCCGCCGCCGGCCTCAACATCCTGCGCGAGACCATCATGGGGCGCGAGCTGTTCGACTACGCGTTCAAGGAGTACGCGCGACGCTGGAAGTTCAAGCGCCCGGAGCCTTCCGACTTCTTCCGCACCATGGAGGACGCGTCCGGCATCGATCTCGACTGGTTCTGGCGGGGCTGGTTCTACTCGACCGATCATGCGGATCAGGCCATCGACGGGGTGACGCGCTATCGCATCGACACCGGGAATCCCGAGGTGGAGAAGCCGCTGCAGAAGGAGGAACGGAGCGCCGCTCCAGAGTCGCTCTCGGCCTCCCGCAATGCGGCCCTGCCGAAAATCGTCGACCGCGTGCCTGCGCTCAAGGACTTCTACAACGCATACGACGCGCTGGCCGTGCACCCGGCGGACCTGAACGCGTACGGAGCGGCGCTGCAGAAGCTGGATCAGCGCGAGAAGGACCTCCTGGCCATCTCGTTGAACTTCTACGTGGTCACCATCCGGAATGTGGGCGGCCTCGTGATGCCGGTGATCATGAAGGTCGACTTCGCGGACAAGACGAGTGAGGAGATTCGGATCCCTGCGGAGATCTGGCGGCGCAACTCGGAGGTGGTCGAGAAGATGATCGTGACCACGAAAGAGATCGTCTCGATCACGCTCGACCCGCACCTCGAAATCGCCGACACGGATCTCTCGAACAACGTGTTCCCGAAGGGGGTCAACGGGTCGCGGATCCAGCTCTTCAAGCCGGACAAGATGAAGAACCCGATGCAGGAACTGGAGAAGAAGCCGGGTGGAGACCGAAGGCCCGACGGCGGGAAGTAGCGTGCGGCGTCAGTCGGGCAGGCTGCGGCGTGATTGCGGGGCTCCCCCGGGAGTCTGACTCAACGGCCGCGGGCCGACGACCGTCGACACAACTCGGCCCCTTCGCGGGACGCCCGGCGAGGGGAATGTCGGAACGGGCACCTCACTCGGGATCGCGAATCGGACGCCTCGCCTCGAATCGGGACAGGTGCGACGCGAGCGCGGAGGCTGCAGCCTGGTTTCCCTGCCGCTCCGCCAGCGCGAGCCCGTCGCGCGCGGTCGCCGCCGCCTCGTCGAAGCGCCCGGCCTCGGCGTACGCGGCGGCGAGCGTCGTCAGCGCCATCACGTTCCCCCGGAAGGTCAACCGGACCGCGCGCTCACTCAGCGCGACGGCCCGCGCGCCGTCGCGCACCGCGTCCTCGGGCGCAGTCGCCAGCAGCCAGCCGAGACGGCTCATCAGGAACGGCGTGTCAGGCGCCGCCGCCACCGCAAGCGCGAAGTAGCGCGCGGCCTGAGGCCGTCGTCCGAGCGCACCATACGCCTCAGCCAGACTGCCGTAGGCCGGGTGGTAGGCCGGATCGATGGCGAGCGCCCGTTCGAGGTGCGACACGCCCTCGTCCACGCGCCCGAACGAACACAGCACGGATCCGAGCGTGGCGTGAGTCTGCGCACTCCCGTCCTTCAAACGAATGGCTTCGCGAAGCTGCGCCTCCGCCTCCTCGAACCGCCTCGCCGTCGTCAGGATGACGCCGTAGTTGAGCCGCGCTCGTGGGTTGTCGGGCCGTTTGTCCACCGCGTCCCGCCAGATGCGCTCTTCAGACCAGAAGTCGCGATTCCGATCGGCGGTTTGGCCGCCGAGCGCGGCGGCTAGACCGCCGACTGCGACGGCGGCTGCCACGCCGCCGGCGATCTTCCTCCGGCGTGGCTCGACCACCAACCACCGCAGGAGGCCGCGACCAACCAGATACCCGACGACGACGACGAGGCTCACGAGGCCGGCCAGAGGGAGGTACATCCGCCGCTCCGCGGCAATCTCCGTCGGCAGCGGCAGCAGGCTCGAGGACGGCGCGAGCGCGGCGAAGATCCACGCGCCGGCGAAGCCCCACGGCCACCGGCGGACGACGGCGAGCAGCGTGAGGACGAGCAGCGACGTCACGGCGAGCGCCTGAGGCGCGACGTCGGCCATGGACCGCGCCATGGGCCACCCGTCGTAGTCGAGCACGAGCGGCGAGGCCACGGCAGCCAGCCGGAGGTAGTGCACGACGACGCCGGCCTGCGTCAGCAGATAGGTCCACGGCGTCCAGCCATCAATCCCCGGCCCGACCGACGTGGGCCAGCGCTCCTGGGCGACGAGCACCGCGAGCAGGGCCCAGGTGGCTGCCAGGCCGGCATATAGCGGCATCCGTCCACGGGCCGCGACTCTCCCGCCCGCGTGCGCTGATTCGCCGGGCTCGCCAGACGGGTTTGACGCAAACATCCAGTCCCACAGCCATATCATGACTGGTGCGACGACCATCGTCTGCTTGCTGCCCATGCCGAGCAGGCACGCGCCGACGGAGCCCGCGGTCCACCACCGGCGCGCCCCCTTCGTCACGCCGGGCGCTCCGGCCCTAATGGCGCAGTACAGCGTGAGGACGTACCACAGCCCCATCAGCACTTCGGTGCGCTGCACGACGTAGGTCACCGCATCGGTCAGCAGCGGATGGACCAGCCAGATGAGCGCCGCCGCGAAGGCGAGCGGCGACGCGTGATCGCCGAGGCTCGACCGCAGCCGATCGGATTGCAGGGTCCGTCGCACGACGCCGAACATCGCGAGCGCCGCAAGCAGATGCAGCGCGAGATTGAAGGCGTGGTAGCCCCGGACGTTGCGGAGGAACCGCTCCCGTGAGCCGGGCGACGCGCCGGGCCCGTCCGGCGTCAACACGTCGCGCACCTCCTCGGGCGCCAGCGCGTAGTTGATGGCGAGCGTCAGGCTTGCCACGGGCCGGCCCGACACCGGCGCCTCCGGTGGGGCGGACATGGCTGTCGAGAGGGGCCACAGCGTCCGGATGTGCGAGTTGTGGACGATGGCCGGGTGATCGTCAAGCACGAAGACGCCGTCGAAACTCGTGGCGTACGCCCAGCACCCGGCCGCAACCAGCGCAACAACAGCGAGCGAGGTCGGCCACTGCCGCCCGCCGATTCGACGGCTCAGCGGGCGGTCGACAGGGCGCGCGGCCGGGGCGGTGCGAACGGATCGTCGGGTCGCGGCCATGGACCGCAACCTACGCCACACCGGCGCCCGGTGACGCCGCGGATCGGCGGCCGGACTCCCGTTCGGCACGATCGAGCAGCGACGCCAGCCCGGGCGGCATCTGGATGACCGCGAAGATCTGATACGCGAAGAGCGACCGGCTCACGTGCAGCAACACGCGATTCAGCCGCAGTAGCCCGCGGGCCAGCCACGTGTCACCGAGCGCGAGCGGGAAGGGCGCCGGCACGCCCCGGATGTCGACCACGCGGCACCCCGCCTGCTCGAAGAGCCGCCTGAACGTGCCGAACGTGAACAGGCGGGTGTGCGTCAGATCGAGAATGCCCCGTTTCCCATAGTTGAACCAGCCGGCGAGCAGCATCAGCCGCATGACGACGAAGGCCACGTTTCCCGTGCTGACGACCAGCGTCAGGCCCGGGTTGCGCTCAGACGCAACGACAAGGCCGTCAACGAACCGCTCCGGCGACGCGAGGTGCTCGATGACGTCCAGCATAACCGCGCAATCGAACCCCGCAAGATCGATCAGCAGCGGGCTGGCGTTCAGATCGCGCTGCTCGAACCGGTCCAGCTCGGCGCTCGCGGCGAGCGGCAGCCGGTCCATGCCCGTCACGTGGCAGCCGCGCTCGCGAAGCACGCCGCCGAGATGCCCGCCAGCGCAGCCGATGTCGAGCACGCGCGACCGGGGCGCGATGCGAGCGAGCGCGAGCGTATGCGTGCTCTCGAAGCCGAGGCGCGACACGTAGTGCGCGTGGCTGACTGCCGGTGGCAGGCAGTCGAACTTCCGATCGTAAAACAGCGACCACGTCTGCGCGCGCGCCTTGACGCATGATGCGACCACATTCCACGCGTACCTCAGACCGTTGACCCGGCAGATCTCGTCGCCGTAGTAGGTGGGAATCGGCAACTCGCGGATGCGGCAGCCGGCCACCAGCAACTGGATGAGGATCTCGGTGTCGAAATGAAAGGCGTCGGTGTTGAGATGGAACGGGATCCGCCGCAGCACGGAAGTCGCATAGATACGGTACCCGGAGTGGAACTCGCTCAACTGGGCGTGCAGCAGCCGATTCTGGATCGCGGTGAGGATCCGGTTGCCGAGAAGCTTGTAGACCGGCATGCCGCCGCGGCGCGCCTCGCCCTTTTGCAACATGCGCGAGCCGAGCACCGCCTCGGCCTCGCCCGCGGCGAGCGGTTCCACCAGATCGGGCAGGCGCTCGGGCGCATACTGCCCGTCACCGTGCAGCAAGGCCACGAACTCGAACCCCCGATCGATCGCGTAGTGGAAGCCGATCTTCTGATTGCCGCCGTAGCCCTGATTGATCGGGTTCACCAGCACGGTGAGCGAGAACGGCAGCATGCCAGCGCGCCTGATCGCCTCGCCCCGTTCGAAGGTCTGATCCGCCGACCCGTCGTCGATCACCAGCACCTCGACGTCGTAGCGGTCGACGAGCGCTGCCGGGATGCGCGTGAGCACCTGCCGGATGGTCGTCTCCGCCTGGTACGCGACAATGAGGACGAGCAGGCGTGGCCGGGTGGTTCCGCTCATCGTGGTGGCGACCAACTCTCGCGCGGACGGGAAGACGGCGCGTGGCGTGTCGACGGAATCTCCAGAAGAGCTTAACAAAGGGCGAGGCGGGAACCGCAGCGAAAGATCGTCGCGGTACGGCTCCCTCCAAGAACAAAGCCCTCCGGGCGGATGCCCGGAGGGCCTGACCTTCGTCCGTCCGAGCGACCAACTAGAACGTAAACTTGACGGACAGCCGGGTCGAACGGCGATTCTGGAACGTGTTCGGCGTCTTGTAGAACGCGTTGGTCCGCAGCGTGCCGGTATAGGAAGCCGCGAGCGCCTGCAGATCGAAACCGTTGTCGTTGAAGATGATCGACGACGGCACCGTCATGTTGATCGGATCCCGGTACGGCTCCGGGCCCATGCGGAACACGTTGAAGTACGCGGTCCAGGCGTCCTGATCGAACAGGTTGTCGATGTTCATCTGAATCAGCGCGCGCATCGACTTGCCGAGCCGGAACTCCTGCGTCGCGACTAGATCGAACTGGGAGTACGTCGGCGTCCGGCCCAGGTCGTTGCGGCCGTTGACGAACATCGGGTAGCCGTTGGCGCGACCGCCGATACGCACGATGGTCGACTGAGGCGCGCCGCTCTCGATGAGGTAGAAGCCGCCGACCGACGTGCCGGTTTTGAACTCGTAGGTGCCGGCCAGCTTCACGGAGTGCGGGCGGTCCGTCGGCAGCACGCCGTACACCTGGTCGCCGTGGCTGTCGTAGCTCATCACCATGTTGTCCCAGTAACGGGTCGTGCCGGCCGCCGAGCGGCCCAAGTTGCTGTTGCCGACGGCCGGCTCGTCGCCGCTCGTGAGACCCGTCCAGTTCCCGAACAGACGGCTCCACACGTAGCTGGCCGTGCCGGACCAGTGGTTCGAGAGCCGGCGCGTCAGCTTGACCTCGATGGCGTCGTAGTCGCGCTTCGGCTTCGATTCCGCCCACGTCGGAAACGTCGGCTCGAAGAACTCGCCGAAGCCTTCGCCGGGGTTTGTCAGCACGAACAGCTCGCCGACGCCCGGGACGTCCACGCCGACGTCGTCGATGGCCCGAATCGCCCACTTGTGAACGTAGCGGACGCCGAGCGACATGACCGGGCTGAGCTGGTGGTCGAGCCCGGCCGTGAACTCACCGGACTTCACCGGCTTCACGTTCTGGTCGATACCCGACATGTTGGGGATGCCGAAGTAATTGGCATAGGCCGGATTCGGGAGGTTCGTCGCGAGGTTGAAATCCACCTGATTGACGAACGTCCCCGGGCAGCCCGCCGCGGCCGCTTCGCAGCTGATGCTGGCCCAGTCCGGCGTGTTGAGGGTGTAGTAGTAGGAGATGTTGTGGGTGCCGCCCATCGAGACGCGCGCGAGGCTGAGCGGCATGATCGCATAGTACCAGCCGAAGCTCCCGTAGGCCTTCCACCGGCCGTTGCCCTTGAGGTCGTAGGCAAACCCGGCGCGCGGGGCCAGCTTGTCGGCGAAGCCCCACTTGATGGCCACGGCCGTGTCGCCGTACTGCAGGGTGTTGTAGGCCGGAAGCGTTTCATTCTCGAACCGCACGCCGGCGTTGACGGTCAGTCTGGGATTGACGTTCCAGCTGTCCTGGATCCAGTACGCCCAGTTGTTCGAGGCCACCTTGCCGCCGGTGTAGGCCTGGGTGATGGTGTAGTAGCCGTACGTGCCAGCCACGGTCTGGCCCGCGGTGTTGCTCGTCTTCTGGCCCCAGAAGAGGTTCACCGTCGGCTTGGCGTTGCCCAGGAGGGCGTCGTTGGCGACACGCTCGAAGCGGACACCGACCTTGAACGTGTGCTGACCGGCCATGCTCTTGAAGAACGTCGTGTTCGCGTTCATGAACGCGCGCGTGTACTGGTCGCGGATCGTGCCCGACGACGAGATCTTGTCGGCGTAGCCGCTGGCCTGCTGATACTGCGCGGGCACCGTCGGGAAGCCCGCGGCGGTCATGGTCGCGTCAGTATTGGAATTCGAGAAGGTGTGACGAAGCTCGTTGCCCCGCCACCCCGGCGGCGTCGTGGTGTTGGTGCGGTACCAGCCGCCCGACGCGTTCACGAAGAACGAGTTCGTGACGACCCAGTCCGCGCTGCCCGAGTAGATGTCGGTCGGCGAGTTGCTGCCCTGCCTGACCCAGCGGCTGTCGTAGGCGTCCTGATTCACCGACCCGTCCGGGTTCTTGTCGAACGTGCCGCGGGTGTAGGGCGTCGAGGCGATAGTGCCGTCCGGGAACTTGTAGTCCTGCGGCTCGAAGGCGGGGGCGGTCCCGCGGTTCGCGTTACGCTGGTTCTGCCCGGAGAACCTGACCCGGAGGTTGTTCGACGCCTGGTAGGACACGTTGTAATTGTAGAACTTCTGGTCGCTCCACCAGTCGAAGTGGCGCCGCACCCGGTTGGGGTCCAGGTAGAAGGTGACATCCTCGTTGTAGTTGTTCTTGGTGTACCCCGCGCCGAAGTAGTACCACAGTTTGTCTTTGAGGATCGGACCGCCGATGTCGCCAATCGGGGCCAGCTGCGTCCATGGCGTATCGGGCGTGAGGTAGTCGGCGTTCGTGTTGGCCGTCACGAACGGATCGTAACGATTGTACTTCCGCGGCGTGCCCGCCATGAAGCTGTTCGCGTTGGACTCGTAGTAGAGGCCCCCCTGGCCGCGAATCTGGTTCGTCCCGGACTTCGTGATCGCGCTCACGACGCCGCCGGTCGCGCCGCCGAACTCGGCGTTGTACCCGGACGACTTCACCTGGACTTCCTGAATGAAATCGAGGAGCATCGTCTTGCCGGACGCGCCGTTCGACATCGACGTGGTGTCCATGCCGTCGATGACGAAGCGGTTCTCGGTGCCCGACGCGCCGTCAACCTGGATGCCGTTCGCCCGCGCCTCTTCCTGCGCGCCCGGTGCCGTCTTCAGAATCGTCTGAAAGTCGCGGCCCTTCGGGATGCGGTCGATCGTGTCCTTCTGAATCGTCGAGAACGTCGCATTCTGCGTCACGTCGATGAGCGGGGCCTCGCCCTTCACCTCGACGCTTTGTGACACGGCGCCCACCGAGAGCGCCAGGTCGACGGTCAGGATCTTCCCCAGCACCAGGGCGGCGTTCCCGACCTTCGCGGGATTGAAGCCCTGCAGCGTCGCGGTGACTTCGTACGTGCCCGGCGGCAGAGCCGGGAACCGGTAGACGCCCTTTTCGTCGGTCACCGCCGTCTGCACGCCGGCCGCCGACACGTTGCGCGCTTCGACGGTCACGCCAGGAAGCACGCCCCCGGAACTGTCCTTCACCGTACCCTGGATGCCGCCGGTCTGCTCCTGAGCAAACGCCGTAGCCGTGACTCCGGCCACGAGGAGCAGGGCCAGCGCAAGCACCAGACCCTTAGCAGTACGCATATGACCTCCTCCTCACTGTTCCCAATCCGCCCAGCCGGTCATGAGGATTGGATCCCGGCAGGGCCCCGAACGGTCGGTTCATCGGACGGACTAGCGGGGGTGGCGCCCCGCTCGGTTTACCGAACAGCAAGCGTGCCGGATCGGACGTCGTCAGTCGTGTGTCGTCACCGAAAGCCGGCAATCGGGAACACCACTTGGTGTTCATCGGTCAGGTTATAGTCGGATACGGATTGTGAGTATTGTGCGATCGGCTGGGTCTTTGGTGTATTTTGACCAAATTGGACAATTCCCCTGCACACAGCAGGCGAGCCGCATCGCCTCAATTCGCGATCAATCGATAAGCGGCTTGCGATACGCTGCCGGCGTCATCCCGGTGATTTCACGGACGCGCTTGGTGAAGTGGCTCTGATCGGCGCCTCCGACTGCGACTGACATCTGCGCGAGCGTCAATCCAGGAGCAGAATCGGGATCGTGAGACTCGCGTCAGGCATTGTCCTGCGGGCGCATGTGCGGTAAGTTACGTTCGGTTTCGAGAAGAGGGCCGTGAAGCGCACGATTACACTCCGTGATATCGGGAAGCAATTGGGACTGTCGGCCATGACCGTGTCGCTGGCGCTGCGCGACAGCTCCCGGATTTCGGAGGCGACCAAGCGGCGCGTGCGCGCGGCGGTGCGCGGGATGAACTTCGTGCCGAAC
>Ga0315286_10005116_pt1 | contig 12643 bp, 10 predicted proteins | sample YL17G10_0_MG_FD_205038 | JGI IMG/M metagenome (GOLD analysis project Ga0315286, IMG submission 205038) | Sediment microbial communities from Yellowstone Lake, YNP, Wyoming, USA - YL17G10_0 | ecosystem: Environmental > Aquatic > Freshwater > Lake > Sediment | place: USA: Wyoming | collected... | reverse complement strand
GCACCTCCCTCGTACTTAGAGGCGGAAGGATTATTCCCTTCGTCCCCCGGATGCAAATTGTCTTCCGGATGCCGCCGGTGTTTGTACCACATGATCCCGGCCAACAGGCCGTAGAAGGCGACGGGGATTGCGCCATACTTGAAGATCCCGTGCTGGATCGCCTCCGTCAACTGCGGGGGAGGGGAGTCGGGCAGTTTCAGGAGGCCGATTTCTTGGATGGGCCGCCCGGTCAGGTAGAGCCAAGATGTCCCGCCCACTTCGGCATCGCCGTAGATATGATCGAGGTAGCGGTCCGGGCGTTTTTTCAGGCGGTCCTTGGCCATGGCGACTAGGTCCGCTCGCCGGCCGAAGACCAGCGCCTCGGTGGGACAGGAGGCGGCGCACGCGGGGTTGGCTCCGGTCCCTTTGGCCCGGTCGGCGCAGAATTCGCACTTGCGCACCCGCGGCTTGAGGGGCTCGTGGAATTCGTAGGCCGGGATCTCGAATGGACAGGCAATCTGGCAGTATCGGCACCCGATGCAGATGGTGGGGTTGTAGACCACGGCCCCATCGGGGGACTTGGTCAGCGCCCCCACGATGCACGCCGATACGCAGGAGGGGTAGAGGCAGTGCATGCACTGGACCTTGCAGTAGGTCTGGGGCAAACCGGCCTGATCCGGAGAGGGACTCCCGGGAAACCGGTTCACGACGGTGAACGCGGTCTCGGTGGGGCGGCGGAAGGTGCGGAGGACATCCCTGTCCGAGAAGGATTCCGCCGTGCGAGGGAGATGGTTCCGGCGATTGCAGGCCTCCTCGCACTTCCGGCACCCGATGCAGAGCGTGGTATCCACAAGGACGCCCACATAGTCCGGGGAGGACGGGGGCTTCTCCTTCGGGGTCTGGGATTCCCCGGCCGCGACGCGACTGGGAGAAGCACCCGCGGTCGCGGCGAGGCCCAGTTTCAGCATGGTACGCCGGTTCAACTTCATGCCCGTCTCCCTCGTTGAAGGGATGGTGTCTTTATCTCACGAGAACAAGCGCATCGAGGCAGGCAAACTGCGACACACCCTGGATCAAGCCCTCGGCATCATAACTCCAGATCCGGATCGCTGGGAGGATAAACCGCAAGCAAAGATAGGCGGCATATACTGTCGGATGGCGCCGCCCCCTGGAGGCGTAGGGTGTCAGCGGGATGGCGATCGGTCAAGAGCGAGCGAGAGTGAATGTCTCTGAATGCGGACAACGGCGCGGGGGCATAGCAGGAAGCCGTCTCACTTCAGGCACTTGCTCACCATGTCCTGGAACTAGCGATCGAGGGGCTTGCGGAGCAGTGGGTTTTCCCGGCGGAGCGTCTGCTCCTTCGTCAGCTTTTCCACCATCCGAGAGAGCTCTTCGGGCTCGAAGGGCTTCACCAGGTAATCGTGCGCTCCTTGCTTCATCGCCTGGACGGCCGTGTCCACGGTGGCATACGCCGTCATGAGGATCACGGCCGCATCGGGCTGCATCTTGCGAGCATCGGTCAGGACGTGCAGGCCGTCCATCCCCGGCATCTTCAGGTCCACGAGCATGATGGGATAGGCCTGCTGTCCCAGCTTGGCGAGCGCGGTGGGGCCGTCCGGCGCCGTTTCCACTTGATACCCGTCCTCCTTCAGCCAGCTCGCCAGAGAATCCCGTACAACCTCCTCGTCGTCCACCACCAGGATCGGACCTGTGCCCTTCATGGTTCGTCCCTCTCCTTCAGCCTCACGCGTCTCTTGCGCCCGCCGCCGGGAGGCGAAGCGTCACCGTGGTCCCCTCGCCCACCCGGCTGTCGACCAGGATCTTTCCGCCGTGCTTCTCCAGGATCCCGTACACGACCGAGAGCCCGAGACCGGTCCCCTTCTCCTTGGTCGAGAAGAACGGATCGAAGATCCGGGAGAGGTGCTCCGCCGGAATACCCTCTCCCTGGTCGACGATGCTGATCTCAGCGCAGCGAACGGGTCCCGACGGCTCGTTCTCGGCCGACGCGCCTGCGTCCACCTGCCCCACGATCAGGCGGAGCTTCCCGCCCTTCGCCATGGCATCACACGCGTTGATCAGAATGTTCACGACCGCCTGCCGGAGCTGGCCGAAGTCGGCCCGCACCGGGGGCACGGGCGCAAGCTCCCGGACGACCTCCAGATTCTGGATCTCCATGCGGTGGGTCACGAGCGACAGCGCTTCATCCAGAACGGCGAGGAGATCCACCTCCTGGAAGGAGGGGGGCCGTTGGCGGGCGAAGTCCAGGAGGTTCCGGACGATGATCGTGCAACGCTGGGTCTCCCGCTCCACCAGGGCGAGCTGCTGCAAGACGGTCAGGACCTCGTCGGGGCTGGGCTGTCCGGCGCGGAGCTTCCGGCTGATGAGCTTGGCATACGTCAAGATGCCGGAGAGCGGATTGTTGATCTCGTGGGCGATCGAGGCGGAGAGCCGTCCCAGGGAGGCCAGCTTCTCCGTCTGGATGAGCTGGTCCTGCGCTTCTCGCAGCTCTCGGGTGCGTTCCTCCACGCGCTGCTCCAGCGTCCCGACCAAGTCCGTCAAATCTCCCTGGGCCTTACCGAGCGCCTCCGTCATGCGGTTGAAGGAGGCGGCCAGCTCTCCCACCTCGTCCGCACTCCGCACGGGGATCCGGTAATTGAGCTCTCCCAAAGCCACCCGCCGAGTCCCCTCCACCAGTTCGCGCACCGGCCGCAGGACGCCCCGCCGCACGAGGACCGTCAAGAGGAGCGCCAGCGCCAGAATGATGACCCCCGCGAAGACGGACGTGCGGCGCGTGATCGCGGCGATCTCTTCATCCACCTTGACCAGCGAGAGCGTGATGTCCAGGACCCCGAGCACCTGCTTGGTCGGTCCATGCACGTGGCAGCCCTCGCTGCAGCCGGCCTCGTTGTACAGCGGCGTGATCATTCCCAGCAGGCGATGCCCTCCCTGATCCCGGAAGATGCGGGCCCGATCCGGAAGCTTGAGCCGCTCCAGGGGCCGCTCGGCAGCGTGGCACGCATAGCAGGACTCGGCCCGCTTGTCCACGGCCCGGCCGATCTCCGACCGATCGGTAGAGAAGAGGATCGCGCCTTCTTTCGTGAAGACGCGGACCCGATCCACCTCTTCCTGCTTCCCGATGGCGTCCATGATTTCGAAGGCGTCCTGCCACCGGTTCTTCAGCATGGCGCTGTGGATGCTGCGCTTGACGGTGTCGCTGAACTGGCTGGCCCCGCGGATGATGAGGTCCACCCGGGCGGCCCGCTCCGATCGGATCGTCAGCCAGGCAAACAGGCCGATGAAAACCATGGCGACCCCGCAGACCGTCGCCAGGATCTTGGTTTCCAGACTTACCGTCCAGCGCATCCTCACTACACCACCGGCCGCCTGCCCGCCCAGGGCAGCGCAGCTTCGAACGCCGCCGACGCCCGCAGGACGAGTCCGTCCTGAAGCCGGCGACCCACGATCTGCAGACCGATCGGCAGGCCGTCCGCCGTGAATCCGCACGGCACGGTTGCGGCGGGATGTCCGGTCAGGTTGAAGGGATACGTGAACGCAACCCAGGACAGGCGCGAACCTGCCGGATAGTCCGGCGGACGCTCCATCCCCGCCGCGAACGGGGGCACGGCCAGCGTGGGCGAGAGGAGCAGATCGTAGCGCTGGAAGAATTGACGGACCTCTTGGTAGAACGCCGCGCGGGCGAAACTTGCCTTGATGAGCTCGACCCCGCTCAGTCGATTCCCCTCTTCGACGACCTCCAGGAGACCGGGATCGATCCGGTCGCGCCATTCGGCCAGGAACGGTTCGAGACGCGCGGCGACTCCGGCGTAAAACAAGGGGGCCCAGATCGGGTCGGGATCCGCGAAGACCCGCTCCACCTCCTCCACCTGGCAGCCGAGATCCTGGAAGCGTCCGGCCGCCGCCTCGGCCAGGGCGCGGACCTCGGGCGCGACCTGCGCGTACCCGAAGGTCGGACTCCAGGCCACCCGCACCCCGCGAATCCCCGTCTCCAGCCCGCTCGTGAAGTCGATCCCCGTGGCCGGAAACGACAGCGGGTCCCGATCGTCCGGACCCGCCAGCACCTGGAGCATCAGGGCCGCGTCCCGCACGCTCCGCGTCATGGGTCCCACGTGCGAGAGCGTCCCGGTATTCGGCGTGGGATAGACGGGCACCAGCCCGCACGTCGGCTTGAGACCGAACACGCCGCAGAAGCTTGCCGGAATGCGAATCGAGCCTCCCCCGTCCGTTCCGACCGCCAGGGGCGCCAGGCCGGCCGCCACCGCCGCCGCCGCCCCGCCGCTGGAGCCGCCCGGTGTCTTCGTGAGGTCCCACGGATTCCGGCTGATCCCGGTGAGAGGGGAGTCGGTGGCGCCCTTCCAGCCGAACTCCGGCGTGGTGGTCTTCCCCACCATGATGGCGCCGGCCGCGCACAGGCGCTCCACCACCGGGGCGTCCTCGTCTGGAATGTGGTGCTCGTAGATCCGCGAGCCGAACGCCGTCCGCACCCCTCGGGTGATTACCAGGTCTTTCACCGAGAATGGCACCCCGCAGAGCGGGCCAAGCGCGTCGCCGCGGAGCACGGCCGCCTCGGCCGCCCGCGCCGCCGTCCGGGCGGCATCGGCGGTCACGGTACAGTAGGCGTTGAGGCGCGGGTTCACCAGCTCGATCCGACCCAGCAGCGCCTCCACGACCTCCACCGGGGAGACCTGCTTCCGTCGGATCAGATCGGCGAGGTCAATCGCGGAGAGGTAGGCGAGTGCGTCGCTGTGCATGCGTTCCTCCGTGGGGACGGAAAGAGTCGGAGGCTCAACACGCCCCGTCCGGCCGGAGCACCAGGGTCGCGAGCGGTGGCAGGGTCAGCTGCAGGGAATACGGCTGGCCGTGGGCGGGGATGGGCTCGGCCAGGACGCTCCCGGCGTTCCCCGCGTTGCTCCCCCCGTAGACCTGGGCGTCCGTGTTGAGGCGCTCATGGTAGATGCCGCCGCGGGGCACGCCGACCCGGTAGCCGTGCCGGACCACCGGCGTGAAGTTGCAGACGAAGAGCAGGAAATCCTCGGGGTCCCGCGCCCGTCGCAGGAACGAGATCACGCTCGCATCCCAGTCATGACAATCGCTCCACTGGAACCCGCCGGGCGTGAAGTCCGCCTCGTAGAGGGCCGGGTGCGCTCGGTAGAGCCGGTTCAGATCCTGGACCAAGCGCTGGAGACCCCGATGGTACGGCCCCATCTCGAGCAGATGCCAGTCCAGGCAGGCCTCGTGGTTCCACTCGTTCGTCTGGCCGAACTCCCCTCCCATGAAGAGCAGCTTCTTGCCCGGGTGGCCGTACATGAAGGCGAAGAAGGTGCGCAGGTTGGCAAACTTCTGCCAGTCGTCCCCGGGCATCTTCCGGTGGAGCGAGCCCTTTCCGTAGACCACCTCGTCGTGGGACAGCGGGAGGATGAAGTTCTCGCTCCAGGCATAGAGCAGTCCGAAGGTCAGGTTGTTGTGGCGGTACTTCCGATGGATCGGATCCTTGGCCATGTAATCGAGCAAGTCGTGCATCCACCCCATGTTCCACTTGAACCCGAAGCCGAGCCCCCCGACGTACGTGGGACGCGACACCATGGGCCAGGCCGTGGACTCCTCGGCGATCGTCATCGTGTCCGGATGCTCGCGGTAGACCGCCTCGTTGAGCCGGCGGAGGAAAGCCACCGCCTCCAGATTCTCGCGCCCGCCGTGCTTGTTCGGAATCCACTCGCCCCCCTGGCGGCCGTAGTCCAGATAGAGCATGGAGGCGACGGCATCCAGCCGAAACCCGTCGATGTGATACTGCTCCAGCCAGAACAGGGCGTTGCCGATCAGGTAGTTGGCCACCTCGTTCCGGCCGTAATTGTAGATCCGGGTCCCCCACTCCGCGTGCTCGCGGCGGCGCGGGTCCTCGTGCTCGTACAGATACGTGCCGTCGAAATAGGCCAGGCCGTGGGAGTCGGAGGGGAAGTGAGCCGGCACCCAGTCCAGGATGACGCCGATGCCGCGCTGGTGGAGCGCGTCCACGAACGCCATGAAATCCTGGGGCGTCCCATAGCGCCGGGTCGGGGCATACAGGCCGATCGGCTGGTACCCCCAGGAGCCGTAGAATGGATGTTCCGTGATCGGCATCAGCTCCACGTGCGTGTATCCCATCTCGGCCACGTAGGCGCCCAAGCGCTCCCCCATCTCGCGATAGGAGAGCGAGCGATTGCCCTCCTCCGGCACCCGCATCCAGGATCCGAGATGCACCTCGTAGATGGCCTGCGGCGCGTCCAGGGCGTTCTTCGGCCCCCGGCCCGCCATCCACTCCTCATCGCCCCAGGCATATCCGAGATCGACGACCATGGAGGCCGTGCGCGGCGCCGCGGCCTCGAAGGAGAAGGCATAGGGGTCCGACTTGAGAGCGATCAGGGTTTTCGCCTTGGAGAGGATCTCGTACTTGTAGAGGGACCCCTCCGCGAGGCCGGGGAGAAAGATCTCCCAGAGGCCGTTGCCCGGATGGAGCCGCATCGGGTGCACTCGGCCATCCCAGCCGTTCCAGTCCCCCACCACGCTGACCCGTCGGGCGTTCGGGGCCCACACCGCAAAGCGAACCCCCGGCACCCCGTCCTGGCCGAGGAGGTGCGACCCCAGTTTCTCGTAGGCCCGGTAGTGCGTCCCCTCGCCCAAGAGGTGCAGGTCGAAATCGCTCAGCGTCGAAGAAAACCGGTACGGGTCTTCCCGCCGGCTCGCGACCCCGCCTCGATCCCGCACCTCCAGTTGGTAGGGGAACGGATCGCCCCGGTCGGGGAACACCGCTTCGAAGAGACCCGCCGGGTGGATCCGCGTCATGGGTCCAGGGGGCACGCCCTCCGCCTGCGGGACCACCACGATTTCCTCCGCGGTGGGAAGGAAGGCACGGACGACGACCGCGCTCCGGCGACCTCGCCGCACGACGTGGGGTCCCAGAAACGCGAAGGGATCCCTGCACTCTCCCCTTACGATGGCCCTGATGGTCGCATCGGAAAGAATCGCTTCAGCCATGGGCTTCGCTCTCCGCGGATTGGGCGATGGGTCGGAATCCGGCGAAGGTGGCCACGGGAGCACCGCAGGGGGATTGCCGCGGCCGAGGATGGGATCGCCGGCGAGGGAGGATCCGCCGAAATGGGATCCTCCCTCGCCGCAACTGCAAGAAAGATGAGGGCCTCGCCGCGGTCCGGCGACGAGCCCGGCCTGACGCGCCTACTTCTTGACGCCCAGCACTGCGTCCTTCATGGCCTTGGCCACGCGGAAGCGCACGACCCGCCGGGCCGGAATCTTGATGGCTTCGCCGGTCTGAGGGTTGCGCCCCATGCGGGCCTTCCGAGCCACGAGCACGAGCTTGCCCATTCCGGGGATGGTAAAGCCGTTCTTGGCTTCCTTCGCGGCCAGCTTCGCCTGCTCTTCCAGGAAGGCCGCGACGACTTTGCGGGCGAGGCTCAACTTGTCCGAGAGGTACAAGACGGTCTGGGCCTTGGTCATCGGCTTCGCCATGCTGCTCTCCTTTCGTGGAGTGGTTGCACTGCTCCCCAGCATACACCCGCCTGCGCGCGGGAGCGCCGGGACCGACCTTTTCAAAAAAGTATCATAAAGACGCGCCGCGCACCACAAGAACTTTCTTTGGAAACGCTCCCCGGGCGCGTCTCCCGGTCTCCCCGCCCTGATCTCTCGTCCCTGTCCCGGCCGCTCCGTTCTGCTTTTTTCCTTGACAACACCTCCTCCCCCGAGGCTCTATGAGCGTATCCGCATCGGCGCGGAGCGCTTCTCCCCTTCCCTCATTCCACGGAGGTCACATGCAGCGGATCGGATTCATCGGAATCGGGCTGATGGGCCAGCACATGTCCCGGCGCCTCCTGGAGGCCGGGCACCCGTTGACGGTATGGAACCGCACCGCGGACAAGGCCGGGTCGCTCCTCGCCGCGGGTGCAATCTGGGCGGACTCGCCCAAGGCGGTGGCCCAGGCCTCGGACGTCGTGGTCACCATGGTCACCGACTCCGCGGCCTCGGAGCAGGTGTCCTGCGGACCCACCGGCGTCCTGGAGGGCGCGCACCCCGGGCTCGTCCTGATCGACATGAGCAGCATCACTCCGGAGATGTCGCGCGCCATCGCCACACGCGCCGCGGCCGTGGGCGTCCCGATGCTGGACGCCCCCGTCACCGGCGCGCCCAGGGTGGCCTCGGAGGGGAAGCTCGGCATCATGGTGGGCGGCCCCAGAGAAATCTTTGAGCGCTGTCTGCCCCTCTTCCGGGCGATGGGAGTCAAGATCGTCTTCGCCGGCGAAAACGGCATGGGCGCCACCTTGAAGCTGGTCAACAACCTCATCCTGGGGGTCGCCATCCACGCGTCGGCGGAGGCGTTGGTCTTGGCCACCAAGGCCGGCTTGGACCCGCAGGCCGTGATCGAGATCACCTCGGTGGGCGGGGCGCGGACCAGCGCCATGGAGATCCGCGGGCCCCGGATGGTGCAGAGGGACTTCACGCCCCACTTCAGCGTCAACAACATGTACAAGGATCTCTCCAACGTCGTGAGGCTGGCCGAGGAGTGCGGCGTGTCGCTGCCGGTGGCCAGCGCGGCGCGAGAGGTGCTGCGGGCGGCGAAATCGCAGGGAAAGGGCGACCTGGATTCCTGTGTCGTGATGACCGTCCTGGAGACCATGGCGAATACGATCGTCCAGGCGAAGGCCTGACTCAACCGCCAAGACGCCGCGAGGTGGCAACTGGGCGATCTGGCGATCTGGCGATTTGGCAATTTGGCGACTTGGCAATTTGGCAATTAGGGGATTTGGCGATTTGGGGTCCCGAACTTCCCGATCGCCCAGTCGCCAAGAAAGGAGAGTAGCGCATGCCCCGGATCCTGGTGGCCGAGTGCAAGCAGGAGTCGTCCTCGTTCAATCCCGTCCCGAGCCACTACGAGGACTTCACCGTTGCCGTGGGCGACGAGGTCCTGGCGCGCCACCGCGGCGTCAGGAGCGAGATGGCGGGCGCCTTGAGCCTCTTCGGTGCCCGGGCGGACGTCCAGGTGGTCCCCGCCTTCAGCGCCCGCTCCATCACCTCCGGCGGCGAGCTGGACGCGGCGGGATTCGACCGCATCGCCCGCGAGTTCCTGGGGGCCATCCGAAAGGCCCCGGCGGTGGACGGCGTCTACTTCGCCCTGCACGGCGCCATGGTCGCCGAGAACGAACACGACACCGAGGGGCACCTCATGGCCGAGACCCGAAAGATCCTCGGCGAGCGGATCCCGATCGTGCTCTCCCTCGACCTCCATGGGATCCTGACCGACCGGATGCTCGCGGCAAGCGACGCCATCACGATGTATCACACCTATCCCCACGTGGACTTCTACGAGACCGGGCAGCGGGCCGCGCGCGTGCTGCTCGGCATCCTGAAGGGCGAGATCCGCCCCGTCATGGCGGCCGTCACCGTCCCCGCGCTGGTGCGGGGCGACGAACTCATCACCGCCACCGGCCTGCTGGGCGGGATCATCCGGCACGCCCAGACCATCGAGGCGAGCCCCGGGGGGATCGTCGCCGGCATGTTCATCGGAAATCCGTTCACCGACGTGCCGGGCCTCTGCTCGCGCAGCCTCGTGGCGACCGACGGCGATGCGGCGCGCGCCGAGCGGGACGCCGTGCGGCTGGCCGAGGAGCTCTGGGGGGTGCGCGAGCGGCTGCAGGCGTCCCTCACGTCGCTGGACGAGGCCGCGCGCATCGCGATGGCCACCCCGGGGACCGTCATCCTCACCGACGCGGCCGACGCCACCAGTTCGGGCGCGCCCGGAGACAGCAACGCCGTCCTGCGCGCCCTGGTGTCAGGCGGCTACGCGAAGCGGGCGTTGATTCCGATCGTGGACCCGCCGGCCGTCCAGGCGGCCTTCGCCGCGGGGGTCGGGAACACCGTCCGGACCCCGCTGGGCGGCGCCCTGGACCCGAAGCGTCACCAGCCCCTCCCGATCACGGCACGGGTGCAAATGCTCTCGGACGGACGCTTCAAGAGCGAGTCCCACGGGGACGACTGGAACGCCGGCCCGACCGCCGTCCTTGCGGCCGGCGGCATCACCCTGATCGTGACCAGCCGCGCCGTGAGCCTCTACGACCGCTCCCTCTTTCTCGCCCACGGCCAGGACCCGACCCGGTTCGATGCGGTGGTCGTCAAGTCCCCCCACTGCCAGGAGCGGTTCTTCAAGGCCTGGGCGGCCGCGCTGGTCAACGTGGACGCGCCGGGGGCGACGTCCGCCAATCTGAAGAGCCTGGGGCACACCCGCTGCGCGCGCCCGATCTTTCCGCTGGACGCGAACGTGGAGTTCCACCCTCAGGCGAAGGTCTTCTCGCGGACAAGCCGATAGACAGACGGCAGGAGAACGGGCGTGACGACCGACCGGCGAGGGCGCGACGGGTCAGCAGGCGACTTCGGCTTCACCTGGCGTGAACTCCGCAGCTTGCAAGCGCTGCGCTCGCCCGCGGGCGTCCAGCGCGCGCTGGACGCCATGCCCTACCACCTGGCGACCACGGCCTGGTCGCCCCGGCGGGTGCTGCGGGAGCGGACGGCACACTGTCTGGAGGGGGCCATCTTCGCGGCGACCGCGCTGCGGGTTCTGGGCTTTCCACCGCTCCTGCTGGACCTGGAGGCGGTGCAGGACACGGACCACGTCATTGCCGTGTACCGCATAGAGGGGCACTGGGGCGCCATCGCCAAGTCCAACTTCTCGGGGCTACGCTGCCGGGCGCCCGTCTACCGCACGCTGCGCGAGATGGTCATGAGCTACTTCGAGGACTACATCAACCTGCGCGGCGACCGGACCCTGCGGGCCCACTCTCGCCCCGTCAACCTCGCCCGCTTCGACCGCCTGCACCCCGGCTGGATGACGTCCGAGGCCGACCTCTGGTGGATCCCGGAGCATCTGGTGGAGATCCCGCACACCCCCATCCTCACCCCGGCCCTGGAACGGAGCCTGTTCCGGGCGGATCGGCGCGCCCTGGAGGCCGCCGTGGTCGGCCGCCGCGTGCACTGACCGCACCTCGGCGTCACCGGCGGGCGTTCGAGGGAAGGGAGAGAGCAGGATGTGGTCCCGGTCCGGTCGCGTCGGACACGGTCGCCGACCGCCGGGTCGGCGGATCACCGGGGAGGTGGAGCGGCCTTCCGACCGGAACCCGTCAGGGAGCGTGCCAAATTCTCGATAAGGAATCTTGTGTCCGCACCGGTCCGGCGGCGGCTGCAGGGCGGCCACCAGTCCCCGTGGAGCCGTCGCCGCGGCTCATGCATGTCCCGACGGAGAAACGTCACGTTCGTGCTATAATCTTCCAACTTTCTGTCACCCAGTGGAGACCAGCCATGACCACACCAACCATCGAACTGATGCGTCGCCACGGCTCCGTCCGCAACTACAAACCCGACCCCGTCCCGACCGCCCTGATCGAGACGATCGTCGCCGCCGCGCAATGCAGCTCCACCTCGTCCAACCTGCAGATGATGACCGTCGTCGCCGTCACGGACGCCGACAAGCGGGCGCGCGTCGCCGGTTGGTGCGGCAACCAGACGCACGTCGCGCAGGCGCCCCTTCTCCTGGTCTGGTGCGCCGACCTGAATCGGCTGGATCGTGTCTGCGCGCTGCGCGGCTATAGTCAAGTGACCGAATACGTCGAGAACTTTCTCGTGGCCGCGGCAGATGCCGTCATCACGGCCCAGACGGCGGCACTGGCGGCCGAATCGCTGGGGCTGGGCATCTGCTATATCGGCTCCATCCGCAACCGCACGCAGGACGTGATCGAGTTGCTGGGCTTGCCTCGCCTCGTCTTCCCGGTCGTGGGGATGACGGTGGGGTGGCCCGCCACGCCCCCGCCCGTCCGGCCGCGCCTGTCGACAGACGCCGTTCTGCATTGGGAATCGTACAACCGGGATCAGGACCAGGCCGTGCGCGACTACGATCGCACCATGGTCGAAACCGGCATCTACGAGGGGCGGCAGGTGCCCGTCCCCGGCAAGTCCGACGCGGTCGAGGATTACGGCTGGATGGAGCATTCGGCCCGGCGCGTCTGCCAGCCCACACGCACGGACCTGCGCGAGATCCTGGCCGGTCAAGGGTTCGATCTCGCGTGAGGCCGGCGTGATCCACCGGATCGAACCCGTTCTACTGAATCGCACCCTCCGCCAGACAGAGCGCCTGGGACGTATCCTTACGTCTCCCGACTATAGCCGTCGAAACCGGATCCCCCGCGATTCATTGAGTCAACCATTCTTTCAAGGATGGATTTGGGAACGTTGCGTACATCATTATGCTTCCCGCACTCTGGACATCTCACCGCCACGTAATAATGCTGCGAGGACCCGTCTTCCCAATACATCAGGCCAAGATCCCCTTCCTCGACCTCCATTACTGTCCCGCACCCTTTCCTGTCATGATCATTCTTCTTGTCACACGTGACAAATCCCTTCCAGTTCTTCAAGTTCTCTGCCCCGCCCACCTTGAGGAGCCTCATGGGTCTCACCTCCCATTAGCAGGCTGCTGAAAAAGGCCCATCTGCTGTCACCCAGCCTTCCGCTGGGTACCCGCACGCTCGGGGACTCGTTGCGGCGTACCTGGAGTACGCCTCTCTCGGCCCCGGGTACCCATCCAATGGATGGGTGAGCCGCCTTGCATCTGGAC
>Ga0315286_10005115_pt1 | contig 12643 bp, 8 predicted proteins | sample YL17G10_0_MG_FD_205038 | JGI IMG/M metagenome (GOLD analysis project Ga0315286, IMG submission 205038) | Sediment microbial communities from Yellowstone Lake, YNP, Wyoming, USA - YL17G10_0 | ecosystem: Environmental > Aquatic > Freshwater > Lake > Sediment | place: USA: Wyoming | collected... | reverse complement strand
GCGGAAATACTCTCCTCCAGCATCATCCTCGCTACCGATTATCGATCTTGGGGCGTCAACAAGTCGTTTGCTTTGCAGGCGGAGGTTGGATTTCGTTTGCCGTGGTCGTCCGCTCCGGATATCACGAGCCGGTGAACTGCCGTGCGGCGCTCGCCGTCTGCCGGCGGTTCGTCTCCGAAATGAGCTGGAGCTTGCGGGGCGGATTCTCTTAGGGCGCCACTGGACATGCGCTTTTTCTCAGAAATCACACGCACCGCTGCACGGCCGTGCGTCCGGGCGATTCACATGAAGAGATGTGCCTTGATCTTTCCGGCAGCGCCTATATACGAGATGAGAATCAACAGGAATGAACAGGCGTAGAACGCTATCTCTCCTACTTTCTTCTTTTTCTCTGCGGGAAAGGGAAGCAGCTCTATCACGTACGGGAAGACGATCAGCGGAATGAAGACCACCGAAAGAATAGCCACCATCGCGTTGGCTCCGAACCAGTTTTCCCCCTGTACCAGGAAATAGAGGGGCCATGGCGGCTTGGTCGCTTCGATGCCGGCAACGGTGGGTCCGCTCGCCAGGCCTCTGATGAAGGGAGCTTCCATAAAGATGCTCTGCACCGCCATGAAGATCGTAAGGGCCGCCGAGTAGATGACCGCTTTCCTCCAGCGCTTGACGACGAGTACGTGGACTTTCCTCATCAGTATGTGAAGCGCGAGAAATATGATCATGATGAACAACGTCGCGATAATATGGAGTGTAGTCAAGCGTATCAGGGCCAGCTCTCCCACGAAGAAATCGGAGATGATTTTACCCAGAGGCACCAGGGTGAAGGAATACATCATGTGCGCAAAACCTTCAAGCGCTTCCTGATCGCCTCTCATGAAAGTTCCTGAAAGGAACGCCACCCATGCCAGGGCGGCGACAACCGCGCCACTGAGCCAGATGAATTTCCGGTTCCCCAGGAATGAGCGGGTGGATATCGTTCTTGCAGCATGGAGTACCATCAACCAGATGAAAATCTCACTAGACCAGTTGTGGAGGTTCCGAAAGAACGCCAGAACGGGTTGAGTCGTCATGTACTCGACACTGTTGTAGACCTCGGTCGCGGTCGGCATGTAGTAGAAGGTGATAACGATGCCTGAAGGAATCACCAGGCCGATCAGCACGATGCCTGAGATCGTTCCTAGCGTGTACCAGTCGACGGCTTCCCGGAGTATCCTGCTGAAGGGTTCCAGCCGCTTGATTTTAGAAAAAGCCAGAAATACGACGATGAAACTCAAGGCGAAGAAGATCAGACGCCCCTGATCGATAATACCTTTTTTATAAGCTTCCGCGGTCACTTTCTCATGCCACTCATCGAACTCTGCCGCAGGGATGGGTTCCCGCTTTTCGAGCCCAATATAACCGATGCCCGGCTCACCATGTGCGAATTCACCCTTCGCTTCTGCATGGCCGCCACGGACGGATTCCTCGGCATGGGTATCCATATCCATACCTTGATCGTTGTTCCGGACCGGCTCGATGCGAGCTTCCACCTGGTGGCCGGAGGGTTCAGCGGCAGCGCCGTGCTGGTCAGCGTCCGCTTTCTCACTGCCGGGAGCGCGTGTGCTTATCAGCAAGAACAGTGCCGGCAGAACGACGGGCAGGATCCAACGCATCTTTTTGACCATATCCACTCCTTTCTCTACGCGACCGGATATTTCTAATAATAAGGACAAGCATACTTCACTCTCACTTAATGTACTGTAAAATATTGTCGGGAATAACTGAATTGACAAGGAAAAAGAACAGATCGTCAAGATTTCTATTCGTCCGTGGATTTGGATGCGGATGATCTAGACGAGCAGCTTAAATCCTGGCAGCATTACTACGACTGGAATAGGCCCCATGGATCTATTGATGGTAAAACTCCGATAGAACGATTCTGTGAAGATATTGAACAAATTCAGGCAGGCTCACACGTTTATATACCAAACCGCCATGCACAACCTATTCCACCCGGTTGCTTGAGGAATATGCCCGTGAGAGCCCACCTTTGTCGATTCTCAGACTATTCGAACTTCATTTTGAACGGGCCCTTGGAAAAAGCGTGGCGAACCTGGGCATTGTCGAAAATGGCAACGCCGAAAGCGTACTCCTTCTTCATGTCATTGAACTGGACGTCAAACTCGCTGCCGGTTATAAGCTTTCGGGACAATTCCACCGTCCGTACGCCGTCCTTGTAGGTGTACTCTGCCGCAATTTCGCCCCGGTCGCCGGCCAAAGCGGCTATGATAATACCGGGTATTTCGTCGCCTGGCCTGTACTTCGAGTCGTCGAAGGGTTCCTTCTCGCCGTCCATGATCCAGTACGGAGGAGCGGGTTTATTTGCTTTCAGGGCGAACTTCGGGCCTTTTTTGTCGTCGTTCACATTGTCCGCGTATCCGCCGCCGGTCTTTGGATCGCTTTTCCGGCCCGCTTCGGGAGCCTTTTCCTTGTCGTACCGGGTGTTGTCGACGTACTGGTCGTCAGCTTGTCGCACGGGACCGGTGCGCACGCCTTTCCAGTGCCACAAATCCAGGCGCTCCCCGTCTTCCTTTGTGTATTTATTGCCGTAGGGCTTACCCTCTCCAAGATGACACGCAGACATACAGCCTTTTTGCTCGAAGTCCGGAGAGCTGATGTTCCAGATGACGGCAAACTTGTCCTCGTAGTACACATTGTTATCCCCGCCCTTGTCCGCTGGATCGATGAGTTTCATCCACATACCGTCGGTCTGTTTCTGCCACGGGGACCGCCGTACACTCTCCGTCGCGTCTTTGTACTGCAGCAGAAAGTACACTGTGTCCGCCGTGTAAAGCGTCCGGAGTGTGGCTTCAGTCGAGCTTCCAGGAAAGTTACGTCCGCCCATGACCTTAAACGCGAGCGGCTGAGCTTGTTTCCAGACATCCTCCATAACTCCGTCCAAAGTCGGGCTAGCGGCGACTTTCTTGGCCACCAGGGCTGTCTGCGCGTCAGCGCTGAAACCGGAATGAACGAAAATTCCGAATCCCATACCGAACGTCATGATCACAGCCATCAATTTCCATTTCAAATTTGAAATCATATTCACCTCCTATGGTTTCTATAAAATATTGTACGCAAATTCTATTGGCAACCATTAATTTTGTGGGATAAGAGAATGGCGAATAGACCAGTAACCTACTGCTCTTCTGAAGAGCCTTAACCGTCACCTCCGCATTGACCCTGCCAGAGTTCTTTCCTCACACGGAATCCTCCTCGAGAAACACGGGGACATTCACTGCACTGGGACTGATCCTTTTGCACCATCCTTCAAACAGTCCTCGGACAACAGCATATACTGAGGCATCTGCCGCAATATGGGAGCAATCCAGCATAGGTTTTTAGTCTTTCCTGCCATGGATCGATCTGAGCTTTGTATTTAAGCAATTCTGTGTCTGATGGTTCCTCCTGAGGAAGAGGAATATTGGTATAACCGCCGGTCACTTTGAGCATTCCACTGCACCCCCATCGACATCTCCAGCCGCTGATTTTCCCATATTCAACCTTTTTACCGCCTATTTCAATCGAGATCATTTTTTCCCTGTCTGCAGGGATCGCACGAGTGGGACATGCATTGGCACACAAGAACCCGCAGACCGCCGGTTCACACATCTTTTTCTCAAGCGCCTGATCCGGCTCAAGAAGCGCATCGGTGACGAGAGTCGTGAGCTTCAACCTGCTCCCATAAAGAGGATTGATGAGTAGATTATGCCAACCTATCTCACCAAGACCGCAGGCTGCCGCCACATGTATGTGGGAAATATCGCCCGATCCTCCAGGGTATTTCTTTGAAGGCTTCAATACATGAGGTATGTTCGCGGGAAAAGGGTACGCCCTGAAGCCGTGATCTTCGAGAAATTTCGCTCCAAGATAAGCAAGCCTGTCGAGCTCATCGTTAATTATGCCTAAAGTGAAAACTTGATAAGAGTGGTAAGACGGCGGAGAACTGCCATCCCGTACACTTCGGGCAATCAAGTCGCAACTCGCTTCATTAATATGCAATGCGATCGATACCATAGATAGCGCGTCAGGGAGGTACCTACTCGGAGCCATGTTCTCAGGAGCCCCTCTCATCCGTTCAACTGACCCAAACCCTACGAGGTCGCAGCCCTTGGTCTTCAAAAAAGATCTCAACTGAGTCGTGAGCCTGGATCCGTACGTTCGAGTCTTGTATCCTGATTTCTTATGTCCGATTGACATATTCGCCTCCTGTGTAATTCTTATCGAATGATTTTTACTTGGATTTGATAATCTTCTTGAAAAATGATTAAACGTACCCCTCTTTTTTTTCATCCGGCCCCAGTGCTGGCTGGGCTAGTACCAGGAATCATGCCGGCTCAGGCTCTGCCAGGCCGGGCTGGAATCGAAATGGTGGTCGGAGATCGGTTCCGGGTACAATTCGGCGCGGCCTTCAGTCCGGAAACGTCGAGCTGGGTTTAGGAGTTCTGGGCCAGGATCCGTTTTGGGGAACAATACTTTGACTTCTGCAAAAAGAGGCGGAACCCCATCGAGATTCCCGACAGGAATCGAAACGGATCCTGCCTATGGCAGTAAAAGCTTGAGAAACACAGGTTTCGCCGGCCGCGGGATGATTTCCTGCGAGGCAGGCTGCTCTTGGTTTCCAGCGAGAAGGCTATCGTGTTTTATTGCCCGAAAATATCGTTCCGCCAACCGAGCCGAGCTCGCACGTATCTTTCCCTCTACTGATGGCAGCTTACACACTGCGCTTGATCGGGCGGATAGGGGTGCCGGATATCCGTACCAAAACCTCCCGATATTCTATGGCATTGAGTGCAGTTTGCGGCGCTGTGCCCAACGGGCCGGGGTAAACTCTTGTGCTCAGTGTAAACCTCGGAGCTCTGGTGGCAAAAGCCGCAGTTTCCCCCCACCGCTCCGCTCACGTACTTATTCGACAGCCCTTCCATGTGGCAGTTGATGCAGTGCCGGTCGTTGGGCGATCCCCAGAGCCCGGTGTGGGAAAATGGCTCGTTGGTGGTGTGGCAGCTTATGCACTCGGACTGGTCGTGGCAGGTCGAACAGTTCTGCCTGTCGAGCCGGACGCTGTTGCCGTGACTCTTCACCCTCCACGCGGTGGTGTGGTCCTTGGGGGCTTCACGCCTGTGGCAGCTCTGGCAGTCGTTGTTGTTTGTCACGGTGTGGCACAGGGTGCAGTTCTTGTCGGCCCTTGCCTGAGTAAGCCCTTTCCCGTGGCTTTTAACCCATAAAAAAGTATGGTCTTTCGGTCTTTTTTGTTCGAACCCCTTCCCGTGGCACCGGAAGCAGGAATCGGTCTTCCCGACGATGTATTCCTTCCGGTGGTGACACGTGGTACAGCTGTTGTTGAGCTCTGCCTTGTGGCATACCCCGCAGTTTTCGTCTATCCTCTCCTTGGTCAGATCAACACCATGCGTCTTTATCCACTCTTTCGAGTGATCGGCGGGCCGCCTCTTTTCAAACCCTTTCACATGACACGAGGCGCAGTTTTTTGCCTCTATTTCATTTCTTTCTTTATGACACCTTACGCATGTATCCATTTTCGGGAGCATTTCGTCACCGACCAGCACGGACGAATCGACGACGGTATGGCAGGCCTCGCAGCTTATCTCCCGCTCCGCGTGGACCCGGTGATCGAACCTCACATGGGGTATAAGAACCTTGTTCTTTCTCACATGGGTCTCGTACCCTGGCTGGTTGTGGCAAAGCTCGCAATTTTTCTCGGGGGAAGTCTCGTCGATGGCATCCCCATGGCATGCTGAGCACGTCTCGTGGGTTGGAAAGGTCACGAACCGGGCGTCCGCTTCGCTTATCTGGTGACAGAGATCGCAGCCTGCGCCGACCGTGTCTCTCTTGAACTGGTGGTTCATGGTAATTCCGCTTCTGCTTTTCAGCTCACCCCAGAGGTGCCAGGATCCGAACAGGACGAGCAGCGCAGCGAGTGGCACGATTCCGTAGAAAAACATCTTCTTGAAATGAAGACGGGTCCCTCCCTTATGTCCTTTCATGCTGTCTCCCTCAGAACCTGTATCCTGTTCTAATATCGAACTGGAAATAATTTCGTGGCTCGCTGAAAAGCTCAGTCATAGGGGCGTAGTCAACTTCATCATTTATTTTCTCCGTGCTCGTTAGGGACGTGAGCTTGGCATTTTCGTAGGCCGCCTTGAATGACAGGTCAAACGAACGACTGAGGAGGCACTTCAGCTTCAGGTAATACTCCTGGGCGTAGAAGCTGTCTTCCATCACCGTCTGTGTGTAGTTTGTCTCGTACTTGTTCGCGTAGTAGGAAGAACCGAGCTGCACTACGAGTTTCTCCCACTTCTTGGCGATTTCCCCTCCCACCGAATCTATGTCGTTTTGAAGACCCGTTGTCAGGATGAAGTTATAGAACAGCTGCAGGGACCAATTGCTCTTCGTGGATACTATCGAGCCGATGCGGAACTGGTCGTATTGCTGATTGAACATTGACTGGTCGCCCTGCTCAAGGGGCTGCCGGTGCTCATAGTTCAGCTCCAGCTCGATGTCGTTGAGAAATCCGTCCAGGTTGAAGATGTCGGCGAAGTTCTTTGAGAGATCGCCGGAAACGCTGAGATAGGGATGACTCGAGGTGAGAAATGCGGAGTATTGGGTGAGGCGGTCCGAGATATCCGATATGTCGATGAACTGCATGGAATAGTTGAAAGAATAGGTAATGAGAAAACGATCGAGGGTGCCCGACGCCCAGGTCTGTAGGTTTCTCGGCTTGGTGTTGAGAAAGGAGAGGATTAAACCTGTGTTGAGCGATGGCGAGAAGGCGTAGGTCATCCTCGCCTTCGAGAGGTGATCGCTTGAAAGATATGTATCTGACGCCTCTCCTACAAGCGTGTCGAGCTGGGTCTTTTCCTTGAGATAGAGGTAACGAAGAGAGAGCTTCAATTTGTCCTTCTTGAAAAGAAAATCCGCGCCCGCCCCCAAAATGAGCTCCCCTTCGTCCCAGTAGTAATTCAAGTTGGACACGTAGCCGTAGTGCCACGGCTTTCCCCCGAAACCCTCGATCTTAAGCCATTCGAGAGGCGAAGCCCAAAACATAAGACCGTCGAACTGCGAGAACTCATAATCATAGGGATTGTAGCGCCCCACGAGGGCCCCGTATCGTTCCTGCTTGTACATCAGGTAGGCAGTGTAGATCCTGTACTCCAAAGTTTGGTCGCTGTTCACCGCATCCGGCAGTCCACGGAAACTGATGTCGGTCTTCTCTTTTCCGTCGGATGTCACCTCGTTTATCTTCCCATCGAGGTCCTTTCGCAAACCCCCGTTCCAAAGGAAGGTCATGTTCTTGAGGAAGGAGAGCTCGAGGTAATGATACTGGAAAATATCGTTGTCCGTGGTGTTGTCCCCCGCCTGCAGCTGGTATCTCGTGTCGATCCTTCCCTGATATTCTAAAGCCCGGACCGGCTGCGGCGCTGAGAGAAGGACAAAGAACACAAATGCAACGGTAAATGCGATGAGGATTGGAACTCTCTTCGCAATAACGTTTGCAATAACCTTCGTGCTCATGGTTTTCTCCGATGGGATACGAGCAGATTTCTCCCTTTCAACATTAAAACCATAGGGGTACTTCAATCACCCATTGCCCTTCCGTACCGGACAATCCCCTACTGCGGCCTGGTTCCCAACGCGTGATCGGTTGGCTTGAAACACACGTTCGTTAACACGCCATTGTCAAACAGGTTCTTTAACGCGTCGTAGAGGATCTGGGCCGCATACTTGGGATTGTGAATACCTGCGCTCCTGTCCTCCATGAAGTACTTGAAGTTCCAGAAGGACTGGGACTGCCACTTGTTCATCGCTGGATAGGCATCAGGAATCAAGGTCACGCCAAAATCGACGGCCACAGGACTGAATCCATTGAACTCCCAGTCTCTGGACCATTCGTATGTGGAGCCAGGAATATAATCCCCACCGTGCACGTCGGTGACCGGAGCCTCACCGTCGGTTGCGGCGAAGAGCGAATAGCCGGTATAGTTCTTGTTTCCATCCAGTGTGTACGAGAGCGTGAGGAAGTTGTCGCTCTCCCCGAAGTACGTCAAGAGCGCCTTTTTCAGGTGGTCGATTTCAACGAGTATATCATCAGTGAAGCCATCTCCATCGATGTCCCCTTCCGTATGGTTGCTGTCCTCGAAAGTCGTAGCCGTGACCACAGTAGGCCAGTTACTGCCTGGGCCGGTGCTGACATGACAGGTTTTGCAGACATCAATGATGTCCTTCTCGCTCCCATGCACATCGCCGGTCAGATACATCCCGTGTCCTCCGAGCTGGAGGGTTCCGCCAAGCCTGCCCGCAGGCTCAAACATATGGCAGGTAACACACGAGTCTGGGGCCGCGGTGGTGGAATAGTGCTTACTTACCCCCTGATAGGTGACCGTCGTTTTCGTGTATACCCAGTTGTTGGCCCCCGTTATAAAGTCGGCCTGAGGCCCATGGTGCATTCCCGACGATGAGCTCCACCTCTGAAAATTCTTCGGCGCAGGAGTTGGGGGAGTGGCTGAGGGAGTGACTGGATAAGGGCTTCCCGAGATCAAGCCGGGGAAACCGGAAACCGGTGACGTATTGGTAGCGGTGATGCCTTTCGAGGCCTGCGTGCGAGCCTGATGGCATGTCGCGCAGAGATTCCCCTTCCCCTTGTCGAATTTGGTCACGGTGTCAACAAGCGTTACGGCGCTCTGCGTCCTGAGGATGAAGTCTCCCGTTTCGTGCGGCTCATGGCAGGTGAAGCACCCCGGCTGGCTGCCCAATCCAATGTTGGCTACTACGCTGGGGGTAGCCACATACTCGATGAACCCCTGGTGCGTGTGGCAGTATCCGCATGTACCGTTGGCGTACATCGCGTTGCTCCCGTGGAACAGCCACGTGTGACCCGTGCTGGCGTAGTTGGGGTCGAGCGTTCTCGGACCGTTGTAGTGGCCCGAATTCACATACTGAGCCTTCGCCCCTAGGATGTCGTTTCCAAGCATCGTGTCCCCCGTGTGACACTCAAAGCACGATTCAGCCTCCGCAACTACGGGATCAGGATCACTGCTGCTTGAGGTTGCACATCCCGCTAAGAGAGCGAGTGCAACGACTGCGAGAATGCATGACATAACGATAAAATTTTTCATTCATCACCCCCAGCTTTGAAGTAAATTTTAAAAAATAATTGCCAAAAAATTCCTCATTAAAACAACTGATGTATCCTCTCTACAAACTCTTCAATTTGGAACGGCTTGGATACAAATGAAGCGTCGTATTCTTCAACCTGCCGTGCTAGGTCGTCTGAACCAAAGGCGGTCATCAGAACGGACCTGGTTGAAGGACAGCTCCTTCTCACTTCCTCAAGCACATCCATACCGTCCATTCCTGCCATTATCAGATCGGTGATTACCACATCGAAAGTGCATTTCTCCAGTTTCTTCTTTGCCTCTTCGCCTGAATGAAAAATGCTCACCTCATATCCAGCCCCCGTTAGCGCCCTCTCGAGAGCCCAGCACATTAATCGATCATCATCAATAACTAATACCTTCTGACTGGGGGACATTTACGTCCTTCTTTCGGACACTCACCGTTCGATACCATTTTGGGATTTGAGCATTTACTTTTTGTAATTCACAAAAATACGTTATTAATCTTATAAAAATTATATACTTTATATTATTTATAAAGCAATTTCAGTGCCGATTAAAAGATCTGGAAAGAATAGACAGAAAAAGGTTTAAATAATAGGTAACTATTGATTTATCAATAAGTTAGAGAAAAATGGATGGGAGTAATAATAGTCAGGCGCAAATAGAGGAGTTTTGATCCTGCGCGTTTTAACGCACCAAATTGTGTTAAATGACGCTATTCTAGCAATCCTATTTTTTTTATCCTGTATCTAAGGGCATCCCTCCCAATTCCAAGGAGTTTCGCAGCCCTCGTTTGATTGTTCCCAGCCATTGATAATGCCTGCTTCAAAAGGTTCTCCTCAAGTTTGTCAATTGAAATACCGCCAGGTGGTAACTGAATCGCAAATTTCGGCGATCTTTCCCAATGCTTTTGCCCGTTTCTTATTTCCACGGGAAGATGGTCATGAAGAATCACTTCCGCATTCTCCAGAATCATTGCCCTTTCAATTACATTATTAAGCTCTCTCACATTTCCAGGCCAATGATAGGTAATTAAAAGATGCCGTGCCTCAGGCGAGATCCCCTTTATGTTTCGTTTAAATTCCCGGTTAAACTTGGCTATAAAAAAGTCGATTAAAGGCGGGATATCCTCCTTGCGCTCCCTTAGCGGAGGGAGCTTTACTGATATTACATTTAGACGGTAATATAAATCTTCACGAAAGACTCCATCCCGTACTGCTGCTTCGAGATCTCTATTGGTAGAGGCGATAATTCTTACATCCACCTCGATATCTTGTGTTCCCCCTATCCGTTTAAATCTCTTGTTTTCGATTATCCGGAGAATTTTTGCCTGCATGGAGGTTTTCATCTCACCAATTTCGTCGAGATAAAGAGTCCCCTTATCTGCTAATTCAAAAAAACCCTTTTTGGCTGCCTTCGCGTCGGTGAAAGCACCCTTTTCATGACCCATCAATTCGCTTTCAAGCAATGTCTCGGGGAGGGCGGCGCAGTTTATCTCCATAAAAGGCTTTTCTCTTCGAGCGCTTCTGTAGTGAACGGCTTTGGCTATCAAATCCTTCCCTGTTCCACTTTCCCCTTGAAGCATTACCGTCGTGGCATCGCTCTGGGAAACCCTGGATATTATTTTTAAGATTTCCTGCATGGGTTTACTTTTTCCCACGATGTTTTCAAACTGGCTCTCAACTTCCCGCTCATGATACAGCCTACGGAATTCGCTTTTCAGACTGGAATCCGCTATCGATTTTTCTACGACTATCTTAAGTTCTTCGAAATCAAATGGCTTTATCACATAATCGTAGGCTCCTGCTTTCATACAAGCAATGGCTGTCTTCACAGTTTCATCTGCGGTAATCATTAACACAGGTATGTCAGGATTGAATTGCTTGATATGCGCAAGAATGTTCACACCACTTATGTCGGGGAGACGCACGTCAAGCAAAACCAAGTCTATTAACTCAGACTCCACCACGAAAATTGCTTCTTGACCCTTATCCGCAACAACCACATCATACCCTTCCTGGCGGAGGTTTCGCTCAAGCGACCAAGTGATTAACTTTTCATCGTCAACGACAAGAATTTTATTCATAGACATTATATGTCCTTCCTAAAAGGCAACAGGACAGTAAAAACCGCCCCTTTCCCTGGTTCGCTTACTACCTCAATATGACCTCCATGGTTCTCGACAATGGTGCGTGAAATGTACAATCCAAGACCGGTACCCCGGTTTTTTGTCGTGAAGAAGGGATCAAAAATCCTTTGAAGGTGCTCCTTTGGGATCCCCATACCGGTATCCATAAGGGAAACGGCAATGGTTTTTGTTTTTTGTTCAGTGTTCACTGTTAATCGTGTAGCTATTGTAAGCGAGCCCCCATCGGGCATTGCTTGAATTGCATTGAGTATGATGTTCAAAAACACTTGCTGAATCTGTTCTGAATCAATAAGAATTTTCGATAGGTTTTGATCCAACTCCAGTATAATGATAGTGTTGTGCTCTTCAGCCTTATTTCTTATAAAAAACACCGTTTTGTTGATAATCTCGTTCAAGTCACTTTCTAGAAATTTTAGTTCCCCGGGCTTTGCAAAACTCAAAAGGGCCTTTGTGTTTTTATTCAATCTATCCAACTGCGCCATGATTTCATCGATAACTTCCTGATACGTGGTACTGAGATTTAGCTCTTTCGAAAGAACCTGAAGTGCAGATCCGATACCTGCAAGTGGATTCTTTATTTCATGGGCAATTACCGAAGCCAGCTCCCCTATTGCTGCAAGTTTCTCCGCCTGCCGCATCTGCTGCTCATGCTGTTTTTGCAATTCCACACCTGTCTTTTCAAGGCGTGCTATCATGGAATTAAACGACATACCCAACCTACCCAATTCATCCTTATTTCTTATGTCAACCTTTACTTTCAGGTTTCCCCGTTCAACCTCTGTCATTGTTTCCATAAGGTTCTTTATGGGACGTTTTACTAGCCTGACAATTAAAATGGAGATAACGGCAGAAATAAGAATTAGTAAGATAATTGAAAAAAGGATGAATAAATTTCTATAATTCGTTATTTTTCTTTCCGCGGCGATAAGAGAGATGTCGACACCAAGAGCCCCAAGTATCGGATGTTCAACACTATGGCATCGCCGGCAGTCCTCTTTATTCTTGATCAATGTCACGACACTGAGGGTTTTCTGGTCTTCAACGACCTTATAATTAATAGGATTTGCACTCTGCTTAAAAAGCTTTAGGTGAAGTTCATCTGCAATACTTCCGATCTCGCTCTCTTCGTTTGAATAAAATATTTTCCCATTCTCATCGAAGACAAAAATATGCTGAACTTCCCAAGAATTCCCTAAACCCAAGAAAAATTCCTGTATGTGTTCCTTATTTCCCGTATTCATTACTTGGCTGATGTGTTGGTAGAGTAGATGGCTTATAAATATCCCGCTATTTCTTTCCCTATCCCTTGACTCAACCGTCTGAAATT
>Ga0315286_10005113_pt1 | contig 12645 bp, 13 predicted proteins | sample YL17G10_0_MG_FD_205038 | JGI IMG/M metagenome (GOLD analysis project Ga0315286, IMG submission 205038) | Sediment microbial communities from Yellowstone Lake, YNP, Wyoming, USA - YL17G10_0 | ecosystem: Environmental > Aquatic > Freshwater > Lake > Sediment | place: USA: Wyoming | collected... | reverse complement strand
ACCGAAATATCTTCTCTGCAACCGAAAACAGCGCGGGGCTGTCGGCTAGCTTGGTCCAGGCTTGTAGACTTGGGCTCTATAGACTCCGGTTCAAATCCGGGCAGCCCCACCACTCCAGAACTGAATAAGTACTATTTCCTCAAACAGCCCCTTTTTTGTAATTTGACTTGGGACCAGTTCTGAACCAAACCTTGAAACAAGCCATAATCAAAGAACTTCTAAGAAACGGTGTACTAGAGCATGTTCAGCAGTAGCCCGGGAGAGACCAGTGCATATGCTCACATATACCACTTTTTTGACCTAACTAATTTCTCTAATTGGATGAGATTTCAATGGAAGTCAGGAGTGCCGGGAAAGGGATTCGAACCCCAATTTACCGATAAAAAATCATTTTTGACCCATCACGCAAATACACACTCATATTCTAGGTTTAAATCCCCCCAAAACCTCTATTCAGCCATATTTAGCAAAATGAGCTAAAATTGCTCCATTCGAATAGCCCAAGCGCTCTACGAAGGTTTTAGTTTAACGTTTTCATCTTTGCATCCAAGGAAACTGAGGCTTTGCAACTGAAATCAAACACGCTTGTACAAGGCGGAAAAGTCGCTAGAAAATCTTTCGCCATACAACTGATGGTAGGCATAGCCGAAGTCTTAATGGGAATATTTACCCTAAGCGTCGCATTGATCGCTGACGGCATCCAATCCTTCGCTGACGCCGGAGTATCCCTTATCGTCTGGATTGGCCTGCGCATATCAAGAAGAGCACCTGACGGCAAATTCCACTTTGGATACTACCGGGTTGAAACATTCAGCAGCATAATCGCCGCTCTACTTATGGCAACCTTAGGCGGAGTAGTGCTATACGAATCTTATCAGGAAATCATTAAACCCACAGCAATAGCCAACGCCGAGCTAGCGATGGTAGTTGCATCGTTGGCAACAGCAGTTTCATCAGTACTTCTAATTTACAAAAGGCGTGCCGCCAAGAAATATGAGTCTCTGGCGCTAAAAACAGATGCTTCCAACTCAGTCAAAGACGTACTCACATCAATAACAGCCTTCATAGGCATCGCCCTGAGCAAATACTTCAACATAATTCAGGCTGACGCAATAGCAGGAATAATAATCTCATTATTCGTCTTCACGATGGTATACGCAATTTTTAAAGAAGCATCTTGGGTACTAATGGATGCTTGTCAATGCCCAGAAATCCTGACCGAAATAGAGAACATTGCTAGAAGTGTCAAGCAAGTTAAGCAGGTGCATAGCCTGCGAATGAGAAAATTGGGACCTTACCTGATTGGAGATCTGCACGTTGTAGTTGACGCTGACTTAACAGTTAGGGATTCTGGCAAAATAGCTTATGAAATAGAAGAACGCGTAAAAAAGGAATTTGATGAGGTAATAGAGATAAAGGTACGAATAGACCCTGACGAACCCATAACAATTAGCGGATGATACTTGATGTTTTCTCTATATTCCAATACATAAACGTAGCACTGTGTGCGACGTTTTGAAGCCATCGTGGATATCTACTATTATTGTCAAATCTTCAGGTCATTTGATCGTAGAAGGTTGATACTCAACTGAGTGTCTAAGGGAAGTTAAGTGTTGAGATTGCGAGGCAAGAAAGAAACCAGCCACAGATTAATTCCGACGGGAGTTCTTGATAAGGCTGGTTCGGTCTTTCAGATTTACTAGTGCATGAAACAGTTTATAGTGGCGGGCGGTCTTTTATGATGAGGGAACATATGCGAGTTGGCTTCATCGTTAATCCTGTGGCTGGAATGGGTGGCAAAGTCGGCTTAAAAGGTACCGATGGCGTGGTAAAAGAAGCAATAGCGAAAGGGGCAGAGCCTGTTGCTCCACAAAGGGCGATCGAATTCTTAATAGAACTGAAACAGCGAATGGTTGGCGACTTTGAGGTTTTGTGTTGCCCCGAAGCAATGGGGGCACAAGAAGCAAAAGCCGCAGGTGTTTTAGCTGAAGTTTTGCCGATAAATGTCGGCCGGGAAACTAGTGCAAGGGACACTGAAAACGCGGTTAAGTTGCTGACCGCGGCGAAAGTTGACTTGATTGTTTTTGTTGGCGGCGACGGAACAGCCGGAAACATCCTCGACGCCACAGAAAAAGATACAGCCGTTCCGGTTCTGGGCGTTCCAGCAGGAGTGAAGATGTACAGCGGCATATTCGCCATCAACCCTAAAGATGGAGCGGAAGCCGTTGTTTCCTTCGCTAACGGACGCGCTGAGTTGATAGATTTTGAAATCATGGACGCTGACGAGAACGCAATCCGCAACGACATCTTCGACGTGAAGGTTTACGGCTGCATGAAGGGAATTTCCGTTCCTGCTCTGATTCAGGGCAGCAAAGAAGTCTCAGCTCAAACAGTAAGCGAATCGGAAAGCCAAACAGCCATCGCAAAATATATCGTTGAAGAAATGCCAAAGGACTCGACAATCATTCTAGGTCCCGGAACAACCGTGGAGAGAATCGCCGAAACCCTTGGCATGAAGAAGACGATTTTGGGCGTGGACATCTACCACGAAGGTAGCGCGACCCTAGATGTAGACGAAAAAACCCTCCTTTACAAAGTCAAAGATTGGGGCAGCACATGGATAATCCTCTCGCCGATCGGGCACCAAGGAATCTTGTTGGGCAGAGGAAACCAACAAATCAGCCCACAAGTGATCAGACGCGTCGGAAAAAAACACATCCTAATCGTTGCGACGCTGAGCAAGCTTGGAAGAATCGAGGCAAAAGCACTGAGGGTGGACACAGGCGACAATGAAGTTGATGAGTTACTTAAGGGCGAATGGATGGCAGTTACGGGTTACAGGGAAGGCGTCCGAATACAAGTCGCATAAATTTCGAGTCATTCTTGAGGATTAAACTAATGGGCAAATTATTAAACACGAAAAAACTCCTTAGGGGTGCGCACAATTTAAGATGTTTCTGGATATTGGTTTTTTTGTGGAAGCCTGTGAGGTTGCCAGGCCTTTCGTCAACAAAGCAATAGTTTCTTCTGAACCTAAGATCTGGAAATCCAGGTCACGGGCGACTTAGAGCACTCAGAGTGCTCGTCTATGCTAGGCTGAAAGGATTTGAAAACGACACACGAATAGGAATTTAGGTAGCTTTAAAAGTATTGAGAGTGCGTTCTTTTAGGTTGACCATCATGGGTCTTGAAAAGCACAATAATTCGTATGATAAACTCGAACATTGGCCCCCAATGACGTACAGAAACCGTTCAACCACCAGTTCTGAGACCAAAAATGCCTTCATGGGCTTCCTTGAGACAGAAAATAAGTCCAAACATAACATGGAATTGCAGCCATGGATCCCATTCTGTGAAAGCAGATGCACTTTCTGCTATTTCCCAGTAAACTGCGATAAACAAAATGTCAATTTATACATTGAGGCTCTAAAGAAAGCGTTGAGTTTTTACGCTAAAAGTCCTTACGTTAAATCAAGCATCTTTAGCGAGTTTTACATAGGCGGAGGCAGCCCATCAGTTCTCGCCAAAAAACAAATAGAAGAAATTCTGCGATTTTGCAGAGAAACATTTAGCTTCACATCCAACTCTACCACGAAGTTTACCGCATGCACCAACAATCTTTCCAAAGAAAAAATCCGATTGTTTTCTTCAAATGCCGTTGATCAATTAGACATAGGAATCCAAACATTTGATGAGAACCTTCGCAAAGTTCTCATGCTTCGTGATAGCGGCATAAACGCAAAGCAAAAACTAAGAGAAGTCAAGAACCACGGATTACACGTTAGTATCGACTTGCTTTACAACCTGCCAGGGCAATCCATGAAACAATGGCAAGAAGACTTGCAACAATCGGTTGAACTAAATCTTGAAAGCGTTGACTGTTATCCTTTAGAATTATACCCCGACACCCCACTTTCAAACAGGATTGCGAAAGGAGAACTACCTCCAGCTAATGGCGATGCGAAAGAACTTGAAATGTACCTTGAGGCTTACCGCTTTTTCAAGGAAAACGGTTACACACCGACATGCCACAACAGGTTTTCAAGTCTCAAGGCAGACCTTGACAAACCATCCTCTGAAGTAATTGGAACAGGCGCTGGCTTTTTCATGGGAACCATAGGAAGCTACCTCTACTCAGACATAGAAAACGTTGAAGAATACATAGCCACGGTTCAAAATGGCGGTCTCCCCATAGCGAGGCTCGCTAAGCTCTCTAAGGAAGATGAAATGAGAAGGGCTATGATGCTGATTTACGTTCGTGTTCCTGTGGATCGAGAGGAATTCAAAGCTCAATTCGGCAAGTTTCCCGAAGAAGCATTTCCAGACGCCATTGATAAGCTGAAACTTAAAGGGCTAATCGAGGTGGAAAATGGGAAAATAAGACTAACTGAGAAAGGCGACCCTTGGAGATTTAACATAGCATGGGAGTTCTTTGAGAACAAAAGTCAAAACAGACGTAAGATTGGGTCTTAATCAAAAAAAGAAGTCTTGGGCTCGTAAGCAGGATCTAATTGGTAACTATAGCAAGCTTCCGACTCGCTTGGCGTCTTCCTTGATTTTCTGCAGATCCTCTTTGGTGGGTTTTCCTCTGATGTCACCCATTCTGCCTTTCGTGCTATTTTCCAGTGAGCCATGGAACTCGCTAAGGACGTACCATTCGTCAATGACGTTGAAACCTATGTGCTCGAAGAACTGCCGCATATCTTTGCCAACTGGAGTTGCCTCCTCTATGCCCGTGTGAGGGCCAGAATAAGTAACGAAAATCAACGCGTTTTTGCCTGGAACTTTTGGAGCTGAAGGCTTGACTTTGCTCTGCTGGCGATAAGCAGCGAACTTTTTCTTGAGGAAATTAGTCATCGGTTCAGGCAGATGCCAGGAGTAAGAAGGAGCGCCCACACAGACGAGGTCGAAGTCGAAGTAGTCAATGTCTTCAGCTTCCTCGGGTTTCTGCATGGTAACTTGTACACCTGCCTCTTCCAGACCTTGCTTGATGGCAGTGGCTACTTTCTCTGTGTTTCCTGTTTTTGACCAGTAGATCATTAGTGCTGTTTTCATTTTTTACCCAACTTTCCTTAAAGCTGTTTTCACTGCAGAATCATCGAGCCAAAGTGGAGATTAGCTCTTGGTGACTCCCTCATGCATATGTCTTATTCGGTTTTACTTTCGAATTCGACTTTGACTGGGGTTGGGTCTTTGAAGATGATCAGGACGGGGCAGTTTGCTTCTGTGCGTCTCCAGGCGGCTTCTACGAGTTCTTTTCGGGCGTTTGAGACGACGTTGACTTTCATGGTTATGCCTGTGACGGCGGGGGAGTCAGCAGCTTTGTCGGCTTCAACGGTTACTTCAACTTTGCCAGGTTGAATGTTGCTTTTTTTGCAGACGTCAGCGAATATTGTTACGCCGCAGTCTGCCAGAGCCATCATGGTGAGCTCGAGTGCTGTTGGACCGCTGTCGGTTCCTCCTGCGGGTGTGGAGAGGTCGCAGACGATGCTGTGGGTTCTTTGATTATCGACTATTGAGCGGACATTTTCCACCCATGTTGCTTTTGCTTTAATTTTGGGCACTGTGTTTCACCATTTAGTCTTTTTCTTAAGGTTTGGCTTTAAAGTTAGCGGCTAGTGCTCGTGGTGGTGGGCGTGTTCGCATGCGCCTGCTAATGCGCTTAGTTTGCCCTCTTTGAACTGCTCAGTTATTTCCTTGACTGTAGTGCCAGTGGCCTTAAGTACAGTTACTCCGGCATCTTGAAGGCTACTTAAACATCCAGGTCCCATACTTTGCACTACAAAAATGTTAGGCTTTAAGGCCAAGAGATGCTCATGTGGGTGCCCAGAGCCCCCAACATGTTCACCCTTGTTCACTTCTGTTCTTACGCCTACAATTTGATTGTTGTTGTCTAAATCTACAAGTGTATAGTATGGCGCTCTTCCGAAGTGTTGCGCCAAATTAGCCTCTAAACCCGATTTGTCTTCTGTTGGAATTACGATTCTTTGAGTCATTATTTTTTACCTCTTTTTCCTTTACGACTTTGTATAGACTACAGTTTAAGTACTAAACAATATTAATAGTTTATGTTTATAAAATAACCAAACATATGTTTGATAGCTTGGTGAAGCACGTCTTGAAAGCTTTATTGATAAATTTTAAGTGGTCAGGCTTTTCTGATTTTTGGGAAATTTTTTGAGAATTTATTAGACAGCGTCTTAAAGAAAACATAAAAAAATCGGGCGCTTTTTTTTAAAAGAAAGATAACAGAATACTCGCCCAAATTAGCGAGTACTTTATTATTTTCCTTCAAATTTTGAAGTCATGACTTTGAGGTTGTTTGCCCACTCCTCTAAGCCGGCATTTGGGAAGGACCAGCTTGCATGTGGGTGAAACATGTTGTCTAATGTCATGGTTTTCAGGTCAGGAGCGAAGTGCTTGAGTCCCGACAGGATCAAGGCTTCCATGTAGTATGGCAGGCCGACGAACAATGCCAAGTCAGGGTGACCTTTGCCGTCAATTCCCTGCCATTCTGGGTCAACAAGCCTGTTGCCGATGTCCATTGCAGACATGAATTCTGCTGGTTCGTATCCTCGTTTGAGGAATTCGCCAACCATATGGGCTGTGGCGACTACTTGAACCCCTGATGCTCTGGCAAAGTCTATGAGATAGTCGATGAGAGGTCTGCCTTCCATGTAACGCTCTGTGGCATTGCTGCCCGCAACAAGGATTGGGTGAGCAGCCTTCTTGATCATCGCAACTACTACTTCGGGTTTGGTTATTGGATTTGCTTTCTTTGTGGCTGCTATTTCGGCACATTGCCAAGGTTCACACGTCATTTCATTCTCACTCCTTCATTTTCCTAACCATTCTAAGAAGCAAGGTCGGGTCGGGAATCACTGTTTCTTTCCAGTCTTTCGCTTCCAGAATCTTTGTGAATTCGTCTTTCATTGTCATGGGTACGTCAGCCATTGTGCGAACGAACAGGTGTAGGTCTTTTGGCATCGTTCCATACAGGCGCTTGTGCAGGTCAATATAGTGTGATAGCTTGATTGAGCGTCCCTTCCATGTGTCGTTTGGTCTTATGCATAGTTTGGCTATGGCGACCATAGCTTCTTCTTTTGTTTCAACTGTTTGGAACAAGTGCTCGGGGGCTGGTCCAACGTTAACTTTGTCACCTGTGCGCGCGTCGTAAACTTCCCAGTCTTCTTTCTTATCCGCCCTGCCTAAGAGCATGCGTCGATATTTGCTGCCGTGTGGACCAACAAGCACTGGAACGCCTAAACTCCAGAAGCCAGAAGCAATTGATGCTGCTTTCTGTGAGTATGCGCCCCATGCTAAGCCGACTGCGCCTACGCGATTGTGGATGTAGTCTGCGATTTCCTCGTAGTTGCCTCTTAGGTTTCTCTTTGCAAAGATGCTGGCGACCTTTATGGCTGCCCCTGCGATGTGCGCGTTTGCAACGCATGAGCCAACATTGAGCACGCCTCCTGCTTCGAATCCGCCGGGGAATTCTTCGTAGAGTGTTTTTCCTTCAGCGTTCTTGTAGGAGCCTGCAGACATGGCTGAACAACCTGATGTGACCACAATGAAGCGTCTGCTGGCAAATTCTCTGCATATATCGTAGACATCTTTGCCGCCGTGCGGGTAGTTGGCGCAGCCCACGACTGCAAGTATACCTGGGATTTCGCCTAGAACGATTGGGCTGCCGACGTTGCGTATTTCTGTGTCTTGGACGGCTCCTCTACCGGCGCGGCACAAGTTCTTTTCTTCCGTCATGAATTTCTCGCCGGCCTTGACTATGAAACTGTGTATTTGCAGTTTGACTGGGCACGCTTCTTCGCAACGTCCGCATCCGATACAGGACTCGTACAAATCGGTGAGTGGTGCAAGGTTTCCTTCAGCTGCTGCTTTTAACGCGGCGGGGATTTTGAGGTCTTGTGGGCAGCTTCTTTGGCACATATTGCATTGTCTGCAGGTCTTCGCAAGTGCTTTGATTTCTTCGATTTCTGGAAGGTTTTTATATTTCTTGCGGATTGGTGCGATTTTCTGAGCAACTTTCACGGCTACTTCGCCGACTTTTTCTGGGTCAAGAATGAGGACGCCTGCTACCTTGCCGCTTACGAGGTCAGCTACGATTTCGTCTGCGGGGTCGTTGGTGCGGTTCTTGAAGCCTCCACAGTTCTTCTCGGATGCTGCGATGACTGGTGCTTTGACGCGGTGGGCTTCGTCGGCGGCGTCTGTTCTGACACATTGCTCATCTAGTACAACTACATCGGCGTAGCCGCCTCTTATGAACCGCAGTTGCCAGGAGATTGGACCGACTATTTTTGCTCGGTCATAGTATCTTGTGTTATCGAAGGCTGTGCAGCATAAGCCTACTACTTCCATTTTGTCTTCGAGCTTGCTGTCTCTCATGTAATCAATAATTCCAACTGAAGGCACAACGTTGTGACCAATGCACATGATAACTGGCTTTGATGTGTCGACTGTTCCGATGCCCATTTGTATGAGTGGGGCTTCGGGGTCAGCTTTCGGGAAGTTTAATGTTGAAATTTGGGCTATGTCTGCGACTTCCATGCCTACTTGGTCAATTCTGCCAGCGTGCAAAGCCTTTGATTCAAAATCCAAGTTATTTGATTCTTGACCCGTGTGTGCAACGGAGAGCAGGTGCGTGATTTGTTTCTCGCAGTATTCCAGAACTTCATCCAGGTCGCCGAGAGTTTCAGGTTTTATTCCGGTGACAAGCCTTGTGACTGGAGCCTCAACTTTTACGTTTAAGCCACCTACATCCAAAGGATACCGCCGACCATATTTCTCGATTAAATGGTCAACCACGTGTCGGGCATGCCCCGTGTGGGTTGCTGCGCCGATGCTGCAAGCCAAGAGGACTATGCGGGATGATTGGGCGCCAATGTCAAGGCCGCAAGCTCCGCGTTTACCCGCTGTCAAATCACATTTCCCGTAAGTGCAGAGACAGCAAAGGTCACAATCGGGCATGTAGAAGGGCTTGTACTTGTTGAGAAGCTTCATGTCCCAGTCACGCAGGGTAGTTAAACCAGGCATTGGGGTTGGTCCCATGGGCTCTGACCAAGAGTCATCGATAACTCTTCCTATGGATAATTCCAGATTCTTGATATGACCAATACTGGTTTTCATTTCTCCAATTTTTACATGTACGTTTTTGCTGGTCAATTCCAAACCTCAGTGGATGCACTTTTTAGATTTAGTTTAATAGATAAACCTTATTAAAATATTGCGTTTATAAAATAAACTAAAACCGACATATTGACTCATGGAAAAAATTGGCAAAAGATAATTTCACAGTCACAGTCTATAAAAATGTATCCCTCGTGTTAAAAACACGAAAATTTGTCATTCGATTTTATCCTCTTCAGGCTTTTCAGTCGGCGACACCATTTTTTCTAACAAGTTTTGATTCAGGAGGCGAACTACTTCTCGGATCTCCACAGATTTTGGAAGAGAATATATCTGTATGAGATTGTCTCCCAATACGTGAAAAGGACCCTCGCCTAGGCTCCCAGCCAGTACAACATCAACTTTCTCTTCAACCAAAAGATTGGCAGCTTGTATCCCCTTCTTATGCGACAGTCTTGCTCCTTCGTTCTCTCTAACATTGAGACTCACTATTTGTCCTTCTTCAACCTCTATTAAGGCAAAAAAAGGAGCACTTCCAAAATGGAGACTAACTGCTGAATCCAAGCCGTTGTCTTCCATTATTGGAATAGCCATTCTTGTTTTTTTCCTATGTGCAAGCCCCACATGAACAGTTACTAACTCCAAGTCTTTGAAGCGTTCCTTGATTCTCGTTTCAACCTCTTCGGATATAACGTGCGCTTTTTCCAAAGAAAGCCCCTCTTGCAACTCCACGTGCATTTCGCCAAAGAAAACAGGACCAGATTTTCGCAATCTGACTTCATGAGTCCCCTTAACTCCATGAACAGTCTCCGCTATTTCCTTCATTTCCCTGATTCGTTCCGGACTTGGCGAAACATCCATCAAAACTAGCACCGCATCTTTTCCAAACCATAATCCCCTTGCCAGCACATACGCACCCATCACAAAGCCAATCAGAGCCTCACCAACTTGAAACCCAAGCGCACCTAGAAAAACGCCGACGAAAACCAACAAAGAGGTGTAAACGTCTATCATAGAATGCAAACCTTCACTGATTAACGCTTGTGAACCAATTTGGCGCCCCACTCGCCTCTTATATTTAGCAAGCAGATAATAGATAATCGCGGATAACGCTGCCACAACTAGAGCTATACCCGAAAATGAGATAACGTAGACTTCAAAAAACTTCTGAAAAGACTCCAACATGATCAAAATACTCGATGCCACAAGTATCAAAGACACAGTCAGTAACGCAAATGTTTCTGCCTTATAGTATCCATAAGGAAACCTCTCGGTAGGTTTTTTCTTCGCTATCCTGAGTCCCGTCCAAACCGCAATCGAAGAAAAAACATCCGAAAACGAGTCGATTGTACCTGCCAAAAGAGCTACGCTGCCACTAACAACTGCCACGATCCCTTTTAGGATGCCGAGTGCTAGAAGAATAATGGTGGAAAGCTTTGCTGCTTTTTCTCCCTTTATAAACGAGATTCTATTTTCACCCATTTTCGACCCATCTATTTTTCGAACGCGCCGCCTTATTTCTTACTTAAACACTCTTATTTTATTTTCAAACACGATAACTCTTCGATCTGAAGCTTAATTGCTACCCAAAAAAGGGGATAATTGCGCATGGACAAGTCATACCTATGTGTTCTTGAAATGTGGAAAGGCATTTGGCTAATAAAACTTGACGTTGTCACTGACCTGTTGGCTGCTTTTTCTCTGATTCAAGCTTTGATTTCAGCTCTTTTAGGTGCGTTTCTATGTCGTTGATTTCTTGCTCTATGCTGGCTTTCTCTTCTCCAAGTTCCTTTTTGCAGTCTTCCAGCGCTGTTAGTTCATCTTGTGGATTAGGAGTTGGAGGCTGATTTGTATATTTTGGATCTGCCCACCACCATCTTGGAAGCCCCGGAAACCTTGCACATGCTCGTAGATCAGGCCGCCCTCTGCCATAACCTCTGCCGCCGTATGCCTGTCCGGGTCTTTGCCATGGTGGCAGGTGGCTGAAGGGTCCATTGCCTGACCATTGATCAAAATATGCTCTTCTTTGATATCCCATTTTTTCGTTTCACCTCTTCCAAACTATTTTTGTGTCTATGCACATTATTGCAATTATGAGAATATGCACAGAAATATATAAAAGTTCTGCCCAACATAAAATTAATGAACCGAACGAAATCGGCAAGGCAACAGATGTGACGAACATGAAAGCAGAACAAGAAATCAAAAAACGCCTAAGGGATCTTGAAAATGAGGCGCGAACCGGCGGGCCATTCACCGAGTGGCAAAACATCGCTAGAAAAGCAGCGAAGCAAGCCTTGGAGTGGGTTCTCGAAGAGACAGGAAGTCTATTAACTTACTAAGCTAAGGCAAACAACCTGGAACAGGAGAAAATTTACAATGTGGCGAGGAAGACACAGATGCGGCGGAAGAGGGAGATTCCCAAAACCCGTTACCTTAGAAACCATTCCGCCCATAACCAGCTTCACTCCTAATCCACCGAGGAATCTGGAATCAGTATTCATTGAATTTGCGGAAGTGGAAGCCTTCAGGCTGGTAGATATGGAGGGCTTGTCACAGGAAGAGGCTGGACAAAGAATGAGTATCTCAAGGGGAACCATCTGGAGACTTGTTCAAAGTGCAAGAAGAAAGGCTGCGCAAGCCCTCAGTGAAGGACGACCAATCTACATAGTCACAGCTACTCCAAGCAAAAACGTTCAAAACGATAATGAAACGAAATAGCTTATCGCTTGCTCTCCAAGAAAAGTGAAGCATCAGGAAAGTCAAAATAATGAAACCTAAGGTAGAGATGTTCAACATGAAAGCTTCTGACCAAAGGAACAAACCTGCCACAGTCTACTGGCTTGATAACAAACTCTACCTAAACATAACCAACAAATGCTCGAACCACTGTCTTTTTTGCATAAGAAATTTCCAGGAAGGTGTTGGAGACTTTGTCTTGAAACTTCCAGAAGAGCCATCGATTGATAGGGTAATAACCGATCTTGAAGAAGTGTCAAACACAAAGAATTGGACTGAAGCGGTTTTTTGCGGTTTCGGAGAACCCACAGAAAGGTTAGATTGCCTCTTGGAGATTACGCGGTGGCTGAGGCGACGCTACGGTAAGTCTCTTCATATCCGAGTGAATACAAACGGCCAGGGTTATTTACTTAATCCAGGAAGACAAGTCGCAAAAGAACTGAAGGCAGCTGGCGTGGACAAACTAAGCATCAGTGTAAACGCTCACAACGAGAGTCTTTATAACGAGGTCTGCCGACCCAAATTGAAAAACGCCTACGTTGCGGTTCTGGAATTCATTAACTCAGCAAAGCAAGAACTTGAAACTGAAATCACCGCAGTAACCACTCCCGAAGTTGACATTCAAAAAGTCGAAAAGCGTGCCGAAGAAATGGGTGTTAAGTCTCGAACAAGACCATACACCCAGTGCATTTGATAGTAAGCATATGCATCGTTCATCTGAACTATAGGAAAATTCTTTCCACTACCCATTATCTTTCCCCCGCC
>Ga0315286_10005112_pt1 | contig 12645 bp, 10 predicted proteins | sample YL17G10_0_MG_FD_205038 | JGI IMG/M metagenome (GOLD analysis project Ga0315286, IMG submission 205038) | Sediment microbial communities from Yellowstone Lake, YNP, Wyoming, USA - YL17G10_0 | ecosystem: Environmental > Aquatic > Freshwater > Lake > Sediment | place: USA: Wyoming | collected... | reverse complement strand
CGATGTACGCGGCGGGCCCGAAGGCGTCCGTGTAGACGACGCCGTGGTACGAAACGTCAGGCGTGTTGAGGCGCGGGAACTTGTCTGCATGTTCCTGCCACGGGAACTTGCCGGAATCGATCAGCGCCCCGCCGATGCTGTTGCCGTGGCCGCCGAGGTACTTGGTGAGCGAGTGCACGACGATGTCGGCGCCGTGCTCGAACGGGCGGCACAGGTAAGGCGTCGGCACGGTGTTATCCACGATCAGCGGAATGCCGTGACGATGCGCAATGTCGGCCAGCGCGCCGAAGTCGGTAACGTTGCCCGCCGGGTTGCCCACGGACTCGCAGAAGATGGCGCGGGTATTCGAGTCGATCAGTTTCGCGAAGGAGTCCGGGTCGCGGTGATCGGCAAACTTCACCTGCAGGCCGTACTGCGGGAACGTGTGCGCGAACAGGTTGTACGTGCCGCCGTACAGTGCCGTCGAGCTGATGACGTTCTGCCCTGCCTCGGTGATGGTCTGCAGTGCGTAGGTGATCGCGGCCTGGCCGGAGGCGAGGCCGAGCGCGCCGACACCGCCTTCGAGCGCCGCAACCCGCTTCTCGAGGACGTCCGTCGTCGGATTCATGATGCGCGTGTAGATGTTGCCCGCGACCTTGAGGTCGAAGAGATCCGCGCCGTGCTGGGTGTCGTCGAAGGCGTACGACGTGGTCTGGTAGATCGGCACCGCGACGGCCTTGGTGGTCGGGTCGGGCGAGTAACCGGCGTGAACGACGAGGGTCTCGAGCTTCATGGTGGAAATTCCCGGCATTGGAAAAGGGGGCAGTTCGATCAGCCCTGCATTGTCCTGCAAGGCGATCGATCTGTCCCCTGCCGGTCAGTTATCGGATTAGAACGTGGCGGACAGTTGCAGCCAGACCTTGGTGGTGTCGGTGGCGAAGCCGTCCGCCTGGTAGTCGGCGAACTTGGCCAGCACCTCGTAGTTCTTGCCGAACTTGTAGCCGGCCGAGGCGTTCCATTCGGTGCCGTAGTCGGCGCTGGCGGCCTCCGCGGAAAAGTCATGCCAGACGAGGATCAACGCGAGCGCGCCGAAGTTGGCCGAGGCGCCCAGGTACAGGTCCTCGACGCCTTCGCGCGGAGTGGTGAGGAACTTGTCCGCCCAGCCCTGGAACACGTGCAGCGTCGCGAGCGGAGTCTGGAAGGCGCGATTGGGCGCAGTGTCCCCGCCCAGTACCTCGTAGCCCGCCTTGACGCCGAACTTGCCGAGGCCGAGCCCGGCCTCGAGCAGGTAGTAGTCCGCCGCGTAGTCGTTGGGATTGTCTGCGTAGTCCTGCTGCCTTGCGTAGGACGCAATCCAGTTGACCTTCGTCGTGTCCGTGAACTTATGGTTGCCGGTGTAATGCAACCCGTAGGTGTTGCTCGACAGGTTCGGTGCGTTCTCCAGGTCGAGCGCGTAGTCGAAGACGGTTAGCGCGCCGGGCGCGCCAAAATCGACCTTGCCGTTCAGGACGTGGGAGTTGGACCGGTAGTTCCCTGGCTGTGAGCCGTCGTCCGGGCCCGTCACTCGATTGACGTTGGCCAGGTAGGAATACTGCAGCTGTGTCTTCTGCAGTGCGGAGGACTTCAATGTCACGGCGTCATACGTCTGCTCGTTCTGGCGCCAGCCGACGTTGCCGATGAAGCGATGGTTGTCGAGGATGATCCGCTGGCGGCCCCCGATCCCGGTGAAGGTCCCGAGCTTGAATTGCAGGTACGCCTGGTTGGCCTCCGTGTACTCCGGGTCCGCCACGATCGGCCGGTCGGTCACGCCGTTCACGGTGCTGTTGTAGGTCTTGTCGTTGCCGATCACCGTGACGTTGTCCGCCTCCAGGAAGGCGCTGAGGTGGCTCCACTCGCCGCTCTGGTAGTTCAGGCGGGTGCGGAGCGTGGACGCGGTGGCATCATCCGCAAACGGGTCCTGGTCCACGGTTTCCAGGCGATAACGGAGTTCGACGTGCGCCTTGCCGCCCGTGATGGCGCCTGCCAGCGTGGTCGGCGCGACTGCTGCCGGAGTGGCGGCCGGGGCGGGGGCCTCCGCGGCAGCGGCGTGTGCGCCGGCCAGGACGGCGGTCACGGCTGCGAGGAGCAAAATGGAACTGGACTTGATCTTCGTCATGGCGTCTCCTGGGTGCGAGGGCCCACGCTGTGCGCATGAGACCTGCTCGATGCATGAACTCTGCGCCCCCCAGGCCGGAAAGCCCTTGATCCATGTCAATACGCCACAAGACTTCACTGCAACTGGCCGCTTTCATCACGGCAACGCTCGGTGCTGCGGTGGCAGGTTTCGCACCCCTGCCAGCTGGGGCGGCCGCCCCGTCCGCGGACCTCGAAACGATCACGGTGTATGCACGACGCCTCATGCCGGTGTCGCGCGTTGCGGCTTCGGTGACGGTCATCGACCAGGCGCAGATGGCGCTCACCCTTGTCGCCGACGTCAAAGAGCTGGTGCGCTACGAGCCGGGGATCACCGTGCGCAACGACCCCTTCCGTTTCGGGCTGGACTCGTTCACGGTGCGCGGCCTCGGCGGCAACCGCGTTGCCGTGGAGATCGACGGGATCCCCGCGGCGGGCGGCTTCGCGGTCGGCAGTTTCTCCGACTCGGGCCGCAGTTTCGTGGACCTCGCGTTCGTCGACCGCGTGGAGTTCCTGCGCGGCCCGGCTTCATCGCTCTATGGCAGTGATGCCATCGGTGGCATCGTCGCGATGACCACGCTGCGGCCAGCCGGCCTGCTTGCCGCTGCCGCGGAGCCGCTCGCCGTGCGCACGGAGGCGGGATACGCAGGGGTCGATCAGGGGTGGCATGCGGCCGCGATTGGCGCCGCCCACGCCGGCCCGGGCGACCTCCTGCTTGGGCTGGTGCGGCGCGAGGGGCACGAACCCGACACTGCCGCTGACGTGCAGCCCGATCCGCGCGACTACACCGCCGATTCGGTCATTCTCAAGTATGCGTTCGATGCGGCGCCCGGGGGCCCGCTGACGTTCGCGGCCGAAGGCGGCCGCGTCCGACAGGACACGGCTGTCGATGCTTTCCTCGGCCTGCCGGGCCGTTTCGTGAACACGACGCAACTCGACGGCAGCGACGAGACGAAGCGCTATCGCTTCAGCGCCGAACAGTCGCTGCAGGCCACCCGAGGGTTCGATGGGCTCGACTGGCGCGTGTACTGGCAGGGCACCGATACCGAGCAGGACACGTTCGAGATCCGCAAGGCCGCGCCGCCACGCACGCCGCCGTCGCAGATCGAACGCAATTTCAGCTTCAAGGAAAGCACCGTCGGGGTGGAACTGACGACCGTGCAGGCCGCGGCTGGCGAGCGAGTCACCCATGATTTCGTGTACGGGCTCGAAGCGTCGCGTACCCGCATCGAGGAACTGCGCGACGGTCTGCAGACCAACCTCATCACGGGCGCGGAGACCGGTACGATCCTCGGCGAAGTGTTTCCACTGCGCGACCTGCCGGTCACCGACGTGACCGAGATCGGCGTGTTCGCGCAGGATGAGATTGCCGGGAAAGATTCCCGCTGGACGGTGGTGCCGGCCCTGCGCATCGACTACTACGACCTGAAGCCGCAGGTCGACCGAATCTATCGCGAGGATAATCCGAACTCGACGGCCGTCGGTCTCGACGAGGTGTCCGTAGCGCCGAAACTCGGGCTGACGTACCGTTTCAGCGATTCACTGGGGGGCTTTTTCCAGTACGCGCACGGCTTTCGCTCGCCGCCGCCCGAGGACGTCAATATCGGCCTGGAATTGCCGCTCTTCAACGTGCGCGCGATCCCGAACCCGGACCTCCAGCCCGAGGAGAGCGATGGTTTCGAACTCGGAATGCGCTGGCGGACTGCCGGGCTCAGCCTCACCGGCAGCGTCTACTACAACGCTTACCGCGATTTCATCGAGTCCAAGGTCAACCTCGGCGTCGATCCGGCCAGCGGCGTGACCCTGTTCCAGTCGCAGAACGTGTCGCAGGCGCGCATCTACGGTGCCGAACTGAGCCTGACGGTGCGCGCGGAAGACATTTCGCCGCGCCTCGAGGGCTGGTCCGGCCGGCTGGCGGCCGCGTGGTCGCGCGGCGACGACGTTTCGCGCGACGAGCCGCTCAACTCCGTGGATCCGCCCAGCGCCGTGGCGGGCGTGCGTTTCGACGCATCGTCCGGCCGCTGGGGCAGCGAGATCGCGGTCACCGCGGTCGAGGCCAAGCACGACGTGGACGACAGCAAGGTGGATCTGTACGAGACGGATGGTTACGTGACCATCGACTGGCTTGCCAATGTCAGCCTCGGGCACGGCTTGAGCTTGAATGCCGGCGTTTTCAACCTCACGGACGAGGCGTACATCGAGTGGGCAGATGTCCGTGGGCGCGCGGCCAGCGATCCGCTGGTGCCGTACTACACGCGGCCGGGGCGCAATGCCTCGGTGACGCTGCACTGGAATTTCTGAGGCCCTCACCCGGCCTGCGGCCGACCTCTCCCGCCTCGGCGGGAGAGGTGATAGCCCCGCCTCTCCCGCTTCAGCGGGAGAGGTGATAACCCCGCCTCTCCCGCTTCAGCGGGAGAGGTCGCGCTCTGCGCGGGTGAGGGCTTCCGGGTCTCCTGCTCCTCAATAAGGGGTCTCGTCCCGCCGCGTGAACTTGTCCGGCGCCCCGGGTGGATTCCACAGCAGGTCCACGTCCGGATACACGGCGGCGTCCGCCGCGTCCCGGTTGCTCATCTCGAGGTACGTCACGGGCCGGCCGCTCCGATTCACCAGCTGGTGGCCGTCACGCGTGCCGAGTCTGAAGCCACAGCATTGCCCGGCGCGGACCACCTGCTCCCCTGCCTCCGTGCGCAGCACGACCTCTCCCTCGACGATGTAGATGAATTCCTCCTCGTGCGTATGCCAGTGCCGCATCGAGGATTCCTTGCCGGGCGGCAGCGTGGTCAGGTTGACGCCGATCTTCGTGAGCCCCAGCGCGTCGCCTAACGCACGCTTCTCGCGGGGCAGCACGCGCGAACGGTATGGTTCCGGGTAACCCGAATCGGTGCGCGGCTGGACGCTCATGGGATCGAGGGCGGATGTTTCAAGCGGCATCGTGGCTCTCCGGCGGGCAACGCGACGAGGTGACTGGTGATGTTGGCAATGGTACGACGTTAGCTTGAAGTGGCCACCGCCAGCAACAAAGGTTCTTCGCCGATCAATGTCACTGTGCCGCTCGAGAGTACCTTGTCTCGACAGCCTTCGCTTCCTGCCCGTCTGGCGTGACATTGAATGCGGTGATCGACAGGTGATTCTCGTCGATGACTTCGTAGACGGTCTTCCAGCCCCACGGCGGGGAGTTCGGGGCGACATCATATGTCCCTTTGACGACAAACCCCCGCTCAGTCGCTTCGCCTTCCGAGAACATGATGCCGTAGTTCATGTGGAAATCGTCTACCCAGGAGACTTGGAACCGCTGCGTCACTGAATTGAACGCGATGGTCTCGTCCCCTCTTGCGGCATGACGCGCATATCCTTGGTGGGACGAGACCGACGAATAACTGGGTCGCCTGAACTACGGACCGACGCACAGATTGGGTACCGAAAGCCGTGTGAACAGATGAGGTGACGCAACCGCGCTGGACGGGTAGTGCTCCAGAGCCTCCTTGAACTCCGGATGGGTGAACGCAGCCCGAAAATGGGCCACCGACTCCCACAATGCATAGTTCATGAATACCGTGCTTCCGGCAATGCCTTGATGCAACTGAGTTGAGATGTAGCCCGGCTGCTTTTTCATCCAGTTGGCGTCGGCCTCCCAAGCTTTCAGAAGAGCCGGGATGTCCTCTTCCGCCACCTGGAATACATTCACCAATACGACGGGCGAGACATCGGCATTGATCTGCTGAAAGATCGGAACGAGCTGATCCAATGGCCTGAGCTGAAGCATGCGAATACTCCGTTCATTTTAGTGCTGGGGGGGCGGAACAGACGGCTGCAAGAGCGACCCAAGCCGCTGGGGCTCCGCTTGAGCGAGGGATTGGGTCGCGTCCTGGTGCCGGCGGCGAACCTGATGGTAGCGAACGGCTTGAACTGCGCTGGCGCACCGACCACATGAGTTGGGCTCCCGAAGATCACCGCAACTGCACGATCGACAAGGTGAAGGGCACTCTGATTTCGGAAGTGGAGCCCATGGCACGATGAGGAAGCATCGCGGCCGACGTGGCCCAGCGGCCGAATCAAGCCGACCCGCGCAGCGGGTTCGGGCGGAGTGAATTCGCAGGCTGCGCCCGGGTCACAAGCGAGCCCATACCTGCGCAAGGCCAATCGCGTGTGCCAGCCCAAATACAGAGCAGATGGCCGAGCTCCACCACCAGAATGCGGTGCTGCGACCTGCAGCGAACCTGGCCAGTGGCAGGACGGCAAGGCCACGCAACAAGTAGACGCCCGTAATGACGCAAAGGGCGGTGCGCAGCAACGGTAACCTGGGTATGACCCCTGCACCGGACAATGCATAGGCTGCCCAAGTGATCAGAATTGCCACAATACCTGCGGTGATCATCGTGGGGCGCCAACTGCCTGCAGCGGCAAGTTGAGCCATTTGCTCACCAGCACCGAAGAAGCGATACCACGGCGCACCGAAGACAATGCAGCCGACGTGCAGCAGTGCGGCAACTGCACTCAGGAAGGCGCCAACGATCAAGAATGAGTTGTACGTATGATTCATCGACAGCAGCTTAACGACAAGGCTCATCAGCGCGCCGCTTTCGGCGCGTCGGTGTGGAGTTCCGAGTCAGGCTACATACCGAGATCCGACAGGTTCGGGTGATCATCCGGACGTCGGCCCGGCGGCCAGTGGTACTTACGGTCCGTTTCATTGATCGGCAGGTCGTTGATGCTTGCGATGCGTCGGCGCATTAGGCCGTGCTCGTCGAACTCCCAGTTCTCGTTGCCATAGGAGCGGAACCAGCTGCCCGAGTCGTCGTGCCACTCATAGGCGAATCGTACCGCTATACGTGCATCATGAAAGGTCCATAGCTCTTTGATAAGCCGGTAGTCGAGTTCCTTCGCCCATTTCCTCCGCAGGAACTGCACGATCGTCTCACGCCCCGACAAGAACTCCACGCGATTTCGCCAGGTGCTATCAACCGTGTAGGCGAGTGAAATCTGTTCGGGGTCGCGTGTATTCCACGCGTCCTCAGCCATGCGTACCTTCCGGACTGCGGCTTCGCGCGTGAAGGGCGGGAAGGGAGGGCGACCATTCGAGCCCGGGGTCATTTTCATCTCCTTGGTTCGATCCGTTCTTGAATGCGGCCGAACGTTGGCGCAAACCACCCGGCCTGTCACGGGCTCAGCCTGCAGCGGGTCGTGGGGCGCCGGGTCTCAACGTGTCTACTTGCTGAGCGCGAGAAACGCGTATGCCAGTATCGGAAGACCTATCAGCACGATGCCGAGAATATCCGGGGCGGACAGTGTTCCCGCGCTGCTCGAGGCATCTCGCTTCGCCAGCACCAGTTCCCGATGAACCAGGAACCAGGGAAACGCGGCGCCCATCGCGATGAACGCACCAAATAGCACCCAGAGCCAGACGCCGCGCATTGACAGGCGATGGGCTTCGAGAAGCATCCAGATGATTGCGGCGAGCCCCAGGAACAGGATGTCGACCGTGATGGAGCGACTGGCCGGATTGACCAGGGTTTCCTGCCAGAAGTGAACATTGGCCCCCACAATGCCGAGACTGAAATACTGGATGTTGTTGCCCCAGGTTCCCACGAGGGCAACCAGGCCTATCAACGCGTACACGACACAAAGCATTTTTCGGGAGATCGTCATGCTTGCTCCATCCTGGGTACGACCGCGCGGTACGAGGCGTCCATGTTCAAGCGTCCGTGTTCTCTCAGTCGTCTTGTCGGGCGATGTATTAGAGCCGTCTATTGATTCCATGCCCACGTATCACAACGGTCTTTGAACCGGCCGTTCGTCTTACGGCCAATGTGCAATATACGCTGGCCTCGAAAGATACGGACCACTTTCCCGGGCTGAAACATGCCCGGAACTCATCAATATCAACATCCATCGACTGGTCTGATGATTCCGCTCCAGCCACGGATCATCCCTTTCGTTTCAATGACTCAATGAGCGACTCGCTGGTAAGAAGGATGACGGGTCTGTCCGCGGGTAACGAAATATCTCCCATCGCGTCCAATTGAAATGGAGTCCTTGGCGGATGGATGCTCCGTTTTCGAAAGGAGGCGGCCGGACGTTCACTGCAGAAATGCATCGACGTGAATCGTGCCGGCAACGAAATTCACGGTCCCAAGCCTCCAAACCTGTCGCGTGTTGACCCAGGCGTAGTCCTCTATTCCTGTCACCCGGAATCAGCGTACCGTCGATGCCCGGCACTCGCAGCCCGCGGCGGACGCCGTCTACGATCGCCACTGGGGCGACAAGAAGCGAGGTTGGTGCCCGAATGGACCTTGGACCGCGTGCCTCGTTTAACGAACCAGCAGGTCCAGCTCGCGCGCATCGAGACCGGCCTCGCGATAGTACTTCCGGGCCAGCTCGAGAAGCGTGAATCCATCCTCGTAGGCAGCTACGCCGCCGTCGACCGGCTTGTCCAGGTAGATGAGGCCGCCCTCGACCACAAACATGATCAAGGCTGGTTCTGGTGAGTCCGTCGCGATAACCAGCGTGTGAGCCTCGCCGGCAGGTTCATAGATGAAGGTTCCAGGCTTCGCGACCCATTCGTGCTCCAGGTATCGCCAGTGACCACGCAGCGTATAACCACGCACAGTGCCGACGTGGTAGTGAGTGCCCAGCACAGCGCCAGGGAGACCCTTCAGAACGACGCTGAATCCCCCGGACGTGACATTGAAGTGGCAGGGCTGGATCCAGACACCTTCGGCATATGGAACCCACCGGCGACCGTCTTCCAGGTCGATGTTGGTGACGAAGTGCTCGCGGCTTCTTCGGCTCGGATCGAGGCCGTCGGTGAAACTATTGAAGGCAGTGATAGGCACAGGTGTCCCCTTGCGTGAGTCAACGATCGAGAAGCCGGCAGCGGGTCGCAACGACAGGTCGCACGTGATCTTTCCGGATGTCAGCTGCGTTTCAGCCCGTCGCGCCAGGCGATGGCCTCGAGTTCGACCCGGACTGCGTCTTCGACGGCAATCACGGGTCGGGCCTGGAATTCGAAAGCCGGGTACGTCGAGCAGAACTTGTGAACGGCCAACGGATCGTCGCAGTCCACTAACACGTGCCCACCCCACTCGCCGACCCGCACGACGAACATCTCGATCTTGAAGCCGGCGGGCGCCTTCCATTGACCGAACACCTCAAGTATCCGCTTCTGCGCATTCTCGTACTCCGCAGGCGAACCCTGCGGGCGTTCGAACCAGCTGATCATGTACTTCATCGCCATCCTCCTGAATGCGTCGGTTCTCGGAACGATAGCTGTTCGGAAGGGCTAACGCCAGACATCAGCGGCGGCGTGACGGCTGGTCGATCGCGAGCCTGCTCTATGGCAGCGGGCCCCGGCTCATGGAGGCTCTGCGACTGGCGAGGGGAAGATCCGAGCTTTGCATACATGCAGGTCACTGTCCGTTCCGGGAAGGGCGACAAACATCGCGTGACGATGCTCCATGTCAATGACAGTCGCGTGCCGGGGAATCGGGCGATAGACGCAGAAAAAAAGGGCCCCGCATCCTGCGCAGCGGGGCCCATGAGTCCCCTTGGGGACTCTCTCAGGGGGAGAGCCGGATCAGTACACGTCTCGCTGCGTGTTGTGCACGTTGAACTTGCCGGTGGGCGTCACGATGCGCGGATCGTCGATCACAGCCTTGAGCTTCAGCGTCTTGTCGTCGACGATGACCAGCGCCGATTTCTGCTCCTTGCCGTTCCAGACGGAGAACCACACCTCGTCACCCGCCGCGTTGAATTCCGGCTGGACCACTCTCTTCGGGCCCTCGCCGAGGTTCGCCCACTCGGCGATCGGCAGCACGGTGTAGGGCGCGTCGAGACTGTCGATATTGAACACCGCCACGCTCTGCGCAATCTTCGCGTCCGGATTGAGCGGGCTGTCCACGTACAGGTGCTTCGACTTCGGGTGCGTCTTCACGAAGAGTGACCCGCCGCCCTGGCCCTTCAGCACGCGCACCACCTTCCAGGCATTGGCCTTGTGCTTCTCCGGATCAGTCCCGATGAGCGTGATCTTTTCGTTGCCGAGCGCGCTCGTCATCCACACCGGACCGAACTGCGGGTCCACGAAATTCGCGCCGCGACCCGGATGCGGGATCTTGTCCACGTCGATGAGCGCGGTGAGCTTCTGCTCTCTCGAGTCCACCACCGCGATCTTGTTCGACTGGTTGGCCGCCGTCAGGAAATACCGCTTGGTGACATCCCAGCCGCCGTCGTGCAGGAAGCGCGCGGCGCCGATCGTGGTGGTCTTGAGGTTCTGGATGTCTTCGTAATTGACGAGCAGGATCTGCCCGGTCTCCTTGACGTTGACGATGAACTCCGGGTGCTCGTGCGATGCCACGATGGCGGCGACGCGCGGCTCGGGATGGTATTCCTGCGTGTCCACCGTCATGCCGCGGGTCGAGACGACCTTGAGCGGCTCGAGCGTCGCACCATCCATGATCGTGTACTGCGGCGGCCAGTAGGAGCCCGCGATCGCGTACTTGTCCTCGTAACCCTTGTATTTCGACGTTTCGACCGAGCGCGCCTCGAGGCCGACCTTGAGTTCGGCGACGCGGTCTGGCATCGGCATGAACAGGTCGATCAGGTCGATCCGGCCGTCGCGGCCGATCGTGTATACGTAGCGGCCCGAGTCCGACAGGCGCGAGATGTGCACCGCGTAACCGGTCTTGATCACGTTGATGATCTTCTTGGTGTCGCCGTCGATCAGGGCCACCTGGCCCGCGTCGCGCAAGGTCACCGCGAAGATGTTGTCGATGTTGAAGTTGTTCTGCTTCGTCTTCGGGCGCGCATCCACGGGGATCAGCACGTTCCAGGTCGCCTTGATTTCCTTCATGCCGAATTCCGGCGGCTGCGGCGGCTGGTGCTGGACGAAGCGGGCCATGATGTCCACTTCCTCCTGCGTGAGTTCGCCCGTCTTGCCCCAGCTCGGCATGCCGGCCGGGGAGCCCTGGTTGATGAAGACCTTCAGGTACTCGGTGCCTTTCTTCTGCGTGATGTCCGGGGTCAGCGGCTTGCCGGTGGCGCCTTTGCGCAGCACACCGTGGCAACCGGCGCAGCGCTGGAAGTAGATCTTCTGCGCGCGGTCGAACTCGGCCATGGTCATGTCCGGCGCGCCCGGCGTCACCAGAATCTGTGCGCCCTCGGCACCGGCGGGCGAGGGGGCGCCCTGGTACTTCAACTCCGACACCGTCGTCGGGTGCTGCGTCGGCGAGTCGGCCTTCTTGGGAGTCTGCGCGGAGCGGGCGCGCTCCGCAGACACCAGCGAGGTCGCCACGGCCCCGCCACCATTGCCCCAGGAGTTCAGCGCGTACGTCAGCGCGTCGGCGATCTCCTGGTCGGAGAGCTGCACCATCGCCGGCATCACCGAGTTGAACTTGGCGCCGTTGACGACCACCTCGCCCTGCAGGCCATTCACCACTACGCCGACGGCGCGGCCCTTGTCGCCCATCAGGAAGTCGGAGCCTGCGAGCGGCGGAAATGCACCCGGGATGCCCTTGCCGTCGGCCTGGTGGCAAGCCAGGCAGACCGTCTGGAAGACCTGCTCGCCGGCCTTGATCTGCGCTGGCGTGGCGGTCGCGCCGGCAACCTCGGCCTGGTGCACCTGGGGTGCCGAGGCGCTCGCGGAAGGTTGCTGTGCCAGCGCTGTGCCACTGGCCATCACGGCCGCGCAGCCGAGCGCAAGCATCCACGCCGGGCGGGCGTGATGCTGAGTTCGTCCTGTCATGTCGATCTCCTCAGTCTCGGTCGTTCGACGACCAGTTGCCCGGTCGTCCCATAGTCGGAACTCTAGGCGGCAGCGTGGAGAGTCGCCTTGATCCCGGTCAATCGGCGGCGAGAATGCCGCTCACGGGGAGGCATCCAGGAACGCCAGGAGACGCGTCCGGTCCGGAATCTGCAGCAGCCGGCCCTGGACGACGATCACGCCACTGTCCGACAAGGCCCGCAGGATGCGGGAGAGCGTCTCCGGCTTCATGGACAGCCTCGAGGCGATCTCCTGCCGCGACTCCTGCAGCGTGATTTCAGTCGGCCCGGTGCCGCCCGGGGGCAGGCGGCTTTCGATCATGCGCACGAGCCTGTGCGTGGCGCTCTCGAGCGTGAGGTACTCGATCTCCCGGATGCGCATGTGCAGGCGCTGGCTCAGGTGGCCGAGCATACGCAGGCACGTCTCCGGGCTTTCGCGCAGGATGGCGAGGTAATCCTGGCTGGAAAAGCGCCCGATCCGCGACTTTCCCGCCGCCACCGCAGAGACCGGGTAGGCCGCTCCCGCCATGAACATGACGGCCTCGGCGAAACTCTGGCCCGGCCCGAGGATTTCGACGATCTTCTCCTCGCCGCCCTTCGAGTAGAGGGTGAGGTTCACCTGCCCGTCGATGACGACGTAGAAGTGCCGCGCCGGCTGGCCGCGGTCGAACAGGACCTGGCCTGCTTCGACGTCCTCCACGCTGCTGGCGGCGAGTATTCGCTGCATGTGGGCCGGGGACA
>Ga0315286_10005111_pt1 | contig 12647 bp, 12 predicted proteins | sample YL17G10_0_MG_FD_205038 | JGI IMG/M metagenome (GOLD analysis project Ga0315286, IMG submission 205038) | Sediment microbial communities from Yellowstone Lake, YNP, Wyoming, USA - YL17G10_0 | ecosystem: Environmental > Aquatic > Freshwater > Lake > Sediment | place: USA: Wyoming | collected... | reverse complement strand
GGATACATCGACCAACAGACGATCATCTCCGATCAACCGGTGCTTGTTGTTGATGGCGAAGCCGTTCTCAGCTCCTTCTCCCGGGTCCACGAGGCTGAGACCTTTCTCCAACAGTCGAAAAGCGACACGGCGCTGATTTTCAGACACAATGGCCACAACTGGGACATCTGCCCCGCGGAATGTCCCAGCAACCGGCCATAGTCTGCCCGATCGGAATTCCCCTCGCGCTCCACTCCCACCCCGGAGTGACTTCCTCCTTGGTCCACAGGTTTTCACCACCACAACACTTCCCAAACGGACGCCGCGGGTTTCCCGCTGCGCGTCACCCTAGATCCATCCGACGCTCACAAGCTGAGGAACTTCACCACCTGGATCTCGTCGGGATACTGCAGCAGGAACCGGCTTCCGGAGGCTTCAATGCGCTGCGGAGGGCGAGGTTGATAGTAGGCCCAGACTTCCTCGCCGTTGGCGGGCTTCAACCGGCGCACGCGGAAATGCACCGTGTCATCACCGGTGGCAAAGGAGACGAGATCGCGCCCCGGTGCCTGGCGGCGCGTGACGTAGAGGAACTTGTCGGAAGGGACACATCGCTGGGCCACCCGATCCCGCTGCCACAGGACCTTGCCGGAAGCCGCCTCGACTTTGATGAGCAGCGGCTGCACGCCCGGCTGGGCCATGGCAGGTTCGTCCAACGCGATGGCCTCCGGACCCGCAGTGGTCGCCGCGACGTAGAGATGGCCCGCGGCATCCGGTTGCACCTGCTCGATGCCCACCGCCGGCAGGCGCCACTGCGCCTGGCCGGTCTTCGGGTCGAACGCCGTGAGCACGCCCAGATCGAAGACGTACAGCCGATTGCCGCTCTCCCGGCACGGACCGTCGGGGAACTCATCCGCATCACGAAGAATGTCCGGGGAAACCGGATGACTGAGCTTGGCTTCCCACAACTTCTGGTTGCTGCGCGAGAACACGGCCACGTTTGTCCCGGAGACCAGCACATCGACCGTCGTCAGCGAGAAGTACTCGGGCTTGCCCGTGACTTCGCCCGTCCATTCCGCGGCACCGGCAAAGAAGCGCCGCAAGGTCACGGCGTAGCGGCTGAAGTCGTGGACGCGGAGCTTGGCGCTCCCGCGCAGGAAGGTCCTGACGGCGGGCGTGCTGTCCGAGGCGCGCAGCGTTTCCTTGTCGAGGTCCGAGAACGCGTCGGGCCGGTTCACATCACTGGCCTCGACCATCCGCTCCTGCAACAGACGGCGGGTCAGGTGCATCGCGCCGACGCCGCTGGCCACGAACTCCGGGCGCTCCCGAAAAATCGGCGCGACGAAGCCCTTGTCGTCGTCGTCCAGCACGCGCGGAGTGACAACCGCCGGCGCGGGCACCGCCGGACCGGTCGTCAGGGTTTCCGTTTGCGTCTGGCCGGACTGGAGGTCGAGTCGGGTGAGGGTCAACGGGCCACGAGGCGGCGAGGCGGCCACGATCAGGGCGCCCGAACTCCAGAGCACCTGGTTGATGTCGGCCGGGAACGCGACGTCGCGTTTGCGCTGGCCGCTCTTCAGGTCGAATTGCGCCGCGCGCCCGGGTTGCACCGCCCAGAACGTGTCGCCGGTCACCCGAATCGGATCGCCGGTGCTGGGTGAAACCAGTTTCTCTTCGGGCTTGAGGGTTACCGTCCAGAGGGCTTCACCGCTACCCGCTTTGCGGAGTTCGATCTTCACACCGGTGGCCGCGAGGAGTTGATCGCGGCCCACCCACTGGGCGTGAACGAACGGTTGGCTTCTCGAGGTCTCGAGGCGGTACGCCAGCCTCGGTTGCGAGGCATAGAAGCTGTACCACGCCCAGACCGCGATGACCGCCACCACGGCCAACCCCACAGCCAGCAGGAACCGGTTCTGCTGGTGACGCTCCTGGGCGCGCGCGTGGATCTTCTGCCCCGCAAACGACGGCAACACGAGCTTCCGTTTATCCGCCTGTTCCTTGCAGTACACCGAGCAAAGGAACCCGAACTGTTCGAGGCAGAGCTGGCAAATCGGTTTGCCACAGACCGTGCATTCCGCCGCCGCGACTTCCTGCGGGTGCTTGGAACAACGGATCACCGCCGGCTCGGACTCATCGGCCGCTTCGACGGCCAGGGGAGCGGGCGGCACTGCGGCGGGGATGGGAGGAGCTCCGATGCGGACGGGAGTTGGTTTGGTTGCGGGCGCAGTGAGAGCGTCTGCCGACGCTTGCCGGATGATTTCATTGGCGGCCGGCGTGCTGTCCGCGCCGCACGATGGGCACTGGATGGGCTCGGGCATCTGGCCGTCCACGGGTTCGACTTCAAAGGCGAACTTGGTGCCGCAGGGGCAGAGGATCTTGACTTCCATGGTCAAGGTTTCGGGTTGAGCGGGACGCTATTGGTGGGTACGGCCAAACGCGAGTTGGCCAGCGAAGGGCTGAATTCCGTGCGGCCGTCGCAGAAGAGCAGGTTGCCGCCGAACTGGCGGTGGTTGTTGCCCGCTTGCTTTTTCTCGAGGGCAAAGAGCACTTCGCCCACGTCTTTGGGGCGCAGGTGAGCCTGAGCGTCGGACATCAACCATTGATCCGCTGGCGCGTCGTTGGTCAGGCCCATCAGATAGGCGTAGCTGATCTTCCGTTGTGTGAACGGCTGCGCGTCTGGCGGTTTGCGATGCCCGCTGCCGGGGCAGATGAAGATGTCCGTGCGCGCCGTGTACCGAGGCACGAGCAGGCTCAGCGGCGCTTCCGACGTCGCGGCCCCTTTGGTGGCGGGGTAACGGTTCGCCTGGTCGCCGGCGTACATTTGCAGTGCCATGTGAATGAACTGGAGGTTCTGCCGGCAGACGGACTGCTGCCGGCGCTGGTAGCTTCGGGAGCCGGAGCTGAACAACATGAAATACAGGATGATCATGAGCGCCAGCACAACCAGCAGCTCGATCAAGCTGAACGCGGCGCCACGCGGGCACTGGCTGCCGGCTCGTGCCTCCCGATGGATTGCCATCACCGTGCGCCTCCTTCCGCCGCCGGCTCAGCCCCCCTGAACCGTCGATTCGAGTTTGATTTCGCGAATTTCGACCTGGCCCGACTTCGGCTCGAAGAACGCCTTGCCCGCCCTGACCCCGACCGTGCCGTAGCCGGTGGCCGTTGAGAGGAACGCCCGGAAGTCACCCCGGACGGTGGGCTTCAGGTAGAGGACCTTCTCGACCGCGTCGTAACGCGCGCCCGTGAGGCCTTGGAGCAACGCATAAGAGGACATCGCCCGGGCGTACCAGTGCCCGCACTCGTACTCGTTGAAAGGATTGCGAATCCGGCCGTCGTAACGGTCACGGCAGGCGCGGACGATCTCCAGTCCCTCGCGCGTCAGCCCCATCATCATGAGATGCGCGGCGACCTGATACTCGATGCCGGTCCATACTTCGTTGGAATAGACGAACGGAAGGGAAAGCTCGCCGCCTTTCGGCCACGTGCAGAGCAGGAGGCCGCCTTCCGCGCCGCAGGCGTACGATGGCCGCTGCGGGTTCGCGTGGCCGGAGAGGTCCTTCTTGAGGTTGTACTGATGCACCGCCGCCAGGTGGCTCCGGACCTTGTCCCGATCCAATACCTGGCCCGCGCCGCAGACCGCCGCCATCCACGAGCCGAGCACGCCGTCGGACAGACAGCCGAGACCGTATTGGTACTTCGGGCCTTCCTTCTCCAGCAGCGCGATCGCCTCCGGCGAGTAGTCGCCCACCATGCTCTTGTTCTTGGTTGGATCGCCGGCGCGCAGATTCTTCCACTCGATCTTCTGAATGAAATACTCCCCGTCAAACAGTTCGGCTTCCGCCCGCTTCACACCCTGGGCCAGGAGGTCGGAATAGCGCGCCACGTCGTCTTTCAGCGCCTGGCCCATCCTCATTGCCACCGTCAGCGCGCCGAGATAGAAGCTCGTGCACATGCCGTCCGGGCCCCAGAACTCGATATCATACGTGTTGTGGTGCGGTTCCTCGAGGATCCCCTTGTGCCCCGGATCCCACGTCTCGATGCAGTAGTCGAGGCTTTGGCGAACCTTGGGCCAGAGCCGCCGCAGCCACTCCGTGTCACCGCTGATCCGCCACTCGCGATACACTTTCATGATGCCGCCGAGCTGCCCATCCGCGGCGGCGTGGAAGTCCGGTTCCACGGGCCGGATCGGGATCGCGCTCCGGAACGTTTGATGGCCCTTGTCACTCTGGGAAGGGCCGAACTCGGTCTCGCGCAGCGTCCGTTCCAGCGCCGGGAAGAGATGCGGAATGGCCTGGGCGTAGTTCCACACGTGCGTGCACGAGCCGTGGCAGCAGCCAGAACCGTCGCTGCAACCTTCCCAGGACCATAGCCGGCCATCGGTCTGACGCAGCACGGTCGGCGACTTGAGGATGGTCAGATTCGCGGCGACCGCTTCGATCACCTCCGGGGGCAAAGTGGTGTCGTGGAAACAATCGCTGAACCGCAGGGCTTTCTGCCGGAGTGATTCGTAGTTCTCCGCCCAGTGGCGCGTCACTTCCTCAATGTCGGCGAACCGGCCGGCGTACCACGGTCGGTGATACTTCGGCGCGTCCGGCGGTGCTTGGGCGCTGACGGGATCTTTGCCAAACCGCAGGTTGGTCTGCCCCACGTACCAGGCCAACCGCAGCACGATGGTGCGCGAGGCGCCGGACGTGAGCCGGAAAGGGACGAAGAGGCTGGCGCCGGGCGAAGGCGCGCCTTCGGCGATGCGCGCCCGTTCCACGACGGCGGCCCGTTCAATGTCCCGCCACGCCATCGTCAGCGGGTCAAACCAGCCGCCGCGGAACCAAGCACAGTTCACCTTCGCCGCCGGCTCGGTCACGGTCGCCGAGAAGGCGCCCTCCTCCCACGGCTGCTCCTTCGGGGCGCCCGACCACAGGACAAAGCCCCCCGGCATGGTGCGCACGGTTTGCTCATTGCCGCCGGTTGCCATGAAATTGCGGGCGTTGAACGAGAATACAAGGTCCAGCGCGTTGGAAGTCTGGTTCGTGAAGCGGTACTCCAGGGCCGCCGCCGGCAGGCTCGATCCGTCCGCATCTCCGGGTTCGAACGGGCTCCAACCCGTGATCTCGACATGCACCGGCACGTCCTCGTCGCTCAGGCTGACGTTGGCGAACGGGAATCGAGCGCTGAAGGTGGCTTCGTCGAACCGCGGCAGACCGAAGGAGGAACCCCCGGCGCCGTTGCCGGTGCCGGGCGCGCCGAACAGCTTCCAGCCCGGCACGGGCCCTTGAAGGACGCGCGCGGCGCGCACTTTGCCTTCGAAGCCCAGCGCCGCAAAGACGCAGGGCTCATGAAACACGTCCGGTCGGTGTCGCAATGAGAAGTGCGACAAGGCGCCGGTGCCTTCGAGGCAAATCATCCCCGCGCCCAGGCCGCCCAGCGGGAAGGCGACGCGGTTGAGCCGTTCCCCGGAGTAGGGGCCGTTGTAGATCTTCTTTGGCGCCGCCGGGCGGGGACGGGTCGGCCGCAAGCCGCCGCGCTCGCGCGGTTCGTCGGCCCCTTGTCCCCGGGCCACGCCCACCGTGGCTGCGCCCCCGGCACCCAGGGCGGAGAGTTGGAGGAACATGCGACGTGGGATGGAACGGTTGCTCTTTCGTGTTGCTGCCATGGCTTGCCTTTCTCGTGACCGCGCGGCCCAGGATCGGGGGCGTTATCGCCGAAACTCCCGCCCGAGGCAAGCGCGCAGAACTGCAATCGTCGCGAGACTCCGATGCCGCCCGAGTAGCTTCGGCCGCGACCGGGGCGTTACGGTTGTTTGACGAAGCCCTGGACCTTGAGCCAGAAGAGACAGTCCCGCGCCCAGGGATGGACGTTGGCGAACGGCGGTTTGTCCTGCAGCCCAATGCCGTGGGCGCCTTTCTGGTAGATGTGGAGATCGAAAGGAGCCCGCTGCTGGCGCAAGGCCGCCGCGAAATCCAGCGAGTTCTCCACGTCTACCGCCGTGTCTTCCCAGGTGTGCCAGACGAAGCACGGGGGCGTCTCCTTCGTCACCTGCAACTCATTCGAAAGCAACCGCACGAGTTCGGGTGCCGGGTCCTTGCCTAACAGGTTGTTCTTCGAGCCTTGGTGAGTGTGTTCGCCCATCGAGATCACCGCGTAGCACAGGATGCCCAGGTCCGGACGCGAGCTCTGGCGTTCAATCGGATCGTCTGCGTCGGGCTTGCCCGCGTCGAAATGCGTCAGCAGCGTTGAGGCCAGATGACCGCCCGCGGAGGAGCCCATGATGCCGACGCGCTTCGGGTCCACCCTCCAGTCCCCGGCCCGGGTGCGCACGAGGCGGACGGCCCGCGCCGCGTCTTGCAGCATGGCGGGATGGCGGTAGCCATGCGAACCCAGCCGGTATTTGAGCACAAAGCCGGCGACACCGTGCTGGTTCAGCCAAAGGGCGTAGTCCCGGCCTTCGTGATCGGCCAATCCCCCGTAGCCGCCGCCCGGGCAGATGAGGATCGCCGCGCCGGTCGCCACGGCTGGATCGGGCAGGTAGGGCGTCAGCGTGGGAACATCGTTCGACGAGGTGCCGAGCGCGCCCGGCGCGCCGTTGGGCCAGAGCGGGAGCGGTGGTTGAACTTCAGCACGGGCCAGGAGACCGCACGCGGCGGTGAGCAACAGAGCGGCAACGGTTTTCATGATCGGTACCGGACGGGAGAGGAGCGTAGGGAAATCGTCGACCTCTGCAATCAGGAAAAGCCCCCGGGCCGGTGACGCCCCAATGGACCCCAGCGAAGGGTTGCGAGACCCGCGGGAGATTTCGTCCTCGTCCTCTTCCTCGTCGTCGTGCTCGATTCTCCACTCCGTTCCGAGGACGACGAGGAGGAAGAGCCGCCGCCGGGGAGGACTGACCCATCACTCCGGACAGCTACCGGTGGCAGTACTCGCCGAGGGCTTCGCGGAAGATGGCTTCGCTGACCAGGGCGCGATCGAGGTTGCGCGCCTCACCGGCGGGTTCGGGAACCGGCACAATTTCCACTTCCGCCGCCACTTTCCCCTGCAACACCTCGCAGAACTCCTCGAGGTCGAAGTCCTCCGGCAGGCTTTCCCCACCGCACATCGCCAGATCGACGTAGAAGATCTTTCTCATGGTGCAAAGGCTTTGCCGAGTTCTGGCACACTCTGCCACAGGTTGGAGCGGGAGAGAAACAATTTGTTGGTGCGACCTTCGCGGGGCGTTCCCTGAAGTGTCGGGCGGATTCGCGTCAACGGGCGGGCGGGTCGCCGGCTTGTCCGGTCATCGGCACGAAGCGGACGGGCAGGACGGCGCGTTGCCGCACCTCGTTGCCTCGCTTCTCCAGCAGCACGAGTTCCTGCTGAAAGCCGCCTCCGACCGGGACAATCATTTTCCCGCCGTCCCGGAGTTGATCGACGAGCGGTTGCGGCACACGCTCGGGCGCGCAGGTGACAATGATCGCGTCGAAGGGCGCGTGTTCCGGCCAACCTTGGTGGCCGTCACCGGCCTTGACCCGGACGTTCTGGTAGCCCAACCGCTGCAGGGTCTCCTGCGCCTGTTCCGCCAGCGGCTTCACAATCTCGATCGAATAGACCTCGGCCACCAGTTCGGACAGCACGGCCGCCTGATAGCCGGAGCCGGTGCCAATCTCCAGCAGCCGATCGGTTGGCTTCGGGTCCAGGGCCTCGGTCATGAAGGCCACGATGTAGGGCTGGGAGATGGTCTGCCCGTGACCGATGGGCAGCGGATGGTCGTGGTAGGCCTCATCGTGCTCGATCGCAGGCACGAACTCGTGCCGCGGGACGCGTCCCATGACTTCCAGCACGCGCGCATTCGTGAGGTCCCGGCCGGGCCCGGCCAGTTGTTCTCTCACCATCTTTGCGCGCTCGTCAGTCATGCTCACGTCCTTCCGCGCCGCGGCCGGTGGGCCGTCGCAGTTGCCCACCAGCCACGCCAAGCTGGCAGCCAAGGCCATCGGTAGAGCCGCGGGTTTCATGGCACAACGTAGCGCGGCAACGCGTCTCTGGCGAGGGAAACCTCGGCCGCTGATCCGGCGCCCGTGCATCTCCGCGTTGTCGGTGCCGAACTGGGGTAGGGCGAACCGTCCTCGGTGAGCCGAATGGGCACATGGTCAATCTGCAAGCGGCTCACCGAGGACGGTTCGCCCTACCCGCGCCGTCAACTTCGAGGTGCACCGATCCGGCGCGGTCAATGTTTGTAGCCGATCTGACGGAGGAACTTCTTGCGCCACGCTATGTCCTCTTCGCCCTCGACGCCCTTCGGCGATGACCCGTCCACCACGCCGAGGATGCCCCGTCCCTGCGCGGTTGCGGCGATGATCACCTCGACCGGGTTTGCCGTTGCGCAGAACACGCGGCAGACCTCGGGGACCTGCTTGATCGTGTTCAGGACATTGATGGGGTAGAAGCCTTCGCCCAGGAACAGGATGAAGCTGTGGCCGGCGCCGAGGGCGGCGGCGTTCTTGCGGGCCAACTCGATCAAGGCGGGGTCCGTGCCGCTCCAGCGCACCAGGCACTTCCCCGAAGCCTCACAGAAGGCCAAGCCGAACTTGATGCCCGGCACCGTCGTAACCAGCGCCTCGTGAATGTCCTCGACGCTCTTGATGAAGTGGGCCTGGCCCAGGATGACGTTGAGCGGCTCCGGCTTGTCAATGCTGCGGGTGATCAGGTTCATTGAGGATCCTCAGGCTTCGCCGGCAGGGAACCCGCGCGGCAGCCGCACCTGCACGGTGGTCTCTTGGCCGGGAACGCTCTCGATCCGGAGGTCGCCCCCATGCAGTTCGGCCAGCCGCCGGGCGATGATCAGGCCGAGCCCGGCCCCTTGCTGCTCATAGAAACGGCGTTCGAACTGCATGTGCGCCCCCACGCTGGCGATCTGATCGGGCGTCATGCCGCGGCCCCGGTCATGCACCGTCAACACGTAGTGTTGGTCCTTCGGCTGCCCGGTCACCTGGACCGGTGTGCCGGTCTTGGAGAACTTGAAGGCGTTCTCCACCAGTTCTTCCACGATCTTGCGGCATCGCTCGATCGACATGGCCACCACGCCCTCCGCGATCTCGAGGACGAGGTCGGCATCGCGCGCCGCGGCCTCCGCCTTCTCCCGGGCGGCCTTGATCAAGAGATCCCGGATGAGCGTCGGCGTCCCCGGCCGCAAGTTGCCAATCCGCTTCGGGTCGGCGGCGATCAGTTCGACCTCCGAATAGATGATGAAGTTGGAGATCAGGTGGTGAAGGCGCAAGGCGGACATCTGGATCCCTTTGGCGAAATCCCGCAGGTCGGCCGGGTCGGGAAGCTCCGGGCTGTTCGCGAGCAGTTCGGACAGACCCAGGATGCCATTGAGCGGCGTGAGCAACTCGTGGGGCAGCGCCTTGCCGATGTTGCCGCGCAGATCCTCGAGCTTGCGCTCGGAAACCCGATCGGACGCGGCCTTCTTGGCCAGGCGCGTGTTCACGGCGGTTAACAGCTCGTTCACCGTGAACGGCTTGGTCAGATAGTCATCCGCCCCCAAACCCATTCCGTAACGCACTTGCCACAGCTCCGAGAGCCCGGTCAGAAAAATGAACGGGATCGTGGAGGTCAGGGCGTCCTGCTGCAACGCGGCCAAGGTTTCGTAGCCGTTCAACCGCGGCATCTGCACGTCGCAGATGATCAGGTCGGGCAGGTAGGTCTTGGCCAATTCCAAGCCCTCCATCCCGTCCCCGGCCGTGAGGATCTGAAAGCCGCGCGTCTGCAGCGCCTTGCTCGTCAGCGACAGCACCGCGGCGTCGTCGTCAATCACCAGAATGCGTTTCATGGCCAGCGCGACGGCTGAAGGGCAAGCGAACCCGGCCTCCGCTTCCCGGCCAGCGCCTTCAGCCTGCGTCGCGATAACGCCGAGGTTGTAGCCGTTCCGGGAGGCCCCTGGCAAGCCCGCCGTTCGCCCACATCTTGTTCCCCACACCACCCGTGGTTCTTCCGGGAAGTTGCGGATTTGTGGTTAGGATGTATTGTGCAAGCGATTAGAAGTTCTTGCGATTGGATGCCAGCCCCGCCTGCTGAGTCGGGTGGCGCCAGAACCGGCGCCAGATGGCCTCACGACCGAGGCGCCCGTGACACCGAACAAACGAACGAACCACAAGACCATGAAACAACTCCTCACCCTCACCGCAGTTCTCTGCCTCGCCTCCGCCACCTTGGCCGGCGAGTTTCCGGACGTCACCCTCGCGGACCTCAAGTCCGCCATCGCGGCCAAGAAGGTTACCCTCCTCGACGTCAATGGCTCGGACTCGTACCAGAAAGGTCACATTCCCAGCGCCCTCGACTTCGAGGCCGTCAAAGCGGACCTCGGCAAGGTCCTTCCGGAGGACAAGAATGCGCTGGTGGTCGCTTACTGCGGGGGCCCGAAATGCGGCGCTTATCAAGCCGCGGCCAAGGCCGCCAAGGAACGTGGCTACACGAATGTGAAGCACTTCTCTGCTGGTATCTCCGGCTGGAAGGAAGCGGGCGAGAAGACCGCGAAGGCCAAGTCGTAACAGCTTCGACGCCCAACCCGGAGCGCCGGGGTTTGTACCCCCTGCGATGTTTCTTCACTTTCCTCAGCGTTTTGACCTTTTTTGGCCCGGAAGCAGGCCCGTTGAAACACTCTGAAACGGGTGAAGTCTGGGTTGGCAGCAGGCCGCCTGTGGCCCGGATCAAAGCTCAAAGACGTTTCGGCCTTGACCGCTCTGAATCCTTCCGTTGGTCGAGCTTCTTGAAGATCGGATCGGGCTGACCATTGAGTTCGGCGGCGTTGGTGATCACGAGCGGTGGGCGCCTGGAAAGCGCCGTGTCGTTGAGAGTCCAGTCGAGCAGTTCCTTTTTCAGGCCGTCGATGGCCATTTCACCAATCAAGTAATTGGTCTGGGCTCTGTCAAACCAGTGTATTCGGAATAGCGGCGCCGTGCTCATCGGCGCGTTCGTCGGGAGCGGGCCGAGGGTTCGCGGGATCGCCGGATCGAAGAACTTCTGCTGCCGAACCTGCGCGAAACACCGGCGGTCCAGCGCCGCCAGATCTACGTCGATCCGGGAAAGCCACTGAGTCGCAAGCCGGTAGGCTCCGTTGGTGTCAATGACCGTGGGCGTGTTCTTGATCTCGGGCCAGCTTTGGGGATTGTGAATCACAGCGTCAGTCTTGACGATCTTCCACAGTTTTCCGCTGTCGTTGAAACTGAAAAAGAATTGCGCGGTATCCAGCGTGCCGCCAAAACCGAACGCGGGAGGCCGAACAAAACTGCGGGTGACCTGAATCGGTTTTGGGCAAGGCAGGTCAAGTTGCCGGGCAAAGAAGTTGGCTTCGCCGACCATGAGTTGAAGCACCACGACCTTGTAGGCCAACGACATCGCAAGAAAGTTCGTCATACCTCAGGGTGATCACCGGGTTAAATTGGTAGCTCCATAGATGACCCACGAGGATGGCAACGGATAGGTGGGATGGTGGGCGGCATTGGTGACACAGTAATAGAGCGTGTTGCCCTGTTGCCACTTCTCGAAGAACTGGGCCATCATGTTCGCCCGGAAGCCGGTTTGTTGCGGATTCGCCACGAGCTTGGTGACTTGTGTTTCTATGACCGGCCGGTCGGCGGTCAACTGCCATTCGGTCGCCACGTGGTTGGCCTGTGACAGCAGCGTCGCCAGCGCATAGGCTTTGAAGACAGCCCTGTTTGTGGGGATGACCCCGCCTACAAGGAGAACGAGGTTCGTCATGGCAAATCGTCCATGAACCACAGACCTTCGTCACCGTGAACGGTCAGATTCTGCCCCTGCTCCAGCATCATTTCACGGCGGGTGGGTTAGTTTGCAGTTCTCGGAGCAGTCGCTCCCGCCTTTCGTGATCATGCGGGAGGAAGTTCACATTCGTCGGCAGACCAAGCATCTGTAGGTAATTCGTGGGCATCGGCACACGAAGGGCCGGGGGTAGCAGATCGAGCGGGATGGTGTGGTGCAATTCGGCCACGTTGGAAGTGATACCCGATATCTCCATGTCGACCACGAAGTAGCCCCCGGTTGTCGTCTGCCAACGAACTACGTAAAGCGGCAGCGGATACACCACGCCGTTGGAATCGTATTTCCACTGATCGAGGGTAGCCGGGTTAGCGAGCCCAAGCTTGAGCTCGTCGATCCCGATTCGGTGGAGTTTCTCGCGGGCCAACGCCAATGTACCATCTGCCGTTAGCAGATTGGTCTGCCCGGCAAGAGCCTCCATTTTATCATCTCGGCCAACGAATGAGTGGGAGTAGTGCCCGTAATCTCGGAACAGAGAGAAACTTCCGTCACATACAGACAGCCCGTAATTCTGGCCGAAGAAGATGCCACCGCTAAGCCCGTTCGTCATGGGATTCGCAACGACCTTAGCGATCTGTTCTTCCGTGATGGGGCGGCCGGTGCTCAATTGCCATTCGGTTGCCAGGTAGTTGGCTTGAGACAACAGGGCCGTCAACGCATAGGCTTTGAATGCCACCGTGTTCGTGGGAATAACCCCGCCCGCAAGGAGAACGAGGTTCGTCATAACTCGTCGTCCTGGAAATACTATGGTGCTCCCGGAAAACTGGACAGGTGGTTTAGAGGGTGACTGATAAGGAACCATAAACCAACCTGTAGGAAAGCGATGAAGCGACAACGAAAGAAGCACAGTGGAGCATTCAAGGCAAAGG
>Ga0315286_10005108_pt1 | contig 12649 bp, 13 predicted proteins | sample YL17G10_0_MG_FD_205038 | JGI IMG/M metagenome (GOLD analysis project Ga0315286, IMG submission 205038) | Sediment microbial communities from Yellowstone Lake, YNP, Wyoming, USA - YL17G10_0 | ecosystem: Environmental > Aquatic > Freshwater > Lake > Sediment | place: USA: Wyoming | collected... | reverse complement strand
TCCGTATGAAAACACTGCTCATCCTGCGTCACGCTAAATCTAGCTGGGGTGAACCTGCGGTTTCTGACCATGACCGACCGCTCAACAAACGCGGCAAGCGCGATGCGCCGCGCGTCGGTCAGATGCTGCGCCAACAAGACCTGGTGCCCGATTTGATCCTCACTTCGACGGCTAAGCGCGCCCGCAAAACCGCCGAGGCCATCGCCGAAGTGAGCGGTTACGGAGGAGAGATCGAAGCGTATGCTGAATTCTATCCAGGTACACCTGAGGATTACATGGCGGTTTTACGCGCATTGCCGGATGAACACCCGGAACTACTGTTACGGCGCATCATGGTCGTCGGGCACAACCCCGGCCTGGAAGAATTACTCGCAACCCTGACAGATGAAACCCCCGGTTTATCCACTGCCACACTGGCTCAAGTAGATCTACCGATCGCGGGCTGGACTGATTTGACCGAGGAAACCGAAGGAAAATTAGTCTTCCTCTGGACACCTCCCAGGGAAGAGTGACTCTAATCAATTGCTCTCCCGTAGAGGATGGCGACCGGCAAGTCAGGTCGCCTACGCCCTTCGCTTTAGCGCATTCCCAAAGATCACCAGGGACGATCCAATCACCCCCAGCACAAAGATCATAATCAATAAGATATCTGAATTCTGTCTCGGCTTTGCCAGCGCACCCACAGCTGGCGCACCGGGAATAACGACGTTAAGAGCTGCGGTAGAAACAACCTGCGCCACCGCATCGGACACGTTGGGCGTCAAGGTTGGGGTTGACCGGCGCGGGGTTGGCGACCGCGTAGCACTTCCCGCGGGCGTCTGGGTAAGCGTGGCGGTCGCTTGGGATGTGCCGTTCGGGGTGCCCGGTAATCGGATCAGCAAAAGATCACCAGGGAAAATCACACTTTTCTCAGTCAATCCGTTATAGGCCACGATGGTTGCGACGCTCACACCATATGCCGTGGCGATCGATGTAAACGTTTGTCCTGGCATCACGACATGAATGATAGATCCATCGGATCTGGGTGTAGATGTGTAAACCGCGAAAATCGGTAAAGGAGTCGGAAAGGGAGTACCGGGTTGACCCGTTGGCGTCGGGAGGCTGCCTCCCGAACCGCCATAACAGGCGTCGAGGGTGTAATACACAAACCCGCCACTCACCGCCGCTCCTCCACCGGCATCGACAAAGTTCGGCGAAAGCAGAATCGCCAGGTGGACCGGGTCCTGCCACATATCCACCGCACCTTGTGGGGAGAGATTGCTACCCATGGCTACGGCCTCATCGCACAACACCGAACCCCGGGCGCCATAACCGGCAGCTACGGCACGCTGAGTCTCATCAGAACCATCTGCACCGGTGTGGGTCCAGGTGCCAATCGAAGCCTGGTATTGGCTGTGCCCCTGGGCAGAGTTCATCAAGGCGCTGTTTATAGCATACGGAGCCAATCCGTTTGCCGCCCGTAATGCATTCACTGCCACCACCAGGTCATAACCATTGCCAGCTTGCGCATGGACCTGGGGGATATCCATTACCAGGAGCGAACAAAGCACCAGGCAAGATAATAAAGCAAGCAAAGTTTTACGCATGGGATACAAGTATACTCTATACCAGGTTTCTAAATTTTCTAACCACGTAATTGGCTCTGCCAACATCAGGCACTAAGGTAATCAGCAAGCATCTGCAGCGCAGCCTGGGCAGACTGCTCTTTGACCTGCAAACGCCCACCAGACCAAATGTTACACCAGGCCTCGTCTACTTGCTCTGCACTCAAGCCGATCCACACCAACCCAACTGGCTTGTCGGGTGTACCCCCTCCCGGTCCGGCAATGCCACTCACCGAAAGACCGATATCAGCCGCCAATGCCGTGCGTACGCCGCGCGCCATTTCCAGCACAGTCTCTTGGCTGACCGCACCGTATTTTTCGAGTGTCTCCCAACGCACTCCGAGCAGACGCACCTTGGCCTCATAAGCGTAAGCCGTGACACTACCCATGTAGTAGGTCGACGAACCAGGCACGTTCGTGATCAAATGCCCGATCAAGCCACCCGTGCACGATTCGGCCACCGCCAGCCGGAGCCCACGCAAACGCAGCAACTTTCCTACCGTGATCTCAAGAGGTTCGATCAGAAGTTTTTCTCCTTGAGGAACTTCCTGTTCCTATGGTAAACCAACCGCCTGGCGAACTTCTGCCATGGTTACTTCAGCGATAGCGCGCGCCCGGCGCGCCCCATCCTCCAACACCTCCCAGACATTATCCGGGTTTTTGGCCAGCTCAGCGCGGCGTGCACGGAAAGGCGCCAGATGGTCGTTCAGATTCCTGGCGAACAATTTCTTGCAGTCCACGCAACCGATCCCTGCCCGCCGGCACTCTACCTCGACCATGGCGATCTCTTCAGGGCTGGAAAAGACTTTGTGCATGGAGAAGACATTACACACTTCCGGTCGACCGGGGTCGGAGCGCCGCATGCGTTGTGGGTCGGTGACCATCTGCATGATGCGCGCCTGCGTCTCGGCAGGAGTCGCCGCCAGCTCAATATGGTTGTTCAGGCTTTTACCCATCTTCTCCACACCGTCAATGCCGAGCACTTTAGGCACCTCGGTATTTTTCATCTGCGGTTCAATCAATACATGCGTATTGAAACGATAGTTAAATGTACGCACCAGCTCGCGGGTGAATTCCAGGTGTGGCGCCTGGTCAATCCCAACCGGCACCGCGTTCGCTTTGTAAAGCAGGATATCGGCTGCCATCAACACCGGATAGCCAACCAATCCATAATTGATATTATGGGGTTGCATTCTCACCTTCTCTTTGAAAGTGGGAAGGTCGGTCAGCTTACCCAGTGGTGCAAACATCGAAAGAATAGTGTGCAGTTCCGTGACCTGAGGAACATGCGACTGAATAAACATAATGGTCTCGTCCGGGCGGATACCGGCCGCCAAGAAATCAAGCGCCATTTCATAGGTATTCTCGCGCAAGTTTTCGGTGGAATCAACCGTTGTCAGGGCATGCAGGTCGACAACGCAATAGACACAATGATATTCATCCTGCATGGCGACGTAGTTTTTCACAGCACCCAGGTAGTTGCCCAGGTGTTGGCGCCCAGTTGGGCGGGCTCCGGAGAAAACACGTCCCTGCTTTGGGGATAGGCTGGCGGTCATTGGCTCTCCTTTATGAATTTACCCACTAACCTGGTTACTTCACCTGGCTCGGCGTGGCGGTGGGTCTGTAATTTAGAGTATATGAGTTGGTCGTTAACAGAAACCTCGAAGCGCCCTCCATCAGATGGTAGCAGGGTGATGGCCTCGATCTCTGGTTCGTAAAATTTAATAAGTTCTGCCATTGTACCAACGGCACGGTTGGTGTAGTGTCAAACCATACAATAGACAATCTGGATTTTGAGCATAAGTCAGTTCCCATAAAAAACAAAAATCCCGCCGGTGATGCGACGGGGAAGTATAAGCCAGCCTCACTATCATGGGGTGCGGCCTGTGGAACAGGAAGTTCTGTCGGAACTACCTATCCGCGAGCGATACCCTTTGCCTGGATAACGGTGGCAACTCCGGTACGGGCTACTTACGCATTGATGGGATAACATCCATCGGAACAATTGTTCCCAACGAATCTACCAATCCGCTTCGTTTCGCCCTACAGCTCCGAGGGCCATTCAGCACCTGCGCACAGACGGAATTTTCACCCGGAACACCGTTCCGCCTCTACCGCTCTCTGTACCGCCGCTTCGGCGCATACTCGTCCTCATCTTAGCTTTTTATTCTGTATTGTTGGTATAGTATATCACAAATTATTAGGCTTTCTATTCTCAAATATTTGTACCGGACCATGCCAATGTTCATTGTTTAATAATAATTCACTAAACTGCCCATTCGTGTACTGTCCGATTATTTTCCGCCAAAAAACCTGGGCGCTAGTGTTCTCGACAATCTCGGCAATTTCCCAACGACCAGGAAAACGATCGAAAATTTTCCAGGCGACTTGTGTTCCCAAGCCCTGGCGACGATATTTCCGCAGAATAAAATATTCGGCTACCTGCATCGGTATATCATTGTCCGCTGGATTATCCAGGTATAAGCTACCCTCTTTTACGAGCACGAACCCGGCAAGACGACTATCCACCCGTACCAGGAAAGCGTGGCGACCCGTTACTAACCAGTATAGATCGAGCGGTGGATAACCAAATAAACCATTGTCGCTGCAGTCATCCCCAACAATTTCACTGAAATCATAGAGGTAGAGCTCCATTAGATTGGCCAAGATGGGTTGATTGTCCAGGGTGGCTTCACTGATCTCTATATTCATAACAGTGATTCAGGAATATTGTTTAAGAAGACCCGGTCTGTACCCCGCTCAACCTCCCAGGGATAGACTATGTATGCATCGGTAATTGCGGCATAATAATCTGGGCAAGCGCTGCCGAACAGGTTGCGGTGAGGATTAAAGTGCAGCACACAGGTAAACGGCAAGCCTCCCGCACCAAGTACGCGATTCTTCACACTGGTGATCGTACGCCCAGATCCCCACACGTCATCGACCACCAATATACTGCGTCCCTCCAATAACCCATTTTCTGGGAATTGTAAAAACCTGGGCCAGGCGTACAGGTTGGATGCGGAACAGTAATTCAGGGGCCGTTCCAGCTCGGCCGGAAAATCAACTGCCGCCAGCAGGATATAGGTGATGTTCATCGCCTCCGCCAACAGCCCACCCGGGATGATCCCGCCGCGCGAGATCATCATCATCGAATCGAACTCCGGTGAATTTCGTCCGAATTGAGGCAAGAGGTGGTCAATCAATTTATCTACGTCATTCCAGGTGAGAATTTCACGCCGCGTTTTATCCATACCGAGATCCTTCTGCCATGAATCAGGATAGATGAGTATCTATTCGATCACCTTAACACAGTTGCCAGAGGAGAGGGGGCTGCAACTGTCCCGATGGGTTGCCCGCTTTGCCTGGCGCGTTCCACATCGCGCGCCCACAGATACAGGCAGGTGTGATAAGCCGTTGCTGTATACGAGCTGAGCACAACTGCCACGACTATAAAGGCGCCCGCGATTAAAACTCCCAGGCTGATACCGCTGACTACTCCCCAGGTAGCTGATTGAGTAAGCGAGATCAATCCCAGGCTGACGCCCACGCCCAGGCCAATACCGGTGGCGCCCAGTAGAAAACCGATCAGCCCGGTCACTGCCTTGACCCCGACCGTACTGACCCCGACGAGCAGCAAGTTATCGCGTACAATCTGAGTCGCGCGGCGTAGCCCATCTTTCAAACCGATGTCCTCGATTACCATCGCCGGTAAAACCAGGTAAGTGGCTTCTGTCCAGATGGTATCGATCAGCCCCGCCAGGAAATTACCTCCCCGGTTGCGTCCCTTCCCACTCACCAGGCTTTTAAGCAAGTTGACACCCGTAGAAGCTGCAGATAGGCTGAGGATATCCAGAAAATCGCGCCGCACGATCGCCCAGGCCTTATCCATAATCCCGTCGCCTTCGGATAAATAACCATAAATGAGATAAATTGTCATAGCGGAGAACACATAGGAGACCGCATATTGGATAAAAACAAGCACGGCTCCCAGGATGCCCCCGATCACACGTCCTAAAGTGCTGTCACCGAATAACACAAAAACAAGAGCAATCGGGATTCCCCCAATGATGGTGACCACCAAACCAACCAGCATGGCATAGATGGATGGTTTAATCAAATCCCGGTCAGCCACCGCCATCTGCCAGGATTGCTTTAGAAAATTGAAACCGCGACTTATACTTTGCATAGGGACCTCTATATTATTATATTTTACTAATTGGGTAAAATTATTTTTTCCAGGGTAGTAATAAGAGCCGGTAAATCAAACGATCTTTATCCAGATCTGGGCGCGATTGACCCTGTGCAAGAGTTGCAGCTTCCCTTGAATAATCCAGCATATGTTGCAAGTAAACGCGTCGTCTATGTTCGGACATATTGTACGTTTACCTCTTGAAGGATCTCTTCGCGAAAATATTTACTTAACCAGTTTGGGGTGTGTAAATCTACTTTTTTACCTAATATTTCAGCTAATTCAGCTTCTAGGGTAAAAAATGCCAGTCCGGGCACATGTTCTGGTTCAAATTCCACTAACACATCTACATCACTGGCGGGACCGAAGTCTTCGCGTAATACAGAGTCGAAAAAAGACAGCTTGCGAATATGGTGTAGGCTGCAAAAATCAGCAATTTTATCCCTGGAGAATGCAATCTTTGGTTCAGCCATAACATCCTTTTTGTTTAAGGAACAAAATTCAATGGCTAATATATTCGGAACTCCTGTTCCGCTAATTATAGCAGTGAAACTGGATTTACCTCAATCCGCCATTCCGAAAAACTACTGTTCTTCAATAACCGGCTGCGTAGAAGGGAAACCGGATCGGGTCCACGCAGGATGATCTGCCAGCGATACTGGTTGTTCACCCGGCTGAAGAAACATGGAGCGGGACCGATGATCTGGGTGGCACGGCGCTCCTCTTGTACGATCCAGTTTTGAATTTGAACCGCCAAACCTTTCGCCGCAGTTTCTGCTCGTTCCGCCTGTGCATGCCGGTATTCCAGGCGCACCAGCTGCGTAAAAGGTGGATAGCCCAATTGGCGGCGGTATTCCAACTCTTTCTGATAAAACCCGGCATAATCATGCCGCGCGGCGGCCTGGATGACATAATGATCCGGCTCGAAAGTCTGTAATACCACCTGTCCTCCCAAGGGACTGCGCCCGGCGCGTCCAGCTACCTGGGTTAAGACCTGGAAAGTACGCTCGGAGGCGCGGTAATCGGGCAGGTTCAACCCCACATCCGCCAACACCACGCCAACCAGGGTCACAAAAGGTAAGTCTAATCCCTTTGCCAGCATTTGCGTGCCGACCAACACATCGGCTTGGTGGGCAGCAAAACGGCTCATGATGGCCTCATGCGCTCCTTTCTGCCGGGTGGTCTCCCAATCCCAACGCAACAGGCGCGCTTGCGGGAAGAGCACCTGCACCTCACTCTCCACTCGTTCGGTACCCGTGCCATATTGGCGGATATAAGTGCTCTTACACTTCGGGCAGGTCCTGGGCATCTGGCGAGTGTAATCGCAGTGGTGGCAAATTAAGCAATCGGCATGTTCAGAAGTTGCAGGCTCAACGTGATAGGTAAGCGGGATATCACAGCGCGGGCACTTCATTACGTGACCACACTCTCGACAGAAAACATAAGTTGCTGTGCCGCGCCGGTTGAGGAACAGGATAGCTTGCTGCCCATTTTCCAATACCTTGGCCAGAGCCGTGTGTAAAGCCTGGCTGAAGATAGATCGATTGCCGACTTTCAATTCCTGGCGCATGTCCACTACTTGCACCGGTGGTAAATCCATCATCTCGGCTTGCTCTTCCAGCAAACGATAGTGGGCGGAACCGCTGTTCGGCGATAAACCCAACCGTTCGACCTGCGCCTGCACTGCCTGCCGGTGCGCCAGGATACGGGCTGGTAAACTGACATATCTATAGCTGGATACCGGTATGAACTGGTGTTCTACCGAAACAACCTGTCCCGCTGGAACTACCGGTTCTACCGGTACAGCTTGTTCCGGCCGAACAGGAAGTTCGGGCGGAACTTCCTGTATTGCACGGTAACGGCTGACGATATCGGGTGTTGCCGAACCCAGCAAGCATATCGCCCCTGCCAGCCGGGCATAACTGACTGCCACTTCTCGGGCATGGTAATAGGGTGGGGTCTCGTCCTGGTAATACGAATCGTCATGGCACTCGTCCACCACGATCAAACCCAGCTTCGGAAATGGTGTGAATAAAGCGCTGCGCGGTCCGACCATCACCGATATCAATCCGGCTCTGGCGCGCCGCCAGGTATCATAACGTTCACCGCTAGAAAGACCAGAATGGGTCAAGCCCACTTGTCCCGGGAAACGGGCGAGAAATCGCCGGATGGTCTGCGGAGTGAGGGCAATCTCGGGGACCAGCACAATCGCCTGTTTGCCCATCCGTAAGGTTTCATCGACTGCCCGCAGGTAGATTTCCGTTTTACCAGACCCGGTCACACCGTGCAATAAAAATGGTCGCAGCGGTCGAGTGTCGGTACTTTCGGGGATACTGCGCAGAACAGGAAAATCATTACGGATGGTTGACCAGACCAATTGCTGATCCCGGGTCAGAATCGGCGGTTCAGCCAGAACAAAATCTAATCCTTTTACAGGGTCACGCCAGACTTCCGCATCTCCCAGCATCACCAATCCACGTTCGACTAACGCCTGTAAATCGGAACTGTTTCCACCGCTCTCGGCATAAACCCAGGCAACATTCACCGGGCCAGGTTCTCGGATTAAAAAACGCATGACCGCTTGCCGCCGGTTAAGCGCTTGAGAGCCAGCTTTCGCTAAATGAGGGAGATCGGCTTCGGCAATTTCTGGCGCACACGCCAATTGGGCTGTACGGACCGTCTTGGGATGAGAAGTCGGTGGCGGTAACACCGCCTTGGTTTGCAGCAATCTGCGCCGTACCAGCGACTGGGCCGCACCGCGCCAGTTGACATGCGGCAGCAGGTTGTCAATTTGTCGCCCACGCAAAGCGCCGCGCTGCTCGAGAAACGCCATCAGGCGTTTTTGTAAGTTACCCAGCGACTCGATATTTTTGGCGGACTGTTGGTTATCAAGTTCCCCCAAATCCCCACTCCCCGATCCAATATCTACAATCTCATACAACGTATCCGCAACCTGGTTAATACCCACCGGCACCATCAGGTTCGCACACGCGGATAGGGGTGCCAAAGTATGCTCGGCGAGATCTTTTGCCAGAGCCAACTGTACCTCTGTCAGTACCACCTGGGTATCTACCAGAGCGAACACCGGGCGTGTTTCGCTGACCTCGGGCTCAATAACCTCCCGCAGCACCACCCCCTGGACGCGTTGCTGCCCAAACGGCACCTCTACCAAATGACCAGCTCTTACCTGCCCTTCTAATTCTGGAGGCAGGTGGTAATGGAAACTACCGCTGACTCGAGGAATGTTTACAGCAATTTCCAGGTATATCATTCAGGTTGTGACTCGTTCTCGGTAGTAGCCTTTTCCAACCGGATGAGCGATAGACGCGCAATCCGCAGGCCATCCATTGCCTCCACCCGCAAACGCACATTGCCTTCCTCGACTGACTCTTTCATCTTGGGAATATGTCCCAGCCTGCCCAATACGTAACCAGCAATGGTATCGTAATTAGGATCTTGCAGTTCAAGATCGAGTTGCTCGTTGACATCCTCGATCAATGTCAGCCCATCAACAATGAAAGAACCGTCGGGTAGGATCTGGATTTGCGGATTAGAATGATCAAATGGATCGCCCACCTCTCCCACAATTTCTTCGAGTAAATCCTCCAGGGTAACCAGACCAGCCGTACCACCGTATTCATCCAGGACAATGGCGATATGCTGACGCTTGTCCCGAAATTGGTGCAACAGTTCATTGACTGAAATTGCCTCCGGCACATAAATAGGTTCCCGAACCAGCGACCGGGCGGTACTGTTCTGCCAATTGGGCGATTGCATCGTCCGGATCAAATCCTTGACATGTAAGATCCCCAGGATCTGATCGAGGTTATCATCATATACAGGGAATTTGGTGAAGGTGGACTTTGAAACCATGGTCATCAATTCGCTGAGTGGGATATCGGCTTCAACAGCCACAATTTCGGTGCGTGGAACCATCACCTGGCGGACAAGCATATCTCCAAAATCAAATACGGCATGCAACATCTCGCGTTCGGGTTGTTCAATCACACCTCCCTCTTCAGATTCCGAGACAATTTGTTTTAACTCTTCGACAGTATGCAGCAGGCTGTGTCCACCGACCATTTGCAGACCAAATAAAGCCAGGATACGACGTGAGGTCCAATCCAAAATATCGATGAACCACTTGAACACCTTTGTAAAAACCTGCATCGGCAGCGCGTTTGCCAGGGCAAAGCGTTCAGGTTCGTGTAGTGTGGCAACTTTGGGTACCTGTTCACCCAATACAACATGCAGGCTGGTAATAATTATTAAAGATAACACCAGGGGTAAACCAGCCAGGATGGGTGCCAGGAATTCAAAACGGAGCGGCAGAATCAAGCTTGTAAAGTATGGCGACAATAATGCATGGAAGGTGTTTTCGCCAACTGCGCCCAGTGCCAGGCTGGTAACGGTAATCCCGAGTTGAGAAGCGGCAATCAAGCGGTCACGCTCTGCGGGATTCTCCAACCAATTCTTTACGATTTCAGCGGAGCGCTTTTTACCCTCGCTCAGCAATTCAACCCGGGCTCGTCGCGAAGCTACCGCGGCAAACTCGACACTGACAAAAAAACCGTTCAGTGCTATGAAGATAAAAATGAAGAGGAAATACCAGATGAACATGGTATCAGTATATCACCGCTGCCCCATAGCCGACTACCTGCCTGTAATCACCCGTCACGTCGCCTGATGTGGCATGCTTCAACACTTTCACGGTCGTCGCGCCCAGGTCTTTGGCAGCCCACAATACTGCCGCCAGTGCGGCGCGCCCACAGGCGAAACCCACGCCTTCTTCCTCGGCACTCAACACCGCCTCAGGATCAAATGCCTCCACCCGGCGCAGCAATTCAGCATCCAATTTATCCGCGACGGTCTGCGAATAAAAATGCGAGAGATCTGTGCTGGCGACCAGTACAGCCTTACGCCCCTGCAAGACTTTGGCCAGCGCACCTCCCAGGGCGCGCACCACTTTGGAGGATTGATCGCGCACCATCACTGGCAATAAACGGAACTGACCCGCCAGGGCGCGCTGCAAAAAGGGTAATTCAATTTCCAATGAATGCTCCGTATCACTTTTCACCGGCGTCATCCCAAAGTCCAACTCGGCTCGTAATAAAACGTCGAGAGATTGGAGAGCCTCTCGATCAATCGTAATATTACCTAAGGGGGTGTAATAAGATGCATGGGCGGAGGTGAGTAAGGGTTGGTAATAGGGCTGGTGCATCGGAGAGATCACTGCTACGATTTCTGGCTGCAGCCCGCGCAGCGCGGCAAAAGCGTACCCGGCCACCGGTCCAGAATAACGGTGCCCGGCGTGTGGCGCTACTACGCCAATCACTTCGCCATCCAGGGTTGGCAAGTGCGCGGCGGCGATGTATGCATCCACGCTCTCAGCCAGGCGCTGTGAGTTCGCCGGGTACCACTGCCCGGCAATTGGAGAAGGACGGATGTCGAGAGTCGAGGGCATATTCACTTCCAATGATTTACGGGACATTAGTTCCGTGCGTATATGGCCATGTTCCAATGCCTGTATGACGGTAATCGCCCACGCAAGGTAGCGTCATATAATTCACGCAGGCGCCCGGCAACGGGACCCATCACCCCAGCTCCTATCGGACGGTAATCCACCCGGGTGACAACCGTGATCTGGGCAGCCGTACCCGTCAAAAATAATTCATCACACAGGTAAACTTCAGTCCGATCTATCGGGCGTTCGACAATTGTCAAGCCCAACTCCTGTCGCGCCAGTTCAGCCACACTCCGGCGGGTAATCCCTTCCAGGATGTTCTCCGTAACCGGTGGCGTGACGAGTGTATTCCCCTGGAGTATGAATATGTTCATGGCGCTCCCCTCGGAGATATGCCCTTCCTGGGTCAGCACCAGCGCTTCGTCGAATCCAGCCCGTACGGCATCGGTTTTGATGAAAGCTGAGTTAGCATAAGCTCCGGCAATTTTGCCACGCGCCGGAATTGCATTATCGTCTACCCGCCGCCAGGACGAGACCGTCACATGGGCATTGGTATCATTCTTTACATAGCGATCAAATGGTAGGGCTACGATCGAGAATTCATCGATCAGATCATGCAGTTTAACACCCACAATTTCGTCGGCCTTATACGCTAACGGGCGGATATATATATCGCGCTGGTAACCATCCACGCGCAGTAGATCAATCGTTAATTGGGTCAGGCTCTCGGGAGTCTGCCCCAGATCCATACACATCAGCTTCGTTGAATTCAAAAATCTCTTGAAATGATCGAGGGGACGAAAAAGAAAAAGCTGTTGTTCCTCTTCATTCCAATACGCTCGCATCCCGGCGAAAACCGCAGTTCCATAATTGAGGCCATGTGTTAAGACACCCACTTTCGCCTCCGCATAGGGAACGATCTTGCCCTTGAAATAAGCATACTTAGGAATTTCCACAGCTATGCCTCCATCCAAAAGAAGTCTTAACGAGTGTATCGAACGACACCCGCTGATAAGATTATAACCTACCTCAGATGGATGAATAGTTAGATATAATGAAGAATAAGTGTGTAATCCATTGATAAACTTGAGACCCGCGTGGTTAACCTGTCATGATCATCCAATTACCATCCTCCGTTGAGGATAATCAGAAATTAACAGCTGCATCAGCCAATCGATCCAAACCATACCCAATCTACGCCCAGCTGCACGAACTGGCCTGGAGTGAAGGAGCATGCTCCGGCATCCCGGCTTCCGAGTTTTATACCACCCCTGAGAAAATGGTCTATGGGCAGCAGGAAGTGGCGGAGCGTTACGGCTTTCAGACGACGGGTGTGGATTACGACGTGTACAACATTGAGGCTGAGGGGTTGGGGCAACCGGTCATCTA
>Ga0315286_10005107_pt1 | contig 12649 bp, 8 predicted proteins | sample YL17G10_0_MG_FD_205038 | JGI IMG/M metagenome (GOLD analysis project Ga0315286, IMG submission 205038) | Sediment microbial communities from Yellowstone Lake, YNP, Wyoming, USA - YL17G10_0 | ecosystem: Environmental > Aquatic > Freshwater > Lake > Sediment | place: USA: Wyoming | collected... | reverse complement strand
CCGCACGCGGGCCCGGGCTCTCGTCGGATCGATCATCGGTGACGGCTAGTCGATCCGGATCATCTGTCGCGCTTCCGCGCGCCCATCGACCGTAAGGCGATAGAAGTAGGTGCCGGCGCTCTGCCGCGCGCCGCGCTCGCCGCGGCCGTCCCAGGCGACCGTGTGCGGGCCGGGCGCGAGGGGCGCCTCCTTCAGCAGATGCCGAACGCAGGCCCCGGTCACATCGAAGATGTCGATCGAGACCGCGTCGGCGTGATCATCGAGACGGAAGCTGAGCGCCGTCTCCCGGGCGAAGGGGTTCGGACGGTTCGGATCGAGCCGCACGCCGAGAGCCCCGATGCCCGGTTCGGGCACGTCCGTGCTGTAGAGGATATCGAGATCGGCGCGCGTGCGCGGGATCAGCCGATAGATGTTGTACTCGTACATCAGGATCCCGGTGGTGACCACGGAGTCGTGCTGCGCCGGACGGTAGTGGAGCGTGGCCCCCATCTCGTTGATCGTGTGCATCACGTCGGTGCGGCAGGTGTCGAAGTGGGCACCGTTCAGAACCAGCATGTTCCATTCGCCATAGAGGGCCCCCTGGCCCGGCACGCTGTCCATCAGCGCCGGCTGGCTGAGCCGCAGCAGCGCGGTTTCCCAGGGCTCGGGAGCGTTGTCGTCGGGCGGATTGCCGTCCCCAGTGTCGGCGTCGTAGAGAATCTCGGTCGCCGTCACGTCGTGCACGATCGGCGGCTGGGTCGCGACCCCGAGCCGCTCGACCAGCTGCACGCCGTTGGTGAAACCGATCTCGGTCAGCCCGTAGTACTCGCGCACCACTCCCGCGAATCGAATGCTGTCGCCCACCGCCAGATCACCGGTTCGGGCCACGCGCCCATAGAGGTGCTGGTAGGGGCCGGCGTCTCCCTCCTGGACGAAGTAGTAGTTCCCCTCAACGGCCGTGACGCGCCCGTCGACGGTGACCGTGGTGTTCAGATACGGCGAATCGTCGACCGTCGGATTGGCGACGTGCTGGATCAGGTATATGGGTGTGAGCCCCTGGGAGAAGGTGTATTCGCCCGGCGGCATCACCGCCAGCCCGACCTCGGAACGCACGTTCTCCACGTAGCCGATGTCGACCAGGCCGGGATCCTGCGCTCCGGTCGTCAGGCGGACCAGACTGTGATTGTCGGCGTCGCGCACGGCGAGGACCACCGCCAGCCCCGAGTCGAAGTAGTAGTTCCCTTCGTTCTCGGCGCTCGCCTGCTCGACGTCGACCGCGAAGGTGACGTCGACGTGCGTATTGTCATAGGCGTAGACCGCGCGCAGCACCGGCGGGCAGCCGCTCACGCCCATGTCCTCGAAGCAGTTGCGCGGCGCGATCTTGTACTTGCTGTAGTTGTAGACCAGCACGCCCTGCAGGAAGGTAAGCGGATCGCCCGGGTCGGGGGGGACATAGTCGAATTCGCCCTGCGGGTCGGCCGAGTAGTTGTCGACCAGGATCGAGTCCCCCTGGCCGGGCGTCGCCAGCGTGGAGAGGTACCACTCGTTGAACTGATCGAGCGCCCGGGCGAAAAGCGTGTTGTCGTCCCGGTCGACACGGACCAGCACGGACTCATACGCCTCCGCGTAGGGTGCGGTCGCGGTGTTGATCTCGTTGATCCTCACGGAGACCGGGGCCGGCACCGTGCCGGTGCCGACGACTTCGTAGTGGCACTGCATCGTGCCGCCGCAGGGCGCGTGATAGGCGTCGATCTCGGAGAAGTTGAAGTACTCGGCGTAGGCGCCGGTCACGTTCACCAGGTCCCCGCGGTGGACGCTGCCGATGTGTGCTCCGTTGGTATGCACCCAGATCCCGGAGTACATCCACTGCCAGACCGGGTGAGGGCTGGTTTCCTGCACGAAGAACCCGAAGCGGCCGCTGCCGGTCACGACGACGTTCTCCACCGTGACCTCCGTACCGATGGGCTGGTACCCGAGTTGGATGTCAAAGACCGTCGTCACCACCGCCTGCGCCACGCCGCCCAGACCGGTTAGCAGCGCCAGGGCCAGGAAGACCGTCCGTCTCATCGCCGTTGCCCTTTCCTTGGGTAGTGCATCCGCAAAGCCGGCCGGGCCCGCACGCAGGGCGGACCATGCTTCACTCCATCCTGAGCATACACGCAAAGCGGCAGAAAGTCAACACTCGGAGACAGTTAGGACGCTATCGAGATCCGAAGAGGCTCTCCAGCAACGCGTTCCCCCCGGCCTCCGGCGTTCCGGCGCCCCCATCACGAAAGCGCGTCAGCACCGTGGTGCAGAAAGCCAGGCGTCCCGTGCCCCAATGTGCAATGGCGCCGATGTAAAGGGGCTCGTAGGCGTGCCCGGGAAACGCGGTCGTGTCCAGCGTCGCCGGCGCGAACCAGAGCAGCGGTTCCAGCGCGGCCGAAGGCCGGAAGAGATCCGTGTTCTTCAAGGGTGAGTTGACCAGCAGCGAGTCGACCCCGCCCAGCGCCGGGCCGCCGCGCGTGACCAGGTTGCGGGGCACCAGGAAGTCGGTCGGGCGCTCGTCCTGGACGACATGCGTGAAGACCCGGTCGACCCCGAGGCGGTCGCGGACGAAGGCGGGGGAGAGGGCACCCGCGGTGCCGAACAGGTTGGGCGCGCTGACGATGAGGCGCCCGCCGGCGGAGACGAACGGGTAGAGACTCTCCTGCGCCAGCTCGAGCCCCTCGCGCATCGCCGCGTCGCTCGCCTCGCTGCCGTCGAAGGTCAGGCCGCTATACCAGACCACGCCCTTGAAGAGCGAGAAGAGCGGCAGAACCTCCGCGCGGCTGCGAAAGACTCCGTCGATGGCGACCTCGTACACGTGGTAGTTGCCCGGCGCGAATCCGTCCATCCGGTCGCGCCAGAACCGGTCGTCGATCCGCTGCGGCCCGTTGACCGGTCCGCCCGCGTTGTCTATGAGCAGGTATTCGCCCGCCGGCGCCACGACGGTCCAGCGCCACCGAACGACGTTCGATCCGGTGGCGGCCCGGTCGAAGATCTGCAGGTTGACGGTCCGCTCGCCGTAGCGCCCCTGAAAGTGTTCGGGGAAGAAAGCGCCGAGGGTGTCGCCCACGACGGTGATCGCGGAAGCCGCCGAGTCCTCCCCAGGCGCGACGTCGAGCCAGAGCCGCGCGTACGCGATCGTCCCCTGGCCGTCGTAGTCCGTCGGCTCCCAGGCAAACGAGATCGCCGGCAGGCTCGGGCGCAGCAACGTCGGAAAGCGCGTGGTGTCCGTCCAGACGATGACCGGCGGGGAGTTCTTCAGACGGAAGCGCTGGGTGCGCGGCTCCGGATCGGCCAGGAGCGCGTTGTCGATCGCCCGTACCGTGAACGTGCGCTCGGCGTAGGACCCATGGATCGGCACGTCGAAGGTGTCGAGCGTGGCGGGGGTGAAGACCCAGGTCGAGTCCTCCCACCAGAGGCTGTCGCCCGGCGCCGGATGCCAGGGCCCGTCCCAGCGGTAGGCATAGCCGATCACCCGTCCGTCCATATCGGTGCCCCACCAGTGCAGGATCGTGCGATAGGGCGTGACGTTCAGGCTGTCGCCGGTGATCGAGAGATACGTCCGCGGGGCGAGGTTCGCGGTAGGGGCCGTCTCGTCGACGGTGCAACCGCCGAGCAGCGCGGCCAGCGCCAGCGCGGCGAGCCCGGGCGCCGCGCCGTCGCGCACCCGCCCGCCTCCGGTCCGCCCCGCCCGCTCGCGCATCCTACCTCCTTCGCTACTTGAGAATCAGAAACGTCCCGCGCTCGACTCCGCCGGTGTCGCGGTCCTCGACGCTGTAGACGTAGAGCCCGCCGGCCACCGCCTGATCCTTGCGCGTCGTCAGGTCCCAGGCCGCCATGTGCCCGGAGAGGACCGGGACGTCCCCCGCCGGGTTCCAGACGTCGTCGGGATCGTAGATGCCGCGCACGTCCGTCGCGCCGTAGTGGTCGCCGTCGAACTCGAGGGTGCGGATCAGGTCCCCCGCCAGGTCGAAGATCCGTATCGTGCAGCGCCGCGGCAGACCGGCGAACCAGAGGTAGCGGTCCCGCAGCAGCGTCTCGTCCCAGGCGGCATCCCCGCGATACGGATTCGGGAAGACGACCACCTTGCGCTCCGGCACCTCGTCGCGCTGCGCGCCCGGGATCGTGAAGACCCGATTCTGCGGGATCCCCGATTCGAGCGAGGCGATGTCGTTGCTGCCCCGATCGAAGCTGGTCACCGAGGTCCAGTACTTGAACCCGTCGCGCAGCCCGGCGATTTCGTAGCGGAACGGATAGCGCAGCGTGTCGCCGTTCTGCACGACCACCAGCGGTTCCGGCGCGGTGACCGCGTCGAGGCTGGTGTCGAAGAAGAGCGAGTCGCGCTGATCGTACTCCGCCAGCAGACGGAAGCCCTCGGTCTTTCCGGCCTCGCTCAGGTAGACGCGGAACCCCTCGAAATCGGTCGTGTGGCTCTTCGGATCGATGAACCCGAGCGGCAGGTCCCCCCACCAGAGGGTCAATCGCTCGTGGCCGCTCTCCACGCGCAGCCGCGGCGAAGGGGGCGGCACGGGAATGTTGAAGTTCAGATCGAACGCGGTCTGGGCCCAGGTGGCGTTGTAGGCGATGTCCTGCTCCGCGGTGCGTGGCGGATCGGCGTCGGGGCTGGGAATGCCGCCGACGAAGGCGAAGGAGACGACGACCGTGTCCTGGGGTTCGAGGATCCAGTGGGTTGCGCCGTCGGGAGTCTGGAAGGACGCGGTGCCGAGGGGCCCGACCGAAAGCAACGTCACCGGGTCGTTGTTCGGCGCCTCGACGCCGAAGGTCGGGTCGATGGAGCCGTTGGCGAGCGCCAGGTAGCGCTCCCGGTCGTCGGCCGGGGTCTCGGGCTGGGCCCCCGAGGGGTCCCAGTTCCACCAGTTGAAGGAGACGCGCTTCTCGGCGATCGGCTGCGGCCGCGTGCCGAGCAGCAGGTAGCCGGCCCAGGAGGGGCAATTGCTATCGGGGCTGAAGTTGTGCTCGCTCAGCAGGCGCAGCGAGTCGACGTAGGCGATGTCCTTGCGGCGGAACCAGCCGGTCGGGGGCCACTCGTCGTGTCCGTCCTTCCAGCCCGAGGCGAGCTCGGAGTAGATCCCGGCGTATAGGTCGAAGATCGGCAGCGTCGGATGATCGTTGATGATCGAGAAGTTGAGCAGCAGGATCGCGTCGAACGGCTCGAAGCTGAACTGCAGGATCTCCTGCTGGATCCGCACGTGGAGCGGACGGTGTTGCGGACCGGCGGGGGTATGGGTGTCGTAGTACTCGCAGATCAGGTCCTGTTCTGACTTGGCGTGGCCCGGATCGTAGAAGCGGCTGCTGGGCAGGATCGAAAGCTCGCGGATCGTGCTGCTCGCGGGGTAGTACTCGCTCTCGGCCTCGGTGCCCGAGCTGCCGAAATAGCCGTCGATGGTGGCGGTGCTGCACAGCGTGTCGGCGGTGGCGACGTCCGCGCTGTCGCTGAACAGGCCGCCGACCCAGATGCCGCCGCGAATCAGATGATCCTCCTCGGTCCCGAGCGGATACTCGAGCGAGGGATCGCGGGACGCGAGGTTGCTGCCCAGGAAGCCGTTGTTGTAGAAGGTCAGGCCCATCGCATTGGCGGAGGTGACCCGTCCGGTGATCGTCACCTCCTCGGCGGCCGCGAATCCCGGCACGGCGAGGAGCAGAACGAACACCCAACCCCGGATCATCGGCGCCTCCTACAACGGCTTCAGTTCGAGCAGCAGTACCCGGTTCTGCGCCGGATCGCTGACGAAGACCAGCGAGTCCTCGCTGCAGACCCAGCGCGGGGCAGCGAGCGGGGGCACGAGATGGATCTTCTGCGGCGAATAGACCGTGTCGCTGAACGCTCCGGTGGTCAGGAACCGGAGCACCCGGTCGTGGCCGGTATCGGCGACGTAGATGAACTCCCCGTGCCGGTCGGTGGCGACGTCTTCCGGGGCGGCCAGCAGGCCCTCCTCGCGCCCGATCGGTTCCGGGATCGCCGGAATGTTGGTCGTGTCTGGTTCCAGGCGCTGTACCCAGTTCTTGCCCGTGTCGGCCACCACCAGCGCCCGCCCGTTGTGCGCCATGCCGTGCGGGTCGATCACGAATCCGCTGCCGGTGCCGTAGTCGCTGACCACCCGTTGGCGGCGACCCCAGCGGTCGTAGGCCATCACCGTGTCGCGCGCCGCGTCGGCGACGTAGATCGTGAGGTCCGCGTCGGCGGCGAGCCCGCTCAGCTCGACCCAGGCGCTGTCGGTGAAGCTCTGCAAAGGCGGGCCGCCCAGCCAGTAATAGACCTTGCAGCGCATGTCGCCCGAATCGGCCACCACGACGAAGAGCGAGTCGCGCTTGGCGAGCGCGACCTGCACCGGGGCGACCAGCCCGGTGAAGTCCGAGACCATCGGCGGCCGCTGCGGTGAGTACCGCGTCGTGAAGTAGACCTCCAGGTTCTGCCGCTCCTGGATCACGAAGAGGTAGAGGCCAAAGACCGCCAGATCGGTCGGCGCGGGCAGGGTCCAGACCGTCTTGAGGTTGTAGGTGCCCGGCTCGGGGATCGGGATCGGGTTCTGGGGTTGCGGCGGCAGGTCGAACTGCTGCCCGCAGCCGAGGAGCGCCAGCAGTAGGGCGAAGCCGCCCGCGCCCACCGCACGACGCATCCCACTCCCCATGCCGGTGCGCACCATCCCGCCCTCTACCAGAGGTACCGCAGCGTCCAGCGGTGGACGCTGCCGAAGTAGCCGCCGTCGCTGAAACTGTAATCCGCGTGGAGCACGGCCTCGCCGAAGCGGAGCCGCGCGCCGAGCCCGGCATTCAGGTGCAGGGCGTCGGCGGCGAAGTCGTAACCCGCCCGAAGCGCCAGCGCGTGCTGCAGCGTCGCCTCGAACCCGAGACGCACCACTTCGCGGTTGTCTGCCGGGTGCCCGATCTCGATCGAGGCGGTCGTTTGCCATCGCTCGCCGTTCCAGGGATCGACGCTCGCCCCGAAGCGGAAAAACGTGGGCGGGCTGAAACCGGTGTAGCGGATCTCCGCCGGAGCGCGGTGGCTGTTGAAGGTCCCGCCCGGTCGCAGGTCGGGGCCGAAGTTGCTGAGCGCGATCCCGAGGCGGGTCTGTCGGTAGCCGACGAAGTAGATCACGCCGGCGTCGACCAGCCAGGCGGTGAGCGTCGGCCCGCCGACCTCGGGCCCCAGCGCTTCATGGTAGGCCTTCACTGCGAGCCCCGAGCTGAGCTTGTCGGTCAGTCCGAACGAGGCGCCGAGCGTGAGGGCCCAGACCGAATAGGTGAAGCTACGGTCGGTCCCGAGCGGATGGTTCTCGTCGGTTTCCCGCATGTCATGGGTGAGGCCGGCGAAGCCGAACCCGATGGCGCCGTCGATCGGCTCGAAGGGGAAGCTGGCCGCGAGGCCTCCGGCCGGGATCCCGGCGGGATAGTCGATGCCGGAGGCGAGGACCCCGCTGCCGGGCTCTATCCCGAGACCCGCCGGATTCCAGAAGATCGCCGCCGGGCCCGACACGCAGGAGCAGACCGCGCCGGCCATTGCGCTGCCGCGCGCGTCGATCGGGATCTTGAGAAAACTGCCGGAAGACGTGCCGACCCGCTGTCCGCCGAGGTCGGTCTGTGCCCCCGCCGGCGCGATTCCGAGCAGCAGGGTCAGGATCGGGACCAGAACCCCCGGGCCGGCGAGCCTCCGCCCGCTGCTACCAGTCATGGCGGATCCCCAGGCGGAAGGTGCGCGGCTGTCCCCAGAAGGAGGGGTCCTGGTAGTTGTAGTAGTTCGAGGTGAAGTCGTAGCGCACGCCCTCCGCAACGGTCGCCGCATAGACCGCGACGAGCGCGGGGTCCGGCTCCTTCCCGAAGTTGCGGCGGTAGTCGCGCACGTAGTCGGCCACCTTGGCGTCGACCGTCTCCCTCAGGTAGCCGGCGTACTGCGACGGGATCTCCTGGGGCGAGAGCAGGCTTCCGACCCCCGCCCGGTACGGTTCCCCGGTCACCGGATCGAAGGCGAGCGTGGTGCGGTAGTCGAAGAGGTTGTAGATGTCGAACGAAAATTCGAAGCGCCGGCGGCCGAGCCGCAAGCCTTTGGTCAGGCTGAGATCGCAGGTCGAATCGTAGGGCCCGTTGCGCGAGTAGGAGTCACCGACCGTGAGCCCGTCCGTGTTCAGCGGAGTGTAGGGTCGGCCCGAACGGATCATGAAGTAGATCCGGGCGCTCAAGTCGCCGGGCCAGGCGAAGCCGAACCAGCGCGGCGGTCGCTCGCTCTCGCGCACCACGAGACTCATCTGCGCGGTCAGCTTGTGCGGCCGGTTCCACCAGAGGAACTCCTCTTCCAGTGTCGGTTCCCGCGAGTCGCCGCCGGTCTCCTGGATCAGCTTGGTCTTGTTCGGGTCCGAGGCCTTTCCCTTCGCCACGCTGAAAGTGTAGGAGAGCGAGCCGGAGAGGTAGTTCTGGCGGTTGCGCAGCAGCGTCAGTTCGATCCCGCGCGAGCGGGCGTAGTCCATGTTCCAGTACATGAAGAAGTTGCTGCGCGTGGTGCGCCGTTCGCGCATGACCAGGCGGATGCTGGTCGGGTAATCGTACATGTCCTTCAGGAAGAGGCTGGCGCGCAGCGCGCTCGCCGCGCTGAACTGATACTCGCTGCCGATCTCGTACGAGACCGCGATCTCCGGATTGAGCGTCGGATTGCCGATCCGCGGGTACTCTTCGCCGGATTGCGAGGTCGACTTGGCATAGACGTAGTAGTAGGGCGGGCGCTGGCTGTAGTGCCCGTAGTTGAAGAAGAGGTGCGCCTGCTCGCTCACCGGGAAGGAGACCCCGACCCGCGGGCTCAGATGGCCCTTGAAGCGATGGCCGAAGAGCGCGTGCGTCTCGCTCCAGTACTTGCGACGCAACTCCGCCGTGAAGTGCGGTCGCGCCAGGGCCTCCAGCGCGCGCTCGACCTGCGCCCCGGGGAACCAGTAGTCGTAGGCCAGGCCCAGGCCGACCGACATCCCCTCGTACTCGAAGTGGTCCTGCGCGAAGAGATTCCCCACGTTCGGCGTGACATGAAAGAGATCGAACTCGTCCCCCAGCGGCAGGTCGTTCGCCAGGTCGACGGTGCGCGGGTTGACCGCCATGTACTGGACGTCGTGGTACTCGGCCGAAGCGCCCCATTCGAAACGATGACCGCGCCAGCGGTAGCTCCAGTCGTTGCCGAGGCCCCAGACCACGACAAAACGATCCCGCCAGTCGGCGGCATCGCCGGAGTCGACGAAAAAGGGCGTGTCGACGAAGGTCGTGTCGTCGCTGCGCTCCGAGTCGAGGACCGTGTCGTACTCGTCCCAGCGCTTCCCGCCGACCTCCTTGCGCTGGCCCGAGTAGTGACGCCAGAAACGCAGGGTGGCCTGCGTGCGCAAGCCGAGCGACCGGTTCCAGGTGAGGCTCAGGATGTTGACGTCGCGGGTGATCGTATCGTCGTGGTCCAGGTGTTTCGCCCAGGACCAGGGGAAGTTGCTCACGTTGCGGTCGATCTGACCGATGTCCGGGTCGCCCCAGTCCTGACCGAAGCCGAGGCTCTTGGTCCCGGAGAGGGCGAGCTTGTTGTTGTCGTCCGCCTTCCAGACGGTCTTGTAGAGCAGCCGCCAATCGTTCTGCGCCAGCGGGTAGAAGAACTCGCCGTAGCGGAAGTCGGCGCCCAAAACATTGTCGCGCACCGCGGAGTTCAGGCGGGCGTCACCCGGCAGATCGTTCACGCTCGGCAGGTATCCGTCGGAGAGGTCGACCGACACGTTGGTGTAGAAGGTGACCTCCGGGTCCTCGTCGCCCAGCGCGGCGAGCAGCGGTCGGAGGAGGACGTTCGGACCGCTCAGCTCGGCCTCGACCTGGTGCACCTGTCGGGTGTCGAAGAGGAGGTCCGTCTTGTAGCTCAGGGAGCCGTGCCAGCGCCGGGTGCCCTCCTTCAGTCGGGTGTCGACGACGCCCGACATCGCCTGGCTGTAGCGCGCACCGAAGCCGCCGGTCATCACGCTGACGTCCTGCGCGGCCCCGGTGACGACTTCCTTGCCCGACGACTCCCCGGAGAGCTGGTCGCGGACCTTCACCCCGTCGACCAGGAAGAGGCCCTCGTCGGAGCGTCCGCCGCGGAAGTGCAGCCCCTGGCGATCGCTCACCACTCCGGGCTGCTGCTCGACGATGCGGTCCAGCGTCGGCGACTGGGTGAGGAGCGCGTCCAGCTCGGCGGCGGACAGTTCGTGGCCGGAGGAAGTCTTCTTGACGTCGATCAACGGCCGCGACGCCGTGACCTCCAGGCCCTCGAGCGTGATGACGCTCGTCTCGAGATCGAATGTGAGACGCGTCGTCCGTCCGGCCCGCACCGCGACGTTTCGGTCCTCGGTGCGGTAGCCGACGAAGGTGACGCGCAGGTCGTGTCGGCCCTCCGGGACCTCGGGCAGGACGAAAGTGCCGTCGGGCTGGGTGACCGTGCGGAGGTCGGTGCCGAGCACGATCACGTTCGCCGCGGGCAGCGTCCGCTCGGTCTCGCGGTCCCGCACGCGACCCTCGAGCCGGCCGGGCCGGACCTCGGCGGCGGCGTCCGGATCCGGCTGCGCGAGCGCGCGACCGGGAGGGGCGATGGCGGCAATGCAAACCAGGGAGCCGACGATGATGGCCACGATTCCGGACGCGAGCGAAGGGCGCGATGTCCAAATCAGCCACCCGCGGCGGGCTGCGACGCTCTGCAGTCCCTCAGTCATCGGTCCCGGCTTCCTTGCGTGAGAACACCCCCGTGAGATGCGCGAGAACCCTAGCAATCCGGAAGGCGCAGGGTCAAGCCGGCGCCGCTCCGGTCGTCGGTTCGAATCGTGTGAACGGATCGGGAAGGAGTTCGGCCAGCGACAGGACCCGCGGTTCGCCGTCCTCGCGCTGCCGGAGAAAGCGCGCCGCCGGCGCCAGCTCCAGCCAGAGCTGCAGGCAGAGACCGCAGGGCTGCTCCGCGGCGGTCGCCGCGATCCAGAGGACGAGTAAGGTCACCGGCGCGTCGGTTCCGGCTCGGGCGGCGCCGAGGGCCACCGGGACCGCGCAGATCGATAGGGCGGGGGAGCCGGCGACGCGCAGCGCCACGCCCGGAAAGCGCCCGCCATCGCGCGTGACTGCAATCGCCCCCGCCCGCTCGCGCGACGGTCCGTTCGAGCGGCGCGCCAGCTCGCGCGCCTCGGCCAGCAGCTCGTATTCCTCCGCAGTGATGGACGGGAGGTTCATGCCCGATACCCCTCAAGAACCCGGGCGACGCCGTCGATCGTGAGCGGCTCCATCAGGGCCGCGCGCAGCTTCGCCGCGACGGGCAGGTCGCGCAGATAGCCGCGGTAGTGCTTGCGCATCTCGATCACCGCCCGCCGTTCCCCCTTCTCCGCCGCGGCGTCGCGCAGGTGTTCAAGGACCACCGCGATGCGCTCCTCGACCCCCGGCGGATCCGGCAGCTCGCCCGTCTCAAGGTAGCGGCGCGTGCGGCGGAAGATCCAGGGGTTTCCCATCGCGCCCCGTCCGATCATGACCGCGGCGCAGCCGGTCTCCCGCAGCAGGCGTGCCGCATCCGCGGGTTTCCAGACATCGCCGTTGCCCGCGACCGGCACCCTGACCGCCCGGACCACCCGCTCGATCCAGGACCAGTCGGCCTCGCCCGCGAAGCCCTGGCTGCGCGTACGAGCGTGAAGGGTGATTGCCGCCACGCCCGATTGCTCGAGGCGCTGAGCGATCTCGATCGCATTCACCGAGGCGGCGTCCCAGCCGAGGCGGATCTTCGCGGTGACCGGCAGCGAAACCGCCGCGACGACCGCGCGGGTCATCGCTTCGAGCAACTCCGGGGTGCGCAGCAGGCCCGCGCCGCCCCCCCGGCCCGCGACCTTGCGGGTGGGGCAGCCGAAGTTGAGATCGATCAGTTCCGGTTTGAGCGCTTCGGCCTGCCGCGCCGCGGCGACCACCGGGTCGATCCGGTGCCCGAACACCTGGATGCCGATCGGACGCTCCCCCTCCGTGAAGGCGAGCTTCCGGGCGCAGGGTTCCGCGCCGTGGGCGAGACCCTCGGCGGAGACGAACTCGGTGAAGACCAGATCCGCGCCGTAGCGCCGCGCGATACGCCGAACCGGCCCGTCGGTGATCGCCTCCATCGGGGCGAGGAGCAACGGCGTCTCGGCAGGGCAACCCGGGAAGGGCATCCGCGCGCGACCTCACTCGACCCAGGGGGTGGGCGGGCGCGCGATGCTTCCGCGCAGCCGTGCCTCGTGGGGAGCGAGCCAAGCGCGCAACAGCCTCGTGTCGGCCACTTCCGGCCACGCCCGCCCGCGCCAGGGCCGGGTCACCAGGGCGCGGATCAGACGCGCCGCGTCCAGCAGGTCGCCGACGTCGACGACCTCGGCGGCGATCCGCCGCGGCCCCATGTTGTGGTAATTGCCGAGCGGTATCGCGATGCCCGCGGTACGGTAGCCGAAGGCGCCGAAGGGGGTCGCCTCGCAGACGCCGCCGTCCATGAGCCCGCGCTGCACGCGCAGACCGCGCGGCCGCCGCTGCAGCACGCCGGCCGTCGCCTGCATCCATCGCGCCAGGCCCGGGTCGAACGTGCTCATCCGATCGCCGACCCGCATCACCGGACCGCGCCCGATGCGGCCGCAGGGGAGCTCGCGGCTGGTCTCCA
>Ga0315286_10005106_pt1 | contig 12649 bp, 8 predicted proteins | sample YL17G10_0_MG_FD_205038 | JGI IMG/M metagenome (GOLD analysis project Ga0315286, IMG submission 205038) | Sediment microbial communities from Yellowstone Lake, YNP, Wyoming, USA - YL17G10_0 | ecosystem: Environmental > Aquatic > Freshwater > Lake > Sediment | place: USA: Wyoming | collected... | reverse complement strand
CGAACAGAACCACGAGCAAGAGCGGGAGAACGAGCGCGAACTCGATTACCGATTGACCGCGATTCCTACGAACGAAAGAAACCAATTCTCGTTTCCTGTCCACCAGTACACCGCCAGAGTCATGAGTGATCCTGCGCCGATGGCGAGACCGTAGGGGATGGTCTCCGTCGAATTTCGACTCTCATCCGGCGCTTCCTCACCCTTTCTCTTTCTGACGAAAGGGAGTCCGATTGACAACACGCTCGTCAACTGGGCGAGCTGGCCGCCGGGGCTCATCATCATCGCGATGGCGAGCAGTCCACCGGCGACCGCCGATAAGAGAACCGCCACGATCGCCATCACCGGACCGAGCATCGCGCCGACGGCGGCAGTGAGCTTCAGGTCCCCCATCCCGATTCCCTTTCCCCCGTGTATTAGCAAGAGAAGGACCGGAGCCGCGAGCGCGCCTGCAATTGCCAGTCCGAAACCGGCCCAACCCTGAAAAACGGAGCGTAAAACAACAGCCACAACGAAAGCCGGTATGGTAAGGAAGTTGGGGATACGCCGCCATAGCAGATCCGTTATCACCGCCACTGTAACCACGACGATAGTCAGTAAAACGCACCAGATCGCGAACGGCGTATGAATCACTTGAACTCCTCGTGGTGGCTACGTATCCCCAACAAACCTGACCACGTCGGATTAGGCCGCGCCGAGCGCGTCACGAACCGCTCCGTAAATCGCGCTGACGAGGGGCCCAATCGCCTGCAGGGCGGCAATCGCGACGATCGAAATGAACGCAGCAAGAAGGCCGTACTCGACCATGTCTTGCCCTTTGTCCTCATGCAGAAATCTCCTGAACATTGTTGTCCTTTCGACATTGTTATGTGGAGGGATCTCCCATTTACAACCGCCGACGGCTTGAGGCCGTTGTGGCGGTCGGACGAACGTAAGGCAAGACCTACGCCAACTCGCCGTGCCAGATGTTTTCACAGCGGAATTTCACGATAATCCTTTGTGAACACGACGAATCGCGGGTATCGCATCCACCGCGGTGCATTTTCCGAAGGGCGCCGAACCACTTGATTTTCGGGAATCTACCCACAGCGAGTTGGGGAAATACCAACAGACGGAGGAGGCGCGCCGGGTTCAGGATCAGATTGTTCCCCGCAGAGGCGCGGAAGTCCGGGAAAGAGCGAGTTCTTTCTCGTTGTCGCTCGTTGTGGCGCGTTCTGGTCGCGGACGCTTTCACGGGGATGTAAACGTTTTTTGACACGCCGGGGTTGCAGAATGAGGAGAAAACGGCGCGCTAACGGATCTCGATGACGTCGCCGACCTCGGTCCCGGTGGTCTTCAAGGTGCCGGCAGCGAGCTCGAGCGCGCCTTCGGCCTGCCAGACGATCGGTGAGAGCCGGTTGGGGTTGAGGGCGTGACAAATCGAGAGGACGCGGCCTTCCGGATTTAGAAAGGCCACGTCGATCGGAAATTGCATCCCGAACATGTGGATCCATTGTGTGGGCACGATGTAGGAGCCTTCGGAAGCGTCGATGTGATCGCGGCCGAGAAGCCCACGGCGGCGGGTCTCGCTCGTTCCCGCCCATTCCACGCGGCAAGCAACCACCACTCCTTTGGTGACGTTCACCGCTCTGAAAAGCTCGGTATCTGCGGTCGAGGCTCCGCATAACCCTTTACAAGCCCCGCGCGAGCCGGGCTCATCGCTGCTTTCACCGTTGAGCCGTTTGCACCGCTGGCGCAACCACCGGAACAGACGCGAAAAGGTCTTGCCGTCCGGCGACGGGGTTTGCTCTATAGTAGTCGTTGATGAATTCGTCCGTGGGTGTGTCAACATCCTCGATCATTGCCTCCCGCCAGCGATTTGTGTAGAGCCGCAACCGGTCCGCGCTCCAGGTGGGCACTTGAAGTCGGCGTCGTCCGGGTTCCCCTAGACGGCCTGTCCACGAAGACAACCACGCCGCGGATTCCGGCGAGCCTCCCCCGGGCTTCCGCGGAGTTTTGCCCACGAGATGGGCCCACCCACGCAGAGGTTGCCGTGAGAACGGCGCCGGCGACGCGACCCAAGACCGCGCGACCGCCCGGCGAACCGGCGGACTTTTCACCGCCACAACCCGTTCGGGTTGCGGTCGATGCGCGGCGCCGCAGGGATTTGTTCACCGAAAACTTAAGCGTCTTGCCGCCGCCGGTTGCGAGTACTTCCCTGGAGAACCCCTCGCAAGCGAAGGGTTCCGCCGCGTATCGAGCAATTCGCACGCCAAGCAATGCACGTCGCCACTGAGAGCGGCGAGCAATCCCGGGGGCGTCGCTTCGCCCTTACAGATCATACTGGAAATCCGGCGCGTCTCGTCCGATATTGGAAGCTCAAGACTCGGAGGGTCACCAATCATGACACGCAGGCGCGCTCCCCCGCGCGGCCGGGGAGCATTCCGAAACCTTCCCAACCGGTTCGAGACGATTGTCCGCGTCCCGGACCCCGAGTACGCGGACCCCGACGCGCCGCCGACCGGACCCCGTACGGCGTTCTTCAGGGACGACACGCGCTCGATCGTCACGGTCAACAAGAGCCCCGACGTGGGGTTCGACGCGAGCATCAATCCCTATCGAGGGTGCGAGCACGGTTGCGCGTATTGCTACGCCCGTCCATACCACGAGTACCTCGGTTTCTCCGCGGGGCTCGATTTCGAGACGAAGATACTGGTGAAAGAACGCGCGCCGGAGCTCTTGCGAAGAAAACTGGGTTCTCCCCGGTGGACGCCAAAACCCGTCGCGATGAGCGGCGTCACCGACCCCTACCAGCCCGTCGAGAGGCAACTGAAGATCACACGCGCGTGTATCGCCGTTCTGGCGGAATATCGCAATCCCGTCAATATCGTGACGAAGAACCATCTCATCACGCGGGACGTCGATCTTCTCTGCGAGCTCGCCCGCTCGAGCGCCGCGGCGGCGATGTTCTCGTTCTCGACTCTTAACCCCGATCTCTCGCGGGTTCTCGAGCCCAGGACGTCCACCCCGCCGCGCCGGCTCGAAGCGATCCGAGCGCTCTCGTCCGCGGGTATCCCGGTCGGCGTCTTCGTGGCCCCGGTGATCCCCGGTCTCACCGACCACGAGGTCCCCGCGATCGTCGAGAGCGCCGCGCGCGCGGGGGCCCGTTTCGCGCTTTGCCACCTCGTCCGTTTGCCCCACGGTGTGGCGGCGCTTTTCGAGGAATGGCTCGACACGCACGCGCCGGATCGGAAGAACAAGGTTCTCAACCGGATCAGGGAGACACGGGGCGGGTGTCTCGACGACACGCGATTCTCGACGCGTTTCCGGGGGGAAGGCGAATTCGCCGAGCAGATCGCGGGGCTCTTCGAAATGACGTGCCGGAGGATGGGGCTCGCCACGGAGTGCCCCGAGCTGTCGACGGCGGCCTTCCGCCGGCCGCCGAGGGGGCAGCTTTCCCTGCTCTAGCCTCCTCTAATAGCGCTCGGACGCGGCACTGCGACAAATCGGCCGTACACCCGGGATGTTGCACTGACACGTCCCGTCGGGGTTGACGTGGACGACGTATATCTGGAAGAGACCGGGCGCGATGTACTCCGGGTAACAATTCTCACCCAACGGGTCCGCGAAGATCGCGATGGTCCCCCCGGTGCATCGGCAAGCGCGGGGAGAGCACAGAGCAAAACCTCAGCGAATCACCCTTCAAACACCTCGTCGGCCTTGACGATCGTGACGTTCTCCGGTTTCACGACGATAGGATAAATCGAGATCTCCTTGTCTTCCTCGATCACCTCCGTCGGCTTTTCCGATGCGTACGTAATCGGCGATGGGGCGTTGTTCACCAGGGCACTCTTCAAACCCTCCGCGTCCGGAGTGATGAACACCGCTTTGAGGTTCTCATAATTGAAATGCTTCCTCAGCGCGGCGTTGACCTCCTCCCGGGTGAGTTCATCGAGCATCCTCGAAAACCGAAGCCAGTGTCCTTCCTCGATCCCGTAGAACCGGTCGTCGATCGCGTATCCGAGCTTCATCATGGTCGTCGGGGCGTAGTGGAGCGTATAACCCTTGAGGAACTTCCTCGTGAGCTCGAATTCTTCCGCCGTCATCCCGTTCTCGACGAGGTCGCGGAGCTCGCGAAGCGCGGCGCGAAAAGCGAACACGCGGGTCTCATTCGGCACCGGCCGGAGCCACACCTGGAATATCGGCTGCCGGCGCGCGACGTTCGGCGGCGGGAAGCTGGCGCCGTGAGACATCGGAAAATGCTCGATGTAGGCGTAGTCCCCGTAGTTCAAGCCCCGCGCCTCCCGGATCACCTGGTAGAGATGGGCAAAACTGGTGCGGTGCTGGCCAAGCCACGACGTGGCGATCGCGAGGGCGTAGAAGTCCCGGCTCCCCCTCGTCACCCCGATCGGAAAACCAAAGCTGATCGCGGTGGACTGCACGTCCTTCTCGATAATCTTGACCTGAATCCCCTCGATCTTCCCCGGAACGGGTGCCGGGACCGGCGAGGCGTCCCCCGCGGGAAGCGTGTCGAAATCCTTCCACGCCCTGTCGGCGAGCGGGCGTTCGAATCCGCCGCCGAGACCCACGACGACATTCTCGCGCGTGTAGTGCTTCTTGTAGAACTCCCGGACGTCTTCGACCGTGATCGCCTGGAGGCTCTTGACGTACCCTTCCTCGTTGTGTTCGTACGGCGTCTCCGCGAAGATGAACTCGTAGAGCGCTTCCTTTCCCAGCTCCTCGTCCTGCGAGTAGCGGAGCGTCGTCCTCACATAGTTCTGGAAATCGTTCTTCACCCGCACGAAGTCTACTTCTGCGAATGCGGGCTCGAGAACGACTTCCTTGAGAAGCCCGTAGAACGCATCCAGGTTGTCCTTGTGCGTCCGGCCGCTAAACACGGTCATCTCTTTGTCCACTTGCTCCGACACGTCCGCCGCCATCGGATAGAGAAGGGCAAGGACCTCTTCGTACGTGTGCTTTTTGGTCGACCCCTCGGCGATGAGCGTCGCGGTGAGAGCCGCAAGTCCTTCTTTCCCCGCGGGATCGTTCTGCGACCCCACGTTGAAAACGACCTTGAAAGACACCGTGGGGTCGTCGGCCACCGGAAGCAGCACGAGACGATCTTGATTCTCTTTGCATCCCATGGTGAAGAGCACCGCCCCAAGAATGAGTGACAGGATGAGCTTTTTCACGACTTCGCCCCCTTGAGCACGAGCACCGTCCGGCGCTCTTTCTGGAGATACCGCCGCGCGGCCGCCTGTATGTCCTGCACGGTGACTGCGGCCATCGTCGCATACAGTTGATCGACGGCCTCTATCCCCCCGGTAAGAGCGACCGTTCGGGCGAGCCTGGACCCCACCCTCTCCGGTGTGTCGAGGCTCATGAGATACCCGTATCGGCTCCTCTTCTTGATGTTCTCGAGATCGTCACGGCTCACGAGCTCGCCGGCGAACTTCTCCGCCGTCTTGTCGATCTCGCCGATCACATACGGGATGTCGCCTTCGTCCTTCACCCTCGCGGTTATCCCGTAGAGCTTCTGGTCACGGCTGAATCCAAAGTCGCCGTTTATCGACTCGACTTTTTGCTCGCGAATGGCGAGCTTCTTGTAAAGCTCGCTGTTCTCCCCGAACGCGAGATCGCCGAGGAGGTAAGCCGACACCACCGACTTGTCCGTCGGGTCGAAAGCGCCGCCTTTGTAGGCGATCCAAACGAGCGGAAGCGTCCGCCCCGTGTACGTCACGTCCACCTGTCGTTCCGCGGTCTGCGGGGGCTCAGGCGTAATAGTCGGGGCGACGTAACCCGGTTTCCACCCGCCGTAGTACTTTTCGAGCATCGGTTTCACCGCGGCGGGCTCGAAGTCGCCGACGATGAGGAGCACGCAGTTCTCCGGCCGATAGTACCGGTCGAAAAATGACTTGCTGAACTCGTAAAGCTCGGGCATCCGCTTGATGTCCTCTTCGAAACCCATCGTCGTGTGTTTATACGTGTGTTTGTCGAACGCGGTCTTGAGAAGGGTTTCGTACGCCAGGCGGAACGGGCTCGCGAGGTTCTTTCGGTATTCGCCGTAGACCGCCCCCGCCTCGGTGCGAAACGGCGCCTCCTCGTACGTCAGGTTCTGGAAGCGGTCGCTCTCGAGATCCATCGCCGTCTCGAGCTTCTCCGACGGTATCACCATGTAGTAACCGGTGAGATCGTCGCCGGTGAACGCGTTCGCCTCGGCGCCCATCTCGCTCACCAGCCGGTTGTACGCTGACGCGGGGTACTTCTTCGTGCCGCGGAACATCATATGCTCGAAAAAATGGGCAAACCCGGTCTTGCCCGGCTCGTACTCATCACGGCTCCCCGTCCGCACCACCGTGTAGTAGGCCACGAGGCCGCTCCCTTTCATGGGAACAAGGATCGATTTGAAGCCGTTCTCGAGCGTGAGGTTTTCGTAGTCGTACGGGAAGAAACGCTCCCCTTGGGCGCGGGCCGTGACGGGCGCGCCGAAGAACAATAGAAGCAACGGGAGAAGTAGTAGACGCATAGAATGCCGCCTCCTGTCGGTACGGTCGTCAAGGACGAGGGCCGAGACGAGAATGCTAGCAAAAGCGAAAGCCGATTGCACGAGAAGTGTGCGCTGGCGTGCTCCAAAACGATTCAGCGGTGGTCGGCGGGGCTGCCGGCCGGCCGGCGAGCATTGGTGATCTTGCCCACGGGCGCCGGGGACCGGGTGGAAAAAGAGACGGGGCCCACGGCGGGCCCCGTCCTTCTACGTTTGAAGCGCGAACGCCTAGCGGACGATCGCGATCTTGCGCGTGACGCTCTTATGGTTCGCCTCGAGTTTCACGAAGTACACGCCGGCGGCGAGCTTCTCCGCGTTGAACTGGACTTGCGAAGGACCCGCCGGGCGCTTCTCGTTCTCGAGAACCGTCGCCACGCGGCGCCCAAGCACGTCGTACACCGTGATCCGCACCGGCCCCGCCTCGTCGAGCGTGAACGGAATGGTCGCCGCCGATGAGAGCGGGTTCGGATACGGCTGGGCGAGCGCGAACTTCGGCGGCTGGCCCGGCGTATCCCCGATCGCCGTCGCCGTCACGTTGCACGCGTTCATCCGCATGTGGATGAGGGCAGTGTTGGCGGCGTCGCCGCTAAACTCGCTATTCACCACTCGAAGAACTCCATAGGAGTCGTAGGGCAAGCTGCCGACGGGCACAGTGTCGACCCACCAGCGCCACTGAGTGCACTGCGCCCAGGTGATCGAGAAGTCGTAGTCGGTGGCGGCCGTGAGGCTCGCCGAGACCGGGATGTCGTGCCATTTCATCCCCCCGCCCGGGGAGTACACGGTCCCTTCCGACAGAAGCGCGCCTCGCGTCGTCCCCGTGGCGGCGTACACCCGCGCGATGATCGCCTCTCCCTCCGGCACGTTCGCCATCCACCCGAGCGAGTAGAGCTCCTGGTTCATGAGCGACCTCACGTACGCCCCGTAGCTGCTGTTATCCTGGCTCGAGCTATTCGTCGGCGGATAACCGCCGTTCATCTTCGCGAGGTCGAAGGACACACCCGCGGCGCCGAGGCCGTAGGACGCACGGTAATGCGGGAGCGCAAAGTTGGCGGCGCTGCCCGTCTGCTCCGCGTTGACGACTCGTATGGCGCCCACCGTGTAGGGTTCGGTGAGACCCCTCTCGTCCCACCACGGCCACGAGTTCGTCACACCGAACGTGATCGCGAGATCGTACTCCTTCCCCTCTCGGAGGACGTAGTCGAGCGGAACATCGTGAAACTGGAGACCCGACGTGGTCACATCGAGCGTGCCCACCGCGACGAGCGCCCCTCGCGTCGTCCCCGTGGCCTCGAACACGAAGGCCTGCAGTGTCTGCGGTGGAACGAGGTTCGCTTCCCATCCAAACGACGTGAGATGGATCGTCTCCTCCGCCTTGATGTAGATACCGCGCATTTGGTTTACGTCGGACGCGGAGCTGGGGAGAGTCGCCGTGTTCGGACGGAGATCGACGGCGACGGGCGGGTCCACCGCAGTTCCGATCAATGTGAATTGAGGAAGCGCAAAGTTGCTCGCGTCGCCCGCCCTTTCCGCGTCGCGCACCCGAATGACGCCGTTCACGTCGAAAGGCTTGTAGAGCCGGTCGTCCCAGAAATTCCAAACGTTCGTGACTCCGAACTCGATGGCGATATCGTATTCCTGACACGACTCCAACGTGTAGGAGATGGGGACGAAATGATTCCCGTCCTCGTTTCCCGCCACCGCGGTCGCCGTGCCGCTCGCGAGAAGAGCCCCTCGAGTGGTCCCGCTCGCCGCGTAAATCCTCGCGGTGAGGGTTTGGGGGAGATCGAGGTCCGCCGTAAAGCCAACCGCGCAGATCTCGAAATCCTGGAGCGCCGTCACATAGACCCCGCGGTCCTGGTTATCATCGGGGGCCGCATACCCTGGCATAGCAGGCGGAACCAGGTGGGAGTACGCTCCGGCGCACTCTGCGTTGGCGGCGATGGTGAGCCGGGTCGCCCGAGTGTTCGTCGCGCCGGAGAAGCAGTTCGTGAAGACGTACGAGTCTGTGTACGCGCCCACTCCGAGCCCGTTCGCGTTCGCGTTGACCGTGATGGTCACATCGGTTGTCGCTCCCCCGTTGATCTGGCCGCTCGTCGCCGACGGGGTGTTCCACTGCGACACGCCAGCGAGCGTCCACGTGACCCCCGATTCCCCCGTGTTCTCGAGCGTGTACGTCACGCTCGGTGGGGAGAATGGCCCGCCCACGAAACCCGTGATGTCGAACGGATCCGCGCCTGACGTGACCGGTGTCACGCTGAGCGCGGGCGCCGTCTCGAAGGACGCGGCGCCGACCCACGTGTCCCACGACGGGGAGGGGCTGTCGGAGGCGAACTGGCCGTAGAACCAGAACGTCCTGTCGTCTCCGTCCCAGTCGAGGTCGCAACCGAAGTAATCGCCCCACCGGTAGGGATAGGTGGAAGTGCCGGGGTTTACCCCATCGCTATAGTACGCGTACCCCGACCGGAGCAGAGCGCTCGCGCCGATCACCCCTCCCTCCGTGAAGTTCGAGTGACGAACGCTCACGTTCTCGGCCGGTCCGCCGCGAGAGAAGACAACGATCCCGCGGTTCAAGGGATCCAGGTCCACCGCAGGATAGGCGTAGTAAAGACCCGTCGTCCCGAAAGCCCCGGTCTCTTGCGTCAGCACCCGCGTCCACGTGTCGATCACGTAGATCTCGATCGCCGACCGGTCCACCGCCTCTCCCCAGTTGACCCGTTGCCCATGGGTGGTCCAGAGCCGGCCCACGAGGTACTTCGCGGTGAGGAGACGCGCGTCGCCGCAGTCGACGTACGTCCCGTTGCCCTGCAGTAGCGGCGGCGGGTCGTCGTAGGCGCCCACCGGAATGTTATAGCCGTTCAAAACGGGCGCCGCGGCGGTTCCGGTGATTTCCCAAAGCGTGAGAAGCGATCCCCCGCCGGACTTCGAATTGACAAGGAGGTACTTGCCGGGATAGGAGTTCATCTCCGCCGCGCGGATCGCAAAAGCGAGCGTTCCATCACCGGGATTGGTCATCGCGAAAAAGTCGTGACGGGCCGATCCGCCAGCCACATAGATCTGCGACTTCTCAAGGCCTGTGATTCTCGCTCTCTGAAAGACGGCGGGGCTCGCCCAGTTGAAGTCGTTCGTCGTGAGATAGACGGCGTCGAGATCGCACCCGAGATCCGGATAGTCGCCCCACCATCCTCCGGTGTTCGTCCACGGGTAATTGTAGGCCCAGGACGCACCCAGTCCCATCGGGGTGGAGGTCTCCGAGACACAGAGGACTATCCACGATTCCTCGGTCGCCGTGTTTTTCGCCGCGAAGGAGAGGATCCACCGGTCGTCCCACTCGTCGTACACGACCTTCGGGTCGAAGAGGAAGGCGAAAAGAATCGTGAGGGTCGAGAGCGACGCCTGATGGAGCTGCGTGCCGCATTTGTTGTAGACGGCAAAAACGTCGTTCACGACGAGCACGATGTAATCGCGCGACACGGCGATGTCGGGGTCGGGCGGCCTCAGTGTGGTCTGGTCGATCCCATGGAAATTCTGGATGAGGGCCTGCGCGAGGATTCCCTCGGCCTGTGTCTCGGTCGCCTCATCGATCGTGCCCTCTTTGCCGAGCGCCGCCACTACTTCCGCGGGAAGCTCGAAGTCGTCCGGCAGCTTCATGTTGATCGATCGCACGTCATCCGCGGTCGCGTGGTATTCGACAACGGGACGCGACGCGAGCTCCGAGGAGAATACCGGGTTGCTCGGCGCAGACGTGACCGGTTGGTAGGTGACGTCGGGCACACCAGCGTTCGCCGCCGCGTTCGCGCGGGCCTGGTCGATCGCCGCGCGGCGGCGAGCCGGATCCTTGGGGAGCGGCGGCACGAGTTCACCCTCGACCCAGATTGCCTCGTCCAGTTCATTCACATCCTCGACGGAAGCGACATCCGCCACGCTCCCTGCCGGATCGATCGTATTCTGCCCCACGTTTGATACGCTTTGCGCGGGCGGCGCGATCGCCCCCGGGCGTTCCCCGGTCACGGGTGTTCCGTCGCCGTTCAATAGCGAACCGCCCACGGAAAGAAGAGCGACTACGACAACCACCGGAATCGCAATAGCCAGCGCACGAGAGCGTTTGAGGCGCTCCCGCGACCATTTCCCGTTTGCCATTGAGGAACCTCCAAGGGGTGTGTGTGCATCCTGCGGTGTCAGACCGTCCCCAACGCGAACCTTGCTCACTCATTCGGTTGGGCCGATAGCCGACCACCCGGCGACCCTCGAACAGGATTTCCGCGGGTGCGTGGGTCACCTAGCTGGGCGAGTTTCCGCCCGAACGCCGAAACGTGTCAAACGTTATTTGCCACAAGCGGTTTTACCGCTCCTTCTTGCGCAACGAATGAGATTCAAGCTATAAGTCTCGTGGCGCGCGGAAAGCACAACTGTGCGAAGCGCTGGGTCTGTCGATCGGATGACGCGGTGTCTCGGGTCGTGAAGGTTTCCGTTTTCGAGAAAAGGAGGGTCCCGGTTATGAAACGCGAGATCAACCGTCAATGGCGTCTGGCCGCGCGTCCGGCTGGGAGAGTCACCCCCGCCGATTTCGTCTGGAAGGAAGAGGCGATACGATCACTCGCGGACAGCGAGGTCCTCGTGCGAAACATCTATCTCTCGCTCGATCCGACGAACCGCGTATGGATGAACGCGGCGCCTTCTTACCTCCCCGCTCTGGAGATCGGCGACGTGATGAGGGGGTTCGCCATCGGCGCCGTCGAGGACTCCCGCCACCCCGCGTTCTCCCCCGGCGATCTCGTCCAGGGGATCCTCGGGTGGCAGGAATACGCGATAACAAACGGGGCGACGGTCGCAAAGGTGCGACGAGACCTACCGGTACCTCTCCACGCGCACTTCGGACTCCTCGGCCACATCGGACTCACCGCCTACTTCGGGCTTCTCGACATCGGCAAACCCGCCGCGGGTGAGACGCTCGTGGTCTCCGCCGCGGCCGGCGCGGTAGGCTCGCTCGTCGGTCAGATCGGCAAGATCAAGGGATGCCGCGTCGTGGGAATCGCGGGATCGGACGAGAAGTGCCGCTGGATCACCGACGAACTGGGATTCGACGCCGCCATCAACTATAAGAAGGGATCGTTGGTAAGGGGCCTCATGCGACACTGCCCCGGCGGGATCGACGTTTACTTCGACAATGTCGGCGGCGAGACACTCGACGCGGTCCTGCGTTTCATCAATCTCAAGGCGAGGATCGTTCTCTGCGGGATGATCTCGCAGTATGACGGCGACAAGACCCTCCCCGGGCCGTCGTACCTCGCCAACGCGATAAGCAAAAGGGCGAGGCTCGAGGGATTCATCGTCATGGACTACTACGATCGCGAGCAGGAGGCTGTGGACGCGCTCTTCGGATGGTTCGCGGAAGGCCGTATCAAATATCGCGTCGATATCGTCAACGGTCTCGAACACGCCCCCGAAGCGCTCTCGAGGCTGTTCGACGGAAGCAACCAGGGGAAACTCATCGTGAAAATCTCGGATGAGCCGGCGCGGTGACGCAAGCCCGGGCGCGCTTCAGAATGAATTTTCCTCGACGATCTCTTCGAGACGGATGCTTCTCTTCTCGTATCCCGCCAGGAGATCGCCGTAACACCCCGCTGCCGCGCCCACGTACTCCGGCGGGCAGATCCCCTTTCGCATAAACAGCCCGCTCAAGACCTGACGGGCGACGATCGTGCATGTGTATCCCGTCGTTCGCGCCATCGACGTCGTTTGCGTCTCCCGATCGAATCGGTCGAGCAGATGATACGTGTACCGCAAACGCTTCGAGTCTTTCTCTCCCTCGATCACGATTCGCATCACGGTCACATCCTCTTCGTCTTCCTTGAGCCGCCATTGGTCGAATATCAGCTTGGAGGTGAGCGAAATCGGTTTGACCTTCTGTCCATCGACGTCGACGGGTGTCGCGCCGAAGAACCCGCTCTCGCGGAAAACCCGCATGAGATTCGCGTGACCGGGGTATCTCATCGTCTTCTCTTTCATGAAAGGCACCGACATCGTCCGCCGGAGTGTCCGAAGTCCGTCCGTCGCAAACGCCTCGAGCGTCCCCACTCCGGGAAAGTCGATCAGCTCCGCGTCGGACAAGGCGGTGCGGACTACTTCGCG
>Ga0315286_10005105_pt1 | contig 12650 bp, 11 predicted proteins | sample YL17G10_0_MG_FD_205038 | JGI IMG/M metagenome (GOLD analysis project Ga0315286, IMG submission 205038) | Sediment microbial communities from Yellowstone Lake, YNP, Wyoming, USA - YL17G10_0 | ecosystem: Environmental > Aquatic > Freshwater > Lake > Sediment | place: USA: Wyoming | collected... | reverse complement strand
GAATAAATGAAGAAGAAAGAAAGGGGAAATATATATTCCAACCCGATTGAATAGGGTTTAGCCAGAATGCGGATTTTTATATTGATATTGAGATATCACTTTCGCGCTTTGCTCTATGCGCCATGCGCTATGCCCTTTGCGATCTTTTGTTAAGAGGGCCAACTTTTTTAGGGATGACACCAGTTTTTGGGCAAAGTCAAGAATAAAGATTTGACCCCATATCTTCCTGCGTAGATCGATATGAAACCTCAGCTCTTTCAGCCTCAAGTGAAGCGATCCGATGGATTTTTTGGCGCCAAGTATTTCTCGGCGATTGATATGGGGGGATCCTTATTGCAAGTTTTGTTTTTCTTTTAGCCATTTCCCACCTCCTAAGAGAAATTGACGTGTTTTAGCCAGGGCCAACTTTTTTATGGATGCCACTCATCAGAAAGAAACTTATAAATTTATGGATGTCCCTCAATTCGTTATACCTAATTGTTCTTATTGCTTCATCCGTCCACTCATTATAAGCGCACGCAGGCGATTGACTTCTCGAATTACTGAGTCAGCGGCAAACTGCATTTCATTTGCAGAATTGAACCTTCCAATACCTATACGGATTGAGGAATTAATGTCCGCCTCACAAAGCCCAATTGCCTTGAGTACATGCGAGGGCTCGATAGCAGCAGTGGTGCAAGCGGAACCAGATGAAATGGCAACTTCGTTTGTCAAAGCAATGATCAGAGCCTCGCTTTCTACGCCAGGGATATAGATGTTGAGGTTTCCGGCGAGGCGGTTGTGGGGATGACCATTCATTCTCACATCAGGCAATGCCGATCTCAATCTCTCTAATAGATCATCGCGAAATCTCCGGAGTCGCTCTTGTTCCGCTCTCATTTCCCGAATCGAAATCTCGACCGCCTTAGCGAAGCCGACAATCCCTGGAACATTTAAGGTTCCTGACCGCAATCCCCGTTCATGTCCGCCACCATCGATGATTGGAAGGATCGGCACCCGAGGGAGACTGCGTCGGCAATACAAAGCCCCAATCCCTTTGGGGCCGTAGAGCTTATGTGCCGAGCAAGCGAGGAGGTCAATGTTCATCTCCTGTACGTCGAGTGGAATCTTGCCAAGGGCTTGCGTGGCGTCCGTCATGAAGAAGACATTCTTCTCGCGGCATATTCTACCGACTTCCTTCAATGGCTGAAGCACACCAATCTCGTTATTCGCCGCCATGGTGCTTACCATAACCGTTTCGTGACAAATCGCCTTAACAACTACTTCCGGATCTAGTATGCCAAGACCGTCGACAGGAAGGCAGGTGACTCTGGCCCCCTCCGACTCAATTCGTTTCATAGCATCTAATACGGCTTTGTGTTCTGTGGCAACGGTAATAAAGTGCGGGCTCTTCTTCTTATGGGCGTAAAAGACGCCTTTAATTGCGAGGTTAATGGCCTCGGTCGCCCCCGAAGTAAAACAGATGTCTTGCGCTTTTGCGTTGATGGATTTGCCGATAGCTTCTCGTGCTGCTTCAACGGCGCGATGTGCCTCCCGGCCGTAAAGATGGTTCTTTGAGGCTGGATTGCCAAACTGCTCCGTGAAGTAGGGGAGCATAGCCTCAAGGGCCCGGGGGTCTACGGGCGTAGTTGCTTGATGGTCTAAGTAAATTGGAAGCCTGAGTCGGTCAATCACTTGGCACTACCCCACTATCTTAGAAGGATGGGACTCACCACCGTGATGGGTCGCTTCTCTACCGCGTGGCGACAGGGAAGCCATATCTGCCAGAGTTCGTACTCGCGAAGTTAATATCTCGACTCCTCGATTCATGTGCGCGACGAACATGCGGTCTTGGCTATCCTGAGATGCAACGAAGATCTCATTTTCATTTATCCACACTGCCAGGAGGGATACATAAGCCAGAGCGTGTTGACCGAGAAGGGTATACCTGTCTATTTCGCGTCCGACTTTACCTCCCACCGGAAACTGGGACGGTATGCCTGGCTCCTCTAGAGAAAGGCAAAACCCTATCCTGCACAAGAGATTCCGGTGCAACCCAGTGCGTCCCTGAAGTACTCGGAGTCGATTCTCCGACTCCACTGTGAACGGAATTCTCCGTAAGGTGACTTCAGGCATCTGACGGCTCCTTCCAGAAATATTCTTCGCGCGCTTGTGTTCTCCACTTAGCCTGATCGTAAACAAGATGATAGCAGTGCGAAACATACGGATGAAGCTCTTGGAAGAGCCTCTGGTCAACTTCCGTATCGGTAGAGAGGAGAATCACCTGATGGCCTGCCCGAGGAAAGTAGTTTCGAACTAAGTTTATACGGTGGTTGCTGTCGAGTCGACCAAGTGGTGTGTCGATGATTATTGGCAGGGGGCGGCCGGAGGTCCTCGCCAAGCCCCAAAGTATAGCAATGGCTAGCATCTGCTTTTCGCCGGCGGAAAGTTCCCCCCGCGGTATTATATACCCCGCCTTATCCTTAAGCTTAATCTCAAACGTTTGCGGGTTGATCGATATCTCGTGTAACTGGTCCCCTTTCCGGGAGAGTTGTTTGAAGCATTCACTGACAGCTACACAAAGTGTCTCGACCTTTATCTTGGTTAGGCGCGAAAGGTACTTGTCCAAGGCGCTCTGCACGCTACCAATCAAAACAATTCGCGCTTCGGAAGAAGCCCGCTCCTGAACTCCGCAGCGCAGGCGGTCCAGTTCTCTTTCCTTTATAGAAAGTGTAGTCTCGAGTTGTTTAATCTTCTGATCCACCTCCGATAGTTCCGCCTGCCTTTGCCCAAGAAGTCGGTGCTGTGCGTTTATCTCTTCGAAAATGGGCTGTAGGACTATTTGCTCGGGCTCTTTCTCCAGCTGGCGACGTGTGTCCTGCAGCTCTCTTTCTGTTTTTTCGACCTCAACACACAGACGGCGCATAGTCTTGGCCGCCGACTCGTTTGCCTGCTCCAACCAACCAGAGATGCGCAGACAGTCCATCTCCGAAAGCCCCAGAATACTCTCTGAATTTGCATGCCTGCGAGTGTCTGGTAGTCTTTTCCCGATCGTTTGTCGGACGATTTTAATTACCTCGTCAGTGGTCTCCCCTCCTGGGATGCTACGCGAGAGGTCTATAATTAGATCCTGTTCAAGAGATCTGAATTCACGCTCTAAAACCATGGCCCTACGCATGAGAACATCATCATTCATATGCTTGTGAAGCCACTGGGCAACGGTTGGGGAGAGAGCAAGCGGGAACAGACCTTCACATTCTAACCGAATTTGCTTATACAGGCTGTCGAGATGTGCGTGAAGTGCTGACTCGCGTTCTCTCTTTGCCTGCCGATTTGTCGCAAAGGCACCACCTTCGGAGTTTAGCCTTTCCTCAATCCGTTTGATCTCGGCCTCAATTCCCCGAATCGCCGTTTCTCTCTGTGGTCTGTCAGTCCCACGCAAGGATACCAACTTATTTTTTAATTCATCGATCTCCTTTTCAAGAGAATCCATCTCTTCGAATTCCGTGCTGGTGCTGAAGCGTTTCGCTTCCCGCCCCGCCAGAATGGAAAGATCAGCTTTGAGCCGGGTCACAAGGTCCAGCCCGAGGAGTGATCGGATGGATTCTGCGACGGCAGCATCACCTGAGATATCGTCGGCTATTCGTTTGATCTTCTCGCCGTCGAAGAAAAAAAGCTGTGAAAGCCTCTCAGGAACCACGTCATCGACAAAGGACTGCCAATGTTTGGGGTCCACGTCGGGAAGCGTAGGCCAGCTATTGTAGTCGCCATCTGTTGACCCTTCGTCCCGCCTGTAGACCTGGAGATACTCTTGGACCCCCCCATTTTTCCCAGACCAAGACCGTTGAACGTAGTAAGTTTGACGATCCCCCCGAAAAACGAAATCGAACTCGACACCTACCCGTGCGTAGTCAAATTGGATAACTGCATCTCGGGAACGATGGATCATTCCGTGAAGGTATTCCTGGTACTTCTTCTCACTCAGATGTTCCCCAACAGCGTTCTTGCCGTAAAGGGCCAGGCGAACTCCATCCAAGAGAGTGCTCTTCCCCGCGCCATTCATGCCACCTATGAGAATGATTGGACAGTGCACCTGGCGTTTCGCACGAGGGACAACGTCGAACACCATGCGCCCACAATACAGGCCGAAATTCTCAACCACGACCCGGTTAATTCGCATGAACCTTCTCATCGGAGGGCCGCTTGCCTGAAGAATTCTTATGAGCAGCCCACGCTTGATCTAAAGACCGCCAGTCCTTTTTCAGTACCTTTTCAAGCCCGGCATAAATTCCCGAGCGACGACTCATGCCGTGGTATTCTCTTTCCACGTCGAGAAGCCCAACAAGGAGGTCCACAGGCAGACCGAACTCCTCACACACCTCTTCAAGGACACGCTTTTCGGCCCCCCCCATCCCTGAAAAGTCCTCAAGGGCCCATTCGAGACGTTCCCCTGTAATTCCCTCAAAGATGGCAGGCAAAGAATCCCCCCAGTCCCCCTCTTCGTGCAACCATAACTGCCGAATCCTGAGAATCTCTTCATCTTGAATGAGCTTCACTGTTGGGTCGGGCCCAAGCTTGCGAATCTCACTCTGGGTCATTAGAAGGCGTTCAAGAATCTGCTTACGGAAGTCCAGAGTGAACGGACCGTAGCGTAGCTTTGTCTGGCCCTCCGACTCGAAGAACTCGATTCGTCCTGTCCGTCGTCTAGCTACTCGTATCTCGCTCTTTTTTGAAGGGTCCTTGGTTTCAGAAAGCCAATTGCGGAAGTCAAGGAGCGGTTGAAGCCACACGTCCCCGTTATCAATGAGCGCCTCCATCGTCCGGTCTCGTTCCACAACCGTGCAAACCCAGCAACCGAAACGGCCACCGCCACAGGAAGGGGTCGTCTTATCTATAACAAGCGGACACTCACCGGCTTGGGCATTGCGATACATAGTGATTAGCTCACGATTATCGGCTCCCCATGGGGATGGCGTACTGGTCAGATAGGTCCACACGTCATCTGATACCCAATCTTCGATTGGCGTAAAAACCCATGCGTTTGCTAAGCTGCTGTGGTGGAAAAGATGACTACTGATTTCCCTGCGGTGGCTCATCACCTGCGCTCTTGTTGAGCTCTCTGCCTTTCTGGCACCCAACAGAACCACAACTTCCCCATACTCAGCGATCTTCTCCTTTATGAATTTTGTGGCCGGTTCGATCTTCATTCGGTCGGTACACCACCTAAATCTGCTGTAAGGAGCTGGATATCCGCGTCCGATAAGATTAACCCAAAAGGACTGATCTATCGTGGGTCCCACGGCAGAGGCTTCAATAGGTAGTTCTTGGTTTCTAGCTGAAGCCCTTATTGTGTCAATCGAGCTTGCAAGATGCCTTTCGATGGCTGGCGTCTCGACTAGTGTGTTGGATGCGATAACGTAAACCCGTTTATTCCGCTTTTCGGCAGGAATCATCAGCAAGGCGTTCCAAACAAGTTGGAGCACGCAGGTGGAATCCTTTCCTCCACTATATCCGATGACCCAAGGACGCCCATCCGCCAGATATTGGCGGCGAATGAGGTCAAGACAGGCGTCGAGGCCGCCTTTCGTCAACTTACCCTGCTTATTGGGCTTAATGACCTTTACGATCTGTAGCTCTGACATAATTTTGCTCCACTTTCTCCTCGTTTGGGGAGAGCTGCAATCCAAGTAAGTGCTTAATCACATTTGCAGTAAGCACCACATTGTTTTCAGATTTATTAAGCCGACCGCCAACCAATGCTCGTCCTTCCCACAACTCAGCGTTGTTCCTAGACCAATCAAGATTGCGCAGCGTTGCAAGGCGTTTCTGCCAGTTCTTCGGGTGTGTCGCGATTAACGCAGAGCCAGCAATAGCCAATGCCTGGAGCGCAATTCCATGTGCGTGGATATAGTCGCTGCGGAGCTCGGATGGCGTGACCTTTCTTTCCTGAGCATCTTTCCAGTCGGGGATGTACTTTGCGACCTCGCCCCAGAAAGCTATAGCTAGTCTCTTTTCTTCCTCAGATACACTTCCGTTATCTTTTTTATTTAAAAGCCGCTTCGTGGCCTGATAGATACTGCTGAGCGTAAACAATTTGCGGGAGCGGTTGGATATTGTGCTTTTGGCTTTCTCGGTCATGTCACGGAATACTGGCACTTCATGGGAGACCTCATGGGCTAATTTTGCCAGAGGATCCCGGTAATCGTACAGGATGCCGATAGATTTGGTCGGGCGTACTGCATATCGGTTCAGGTCCGCGAACATCTGTTGGCTCCGCTCAAGCTCAGAGTCAACAAAGAAGACGATGGAAATCGTTTCGTAGCGGAGAGCCGAATTCTCCTGAAGAGCGCGCTGAATGGCCTCTCGGCGATGTTGCCCATCATTAATGAGGATTTTTGCATTCATCGGTACGGTGAGCACACCCAGTTTCCGACCTATTGTGTCTTCACCTGTGGGCATAAAGGTAACTTGCCCATCAATCGAGGCCGTTAATGACGAAAAGACATATGACCTCCGGTTCTCCAATATGTATCTCACAATTGCGGGAATGCGAGCTTTGTTAAGAACCCGTTGTGCCCTAAGCTCTGGAGGTAGGTCATGATCAGTAGCGTTAAAGAGCTTGGGTAGGAATTCGAGCGGGCACATCGTCACGTAATACTCTCGCCCTGCCTGCACTCCCCGTATGGCCGGGAATGAGTATGCGAAATCCTGCGGGGGAGTGATATTCATAATTTTCTTACATATCACAGAATGGATTGGAAGTCAATAGATAAACTTCCATGAAAGCCCATCACACTTCCGCCTGCCGTCCTCATGTATTTTTGGCTACCGATGCAAAGGGGTGTCCCCATTGCCGAAGGACATTGCTTATTATCTGTTTGGAGACCTGAAGACCTCCTGCTGGTGCCACTCTATAAAACCATGTTGAGGCAAGTATGCAGCTTTCAGAGGGTCAAGAATGGGTTTACCGATATAAGCCAAAAGGTGGGTTTCTAAGTGTTTAGTCCCGTAAACATGCTCCGAAACCATGATCCTATAATTCAAAGTCAGAGTTATAGCCCCTAAATCAAACGCCTTATGGTGTAAAGCACAGAGTGATAGTCCGTTATTCACGGTGTCGGGACCGCCAGCAGCCCGCCATTTGATGTGAGCGGCTTCCAATCCAAAATCAGCACACCCGATCTTGAGATCATACCCACATATGGCACAACGGTGTTGATAGGTTCTTAAAACTGTTTCTCTGAAAAAACCGTAGCATGCGACTGCTCCCTCTTTTTCCATTTCCAGACCGACACTGTCGGCAATCTCCTGATGAAGTGATTCAGGGAAGTGACTATCTAGCAAGAGACGGGCAACTGCCGCAATCCATTCCGGTCGCCGGTGTAGAACCTCTGCGACCTCCTGTGAAAAGCCAGCCTCAGTATTGTTTCTGACAAGCTCGCCCCGTAACGGCTCATTACTCTTACCTTTTCGCCTTTGCAGAGAATCGCCTTCGTGAACCTCCCAGATCCCATCGCTTTGAAGCCACCAAAATGGATATTCTGGATGACAGCTTTTGCTGGGCCTTCCGTAAGTCTTTAGTAAATCCTTGACATGGCGATCGATCTCTTTAAAGTAGAGCCAGCGGTTCCCTTTTTGGAGATTTGATAGAGCTAACAGAACCATAAGAGGCTTATGAGGAGCTCTACGGCCCTCTTTCTCCCAAACGCTGAGGCTCCCAAATTTGTGCAGAAGTTGTTCTTTTGTCATAGAAAAAGCCCCTTTTGAATTCACCCAGCCAGGGTCTATTGGGTTCTGTACGCAACGAATTATTCTAGGTGTTCCTTCAGCCGAGAAACTGAAGCCAAGATTTCCTCCACTTGCCGCTTGCTCTTGAAAGTTATCGTTTTCCTCGTCTTCCAGTTTTCACCATCCCATTGCCAGCGATAAAAGCCGAGAAATGGCTTTTCAGTCTGCGGGTCTTTGATGACCAGCACAGCAGTCCACCAACTGCCCCCTCGCGCGATTGTTTCGGCATCGATGATTCTTCCTTTATAATATTCGCTGACCGGAAAATTCTGCCCCAAACTCATACCTAAACCCCCCATTCTCTTGAGGATTCAAAATAGGAAGGGATCGCAGTAATACCAAGTCGGTCTCGTACCTCCTGAGCCAACTCCACAGCATGTCCTCCCCGAGCGTTGTCCGTCACAACATAGTTCGCTCCAGTAGCCCTCACATATTCCAGCACGCCTTCAAAGTCCGCATGATCCGTGAGCGCCACACTCAGTGACCGTTCTGAGTACTCCATCACGGGGTTTTTGAAATCTGAAGCAAAAGCGCTTAGGACCATTGTCACCCCATTGGGGATATCTACTGGGAAACGGTCCCCTTTACCATATAGCCTAACATATCTCCCACTCCCAACTGCTTCTTGCCCCTCACAGGAATCCATCAAGAGGAATTCGCCAATCGCGTACCCGAATTCCCTGTAGATTCTGATCTCAGATGCCAATCGTCTGCTAACGATTATCGGCCATTTTTCAATCTCACAAAGTACCTGCATCGCTCGATGTAAGGTGCCTCGATGAGCCTTGACGTGAACCGGACCGAGCCGTACCTTTTCCATGACTAATTCTAACAGCCTCGCCTCTGCTTCCTCTTGTGAGTATTTCCGGATGCAATTCGGCGACCCATATGTGCTATCTAAAACAAGCTGGTCAACTTTGATTACTTCTTTGAGAGGCCAGTGGAAATCACCTGAGTACCCAACACGCATACCGTTCTCAAGTTGCACTACCACCTGAACCGAGCCAAGCATGTGGTCTGCCGGCAAAAGTAATATGCGAGATCCCTCGACGACTTTGGTAACCCCTATTTGGAGAGGTATGAGGTTCTGCCGCCATGGAAGGTCGGCATCGAATTCAGCAATTAAGAGTCTACGGGTGGGCTCTGTTAAGTAGATTGTTTGGCGTCCTTTGCTGGTGTCAAAGTCGTGCATGTGGTCATCGTGGATGTGCGTCTGCACCCGAATAGAGTAATCACGATGAAATCCATCACACACCACCTTCTCTCCAAGTTTGATAGCTCCCGACGGGAAAATCTCTATGTGATTTGCGTCCATAATTAATAACTCTTCTTCTTTTTCAAAGCCTGCGTGATCACGTTTTCGAAAGATCCGTTGCTGCTCGTGTTCACTATGGAATATCCTTGATCATTAGTGACAATAGTGAACCTATCGATTCCAAGTCTGCCTGAGCACTTCTTTGCACCTTCGTATGCTTGAGCAAGGACCTGTTCAAATAGGCTGTCTCTCTGTATCTGAGTTTGATTCGACAACCACTCTTTCACTTTCATGTCTGTTATTGCGCCCAGAATGACATGGACCTTCTCAATACTTGGGCGCATCCGAACGACCTCTTGCACGCAGTCAGAAAATTTTCGCCCGCTCCTCTGTCGCAATTGGACGGCCTGTTCCACTTCTTTCGTCCCCAGTTGGTTCGCCATTATTTCAAGGCATGCTTCTTCCTGCTCCTCGTTGGGAAGAGCAGATAATTTCCAAGCAGAAGTGAATGAAATTCTTGGCCCTGTCTGGCGCCAATCGGTCGAGTGTTGCACAAAAGGGGGGAGTTCTAGCAAACGGAGGAATCTTGAGATCATATCTTGCCCTTTGAGGTGTACGAATGAAGCACATTGCTCTCGGTCTGCGCCGTGCGAAATTGCCTTACTGAACATTCTTGCGACTTCGATAGGGCCGAGGGGTCTATGGCCGTGATGCGTATTAACTGATAGGATCAATCCCTTGGCTTCTTCGGGTGTAAGACCCTGCAGGATCATCATTCTTCCTCCGTGCTATACCCCTTGCCCGTAAGTCCTTCCTCGATAAGTGAGCGCGCGGCTTCGTCGACGGTTGTTCCTTCGTCCTTGGCATACTGTTTTAATGAATGGTGATGCACGGCACCCAAAGTGACTACGATTTGGGTGATTTTATCACCGGTTTTGGCTGCCTCGATCACTTCGTCGACATCAGAAGTGGGCTGCTCCTGGAGACGCTTGGCAACACGTGTTTGCTGGGGGCCGCTCATTTTAGACATTTCTTTAGCCAGCTTCACTGCCTCTTCGGCCTCATATTTACCGGTAACTGAAGCAGCGTCCTGAGCTTTGAGTGCAGTTTTCAAGTCGACCTGTGCTTCGTCTACGAGTTGCCGTAATTCTACCTTGAGGCGGTCGTACTTGACATATAAGGCAACCTTCTGGTACTTCAGCCCGAGTTCATCGGCTACAGCTTGAATCGAGCCATACTTGCGATAAAGCCAAGTGCATGCATCGATGTAGTCCTTACTGTTAGGATCATGACGTACCAAGTTCTCAGTGATCGAGATTATTTTTGCTTCTGTCTCATCAACTTTCCGATCTAACACGCAAGCGGTAATTGTTCTCTTCTGCAGCTCCTTATGTGCAAGGAACCGCCGCTGTCCTGTAAGAATCTCATACTTACCCGGCTCTTCAGACTCGCATACCACGATAGGTTGCAGTAACCCATTCTTCTTGATACTCGCCGCGAGTTCATCTATATCCTTTCCAACATCGCGGACCCGTACCTGACCCTTGCCGATCACTAATGCGTCCAAAGGTATCTCTTTAATTTCAACTATTCTTGCCATGTCGGCCTCCTTTCATCTTCGTCTTTGCAGACAGATTGAGTTTATGTTTTCACCCCTTTCGTGTCAAGGGTTGAAAGCCCCAAAACCTTTCTCAGATCATCTTTTGTGAACACACGCACGGGAGCATTATCTGCATTCTCTACATACGTCTCAAACTCAATTCTCTTTTCCTTCAAGATCTCACTGATCCGTTTCTCAATTGTATCAATAACTATGAACTTCACAACGTGCAGAGGTCCTTCTCTCCCGAATCTGTGTGCCCGTTGAATGGCTTGTTCCTCTACCGCAGGATTCCACCAACGATCGAAGAGGACAACAGTCGTGGCTTCTTGTATGTTCAGTCCTATACCGCCAGCCCTCAGGGACATTAATAGAGCTCGTGGGCCGTCTTGGTCTTTAAAAACCGCAAGAACTTTATCCCTCTCTTCTTGTGAAAGCTCTCCTGTGTATAGGCTGTGAGGGAAAGAGCCCATCTTTCGAGATATAAATTCGAGAGTGTCTACATATTGAGAGAATACAATGATCTTGTCATACGGCTGAGAAAGATCTTCGAGCATTACTGAGAGGGCTTCCCACTTGACAGATTCGCCGGATGTAGGGTCATAGTTGCATAGTTGCTTCAGTTTCGTTATCAGAGCCAACATCGTTGCCTCTGAAACGGGAAAGCCCTTTTCCCAGCTCTTTTCTTTCCTCGCCACCCAAAGGTCGGTATACGCTTCTTGCTGTGCGCCCGACAGTTCCAGGGGCATATCTTGAAAGATGATAGGGGGGATCTCCTTCAGCACCTCCCGCTTGCGTCTTCTCAGGAAATGAGTACGAATACGTTTGTGGACCTCTTTGGGCGGCATCCCTGCATCAATTAAGCCAGGTTTGAGAAAGAGGAATATAGAGGCCAAATCATCGAGACTGTTCTCAAGTGGTGTCCCGGTTAGCACCCAAGATTGCTTGCGCCGAATGAGGCGGCAAGCTAACGCTCCTTGAGAGTGGCGATTCTTGATGCGCTGTGCTTCGTCTAGAATAACCACATCGAAAAAAACGTCGTGCCCCATATCCACCCCGTCGCTTCTAATCTGATCATATGTGGCAACAAGCACCTGAATTGGCAGCTTGTAGGTCATGCGTCTGTCTACCGAAGTACCCATGACTCTTCTGACAACGAGGTTAGGAGCCCATATGGCAAGTTCTCTTTCCCAATTGAATACCAGGGATGCCGGTGTGATTATTAATGCCCGCTTTGAGACGCTTCCGCGTAATATTACACGAAGGGCAATAATGGCCTGAACCGTTTTCCCGAGTCCCATTTCATCCGCCAGTAGTGCGGCCTCGCTATAAGCGAGGAAAGTTACTCCTTCCCACTGGTAAGGCCGCAATTGAGAGGGCAAGTCCATTTCCTTGACTATTCGTGAATAGTCAAGCGTGGCGGGTTCTTCTATTGATGCAGGGAGAGATGGGGCGTATTCGTTGTTTGTAGCAACAATCTCTGCCGGAATCTCCGTGTCCAGGTAATCATGAAAATACCAATTAGTAACGTGGACCAGCGCAGTGAGGCATGGCTCGATGTAGGAACGGTCGATGGATTCGCGATCCGGCTGAACATGGGCGGCATAGTTCCCATACTGCTGGATGACCCGGAGGGGGATCTTAATGCGTTCGGGCAAACAGTCTTTACTAGAGAGCAATTCTATGAGCTTATCTAGTCGGTTATTACCTGGATTTCCGATCTCTCTGAAAAAGACTTGAGTGCAGATCCCCTCCGCGGACTTCCGCGCATACATGAGTGAGGTCTCAGGATCGCTGGCCGCATACCCCATAGCTTTTACGATAATGCCCGTCAGGTGCGCTTTATCGATCGAGTATTCCCCTTGTTTCATCTCGGAACTCTCTCGTTGCATTTCACATAAGAAGATGGGGAAGTAGGTTCAAATGCAACTTCATCCCATCCCACCGAAATAATTAAGACCTCATTTCCCTTCACCCTTCAATTTCTCAGGGGTGCTCTCCTCCAGCCAAAGCTTAATGGCACAGTGC
>Ga0315286_10005103_pt1 | contig 12651 bp, 8 predicted proteins | sample YL17G10_0_MG_FD_205038 | JGI IMG/M metagenome (GOLD analysis project Ga0315286, IMG submission 205038) | Sediment microbial communities from Yellowstone Lake, YNP, Wyoming, USA - YL17G10_0 | ecosystem: Environmental > Aquatic > Freshwater > Lake > Sediment | place: USA: Wyoming | collected... | reverse complement strand
AATGGTAATTGTGGGAGATAGCCGGGATCCACAGAAAATGGTTGATCAGATAGTTGATTTCTGGCAGGGAGAGATGGACAAAGTCCTTCTTTATCATCCCGACCTGATATTGCTTACAGAAGCCTGCGACCGACCTGGTGGGCTGACCACTGAAGAGCAGTTCAATTATTATAAGATACGTAAGAACCAGGTATTGGATTATTTTGCAACTGTAGCAAAAGCAAATCATTGCTATATTGCTTTTGGCATGAAGCGGGAGGAGAAAGGAACATGGAGGAATTCATGCATCATACTGGACAGAGAAGGTAAAGTTGCAGGTATTTACAATAAGAATTTTCCTACTATCGATGAGATGGAGGAGGGGATCAGAGCCGGTAATGAGACACCGGTTTTCCAATGCGATTTTGGACGTGTAGCGTGCGCCATTTGTTTTGACCTGAATTTTGATGAGCTACGCGAGCAATATGCAATTCTAAAGCCTGACATAATCCTGTTTCCTTCGATGTACCATGGTAGTCTGGAACAAAGCAAATGGGCGTATTCCTGCAGGTCATTCTTTGTTTGTTCTTTCGGATTCCTGACTGCACCATCGGAAATTCGTGACCCCCTTGGAGAAGTAATAGCCTCCTCTACCAATTATTTTAATTATGCCATGGCTACAGTTAACCTGGATCGCAAGCTTGTGCACCTGGATTATAACTGGGAAAAACTTGTTGCTCTCAAAAAGAAATATGGGGAAGAGGTGATCATAACCGATCCCGGGAAACTGGGAGTGGTATTGATTACCAGTGAGCATAATAAAATAAGTGCCGGCGATATGGTCAGGGAGTTTAACATTGAAATGGTTGACGACTATTTCAACCGGTCGCGAAATCAAAGGCTTAAACAGTTGGGACTGAACTAATCACAAGCAATAGTCTTGGTCTGATCAGCGATGGGAAGAAAGAATCTCCGCAAGCTGTTTTCGGTACTGTTCAAACTTATATCCCCTGCTCGACCAGCTGACATCTTTCTGTGGCAATTCCCTTTTGCTCCCTGCGGTCCTTTAAAGTCGGACTCATCAGGAAACAGATATTTATGGTATTCCACACCTGGTGCATTGTTATTGAACCAGTTTGCCCAGGCATCAGAGCCTGTCCACCAGTCTGGCTTGTTCATATTTTCAACACTTCCTCCATACTCATCAGGGAAACTGCCATATAAACCTATAGAGAAAGTATTATTCCCGGTGTTAGCTCCTGGACCGGCATAACTATATCCGGCAGTGTACAATTCTCCTGTGAGATATCTCAGATGGTAGTTTGTCATATCCGTAAGATTAGAAACATCCCTTACCAGGTTAAACCTGTGACGATGAGCCATCTGGTGATATTTTGCTTCCAGCTGATAATATGCCGAACTACCTGTTGCCACTCCATGTCGTTTTGCCAGATCCCATGGGAACAAAGCAAACATATTTTTGATGTGATTTGAATCAGGAAGAGTAAAATCATAGACCTTTAAACGTATAGGTATCGTTTTAATTAATGTATCAGAATTTGTTATTGTTGCAGTTCCTGTATAGTTTCCTGGTGAAGCATTTTTTGGAATCAGGATATCTACCCATACACCCTGATTACTATTGCCCCCGATTGAAAATGGAGCGCCACCTTTACCTGAAGGTGCAGAAAACGGTATCAGACAATCCGGAACCCAGCCTGTATAATAGGCTGATGGTGTTGCACTGGCGGAAAAAAACCAAAGTGGTGGTGAGCGTTTAGCTATATTAAGATAGTGCTCTGTGAACAGCTCAACATATCTGTCATTGTAATCAAAAGGGTCAGCTGGTCCGGAAGCAGAGCCGGGGATTGTTGTTGTACCATTATCCAAATCACTGATAACTACATCCACCTTTTCCGCACCATCTTTTTCTGACTGAATGATAAGTTGAAAAGCGACTATTTCATTTCTGGCTCCGAAAATATTTATGGTATTGTCCTTCCATACAACATTGTTAATATCGGAAGCAAGAGGATTGTTTATGTCTTCACGTTTGATTTTTTCGCCATCATCCACAGCCCATATACGCTTGATCCCGGTAACATGTTTTATGTCAGGATGATCAAATGTCTTTTCCTTCTTACAGCCTGTAAATAAAACAGGCAGGATTAAAATCGATAGCAGTATTCTAATATGCATCATATTAAAAACAGTATTAAACTACCTGATATATTATTGTTTAATAGCTTGTCTGCTCACAGGCGGTTCTTTGCCTGAGTGGATATTCAGCAGTCTGTTAAAAGTCTCCCTTGTAGCTTTGATCATATCAGGGTATGGACGATCTGTGACATCAACAAGCCCGATATTGTAGTTCTCTCCGTCAAAACGTCCGGTTGAAGGCTGGTCTATCCACTGAAACCAGTGAGCTCCGATCAAAGCCGGGTGAGCTGCAGCATTTTCAACATAATATCGGTAAGCAACAGCCCGCTCTTCCATATTGCTCGTTTGAGCCAAACCCGGAGCCAGTCCACGGCCAGGTGTTCCGAAATGAAATTCTCCGATAATGACAGGCAGCCCGGTAAGATCGTAGATATCTTGTATCTCATCCACAGGAGCTTCATAGCCGTAATGGTTGATACTGAATACATCGAAATATTTCTTAGATGCCATGATGATTTCTTCAGCGGGTGTATCTCCGAAGCGCAATCCTAAATTCAGATGATTTGGATCATATTTCTTAATTGCAGAACAAACAATATGAATAAATCTGAAATAGGTTTCATAAGCAAATTCCTTACGGCGTTCAGGTGTGTCACCACCGGAAAGGTATTTTTTCAGTTCTGCCTGCATAGGACTCTCTTTACCTTCCAGGATAACATCAGCAAACTCACTCTCTCTTCCGGGCCATGGTGGTTCATTGCCAATGAAATATCCGATAAGATAAGGATCATCTTTCATAGGAACACATTGTTGTGCAGCTGCCGAGTCAACCTGAGCAGCATAGCCAGGGGCATAAACATCCGGCATCCCCATCTCACCCGTCTCAATTCCCCATCCTTCGAGTGTTGCAACATAAGCTTTCCGATGGCTGTCACCCAATTTAGGGTCGGACCAGTTCCCGATTGTATTTATTCCCCAGTTATCCATCCGGTGAATAGTGAGATCCATCCATTTCTGATACCAATCCGGGCCAAACCGGCGATAAAGATTCCATGTATAAAAAGAGGAATTATCTTCTCTTTTGTCACGATGATTGGGTCTATTTAATTCATCAGAAGGAGGCATTGCAGTAAATAAGTACTCCCGGCCCTCTACGCGGGATAAATCAGACCGGGATTCAATACAGCAACTGCCGTTTGAGAAGAATAAGTGACCTTCCGGATCAACAAACCACCATTTATCATCGACCTTTTCTGCACGGAAAAATCCTGTTTCTTTAGTTTTGGTACCCATGAATCCACCATACTTTGAAGTGTTTGAATTATCAGGTTGCAATATCTTTTCCTCCTCACTCCAGGCCGTTTTAAGATCATCAAGCGTTTTTGCTTTGCCTGGCCAGTCAGCAGGTATCCATTGCCCAAACTCATCAACCAGGGGTTTTGTAATAAAAATTGTATCTTCCGCAGTAGTGGTCAGCCGCATATTACGAATCTCCAGGGTAGGTGAGTCTATAGGCTTGACCATGGCAACTCCCAGTGAATCAATATGATTAATGGATCCTACTTCCCCGGTGAACCCAATCCAGTAACCAGGCCTCGGTGTCTTCCAGATTGAAGCCTGATCCATACCTTCTGTATTCATCTTCTGGAAATGGATAAGAGGGATTGATGCCCGGACCCAAACACCTTGAAAAGGCAGAATTTCAAGCCTGCGGATTCCTTCAGCATCATAAAGGTTAAGTTGGAAACGCTGTGTGGTAGATGAGTTAAATTCGAAAGTTAAAAAACCTGATGATGTCCAGTTAGAGGGTATTTCAGGATTTAACTCGCTTGGTGCCCATTTTGTTTCGGGATAGGTTCCTTCAAATTTTACAAGCTTCTGTTTTTCCTTTCCGGAGCAGCCTGATAAGAGAAACCCTGATACAATCAGCAGATTAAGGAATAGTGTTTTCATAATCGGAAAAATCAGCAAAAAGAAACTCCAATTGATTTTGCAATACTTCTGACATTTGCTGCTGCCTGGGTATACTCCTCCCTGGTTTTCAGATGTTCAAGCATTAACGGCACATTTATCAGCTTGCTCAGTTCTGTGAGAAAAACCTTATAATCCAGTCCGCCGGTACCAAGAAGCACTTCATCAAGATGGACAGTAAGGTTTGTTGCCAGTCTGATATCCTTGGCATGGCAGTTTTTAATGAATGGCCCGAGTTTATCAAAGCACTCCTTTATGAATGCCCCGTTATTATAATATCTTCGCGGCGAATTGATCATGTTTACGGGATCGAGGTGGACAGCCAGTTGTTTTCTGTCAATGGCTTTTATCAATTCCAGGTAGGAGTCCGGCGAATCGGGGAGTGCCCATGGCATAGTTTCAAGGGTATAAAAAGTGCGTACAGGTTTCACCTCATCAATTATTTCCCTTGTGACCTGAACGATCATGTCAAATGTATCAGGGGAGATGTTTTCCGGATCTGGGCCATCCCACTGGTCTCCTCTTGATCCTGAGATATTGACGCAGCAGCCTGCACCTATCTGGTCTGCAAGAGCAAGGGCATCCTTGCATTTTTTTATTGCCTCTTTCCTCTCTTTTTCATTCCTGCTTATCGGATTGCTCCAGGCCCCTACCTCGGATATGACGATATTTGCATCCCGTGCTGCTTTCTCAAAAGCTTTAATGACAGTGGAATCTGTCCCAGCCTCCACCGGACAATAGGCGGCGCTGTATCCCTCAGCTTTGACAGCTTTAATCCACTCCTGAGGATCTTTGAAATCTCCGGATACAGGTCCGCCGAGGCGAACGCAATTTGGAACGGTTACAGATTCAGAATTCATGCCATTTTGCTTTAATGTTATAAGGGCTGCCGCTCCGGTGAGGGACAGCTTCGTAAAGTTTCTGCGGGAAAGTCGTTCATTCATGGTTGGTTATATTTATTTATCATCAGCAAAAAACCTTCCGATCTTCTTCATGATCTCTTTTCTTACTTCCAGCACATCAATAACTCCCTGGTGACTATAAACAATTTCTCCTCCCGGGGCAACAAGCAGAGTATAGGGCAGAGCTCCGGCCCAGTTCTTGTCAACAGTTTCAATAAGTGCATATTTATCATCAGATGTGCAGATATAATTTTTTGTTGCAGCATTTTTATCCTTCAGGAACTCCATAACCTTATCTTTTTTCTTCATTCCGTCGGTACTGATGGAGATAAATTCAAAATCGCGTGCCCCATACATTCTTTGCATAGTCACAAATTCAGGAAATTCAATTACACAAGGGCCGCACCATGTCGCCCAGAGATTTATTAGACGGTACTTGCCTGATTTGTTGGCGATAATTTCCTTAATGCTGTTGATATCCGCATCTACAACCCCTACAGGTTTATTCTTCCATTCGGTGTCGAGCTTTGTTCTCCATTCAACTTTACTTGCCCATTTTATTGAACAGCCAAAGGTCTTGGTTTTCTCAACCGGTACCGGTTTTCCATCCAGCAGGGCAACAATGGCATTTCTGGTATCGTGCTGATTGGCTTTCAGATATGGATTTTCCATCTCATCAATCCTTCCGCAATAGCTCAGCTTGCGCTGGCTGTCAAAAATAAATACATGGGGAGTGGTAGTTGGTCCATATGCCATTGCCATCTCCTGCTTTTCACCATCATACAGATATGGCATCGGGTATTTTTTATCCTTTGCCCTTATTTTCATCTCCTCAAAGGAATCTCCCAGATCACTGTATCCAATCTCTTCCAGGCATACTGCCTGTGGATTATTAGGAGAAACCATTGCAAATTCCACCCCTTTCGGATGATACTCCTGGTACAACTGCAGAATCCTATCCTCGTATGCCTGGGCTGTGGGACAATGGTCTGCTGTAAAAATAATAACCAGTAATTTGCCGGCTTTGAAACTGTCAAGGTTATAGGTTTTACCATCGATACCCGGAAGGGAGAAAGCAGGTGCAGCGGCTCCGATATCAAGGGTTTTTGGATCTTCAGCTCCCATGGGAGATACATTTTCCATCAACCCTGCTAATATCAGTAAAGTGGTTATTAAGATTTTCTTTTTCATCAGTCGCAATTTAATTGTTTAATATCTGCCATCAGATTATTAACACTGGGGAAGAGTAAAGATATAAAAGTTTTCAGTTGTTTATTTTTTCAGTGATTCATATATCTGCAAAGCATCATCTGCCAGTTTCAAGGCTTCAAGCCGGTCATCCGGATTTTCGAAGGAGGGATTAGTCTGTAACCAGTGAATTGTACCTCTGACATATTTCTTGAGATAGATTATTGAAGCTTCTTCTTTAATGCTTTTCCCATCCCTGATAAAGTAAACCGGATTGGTGTGGGCAAAAACTGAAAGACCACGGGGAAGAATTCGGTTCTTATTGTCAGGATCTTCTGCAACACGTGCTGCGATCCAGCAGCTATTATCCAGTTCAAGTTCTGCTTCCACATTCATTGTATATATGCCATCGACAGGCGGATTATCTGAAGTAAAAATTGTCTTATGGCCAACAGTCCAGCCGTTTACAATGATCTCGAGAGTCGCAAAGGGAAGGATTGATTGTGCTGTCACTCTTGCGTGTACTTTCCTGGTCCCGCTGAAATCAACTGTTTCACCTGAAGTATGTCCTTCCACATCGAATGACAGTATCGGGCCATTGGTTATAAAGCCACGGCCTGACTTAATTGCAGAAAGCCAGGCGCTATATGTGGTATCGCCATTGGTATATGCATAATACCGGTTGCTTCCCATAGGGATATCATCTGCCATCTTATCAGTACCGGCAACAATAGGAAGTTTGAAACCGGCATTAAGGTACTGGTACCATAGATCCATACCTCGCAGTACGGGAAATTCAGCCATTGAAAATCCTGAATTTTTCCAGGGGCCCCAGTGGCTGGGCAGCTGTGTTGGATCATCATAAGTCATGAGTTCCAGTGCATCTATCTTTCCAAGTGCGATGGCTATAGGTGATTCGGCACCTGGCAGATTGCTGAAATGCGACCAGGCAACAACTCCTCCCTGCCTGTGAGTCTCATCCATTGCATGTCTCATCAGCCAATGGGTGTGGGAATAGCTCTCCAACGTTCCTCCTACAATAGGATAACCCGGAACCATTGAGGAAAGTCCGAGAAGTGTAAGATGGCCCATCTGCCAGTCGCGTACCTCCTGAGCAACATATATTGTGTGACCCGGGCTTGATGACGGATCGATATTGCCTGTAAACTGGCTGTTTTTGACAGAATCCTCACCAACAAGGATATTGAGAACATCAAGATCTTCAGCCTTCATCTGAAGGTGTGCGGTCTCAGAAAATGGAGTATGTATATGAATGTCTCCGTTAAGATATCCGCTTTGCTGCATATCTATCCACTTGTGGAGTTTAATAACCTGCTTATTAGGACCCTTATCGAGCAATATTTTAACTGGCAGAGTCTCTGGTCCGCGACGTATTTCGAGATTAAGTCCCTGTTCTGACGTTGTGACAGATAACGATCCATCTTGATAGCACCATTTCTTCCCCAGGTATTCCACATCGGAATGCGGACCGTCAATATGCACGCATTGTCCGTATTGATCAGTAACAGATATCCTGGCGGCCAGTTGCTCTGCTGTTTGTTCGTCAACAATCGAAAGCTCGTAATGCTTTGATTTACTGCATGACGCAATCAATAATAAAAATGTCAATCCTGTTAAGTGCAGAATTCTTCTGTTCATGATCGTTGATTTCATATATATCTGTCTTTCAAAATTCTTTTTGCAGTCTAAAAAAGAGTCATCCCGAAGGTTTTTATTTGTCTGTTATATCCCCCATCTGAACAACTTCAAAATCAGTAGCTTTTACACTTTTTAACTGGTTAAGATCATCATTGTCCCATCGGTCATCAGGTGCTCCGGTGATGTATAGATCGGATCCGATGTCAGCAAGAATAAGACCATAGTTTTTCATGGCATTCAGTATTACCTGGTTAGTCGTAGAAAATCCGGAAACGGTGAACCCGGATTTCAGCCGCAGGCGGATGCCCATCGGAGTCGGTGCTGACAGATCACTGTTTGTTCCGTTGACAAGATGGCTTGCCGGTGTTGTATAGCCCCGCATTACTTTGCTTTTACTGAGTGTAAAGCGGATTGCGTGATCAATTGTGCCTGTTGCAACCTCCTCATAACGAATGAGAAGAGGTAATATTGGAAGTCCTGCAGCATCAGCAGATGTCCATCCGGGGGGTCTGGTATCATTTATTTTCAGATCCCAGACTGCACCCCCGGAAGCCTCCCACAAATTATTGACAACACTGGCATTGTATAGCTCGTATAAAATTTTATTATCCAGGTCAACGGCAAGCACGTGACTGTCACCCGCACCGTTCCCTTCAACAGGTGAAGTGAGCGGAATGGGGTAGGGACCAGGATCGCTTTCATTTCCATAATTGGCGTCGTAATCATTCCCCCTGAATGTAACCGGAATTTTTGACTGGCTATCGCATACAAGAATAAATGGTATGCCGATTGGTGCACCTTCCCATAGGCCGCTGCCAAAATCGGCTTTTAATCCCGGTGATCCGATGAGGGCAATAATAGCATCGGATCGGCTGTCGGGAGGATGCTGTGATATATTCCTGTTAATTGGATTATCAGAAGGAAATATAGTGATCTCCTCCAGTTTCGCTTTGTCTGTAATTATACAGTCAGTCAGCTCATCAGGAGGGTTATTGGTTGTCTTATCAGAACAATGAATCATTAAGAAAGACACTACAACGATTATCAAAATGCTTTTAAATGTTGACGAATATTTCATGAATATCATTGTGTAAGACTTTCTCAACTATTTGCTTTTAGAACCTGAAGATAGCAGTTCAGCAAGCTGTTTTCTGTATTCTTCAAATTTATATCCCCGCGAGGACCAGCTGACATCTTTCTGGTTTTTAGCTTCCCAGACGCCTGTCGGCACACAGTTATCAACAATTGCTTTCATCTCTTTCTCAAGTCCCATATTTTTAGCCAGCCACATATATTCGTAATCCTGTACACCCCGGCGCCAGTTTTTTGCCCTTACAGAGGAGAGAGGACCCGTCAGATTTCTGTCCTGATCCGGGAACAGAGCATCCTGTCCGGGATATAGGAATGTTCCATCACCGTTTATTCTGTCTTCATATGTGAGAGGATTGACAAAAACATCAAGTTTTCTCCAGAAGGTTGTGGACCAGTAAAAATACTGATCAATCTTATACTTCCATACTATCCATGGCATAACCCTGAATTCCACTGCATCTGCATCGCTCACAACGGCGCCCATACCTGGCCTGAAGCCATTATAGATCCCGAATTTACGTCCAAGTGCTCTTTCTGAGGCTACCTCTTCAGGTGTCAGATCCATTACCCACTCCTGAGCAGAAATTGACCAGAAATCGACATGACCCTTTAGATCAGGTCTGATTTTGTTTGTAACAAATGTGCGGATACTCTTCCCTGGCCCCGGATTGGTGTGCGACCATTGAGCCTGCATTTTTATTGTATCGATTGACCCTGTCCCTTTTGCATTATCAGGTCCTTTGAAATCCGGCTCATCAGGATAAAGATATTTGTGACGCTCCACGCCGGGGGCATTGCTTATGAACCAGTTTTCCCAGGCATCGGAGCCTTTCCACCAGCCTGCTTTATTCATTTTTTCAAGACTCCCCCTATACTCTTCCGGAAAGTCTCCTCCATAACCAATTGAGAATGTAGTATTTCCTGTATTCTCACCCGGCCCTGCATAACCCAAGTCTGCTGCATATGTTTCTCCTGTAAAATATCTCTTATAGTTGTTTGTCATATCATCGAGGTTCGACACCTCCTGCACCAGGTCAAACCTGTGTCTGTGTGCAAGCTGGTTGTATTTTAGTTCAAGGTCATAATATTCCTTGCTTCCCCTTGTCACATTATGACGGCTTGCGATCGCCCCGGAAGAATAGCCGAACATTGTCTTCATATGTGACGAATCAGGAAGTATAAAATCATAGACATTCAAAATTACAGGAATAGTCTTATAAGTTTTGCCTTCAGTAGTTATTGTTGCATTTCCTTCATATGTTCCTGCTGAAGCATTCTTTGGGATCAGTATGTCGACCCATACGGCCTGGTTTTTATTGGCTTCTATTGTGAACGGAGCACCTCCTTTTCCGGGAGTTGCTGAAAACGGAATAAGACAATCAGGCACCCATCCTGTATAATATGCAGATGGAGCGGCGCTGTCTGAAAAGAACCAGAGAGGAGGCGAACGCTTTATCATATTAAGATAATGCTCGGTGAAGAGTTCCGTGTTCCTGCCCCTGTAATCGAAAGGATCGGCAGGTCCTGTTGCTGACCCTGGTATTACTGAGCTCCCGTTTACAAGGTCACTTACAACAACATTAACATCTTTTGCACCCGAAGCATCAGCCTGTATTATAAGCTGAAAAGCAACAATCTCATTCCTTCCGCCAAAAATGCTGACAGTGTTATTTTTCCAGACGCTGTTTTTCTCGTCAGATGCGAGAGGATTATTGATGTCTTCCTTCTTTATTTTTTCGCCGTCATCGACTGCCCAGACCCTTGTTATACCGGAAGGTTTGCCGCATGAGGCAGCTATAAAGATGATGCCGGTCATGTAGATTAACATGACCATTCTGACTTTAGAAAAATGTTTTAATGCCATTTGTAATTATCTGATTAAGTGAATATTAATAGCTATGATCTGGCATTTTATTATGCCACAAAGGCGCGAAGACGCAAAGTTTTAACTTCATTTTTTTGGAAAATGGACACAGACTTCAGGATGCATTGTAAACAGGATATACTTTTCACCGTCAGATACAAGGATCGGGCTTGATTTGTTTTCCCTCATAATCGGATTCCCGCTGTATTTCTCCCAGTGGATCAGGTCCTCAGACATTGCTATACAGGATGTCCACTCATGCCAGTCTTTAAACTCCGTAGCATGATAGTAGCCATAATATCTGCCGTTGTATTTGATGATCTGGTCCATTGCAACGGCAAACTGGTCATAAATCTCAGGCCCCATTTTTATAACAGGTTCATCCTGCTTATTTGTCCATACCGTCAGATCTGTGGAAACTGCAAGCCATATTCCAAGGTCTTCTCGTTCATAAAACAGGTACCATATGCCATCCTCATACCATATTGAGGGTGTTCCATATGCTCCTTTGCCGAGAGGCTCTCCATTGCTCTTACGGATATCCAGAGGACCTTTCTCTTCCCAGTGAATCCGGTCGGTTGAAGTCATCATATGGGCAGTATCTCCTCTTCCCTCTGCAAACATGTAATAAGTTCCCTCATGTTTTATAACAGACATATCCTCAACCCAACCTGAATCGAAAATGGGATTATCCTTATATCTGGTCCATGACAGGCCGTCGGTTGAGGTGGCAAGACCCAGATGTTTTTCAACAGACTCATCGCCTTTATAACCTGTATACCACAGATAATATGTCCCATCTTCATTAAGGATAAATCCTCTTTCACGGATCTTCTGATCCCATGTGTCTGTGCCTGTCCCTGAGAAGACCGGGTTGCTTTTACTGGGAACAAAATCTGTGAGAACTGCGGGAAACCTGGCAGTATCTGTCTGAATTGAATTGTTTGCAGAATTAATAGATGATTTTTGCTTACAGCAGTTAAGAAGCAATGCTAATACTATGATGTTAAAGAATAATTTCATAAGAATATCAGATTAGTTATATATTTCTAAATTTTCATGCCATAAATGAATATGTGATACTTTTCAGTAGACATTTTGAATTAAAATTAATGAAAATATACCGTATACGGGTATTGAAAATCATCTTTAATTCAAGATCTGTGCAGCAGCGAGGAGGACCATCCCCGGAATAAAACCCAGATAAGCCTTATCCATCTCCAGGTTTTTTTGTTCTGCGGGTATTGCCCAGCCGGTATATGCGTTCTTTATTCTTCCATCTTCAGATACGCACCCTGAAATAAACTGCCAGGCTTTTTGAACATAATTATTGTAATTTGCAGGAATCCATCCTTCATCCATTGCTTCCTGGATACATCCTGCAGTCATGGCAGTTGATGTCACCTCTTCAGGAGAGTCAGGGTCATCAACCCAGACATGAAGCCCTCCATTGGGCCCCTGGCGAGCTACCAAACCATCTGCTATCTGACAAAATATATCAGTAAAATATTCATAGTCTTTATGATCTTTGGGCAAATGACGCAATAAAGCGGTGAGCGTATAAACCATCCATCCTGAAGCCCTGCACCAATATGTTTTTCCAGGTTCTTTTTGTTCCAGATAAATTGTTCTTGTTAACTTTTTTTCAGTATCATAAAAAAGGTTGATAGATGTCTTAGTCTGAAATATGGCATTCTTTAAGAATACCTCTGCTGTATTTTTATCAACCAACGCAGAAGCATCAGCCATACCCCTGACAGAAAAATATCCTACATCAGGTATACACCATTTAAAATAGTCGAAATCATCGTGAGCCATATAGCCAAAACGATCGCG
>Ga0315286_10005102_pt1 | contig 12654 bp, 10 predicted proteins | sample YL17G10_0_MG_FD_205038 | JGI IMG/M metagenome (GOLD analysis project Ga0315286, IMG submission 205038) | Sediment microbial communities from Yellowstone Lake, YNP, Wyoming, USA - YL17G10_0 | ecosystem: Environmental > Aquatic > Freshwater > Lake > Sediment | place: USA: Wyoming | collected... | reverse complement strand
AGGGTACCGGGTCGTCCGGAACGGCCTCGGCCCGGACGGAAGCTGCCCGTCCTGCGGCGGCCGCCTCCCGGGCCTCTGGACCCCGCCGGCCCGCCCGGCCTCCATTGACGTCGGTGCGCCCTTGGCCTTAGGATCCCTTTCGGCTTCAGGCGGACGCTGAGCCGACGGACTCGGACGTTCGTCGGCGCCGGCCGGGAAAGTTTGGCCGCGCCGCCCCGCTCGCTGATCGAGTTCGAGTCGTCTTGGACGGGCGGTCCGCATGCGCCCGCCGGGCGGCCCCGGACAAGTCGAGGGTTTGAACCGGCCCAGAGGGAGGGCCGGCGCCGGAGGAGAGCTTGGACGAAAGGGATCCCAAGGAGCGGGCCGGAGCCGCGCACGACGCGCCGGCCGTGACCGAAGTCGCGGACGCCTTCGAAGAGGCCGGTCCGGAGGACGAGCCGGAAGAACAAGAGCCGGAGGCCGGAGGAGGCGAGACGGGGCCGGTTCCCGAAGGCGCGCCCGGCGGTGAGCCCTTCCGCCGCCGCCGTCGTCGCCGCCGCCGCCGCGGACGGAGCCGGTTCGGCCCCGCCGCCAACGACGTCGCCGCCCCCGGACCGGACACCGCGGCCGGGGAGGGAGCCGGACGCCGGGAGCCGTCCGCCCAGGTCGCGCCCCCCGTGGCCGTCAAGGGGATCCTGAGGCTCCACGGAGACCACTCCGGGCTCCTCGTCTCGTCGAAGGAGTTCTTCACCGAGCGCGGGGACCCCTTCGTGCCGAAACACCTCATCGAGGCGGAGGACCTCGAGGACGGCCTCCAGATCGAGGCCGAGGCCGCCCCCCGCGGCCCGAAGGGGCCGACGGTCCAGAAGATCGTCTCCGTCGAGGGGATGACGCCGGCCGAGTACCGGACGAAGTACGTCCAGTTCCACAAGGGGGTCTCGGTCGATCCGGATCGCCGCCTCCGGATGGAGACGTCTGCCGACGAGATCTCCGGACGTGTCCTCGACCTCGTCGTCCCGATCGGGCGCGGCCAGCGCTGCCTCATCGTGGCACCGCCGAAGGCGGGAAAGACCTTTCTCCTGAAGGCGATGGCGAACGCCATCGCGAAGAACGACCCCGACGTCGTGATCTTCATGCTCCTCGTGGACGAGCGCCCGGAAGAAGTGACCGACATGCAGCGGTCCGTGGAGGGTCAGGTCATCGCCTCGCCCTCGGACATGAACGCGGCGCGCCACATCGCCGTTTCGGAGCTCTGCTTCGAGCGGGCCAAGCGCCTCGTGGAGATCGGGAAGGACGTCGTCATCTTCTGCGACTCGATCACGCGGATGAGCCGCGCCTACAACAACGAGCAGCGCGGCGGCGGCAAGATCCTGTCGGGCGGCATCGACTCCCGGACGATGGAGAAGCCCCGCCGTTTCTTCGGGGGGGCCCGCAACCACGAGGACGGCGGGTCGCTGACGATCGTCGCCACGTGCCTTATCGACACCGGCAGCCGGATGGACGACGTCATCTTCGAGGAGTTCAAGGGGACCGGGAACAGCGAGATCATCCTCGACCGCGGACTCTTCGAGCGCCGGATCTTTCCCTGCATCAACATCCCGGCCTCCGGGACCCGGAAGGAAGAGAAGATCTACGACGCCGACGAGCTTCCGAAGATCCACAAGCTCCGCCGCGCGCTCGCGTCGGTCAAGCCGGTGGATGCGATGGAGCTTCTCCTGTCGAAGCTCACGAAGTTCAAGCTGAACCGGGACTTCCTGAAGTCGATCCAGTAGCCCCGGCTTTCCGCCGCCGCCGGCGCCGCTTCTTCGCGCCGGGAACGAATGCGGCGGAAGGGGCGAAGCCGCCGTCGGGCGGCTCGAGACCGAACGCCTCCCGAATCCAGAAGTCGGGTTCGTCGCCCTCGGCGGGCGCGCCCGTCCCGTCCGGCGCCGGCCCGTCGGTCGCGGGGACGTCGGTCGCCGGGGGCGGCGGGGGAACGGCCCGGAGCGGCGGCGACGGCGCCTCGTCCTCCTCCTCCGGCGGACCCAGGTGGCGCGGTCCCCCCGACTGGAGCCCCTCCCCGCTCCGCGGGTGCGGAGGAGGCGGTGCGCCCCATTCGAACAGGTCCTCGCCGGCGAACGCCGTCGGAATCTTCATCCCGATGAGCCGTTCGATTGCGGCGAGGGAGAAGACGTAGTTCTCGTCGGCGAGCGAGATCGCCGTCCCGGCGGCCCCGGCCCGCGCGGTGCGGCCGATCCGGTGGACGTAGTCCTCCGGGTCCTGCGGGAGATCGACGTTGATGACGTGCGTGACCCCCTCGATGTGGAGGCCGCGCGAGGCGACGTCCGTGGCCACGAGGATGGGCAGCTTCCCGGCCTTGAAGTCCGTCAGGATCTTCAGCCGCCGCGCCTGCGGCAGGTCTCCCGTCAGGGCGGCCACGTGGAAGCCGTGCCGCTCGACGGTGGCGACGACGCGCTCGGCGAACCGCTTCGTGTTCACGAAGAGCATCGTCCGGGGGGGCGTCTCGCCCCGCCGGGACTCCGCCTTCAGGATCCCCAGGAGAAGCGGGATCTTCTCTCTCGCCCCGACGTGGTAGAGGAGCTGCGTCACCCGGTCGACCGTGATCTGCCCCGGCCGGATCTCGATCTTCTGCGCGTCGTTCATGTGCTCCCACGCCAGCTCGAGGACGCGGATCGACAGCGTGGCGGAGAAGAGCGCCGTGTGGCGGCGGTGGGGCGGCGGGCAGCGGCGCAGGATCCTTCGCAGGTCCGGGATGAAGCCCATGTCGAAGAGCCGGTCCGCCTCGTCGATGACGAGGGTCTCGACCTTCGCGAACGACGTCGCTCCCTGCTGCTCGTAATCGAGAAGCCGGCCGGGCGTTCCGATGAGCAGGTCGCAGCCCGCCCGGAGCTGATCGCGCTGCCGGACGTAGTCGATCCCGCCGAAGACGGTGACGATGCGGGGTTTCACGAAGTGACCCAGCGCCACGGCGTCGTCACTGATCTGGACGGCCAGCTCCCGCGTCGGCGCCACGACGAGAGCCCGGGGCGCGTCGCCCGGGCGGGGAGGCCGCGGCGCGACGGCGAGCCGCGTGAAGACCGTGATCAGGAAGGCCGCCGTCTTCCCGGTCCCGGTCTGCGCCTGGGCGGTGACATCCCGTCCCGCGAGCAGAAGCGGCAGGGTGGCGGCCTGCACCGGCGTGGCCCGGACGAATCCGCAGCCGGCAATGCCGGCGCGAACGGGGTGCGGAAGCGGGAGGTCGGAAAAGTAGACGTCCGAGAGGTGGTCCTCGAACGCCCCCGGGGCAGGGCCCATTCGCCGCCATTGTAGCCCCCGTTCCGGCGCAGCGCGCCGCGTATACTCGCGCACCGACGTGTCCCTGAAAGAGTTGACGAAACGGGTCTTCCTCGGAAAGAGCAAGGACCCGCTCGATCCGGGGGTCTTCCACCAACTCTCCCTCGTTGCTTTCCTGGCATGGGTCGGGCTGGGCGCCGACGGTCTCTCCTCCTCGGCCTACGGCCCGGAAGAAGCGTTCCTGGCGCTCGGCCGCCATTCGCATCTGGCGGTCTTTCTCGCCGTGGCGACGGCGGCCACCGTCGTCCTGATCTCCGCGTCGTACTCGCAGCTGATCGAGCTCTTCCCGTCGGGCGGGGGCGGCTATCTCGTCGCGACCCGTCTCCTCGGCGAGAAGGCGGGACTCGTCTCCGGCACGGCGCTCCTGATCGACTACGTCCTGACGATCTCGACGTCCTGCGCGGCGGGCGTGGCGGCCCTCTGCTCGCTGGTCAAGAACGTCCCGCCGGCGACGCAGCTCCTCTTCTCCATCGTCGCGGTCGTCGTCCTCGTCCTGATGAACGTGCGCGGCGTGAAGGAGTCGATCCAGATCCTTCTCCCGATCTTCATCGTCTTCCTGCTCACGCACGCGGCGATCCTCTTCTTCGGGCTCGGCCGCCATCTGGGCGAGATTCCGCAGCTCGTCGACGCCACGGTGAACGAGACGCGGCAGACCGTCGCGGAGATGGGTTTCTGGGGCATGCTCGCCATTCTCCTGAAGGCCTTCTCTCTCGGCGGCGGCACTTACACCGGCATCGAGGCGGTCTCGAACGGTCTGCACATTCTCCGGGAGCCGCGCGTTCAGACCGGCCGCCGAACGATGACCTACATGGCCATCTCGCTCTCCTTCATGGCGGGCGCCCTGATCCTCTGCTACCTCCTGGCGGGGGTGCACAAGACGGAAGGCGCGACGCTCAACGCTTCGCTCTACCGGCGGCTTTCGGGCGAGATGTTCGGCTCGGATTCCCTGTCGGCGGGCTTCGTCCTTCTTTGCCTCGTTTCGGAAGGCGCGCTCCTCTTCGTCGCGGCGCAGTCGAGCTTCCTCGCCGGACCGCGGGTCCTCTCGAACATGGCGATCGACTCATGGGTGCCGCACCGGTTCAGCCTTCTGTCCGAGCGGCTCGTCACGCAGAACGGCGTCCTCCTGATGGGCGGCGCCGCCATCGCGATGCTCCTCTACGCCCGCGGCTCGATCCACATCCTCGTCGTCATGTACTCGATCAACGTCTTTCTCACCTTCACGCTGTCGCAGCTCGGGATGTGCGTTCACTGGTGGCAGGTGAGACAGAGCGACAAAACGTGGTTCCGGCGCTTCGCGGTGAACGGCGCCGGCCTGCTCGTCTCGTTGACGATCATGATCGTCTCGGCCGTCCTGAAGTTCCGGGAAGGGGCGTGGATGACGGTGCTGATCACGGGCGCCGTCGTCGCCCTTTTCGCCCTCGTCCGCCGGCATTACCACTCGGTCGGCCTCCTGATGAAGCGGGCCGACGACGTCCTGACGACGCTCCCGCGCTACAAACCGGCCGACATCTCCGGCGTGACGCCAAAGGTCGAGCCCGTCAGCCGCAACACCCCGACGGCCGTCTTCCTCGTTTCGGGGTTCAACGGCCTCGGAATCCACTCGCTCCTGCAGGTCCAGAAATACTTCCCGCGCTACTTCAAGAACGCGATCTTCCTCTCCGTGGGCGTCGTCGACTCGGCGACGTTCAAGGGCGCGGACGAGATGGAGAACCTGAAGAAGGAGACGGAGCGCGACCTGAACAGGTACGTCGAGTTCGCGCGCGGGCTCGGCATGCACGCCGAGCATCACTACGCCGTCGGGACGGACCTCCTCGACGAGATCGTGGGCCTCTGCCAGGAGGTCAAGCAGAAGTACGACCGACCGATCTTCTTCGCCTCGAAGCTGCTCTTCCCGAACGAGAACTTCGTCACCCGGGCGCTGCACAACCAGACGCCGTTCGCCGTTCAGCGCCGTCTTCAGTTCGACGGCCTTCAGACGGTGATCCTTCCCATCCAGGTGAGCACCTAGGGCGCCTCCCGGGTGAAGCCGGCTCCGTCCTTCGCCGCCCGGAGGCCTCTCGCGGCCGCCCTGCTCCTCACGGCGGGCGTGCTGGCCCTGACCGCGGACGAACGTTACTTCGGCCTGACCGTCGACGGCCGGATCATGGTCCGGACGGCCGTCTCGATGGTCACCCTCGGCGAGATCGGCATCGCGCGCGGGCAGGCGGTAGGGATCGACCGGCCGGGGGGCGACAGCGTGACGCGTTACGGCCTCGGGCCGTCCCTCTCGCTCGCGGTTCCCGTCTCGCTCGCCCGGGCCTTCGACCGCGGCATCCGGCCGGGGGCGTCGCAGGCGCTTTTCGTCCTGCACCAGATCCTCTGGCTCCTCGCGGCGGCCGCCGGCGCCGGCGCGCTCGCCCGGGCCTGGGGCGGCGACGGAACGGCGGTCCGGCGGGCCGCGCTCGCGGCGGTCCTCGGTTCGCCCCTCTGGGCCTACGCGGAGGCCGATTTCTCCGAGCCGCTCCAGGCCGCCCTCGTTGCCGCGACGTTCGCCGCGGGCGCGGCAGCCGTGGCGCCCGGCGTCCCGCAGCGGCGGTCGCTCGTTCTGGCGGCGGCGGCCGGCGCGGCTGCAGGCGGCGCGCTAATGTCGAAGTCCCTTCTGGCCCTCGCCCTCGCGGCGGCGCTGGCGCTCGTCGTCCTCGGCGGAGAGAAGGCAAGCCGCTTCCGACGCGCCGGCGCGGCGCTCCTCGGCTGGCTGGCGCCGGCGGCGCTCTGGCTCGCTTTCGAAGTCGTCCGGTTCGGCCGTCCCTTCGCGGCCTATGCCGGGGAGCGTTTCAGCCACCCTCTCCTCGACGGCCTCTGGCGCCTGACCGTCGGGCCGAACAAGGGGCTTCTCTTCTATTTCCCGCTCGTCGTCCTCTCGGTCGTCGGCCTGGCCGCTCTGGCCCGGAGCCGCCCCGCGGCGGCCGCGGCGTCCGCCGGCTTCGCCGGCGCCCTGCTCGTCGTGACCGCCGCCTGGTGGGCGTGGGACGGGACGTTCGGATGGGGTCCGCGGCTCCTCCTCGGCGCGATTCCGATCCTCGCCGCGCTCGCGGCGCTCGGCGCCGGACGCCTGCCGTCCGCCGTCTTCCGGGTCCTCTTCGGCCTCGGAGTCGCCGTCAACGCCATCGGAGTCCTCCAGCCCGACACCGACACGATGGCGTATCTCGGCATCCTCCCCCGACGTGTCGTGCCGGCCACGGACGTGAACCGATATCCCGTGTTCACGTACGACGCGGAACCGGCGACGGGCGGCGCCCGGCTCGACAACCAGTTCTGGGTGGCCGAGGTCGCCGCCCTCTCGCCGCTCCGGGTGGCGCCCTGGCTTCTCCTGCAGCGCCTCGCCGGGGGCGACGTCCTCGCCCGGCTCCGGACGCCCCCCTGGGCCGCGAACCGGCCCGAGCTGCGCGTGGAGAAGTCGCCGGAAACGGTCATCTCGTCGGCGAACCTCGCGCACCTGACGCGTCCGTTCGCGTGGCCTCACCTCGGGATGTCGCTCTTCCGGAAGAAGGCCGACGTCTACTGGGGAGCGGCCTACACGGAGGGAATCCTCGACCAGGCGCTTCGCGCGCAGGACATGCGGCGTCCGGACCGGGCCGTCGATTTCGCCGAGCAGCTCTGGACGATCCTGCCGAGCCCGCAGACGGCCGTCGTCCTCGCGGAGAGCTACCGCCTCGCGGGCCGGCGCGACGCGCTCCGAGAGCTGGCCGACCGCGTGCGGTCCCGCCGGCCCGTGGATCCCCGCTTCCCGGTCGTCCTCGCGCTCTTCGCGCGGGACATCGGTGAGGCGGAGGGCGCGCGCCGGCTGATCGAAGCGTCACTCGCGGTGGAGGAGCGGCCCGAGATCCGCCGCCTGCTGGGGCTTCCGGTCGCCGAGTGGCCCCTCACTCTCCGCGACGCCACCGGAGAAAATCGGAAACCCCGCGGATAGCCCGGACGGATTAGATTCGGGGGTCATGATGCCCGGCCCGTTCGTCGCCGTCCTCGTCATCGCCGCCGCGACGTCGGCGCGGCCGGTCCTCGACGCGCTCCGCCCCGACCTCGAAAAGGCGGCCGGCGGTCCCGTGGAAATCCGCTACGGCGCGTCCGGGACGCTCGCCGCCGGCATCCGGAAGGGCGACGCCGTCGATCTTTTCGTCTCCGCCGACGAGGGGACGGTCCGCCGCCTCGCGTTCGACGGCTTGGTCGAGGAGGGGAGCATCTCCCGCTGCGCCACGGGGAGCCTCGCCCTCGTCGCCGCAAAGGAGAGCCGTCTGGAGCTGCCGCGACGTCTCGACGGCGCGACGGCGTTCGCGTTCGTGAAGCTCCCGGTCCGGCGGCTCGCCCTGGTGACCACGAAGGCCGCCCCCGAAGGGCTCGCGGGCGAGGACGTGCTCGTGGCGGCGCGGATCATGCGGGAGATGAAGGAGAAGCTCCTCCGTGTCGCTTCCGACGACGAGGCGATCGCGAAGGTCCTGTCCGGCGCAGCCGACGTTGCCATCGTCCCTTCTTCGCTCGCGGCGACCTCGGGGCTCAAGTCCTGCCCGGTCGATCCGACGCTCCACGAGCCCTTGAAGCAGACGGCCGCCGTCGTGTCGGCCTCGGCGCGGAAAGACGCGGCGCGGCGCGCCCTCGACATCCTCTCGGCACCCCAGACCCGGGACACGTGGAAGCGCTTCGGATTCACGGGCCCCTGAGCGGGCTCAGCGATACGATCCCGGCGTGACCTCCTCTCCGGGTTCCCTGCCTCCGATCCGCGTCGTCTCGCCGGCGACGGGCGAGCTTCTCGCCGAGGTTCCGGACGAAGGGGAGGCCGGCGTGGCGCGCGCCGTCGAGGCGGCGCGCGCCGCGGCGCCGGCCTGGGAGGCCCTCGGTCTCGCGGGGCGAGCCGAAGCGCTGAAGCGCTGGCGGGACGCGATCCTCGACGACGCGGAGGTCATCCGAACGCTCGTCGCCGAGAGCGGCAAGCTCCGGCCGGAGGCGGAGGGAATCGAGATCCTCTACCTGTGCGAGCTGATCCGGTTCACGATCGGGGCAGCACGGAAGGCGCTCCGCGAGGAGACGCGGAACCCGTTTCTCTTCGTGACGAAGAAGACGCGGCTGGTGCGGCGGCCGCTCGGGGTCGTCGGGGTCATCGGCCCGTGGAACTTCCCCATCCTGAATAACGCCGCCGACGCGGTCGGCCCGCTTCTGGTGGGGAACACCGTGGTCCTGAAGCCGTCGGAAGTGACGCCGCTGACCTCGCTCCGCCTTGCTGAGCTCTGGCGGCGGGCGGCGAACCCCGCGGACGTTTTCCAGGTGGTGACAGGCCGCGGCGCCGCCGGGGCGGCGCTGGTCGAGAGGGTGGACGGCGTCATGTTCACGGGCTCGGTGGCGACCGGGCGGAAGGTCGCCGCGCGGGCGGGTGAGCGTCTCGTCCCGTGCGTGACCGAGCTCGGCGGGAAGTCGCCGTTCGTCGTCCTCGCGTCGGCGAATCTCGAGCGGGCCGCCGAGGCGGCGGCCTGGTCGAGCTTCGTCCACAGCGGACAGGCCTGCATCCGGACGGAGCGAATCTACGTGGTGGAGGCCGTCGCCAACCGGTTCGAGGAGCTTCTGTCCGGACGCGTCCGGGCGCTCCGGCAGGGCCCCTCGGACCCGCTGTCCGGCGAAGGGCACGACCTGGGGGCGGCCACGTTCCCCCGCCAGCTCGAGACCGTCGAACGCCACCTCGCCGACGCGCTCGGAAAGGGGGCGCGGGTGGCGGCGGGCGGGAAGCGGCGGACGGAGCTGGGGGGCAACTTCTTCGAGCCGACGCTCCTCCTCGGAGCCACGCAGGAGATGGCCGTGATGCGGGAGGAGACCTTCGGCCCCCTCGTCGCCGTCATGCGGGTGAGGGACGCCGAGGAGGCGCTCCGCCTCGGCAACGACTCGCACCTTGGACTCAACGCGACCGTCTTCGGCGCCCCGGCCGAGGCGCGGGCCTTCGCCCGACAGCTGGAATCCGGGCAGGTCATCGTGAACGACGTCCTCGTCAACTACCTGGTCGTCGAGGCACCGCTGGGCGGATGGAAGCAGAGCGGTCTCGGCGTGCGTCACGGCATCGAGGGGGTTCGCCAGTGGACGCGGACTCAGGCGATCACCGTCCGGCGCCCGCTTCTCGCGCCGATCGAGCGGCTCATCGCGAAGTTCCTCGCATTCCCGTACGACGCACGCGTCCTTTCGGTCCTTCGACGCGCGATGAGGCTCCTCTACCGCCGGGGGCTCTCGGCGAAGCTCAGACGGCCGCCCGGCGACCGCCGCCCGTAGAATCCGGGCGATGAAGAACGCTCCGGCCGCCCTCGCGGCGCTCTGTCTCCTCTCCGCTCCGGCCCTGCTGGCCCAGTCGCCCCCCCGGCCGACGCCGAAGCCCGCCCCGCCCCAGACGCAGTCCGGAGCCGGCATCACCGTCCAGTCCGGCCCCGAAGCGCCGAAGGGAGCGGCGCCCGCCGCCGTAGAGGACCTCCGCCTGCTTCCGGATGCCGGAGCCGACCCGTTCACCCTCGAGCGTCTCGGGCTCGGCGCCCTTCAGGCGAACGACCTCGTGAAGGCGCGGACCTTCTTCGAGAAATCTTGGAAGCTCGGACAGCTCCCGACGGCCGCCTACAACCTCGCGTGCGTCGACGCCCGCGAGAAGAAGATCGACGCGGCCTTCGCGAATCTCGACCGGGCCCTCGGGGCCGGTTTCGACGACGACGCCACGCTCAGGACCGATTCCGATCTCGCTCCGCTCCGCCCGTCGCCGCGGTGGGCCGGCGTGCTCGACCGGGCGACCCGGAACCGCGCCGCGGGGGACGCCGCGGCCGTCAAGGAAGGAATCTTCGTCGCGCCGAAGGAGAGGGCCGTCGCGATTCTCGTCCTCCTGCACGATGCGGCCTCCTCGCCGATCGCCGTCTCGGGGCCTTTCGTCGCCCCGGCGCAGAAGCGCGGCCTCTTCCTCGCCGCTCCCCGGGGTCCGGGGAAGTCGGCCGACAGGAAGTTCGGCTGGGGCTCGGCCGACCGGGCCACGGCCGCGGTCGACGCGGCCGTCTCGGAGGCCCGGAAACGCGCCGGCAACGCCAGGCTCCCCGTCTACGTCGTCGGGGTCGGTCGGGGCGGGACGGAAGCCCTCACGATCGTCGCGCGGACACCGCATGGCGCCGTGGCGGGGGTCGGCTCGATCGGCGGACCGTTCGATCCGGGCGCGGCGCGGGAGGCCGCGGGACTCCGGGGACCGCAGCTCGTCCTCGGCCTCGCGCGCGACGCCGAACCGGCGCGGAGCGGCGCCTTCCACCGCGGCGTCGAGGCTCTCAGGAAGATGGGGCTCTCTCCGGTGGTCTACGAGTGGCCCGGTACGGGCGACGGATTTCCGAAGGACCCCGCCCTCGCCGTCGCCGACGTCCTCGGCGGGCTGAAGACGCCCGCGAGGCGCTGACGTGGCCGTCGACTTCTACCGGCACTCTCTCGGAGGGGACGAGAAGAAAGCGGTCGCGGCGGTTCTCGACTCGCTCTTCCTGACGACCGGACAGCGCGTCTACGAGTTCGAGAAGGCGTTCGAGGAGTATCTCGGAGTCTCCGCGGTCGTCTGCACGGCGCACGGTACCGCGTCGCTTCACGTGGCCATGCTGGCCGCGGGGATCGGCCCCGGCGACGAGGTGATCACGACGCCGATGACGTTCCTTTCCTCGGCGAACTGCGTCCTCTACGCCGGCGGCACCCCGGTCTTTGTGGACGTCGATCCGGTCACGGCCAATCTCGACCCGGCGGCCGTCGAGGCGGCGATCACCCCCCGGACGAAGGCCATCATCGCCGTCGACCTCTACGGACTCCTCGCCGACCTCACGGCCCTCCGGACCCTCGCGGACCGGCACGGCCTCGTCCTCGTGGAGGACGCGGCGCACTGCGTCGAGGGGCGCCGCGACGGTTTCGGGCCCGGCCAGCTCGCCGACTACGGCTGCTTCAGCTTCTACGCGACGAAGAACCTCACGTGCGGCGAGGGGGGCGCGATCTCCGCGCGGGACCGGGAGAAGAAGAACCTCCTTCGGCAGCTCTCAACGCACGGCATGACGCGCAGCGCGGCCGACCGCTACGCGGGGAAGTACCAGCACTGGGACATGGAACGGCTCGGGTACAAGTACAACCTCTCCGACGTGAACGCCTCGATGCTCCTGTCGCAGCTCCCGAAGCTCGCCGGTCGCCTCGAGCGGCGCGAGGCGATCTGTCGCCGTTACGAGGCGGCGTTCCGCCAGACCCCGGGCGTGTCGTTCCCCGCCGTCCCGGACGGCGCCGTCTCGGCGCGCCACCTCTTCACGATCTGGGTCGAGCCCTCGCGGCGCGACGCGATCCTCGCGGGCATCCAGGCGCGGGGCGTCGGCGTCGCGGTGAACTACCGCGCCGTCCACCTGATGGCGTACTACGTCGAGAGATTCGGCTTCCGCCGCGGGATGTTCCCCCACGCGGAGCGGATCGGCGATTCGACGATCACGATCCCGCTCTGGCCGGCCCTGACGGACGCGCAGGTGGACGAGGTGATCGCCGCGGTCCGTGCGGCCGTGGCGGAGAACAACTAAGCGTTCGGCGGCGCGAGCCGCCACGGCCGGGGCCGTCTCGTGGTCCGGGGCTGGTGGGATGATCCCACTTGACTCATATCCCCACTGGTTCCAGAATGCCCCTGTGAAGAGAGCAGGGAACGCAACCGGAGGGGCGGTCGAGATGGTCGACCGGGACCTGAAGCCCGATGCGAAGAAGCGGCTCACCCTGGGGCGCGCGCTCGCGGGGATGGATCCGGACATCCGGTTCGACGTCTACAGGAACGAGGCCGGGCAGCTCATCCTCGACCCACGGCTCTCGGTGCCGGCGCGCGAGGCGTGGCTCTTCCGGAACCCGGCGGCCCTCGCGGCGGTGAAGCGCGGTCTCGCCGAGGCGGCGGATGGGAAGACACGGCGCCTCGGCTCTTTCGCGAAGTACGCCGACGAGGAATGAACCGCGAGCTGCGGTTCACCCCGGCCGCCGCGGAGGCGCTGCGGAGTCTTGAAAAGGATCCCCACCGCACCGGACTTCTCGGCCAGGTGAGGAAGACGCTGGGCCTTCTGGAGACGAACCTGCGCCACCCGTCGCTGAAGACGCATGAGTTCATCTCGCTGCGCGGGCCGGGCGGAGAGAAAGTCTTCGAAGCGTACGTGCAGAGTCAGACTCCCGGCGCGTGGCGAGTGTTCTTTTCCTATGGCCCGGACCGGGTCGAAAAGGGGAAACGAACCCCCGTTCTGACCATCATCGCCATCACGCCGCATCCCTGAGGTGTCATGCTGAAGTTCGTCAGTACGGCCCCGCCGTCTCGACGACCGTCAGGAG
>Ga0315286_10005101_pt1 | contig 12654 bp, 9 predicted proteins | sample YL17G10_0_MG_FD_205038 | JGI IMG/M metagenome (GOLD analysis project Ga0315286, IMG submission 205038) | Sediment microbial communities from Yellowstone Lake, YNP, Wyoming, USA - YL17G10_0 | ecosystem: Environmental > Aquatic > Freshwater > Lake > Sediment | place: USA: Wyoming | collected... | reverse complement strand
AGTGGAGGGCAGATGCGCGCACGCCGAGATGGGGCAGCCTCACCACTCCGCCGGCGGCGGCGTGAGCGCGATCGATAAGCTCGTCGAGCTCCTGTATCAGTTGCGCCGCCTGAATGAGGATTGGCGCTTGCGCCCGGACAAGCAAGACGACGTGCTGACGACGCCGTACGTCCTATGCACGCTCATCCAAGGCGGCTCCTACTTCGGCAACTGGCCGCAGGAGGCGCGGGCGACCCTGAGCGTCTGCTACCTGCCGAGCGAAGTCGACGACGAGGGCTACGGCAGGCACGTCAAGATGGAGATCGAGGAGTTCATCGATGGCGTGGCCGCCACGGACTCCTGGCTCGCCGACCACAAGCCGATCATCAGCTGGGAGCCCGACATTCAAGCTGTCGAGCTCCAACCCGAGCATCCGATCGTGACGATGATCAGCGCTGTCGCCAAGGCTCAGGGCGTGTCGGGCAATCACCTGGTCGGCTACGACACGTCGGCCGACAACCGGTTACTCGTCAACGAGGGCGGAATCCCCTCGCTCTGCTTCGGCCCCGGCTCAATCCATGACGCGCACGCGGTCGATGAGAGCGTGAGCGTCAGCGAGCTTGAGACGTGCGCGCGTGTCTATGCGCAGCTGGCCCTCGAATGGGGAGGCCACTCTGCGACCTAGTCGTTTGTAGCGGAGGGGAGAGTCTACGCCGCAGCAATGGCAGCCCGCCGTAGTCAAGGCGGCGATGGCGCGCGATGGCGCCAAGGTTTCGACCCGCCGTGGACCAGAACCAGGGGCCACGTATCTCGCAGGCGGAGGCCGAGGCGGAGGCCGAGATGAAGTAGGTCGAGAGATGGGAGGTTGTCGAGTGGACTGGAGAGTAGAGGATGAAGCAGCGTGTGGGCAGGCAAGGTCGAGCCCGAATCGGCGCGACGACCGATGGGAGGCAGCTCCGTGAGCGGAAGAGAGCAAGCGACAAGTCAGACCCCTGAAGCTGGATCGAAGGCAACGGTCTTCCTTCGCTCAGCCTCCGGGGTGACCAAGGGCTTCTCGTCCCGAGACTCGTTCATCTACAACTTCGTAGCCGTTACCTTCATGACCAACGGGGCCATGGCGTTCATGGCGGCCCAGTACGCTCACCCCAACGGCAGTCTCGTCTGGGCTGCCATTCTCACCGGGATCGGCATGGTTTTCGCGTCCGTGGTGTACGCGCTTCTCCTCGCATCCATGCCGAGGAGCGGCGGCGACTACGTCTTCCAGAGCCGGCTCCTCTCTGGCGCGGTCGCCTTCACCACGACGTTTGCGGCCTACGTCGTAATCAACGCCCTCTGGATAGGCATTGCCGGCTGGTTCTTCTCGAACATCATGCTGGCTCCGTTCCTCACCGTCCTCAGCGTCTACTGGGACATGCCGTCCCTGAGCAGCGCAGCGGACTGGTTGATCACCCCGATGGGGTTGTTCACCTGTTCGATAACGGTCGCGGTATGGTGTGTCGCATTGTGCTCGGTGCCGTTCAAGTGGTACGCGCGGGTGCAGCGAGTGTTCTTCTGGGTCGGCTGTGCCGCCGTGGGCGGCTTGCTGATCTACATCGCCGCCTTCTCTCATGAGAGCTTCGTCGCCAGCTTCAACGACGTCATGAGTTCCCGGTTCGGCGCGGAAAATGCCTATGAGACCGTGCTCGCCAATGCGAACAAGGCGGGCTTCACGTTCTCGGAGGGCTTCCATCTTGGCGCCACGCTTGCGATTGTGCCTGCCATGTTCTTCTATATGATCTACTGCATCTGGGGAGCCGGCAACGGTGGTGAGGTGAGAGACTCGGGGTCGGTGAAGAGCAAGCTCTGGCAAATCCTCGGAGCCGTGATAGCGAATACCGTCCTAGCCATCGTAATCGCCGTGCTCATCAACAGAGTCTTCGGTACCGAGTTTATGTCGGCCGCCACATTCCTCTACTACAGCGCACCCGACAGCAGTCCGATACCGACCGTTCCGTTCTTCCCCTTCTATGCCGCCTGCCTGTCGACCAACACCGCACTCACCCTCATGGCGTGGGTGGGTGTCTTCGCCTGGTGGTGGACCTGCCTTCCTAACGCCTGCGTCTATGGCAGCCGAGCCCAGCTGGCGATGGCCATGGACCGGACGCTTCCAGCCTGGGTGGGCAAGATCAACGGCTACACCAACACACCACTTAACGCCAGTCTGGTGATTGGCGGCATAGGGGCGGTGTTCGCCTACCTCTACGCATTCACCGACAATTTCTGGAAGCTCACCTTGTCGGCGGGCTTGTATATGTTCTTCATCAGCGCGCTGACAGGCCTCGCCGCGGCGCTCTGGCCGTACCTCAAGCCCGAGGCCTTCCGTGCATCGCCGGCGGGACGATTCTGGGTCCTGGGTATCCCGCTCATCACCATATGTGGTGTCATCTGGGATGCGATCATGGCCGTTCTCCTGTGGCAGTACTTCACCGTGCCGGCGTTTGGGGTGGCCAACGCGACGGGCTACGCGTTCAACATCGGTCTCCTGATCTTCTCAGTGATCTTGTTCTACGTATTCAGGTGGTACAGGCAGAGTCGCGAGTCCATCAACATCACATACTCGTTCAAGGAAATCCCCCCAGAGTGAGGTCCGGCATCGACGTCGCCATGAAGGACAGCAAGCTCAGCGGCACCTCGGCCTGCCGCTGGATTCTGCCAATGCCGCGAGCAGACGCGCCGCTCAGCTCCTGGGCTTCAATTACGTGGGGCAAAGACCGTCCTCGTGGCGAATCTCGGCGACGTCGGTCTGGCCTTGCATGGGGATTTGCAGGAGCGCAGCTCTCGCTGCTCTCCTGCGCCATCATCAGCGGCGAATGCTCTGTCGGCAGGCCCGGACTGGGGCGCATGATGGGATGCAGGCATCTCGAGATGGTCGCCGAGAGGGACTCTTTGAAAACCCCTTGGCCAACGCCGTCGCAGCGGCGGCACTAAGATGCAGGGGGCTGCCTCGGTTCGAGACCGAACCCTTGCGTGGGCTTCCCGTCTACGGTAGGCCGGATGCAAAGCGGACAGCAGCGTGACCGGCGATATCCCGGCCAACAACTGGCTTGGGTCGTCGGTCGACTTCCCAGCCTTGCCGTCGATCAGCGACGAAACTGTAGTTGCCAACCGCTCCTTCTCAATCGACTTGAGGACTCCAGCTCGGCGAGGGCAGTGACAACCGAAGGAGCTTGAATGCGCATCTACTTCACGACCGATGTCCATGGGTCGGAGATCTGCTTCAAGAAGTTCCTGAACGCCGGGAAGTTCTATGGGGCAGACGTAATCATCCTGGGGGGGGACACGACTGGCAAGATGCTGGTGTTCCTGGTTGACCAGGGCGATGGGACATATGCGTGCAGCTATCGCACCGGCAGTGAAGAGTACTTCCGGGAGGGTCACGAGCTCGACGAGTTCGAGAACGGCATCCGCAATACGGGCTATTACCCCTGCCGCGTCAGCAAGGCGCGCATGCGAGAATTGAACGCCGACTCGAGATTGATGGACGAGCTGTTCCTCGAACTCATGCTCCAAACCACCGAACGCTGGATGAAGCTGGCCGAGGGGCGCCTGGGCGGCACGGACATCCGCTGCATCATCGCACCGGGCAACGACGACGATCCGGCCATCGATGAGATCATCAAAGCCTCCCGCCGAGTCGAGTACGCCGAAGGCAGCCTCGTCTCAGTGGGGCCGCACGAGATCGTCAGCTGCGGCTGGACCAACCCGACACCGTGGCAGACATACAGGGAATGCAGCGAGGACGAGCTGGCTGTGCGGCTAGAGTCGCTGGCATCTATGGTGACCGATTGGCAGTGCGCGATCGTCAACTTTCACGCGCCGCCCTACCAGACTGGACTTGATGAGGCGCCGGAGATCTCCAAGGACCTGCAGCTGGCGGCGAGCGGTGCCATGAGGGCGGTGGGAAGCACCGCCGTGAAGGAGGCGATACTCAAGCACAAGCCGCTGCTCGGCCTCCATGGTCATATCCACGAGTCAAAGTGCAGCCAGAAGCTCGGCAGGACACTATGCATAAACCCTGGAAGCGCGTACGCCGACTGGATACTCCAGGGGGTGGTCGTCGACCTCGAGGGGGACCGAATCGGCGGACACCTGTTTGTGACCGGCTGACGAGGATTCAGGCGACACCCGCGCCCACCTGCAGAGAGGCGGTCCACTCGTGCTTACCACCACCGATGCTTGCACATCGGCATGCCCCTCCACGACGCGCCCTTCCTCGCCCTTGTAGCGGACGTGCCGTCCGAGCAAATTCTCGAGCCTCACGCGTCCCCCCGGCCAGAGAGACGTCCTCGGGCAGGGCAGCGCCCGCTCTGGCCGGGGCGCCGGTGAGCGAGCTGCTTCGCAGCGTAGCACTAGGCGCTCAGGGCGTCACCGCTCTTCCTCCTCATCGGCGGATTCGAGCGGACCGCGCTCGGTCTCGAGTCGTCTGGAGGAAAGGGGGGACGGTCTCCTTACCCTGCGGCCGACACGCCCAAGCACATGTCACGCGGACCTGTCGAGCGCCAGAAGTCGCTGCATTGGGCGTCGTCGCCGACCACATGCCGACGCGATCCAGCGCCTGCCCGCAGGGAGTCTCGTCACGGCCGTCCGGCACGCTCGTCTTCAGCAGCAGGCCAGCCAACGTTGCATACGCGCTCCTGTGCATGGCAGCGAGGTTCACTTCCACGAGATGCTCGCGTGCCTTCAGTCGGCCAGAGAGATACTCGTGCCGAGTAGCTGCGGCGGCCTCGGTTGCCAGTGAGGGACGTGCGGTGGTCGCTTGCAGTGTCGACAGGATACTGTCCACAATGTATAGTGGCGTGTGCGGAGTGAGCGGTCGAGTGAGATGGAGGACCCCGATGATCGCCGAGCTTGTGGTCGCCCTCAAACGTGGACAGATCAAGACAGGCTCGCCCGTTCACGGGGAGCGACCGGACGCAACGTGCGTCTCGCCAGCTGCTCGCACTGGTGTCATATTCCTCAAGTGTCTTGTAGTACAATAGCCTCATCTGGTGGTCTCACACCGAAGGAGGCTCTTCATGGCAACGGCGCGGCGGATCGAGCTGACGGCGGAGGAGGAGCAGACCCTGCGCATGTGGACGCGCGCCGGGACCACCGAGCAGCGCCTGGCGCGGCGGGCGCAGGTCATCCTCTGCTGCGCGCAGGGGCTGCCGATCAGAGAGGTCGGCGAGCAGTGCGGGCTCAGCCAGCTCAGCGTCTTCAAGTGGAAGCGGCGCTTCCTCGAGAAGCGCCTCGACGGGCTTGCCGACGAGAAGCGCCCGGGCCGGCCAGCGCGCATCAGCCCCGCGCAGCGCCTCGCCGTGGTCGACCTTGCGACCAGCACGCCGCGGGAGGGCAAGACCTCCTGGAGCGTGAAGGACCTCGCGCAGGCGAGTGGCCTCTCCGCGACGACGGTGCACCGCATCCTCAGCGAGGGCAAGCTGCGCCCCCACAAGGTCGAGTACTGGTGCGGCCGCAGCCCCGACCCCGAGTTCGAGGCCAAGCAGGCGGCCATCCTCGGCCTCTACTTAGACCCCCCGGAGAACGCGCTCGTGCTCTCCGTGGATGAGAAGAGCCAGATCCAGGCCCTCGACCGCGCCCAGGCCGAGCTGCCCATGAGGTCCGGCAAGCCGCGGCGCCTGACCGCCACCTACAAGCGTAACGGCACCACCTGCCTGCTGGCGGCGCTCTCCGCATGCGACGGCGAGGTCACGGCGCGCTGCCGCGATAAGAACAACCACGTCACCTTCCTCGCTTTCCTCAAGGCGCTCTACCGCAAGTACCCCCGCAAGCAGCTCTACGTGATCTGCGACAACCTCTCGGTGCACAAGGCCAAGGACGTCAGGGAGTGGGCGGCGAAGCGGCGGCGCCTCACGATCCTCCATACGCCCACCTACGCCTCCTGGCTGAACCAGGTGGAGATCTTCTTCAACATCTTCACCCGCGAGGTGATGAGAGGCGGCGTGTGGACCTCCAAGAAGGAGCTCGTCGACCAGATCATGTACTACATCAAGAGCTACAACGAGGACGCGGCCCCCTTCGCCTGGAACTACACGGGCAAGCCGCTGACGGTGTGAACATGAATAATGGACTTCAGGAACGTAACACTAGGCGGCAACACCTCCGGTGAGCCACGAGGCGCCGAACACAGGATTGCGGTGTGAATGTGCATAATGGACTTCAGGAACGTAACACTAGGCGGCAACACCTCCGGTGAGCCACGAGGCGCCGAACACAGGATTGCGAGACAGGAGAGCGATACCGATGGCGAAGCGAAGCGGATTTCTCTACCTATCTGAGCCCGACATGATCGAGGCCGGTGTACTGGATGCACCAGGTTGTGTCGACGTCTGTGAGGATGTCTTCAAGCTCCTCGCCACCGGCGATTACCTGATGGGTGGCCCTAACCACAGCAGCCACGGCTTAGGCATCGAGTTCCCGGAGGAGTCGCCGTTCCCCAACATGCCGTTGGCGGGACCGGACCGCCGCTTCGTTGCGATGCCGGCGTACCTGGGCGGGAAGTACGACGTCTGCGGCAACAAGTGGTATGGCTCCAACCCCGCCAACACTTCGCGAGGTCTGCCGCGCTCGGTTCTGACCGTGATGCTAAATGACAAGGACACCGGCGAGCCCCTGTGTCTCATGTCGGCGAACCTCCTGAGTTCCGCCCGAACAGGCGCCGTTCCCGCTGTAGCCTCCCGGTTTCTGGCACGCCAGGATTCCGAGAACTGCGCTGTGATCGGATGCGGCCCAATCAACATGGCCTGTTTCCGCGCCATTCACTCCCAGATGTCAAGCCTGAAGAAGGTGATCTGCTACGACCTCTCGGAGGCGACAGCCCAAGCTTTCGCGGACTGGTCACAGACGATGTTCGGGATAGCCGGTGTCGTTTCTACCTCGCTTGAGGACACGCTCGGGGACGCCGATGTCGTGACCGTCGCGGCATCACGGCGGAAGCCGCTCTGCGTTGAGGACGCATGGTTCAAGAGCGGGGTGACTGTGCTACTCACTGGCCCGATGAAGGCGGGGGACTCCTTCTGGCTCAACAGCAGGATCGTCTACGATAACATCCACCTGCAAGAAGCCTACGTTCTGGAAGCACTTACCGCGCCCGACAAACTCACGTACTACGACAGCGTCATTGGCGGACCGCTCTACAAGTTGATTGATGACGGAAAGATTCCGTCGCTCGCCGACTCCACCGACCTGGGAAATGTCATCCTGGGCAACAAGAGCCGTCGTGAGAACGCCGAGCAACGTATCGTCTTCGTTGCTTGTGGAATGGCCGTCTTCGACGTTGCTTGGGGATTTGAGCTTTACCAGTCAGCCCTCAAGCAAGGACTCGGCCAGCGGCTCGTGTTGTGGGACGAGCCTTATCGCGAAGCAGTTGCATCTCCGCCTGACGTCCTGGCTGGATTCTGACGGGTCGCGACGAGGCGCTTGCCGGAAAGTGAACAGAGAGTGGTAGGGGATGCTGAAGATACGAAACTTCGAAGCACTGATCTCGCACGGAGAAACAGACTCCAGGAGGGTGGTGCTGGAGATTGCCGACAAGACGCTCCAGCGGCTGGACGCATACAACAGGATAAAGAGCATTGCGCACCAAGACGGGAATTCCCTGCACATCGGGAGACGAATCTGGGACCTCTCAAGAAAGAGGCACGTCTACCTCGTGGGCGCTGGGAAGGCATGCAACGCAATGGCTGCAGCGCTCGACGAGATTCTCGGACACCATCTCAGCAAGGGAATCGTAATCGTCAAGGTCGCAGAGGAAAGAGACGTCTTCGGGACCACCGACGTCTACGTGGGCGGACACCCGCTGCCCAACCAGACCGGCTACGAGGCCTCCCTGAAGATCTTGGACCTTGCGGACAAAGCGGGGGCCGATGACCTATTCATTGCGGTGATCAGCGGGGGAAGCTCGGCTCTGATGAGCTGTCCGGTCGACGGAATCTCCCTGCAGGACGAGATTGACGCAACAGACGTCCTTCTGAAGTCCGGGGCCGGCATCTACGAGATCAATGCAATCCGACGCCACATCTCGCAGACCAACGGCGGCATGTTGGCCAAGCGGATCCAAGCCTCCGGTGCTGAGCTGATCGGCTTTGGCATCTCTGACGCGGTCGGGAACCCGCCGACAGGCGACATCGGGATCCCGTACTGCAACTACGCGAGTACGCCAATCGGTCCCGACAGGACCACTCTAGCTGAGGCCCGGCGCGTCATCGCCGACCATGACTTGGCAGATCGACTGCCCCCCAACGTAGTCCGTTACCTCATGGAGGCCAGTGACGCTAGCGAGACGCCAAAGGCATTCCCAAATAACACGTACTATGTCCTGAACACCGTATCCGATTCGTGTATCTATGCAAGAGAGGTGGCCGAGGAGATGAGGATCGCTGCCTACATCCTGACTTCCTTCCTCGAAGGTGAAAGCAAGGATGCCGGCACGTTCCTCGCCTCGCTTGCCCGTGAGGTACAGGCCTACGGCAATCCGTTTCCGGCGCCGTGCGTGATCCTCAGCAGCGGGGAGACGACGACGAAGATCCTGGAGGACTCCGCCATCGAAGGACACGGGGGGCCATCGCAGGAGCTCACTGCAAGCTTCGCCATCAGCGCCACAAAGGCTCCTGGAGCGTGCATGTTCTCCGTGGACTCAGAGGGAACCGATGGGACCACACCCGCGGCCGGCGGGCTCACTGACTCCACAAGCTACGAGACGGCCGTAGAGAGTGGCGTGAGCCTGCATGCCGCGTTGCGGGGTCACTCGTGCTACGAGGCGTTGGGGGCCATCGGCGACACTGTGTTCACTGGCAATACGGGCACGAACCTCTGTGACTTCAACATCCTCTACGTGCCGACACTCGGGGACTAGCCAGAGGTGCACCACGAGGCCAAGCCACATCGGGGAGGAGAAGAGTTCAACATGAGGATCGAGTCCGTCCGGGCACGCCAGCTTATCGACTGCAAGTGTCGGCCAATTGTCGAGGTCGAGGTCGAGACGGAAGGGGGGTTCGTCGGCAGGGGCGCGGCGCCTACAGGCCAGTCCGTAGGAATGTACGAGGCTTTCGTGCTGCGGGACAACGATCCTGACGTGTATAACGGGCTCAGCGTCAACCGGGCGGTAGAGAACGTCCGGCAGGTCATCGCACCGGCCCTAGTCGGGATGCCGGTGGACGACCAACGCGCCCTAGACGACCTGATGATCGCCCTCGATGGGACGGAGAACAAGAGCAACCTGGGCGGTAACGCCATCTGCTCGACCTCGATCGCCTGCCTCAGAGCTGCTGCCGCCAGCGCTGGTGTACCCCTCTATCAGTATCTCGGGGGGGATGATGTCACGACCGTTCCCGTGCCAAGTTTCAACATGGTGAATGGGGGACGATATGGCGACGTGGTCCAACCGTTCAATGAGTTTATCGTCATGCCCTACAAGGCAGAGTCAATCTTCGAAGCGGTGGAGATGGGGGTCCATCTCTTCGACGTGATGTCCGGTGTTCTAGAGCGGTATGTCGGGTCACCTCCGAAGGTGGCGCGCTCCTACGGCTACGTCGCGCCGTCTGAGGATCCCGAGGTCGTCCTCTCCTTGATGCAGGAGGCGATCGATCGCTGTGGGTACGCCGGCAAGATGGCGTTCGCCCTCGACTGCGCCTCGAGCGAGATGTACGACTCCGCGACTGCGACCTACTACCTCAAGGGGGAGCGTGTCAGCTCTGATGATCTGATTTCCTACGCCAAGGATCTGACCGAGAAGTTCAACTTCGTGTTCATGGAGGATCTCCTGGACGAGAACGACTGGGGTGGCTATCCCCGCGCGGTACGGGAAATTCCACGTACCATCATCCTTGGAGATGACCTCATCGCCACGAACCTGGCGCGTCTCCAGAGGGCCGCTGCCACACAAGCGGTCGAAGGCTTCGTCTTCAAGCCGAATCAGGTAGGGACGATCTCAGAGGCCCTCGAGACCTATGAGTATGCAGTCGAACACGGCCTCATTGCGGTCCCCTCCGGGCGTTCCGGCGGGGTTATCGACGATGTGGTCATGGACCTATCGGTCGGACTCCAGGTGGCATTTCAGAAGAACGGCGCGCCGCGGTCCGGAGAGCGGATCGAAAAGCTCAACTTCCTCATGCGTGCTGCTGACTCCATTCCTGACTGCCACCTTGCAGATGTGGCCAGCATCGTGAAGTTCTAGTGTCGCGTCTTTGAAGTAGATGTCGCGCTCCTCGCGCAGGATACGCGCCACACGGCGCAAGCGCCTGAGTTCCTCGTGCACCTCGTCGTTTGCGTGCGACTGCGGCGGTGCGCCACCTGGCCGGACTTCCGGAGATAAGAGGCACACGAAGTGCCCAGAAAGTGGTTGCGAGCAGGGGAAAGGGTCGTTTGAGCCGCGAGGAGTCGTGTTACTACAGCGAGCCTGAGGCAGCGGCGCTCTTTGCGGGCGTCGGCGTGACCTCGAAGTCACTGAAAGCCGGCGGCTCGGGGAGCTCGAGGGCGGCGAAGATGCGACGCTGGCCGGGCGTGGTCAGTGAACGCTTGGCCACCCGGCCCTCGCGCGTCTCGAGGGTCACGAGGTGCAGGCGCTCAAGCTCGTCGCGCACGCAGCGCCAGGTCTCTCCGGTGGCGTTCTCGACGACGCGGATGAGAAGCAGCGCCAGCCAGCAGAGCTGCACGTGAGCGCGGATGCGGTCCTCGCGGTAGTGGAACACGGGCCGTAGGCGCAGCGCCCCTTTGAGGTCGCGCCAGCCGCGCTCCACCTGGTAGAGCTGGCGGTAGGCGGCCGCCAGGTCGGCGGCGGAGAGCGTCTCGTCCGAGGTGCGCAGCAGCCACTTGCCGTCGAGGCGTGCGTCACGGGCGGCGGCGGCGCGGTCGAGGCGCAGCAGACCTTCCTTGGTACGGCGCAGCAGGCGGTACAGCGCCGGCCTCGTGCGCAGCGCTCCGACGAGCTCGTCGCGGCGCCTGCGCGGCCAAGCGTCGGAGCCCGCGATCTGGCTCTCCAGGTAGGCGCTGAGGTTGCCGCGCACCTGGCGGTCGCGCTCGGCGGCCTCCGGGTTGTGGCAGACGACGAAGCGCTGCCCGCGGGCGCCCTCGCCGAGGCGCACCTCCTTGACCTCAAGGTTGCCGGCTACCTGCCGGTAGCGCCCGGCGCGGGCCAGGGCGGCGCGCGCCTCCTTCGAGCCGGAGCGCAAGCGCTCGGCGAGCACGTAGTGGCCACCGCCTCTCTGCAGGTAGGCGCGGTTGGCCACCGAGTTGAAGCCGCTGTCGGCGACCCATACGACGCGGCTTAGCTTCCAGCCGGCGAGGTCGCCCGTGATGGTGCGCATGATCAGCTGGTCTGAGCTGTTACCGGGGAAGGTCCAGCAGCGCACGGGGATGCCCTCGCCGGTCACGGCCATGCCGATCACCACCTGGGGCAGGTCGGGGCGCTTGTCCTTGGAGTGCTTGGAAAAGCGCCGCGTGGCTTGCTCGCTGGGGCCGCCGTCCGCATCGCCGAGCGTGGCCGCCGCGGCCCTCGCCTCGGCGTCGTCGACTGCCCCGGCCAGATCCACCTCTTCGTCGGCCAGGTCGGTCTCGAAGTAGGTCGAGCTGGTATCGACGAAGATCACGTCGCAGGCCAGGTTGAGCAGGTTGGCGGTACTCGCGAAGACGCCCTCGGCGATCTCCGGCAGGGCGGCGGCGAGGAAGTCCATAGCGGCGTAGGCCCCGTCGGCGTCGAAGCGCGGGCAGTGCTCGATCGCCACGCGCTCGGCCGCCCAGCGCGTGGCGGCCAGCTTGGAACCGGGCTCGAGGGCGCGCTGCGCGACGAGCGCGAAGCAGATGCGCTCGACGACGTCGGCGTCGAGGCGGCGTCCTTGCGCCGCCTCCCGCAGCGCCTTGGAGATGCCGAGGCGCGCGAAGAGGGCGTCGAGCACGTAGGCGCCGCCGCAGCGGCGCGCGTCGACGATCTCGACCTCGAGGCCCGAGCCGGCGGCCACGGCCGCGGCGGGGTCGAGGAGGCGGCTGATCGAAGCCACGAGCCGCCGCAGCGCCTCGCGGTCGACCTGCTCGGCGCGCCCGAAGTTGTGGATGATGCGGGCCACGGGGCTGCCCGTCTCGGGGTGGCGCTCGTTGTGCGCGAGCTGCAGGTAGCTGACCACCGAGCCGTCTTTGTTGCGCCTTCGTGTCTCTCGTAGGTACACGCCTACAAGATAGCTAGAAGTACCTGCTCATGTCAAGTAATCGTGTGCCTACAGGTTTTGGCGTTTCAGAGCCTACGAAAACGCTCTGAGCAGGCAAAACGTCATCGCGGAGGGCCGAAAATGCCTACTAACTCCGAAGGTCCGGCCTGGGGGAACGTTCACTCCACCGCCTCCGCCCGCTCCATGAGCCACCGATTGACGACATGGGAGCTGCCGTCGTCGACGTGCTCTTCGGCGTACCGCGCGGCGGCCTCTTCGTCGCCCGCCTCGATGGCCTGCACCAGGCGCCAGTGTTCTTGAGCGACGTCGCTCAGCGACGGGTAGGAGGACTCGTCGAGGGGGATCAGGGCGCGCAGCACGGGCACCGAACGGCTGAAGCTCTCGAGGAGGCGCCGGTTCCCGGTGAGCTCCAGGAGGGTCGTGTGGAAGACGAGGTCGGCGGCGTAGGTGGCGCGTGCGTCATCTTCGGCCGCCGCCTGCA
>Ga0315286_10005099_pt1 | contig 12655 bp, 28 predicted proteins | sample YL17G10_0_MG_FD_205038 | JGI IMG/M metagenome (GOLD analysis project Ga0315286, IMG submission 205038) | Sediment microbial communities from Yellowstone Lake, YNP, Wyoming, USA - YL17G10_0 | ecosystem: Environmental > Aquatic > Freshwater > Lake > Sediment | place: USA: Wyoming | collected... | reverse complement strand
ATCGTACATATGCCCCTCGCGGGAGAAGAAATCCTCTGGGGTGATTGCCGCACACCACCCGTCGTCAAAGGACTTGCAGATAACAAAGATATAGTCCGCTGGATTCTTGGAGAGCTTCATGGTGTGAACCATAGCAGAGTCCTGGCCGGGGTCAAGTGCCCTCGGCCACTTCTAAGATTTCCCTGGCAAAACTATTGTTTGCTGCTTCGATTTTTCTTTGTAGACCCAGGTGGAAAAATTGCCAGTAAGTAATGACTCTCCGAGTTTCCCCCAGATAGAGCATATATGACTCGATTGGGATATCGATGCTGCTCCGGGAGAAAGGCTGTTCCACGGGGAGAAACCAAGCGACCCCTCCTCTGCCTTTCAACAGATACAAGGATCCCGCCTTCAGATATTTGGTGGAGCCCCACTTTAGTTTTTTGGGAAATTCAGACATTTTCTCCATTAAGTCTGAGCCGGTACATGATCCAAAATCTCTGCCTCGTCCTTGCCGTCATCCCAGAAAATAGTGTTGTCCCAATATTGCTTTTCTGGGTTATATAGCTCAACAATTGAGCACGGACCGCCGACCCGAAAGGATGTGTCCTCGGCGCCGCCGACCTCGCGAACCTTAGAGATAACAAGGAACCACCCACCGTCCAGCCTATAATCCCTTGAGCGTTTACCGTGGTCCCCTCTGATCTTGCAGGTCCACCTACCGAAGTCACTCAACAAAATCATGTCCCCCGGCTGAACCAGGCTGGGGTCAATCCTTCTTTTCTTCTTGCTTGTGGTCACGTTAGCTAAATAGTCCCCGGATAAACTGACCAATCCAGAACCCTAATTTATAGCCGATCCTGGCCCCAAAGAGCATCAGGGGGATTGACAGGACAACCGCACTTCCGAGACAGAGCCAGAGTCCGATTACTAATGGTGTTTCCATCCCCTGAACCTAGCACCTCCCACCGGGGTGTCAAGGTGTGCCATATTGAACCGGCGTGGCATAAAGAACAGACTCAGATAGGGAAACTTACTCTTTCACGCGGGGGAGATGCACCTACGAAACAGGGGGTTGAGCCCCATCCCGTGTATTCTGTATGTGGATCGACTATCGCGGGCTTATACAAGCCAAGCAATCAACCCACTTTTCCCCATGCAAGGCATTGTGATACCCGCACCCACCTCGGATCGTTACTAGAGGATTTCCCTACCTGAGTCTGCCCTCTTTCTTGCTAGCCCCTCGCCGGTCGGGTCCGGGGCTAGCAAGAAAAGAAAGCCGGGGAGCCTTTTCAGGCTCCCGCAACGTGAGCAGGACGCCCCTTGCACCCCCGAAGGGCATCAAGAGCCAGGTGGACGCGCCCCGCGCCCTCACGAAGCCCCACACAAGCCACGTCCCCGTCAACCGACAGAAGGCGACCCTTGGTCCCCTCTGCCAAGTCAACGGAACCGCTCTCCGAAAGAGCCCCGCACGCACGAACAGTCGTAACGGTCATACCGATTTTCAGCATATTTCTTTCACCTCCCTTCCTTCTTTGTTTCTCTATCTAGTGTCTTAGTTTTAGCACCGATTTCCCCTGGGGCAAGAGAAATCGTTAGAAATCGTCGTCATCGGGTGCAGGCCATAATCGCCGGTCACGCTCAAGCAGATCGCTGATTTCTCTCCGGCCAACCCCAACGTGGGTAATGTGCGCGACCACAAGCAAGCGATTTCCTTCCCTGACAATTTCGGTCCTGGGTTTTGTCAGGTTAGATTCCCACATATCCAAAAATGCCCCTCTGGCCTCGGCCGTTTCTTCCTCGGTGCCCTTTGCAATAGTCTTGTAGACTTTTTCTCCATTGACAAAGTGGATTACTCCACTGAATACAAAAACCTTTTCCCTCGGGGGCTTGGGTGCAGCCTCCCTGTATGGCCCGTCTGACAAAGGGGAAGGTTGCTCGGTGGTGTATGTTGCCCTTACCATTATTCTACTCCTACGATTTTCGTGAAACACCTTCCCCGAAGGTAGGACGGGTACTCAAGAATGAAATAGTTTCTACGGGAGGCTATATGAAAAAACGTATGCGCCCAACCCCATGTGCCGCCATTGTTTTCAAGTAGCTGCCAGCAGACTCCAGAATATAGAAATGGTCCCGGGTCCGGGTGAGGTCGGATTCCGACGTAACGTCGAGGATTTAGCTCAAACCATTTTGGATGACTCCCCGTCCCCCCGGTCTGGACGAGAATGTCCCCCGCCTCAAACTCAAACCTACTCTCTGCCGATTTCTTGAATTCGGCTTTTTGTCGGTCAAGATAGAGTTTTTGAGACTCGGGGTTTCTCATTTCTCAGAACAGCTTTCCAGAGAGTCCAAGATCGTTCTCAATCTTGATTCCGGTTTTCTGACCGGAGACCAAAATCTCCACCTGATCCCGCAGGAGCCGACAGAGCCCGTAGTCCTTCTGGTCGCACGACTTGCTGTAGAGGTCTGTGAACCCCACCAGAAGCTCAGCATCGGCCGTGAGATCCCGGGGGTGCTTCTCTGGGGAGTCACACGAGAGCATGGAGACTCGGGGACTTGCAGTAGTGGGGGCTTGCTTGTTCGTGGTGGTCATGGATAAATCCTAGCACGGAACCGGGCGAAGTCAAACTCCATACTCTCCGTGGTATACCGTTCAAGAACGGTGCCAGCAGGTAAGATTGTCATTTCTTTAGTCTCTCCCCGAAAGACTCTGACAAATCTCCAGCTTGAGCCAGGCATGATAGATAATCCACCCAGATTTATCTCCTGTGGCAAGTACCTTGAAATACTGTCCATCATCTTCTATAACGAACAAGGGTGACCCATTTTCTACATACGAAATAGAACAGCCCAAATGTGCGGACCACAACGCCGCCACCGACGCCCCCGCACCGTAGTCCGCCGCCGCCGGATGCTCACGCCCTCGCGGAGGCTGGGTCGGATATAACATCAAGCAATATTCTTCACACTTGATAATATCTCCGACTTGGATTTTGTTGGTGTTCACAGGGGTACACACTTCTTTATAAGGTCACTTGCCCAAATATACCCCTCGCACTGAGCCCTTGGGTCATAGGAGAATATCCCCACAAGGAAGTCCTTGCCCTTCCTTAGCAGTTTTCCATTGAGGAAGAATGAGGTCTTGTGGGAGATTACCCACTCATGGAACACGAGCATTTCTTGCATTTGACCTGCCATAGTCGCGTGGCTAGGTGGCGTCATAAAAGTCCAGACGTTCTGCTTCTGGGTTTCCTGACTGATTACCGGCACAAGGAAAAGACAGTCTGACTTTATCAGAAAGCCATCCGAGTAGGCACAAGCTAGGAGGAGGTCTAGCTTCTGCTCCCGTAGGAGGTCTGCTATCCTGCCATTGGTGACAGGGAGGGATAGCTCCTGTAGGTCTTGCTTGTCGAAGATGGGCACTCTACCAGGGAGTGTAGCACTCCCTACCCTCTATTGCAAGCCGGGTCGCCCGGCTTGCTTGGCTCACGGCGCATCATCTCCAACGCAAATCGCCTCCCGTAAATCATAGTCCACTGGAAAAGAACAGCCTTTCCAGCCCGACCGGCGCGACCAATAACGCTCATTTCCACGGAAAGCTGCTCAAAGGGCGTTCCGTCATCTGCCTTGAGAGAATTCACACGCTCCTGAATTTTGGCGAGCTTGTCAAGGTTGGAAAGAAGGTTCTGAGCTATTTCTCTTTCATGCTGGGCATCTTCTTCCCGCCGGAGATCCCACCGGGCCAAATCCTCCGGGTCCACCAGGGGACGAAACGTCTCGTCGTCCCGAAGAACGAAAAACTTGTTCTCTGGAATCAAGACAGCCCGCCCAGCGGCAGCGGCAGAAAACAGATCCCGACTAAACTTATTCTGGTCGGTTCGCTTGGTATTTAGGGTCTTGGCGAAATCCCTGGAAACGCTCAGAATGATTTCGTAGTGCTCCTCCTCATCCCCGGTTCCCTTAGCGGGCTTGAGGTTATACTTGAGAATATCCCCGATAATGAGATCGTCCCAGGCGATCCTTCCTGGCCCGGGGGTAAGCGCCTCGGTGGTTCCGCGAGGACGCATATCCTCCGGCACAGTAATGTCTTCCCAGATTTCGGTTGCGTGTTCAGAGGTCATACCAGATTCTAGCACCTCCCCGGGGGGGGTCAAGAGAAATCTGTCTGGCCTCATGGGACCGGCTTGTATTCTTCCCCGTCTCTCACAATAATGAAGTCTAATTTCTCGATCAGGCCAAGGTACCTGCCTTGAATCATAGCCAATTTTTCCTGGTCACCAATTCCCATAGTCCGCAGGAACCAGTCCTCCTCTCTCCCTAGGACAATATCCCAATAACGGTCCCCGCGCATTTCGCCCGTGTACACCAGGATATCCCCAGTAGAGATTTCTTTCCAGGAAATTGTTTTCATCGTCACACAGGCAAGCCTAGCACATTTCTTCCTTGTTGTCAAGGGTGGCGAGACTATCAGAAGGCAGGAGCAGGACCGGGGAGGAGGGGTCAAGGCTCAGGTCAACGTCAGAAATCACAATATAGTTCTTGATCGTTACATGGGTAATGACCCTGGTAATGGTTCTGCCTCCAAGTCTGCCAGCCCTGAGAGAAAAGAGTCGTAGCTTCCAGCCTGTTGTCCGCCCGGTCCGCCATCCACGGAAAACGGAAACCCTCTCGGGTTCTTTCACAAGCATATATTTTATGGTAGGTCTTTTTGTGTGTTGGATTATTTGTCCAACTGTGAAATCACACTTACACCTGGGATCCCCGTGATTTACTTTTTTTGGTCCGTTAACTTTTCTGTTTAGTTTTCTGAGCCTCAGACCGATGGTGAGATATGGTTTATACACTGTTGGATCCTTTGGGTAAATAGACAACCAAAGGAGTCTAAGAATATTCCACACCTGTTGTATATGAGAGATTATGGCTCGCACGAGGGCATTAATTCCCAAAGACATTCAAGCACTTCTGCCGGAAATATCTCCTTGCGGATCCCATCGTCCGTGAACATGAGGACGTGAAAATTGTCCCACCGCCCGGTCGTGCTCGTGCTCCACACAGCCGGTTCCAGTACCAGTACCAAGATTTCTTTGTCCGTAGGACGGGGCTTTCTCCATCGAAGCCAGTCGTATCCCTTTATCCTCACTTGATTACGGTCAGCCTGCGCTTCATTACACTGTGGGCGGCAAAGGCAATGGCAGACCGGGTGGCGTGAAGCCGGGTGGCATTCATGCACAAACCGCACTGCACGCACGTCACGTCCCGAGTCTGGTTAGGGCACGGGATAACCCGCACGCCATCCTCCGGCCGGGTGTATGCCTTTCCATTTGCCGGGTGTGACCCCACCACGATTGCCGGGGCATACCCACGCTCGAAAGCAAGGGGCATATCCTCTGCCCGGTCCACCGAGGCCAGGACCGAAACCTTGCCCCAATTCTCCCGCGCTACGCGCTTCCAGGCGTGCGTGTAGGACCAAACCGGGGGACGCCAGCCTTCCACCGCGCTCGCGATTTCCCGTGCGGCCGAGGGAGTACGGCAATCCCCCGCAACGTGAATCCGAAGGGGGCGAGTATCCTCGCCAGCCACAATTGCCGCCTTGATTTCCCGCGCTTCCGCCCGTGCAACCTCCCGGGCATCCTCCCTAGAACGGGCGTTGCTAGCCCGGTCCAGGCGCTTGGAATGAATCCCGACGTTGCCTAGCTGGGCGTAGCACCCCGCGTCACGGTGCGCGCAATCCGAGGGACACGAGCCCTCGATACTGGCGTAGGTGGCGGATACGTCACCAATTTTGGCATTCTTGCTCGCGAGAACAAGGCCGGCAATCTTCGTGGCAGCGGTCGTTGGCGTCGTTGTCATAGGGATACTTTAGCAGAAACCTCGTAGCAGTCAAGGCACAATCTTGATTGTGTTTAGTCCTAGCTCTGCCGGGAGATTCATCGGGTGACTCCCTCCGGTCAAGATCAAGATTGTCCGATGCGGGAATTTCGCCCCTCGGGACAATCTTGAGAGCACTTCATCGGCGTCAAATCCAAGACCCACAAGGACAAGCAAGTCCTTTTGGAGTTCTGCCCTCTTTGAGAAAAAAACCATCCCCCCGCCGAAACTCTGAGGTTCGTCCCGATTCAGGTGAAAGCGGAACTTTCTGGCAAAGTGCAAGAGAGTGAGAAATCTGTTTGTCATGCGGGAATCTTAGCAGGGTTTCCCTGGCCGTCAACCAAAAGGTCTCTCAGGGTGAAATAATCCGAGAAGCCTTCTTGGAACATTGACACTGTGTTTTTTTCGTTCAGGAAAAGATTTAGCCAGGTGACGGTAAAAACGTCACTCAAACTTCCGGCAGGGTTGTACCTTGTGACCTTCACGTCCAGAATCAAAAGGAGAATATCGGCCCTCCATCCAATTATCTCCCCTGGCACAAGATTTTCCTCTGTGATCACAAGTCCTCCTCTGAAATCATGGCTCGCACTTGATGGCGTCGTATTCAGCAAAGTAACTAGGGAAAAATTCCCACCTGTCCTTGCGATTATACTTTATGTGCCAGGTGGTCAAAATCCAACGCCCCTCCTTCATGGGCCTAATACTCAGAATCAGGAGTTGAGAGCGAGCGCCTGCTTCTGTACCAGAATATACGGATTGCAAGATTGTGCCGGGGACCAAATCCTGAGCGGTACAATTGCCGTGCGTCGCGCACGTGTTCCACGACTGCATCTTGCTCACAAACTCCCAAGCCACTTCTGAATAACCGGGGCATGGTACTTGCTAAAAGGGTTTTGGGTGTCAGGAAACTTCTTTACCAAAACCTTGGCCTCGTCTCCGACGTAAATCCCCTCAAGGAAACCGTCTCGGGCTTTCCTTGCCCTGAGTTGACCACAAGGAGGTTCGTGTGCCTTTGCCTTTGGTTCGCCAAGGTAGACCGGCAAGGAATCATCATTGAATTGACCATATGTCGGGTCCACTACCAGACGATCGGTCTGCATCTGACACCAAACGTGATGTGCGTGCCCTACAAGATCCAGGGAAATGCCTTTCTTTCTGGCAAGGAGAAGAAGCATGTAGGAGGCTACACCACACGCTCCGGTGTAGTCCTCGTCGAAAAATCTCCACTTGCCACTTATCAGTCTGAACATATCTCCGTGCTTGCCACGGGTGTAGGTGGGGGGATACAGGTCAAGCAAGTCCTCCCGCACCTTGAAGGCGAGGTCACGGACCTTATGGAGATTCACGGCTGGCATGATGGGGATACTTTAGCAGAACCCTTGGTGCGTGCAAGCCGTTTCACAGTTGGGAAATTTGGGTCAAGCCCCAGGTAAATTTTCGTCTGGGTTCTGAGGTGGAATCCGGTTATTCTTGAATTAACTTCCGGTTCTGTCACCAGAACCTTATCTCCGATATTTATTTCTATTGTTCCCCCATTACCGCCCAGGATCCCACCCCAAATTTCTTGAGTCACCTCAATCAAGTCTCCTGGCTTGAACTTGGCTCTCCGGGGCTTGGTGTGGAGCTTCTTTTTCCACCTCACAAATTTCTTGATTTTCTGTCGGAGGGTCACTGTCATTATTCCGAGCCCTCAAACACCACCAGAAGGGACTTATCAGGGAGCCATCCCTCAGTGGCATCTACAATCCCCACCACCTTGCACACCCTCGTCCGGTATCCAAACCTGTCAAACATTTCCCTGGCATCGGAGACGAGATACCTCTGAGCCTCTTCCTGTGGGGGCGGAAAATTCTTGTCGTCGTGGAAAATCAGCTTGGGATTTCTGAGATCCTCAAGGTAGGCAAGCACCTCCACAGGATGCCTGTGAAATTTATAGACGCTGGCCGTGGGGGATAGCTCCACGAGATCCCCAATCTGAACTTTTCTGGGCTTGATAGGGGTTGTCATGTTCGGTAGGTTTCCACGGGTTGTTCCACGTCCCCAAGAGCCTCAATCTGTGAGAGAACCCTTTTTATATCCTCGTCTGAGAGATGACCGAGAACGTCGGAGCTGACTTCGGTCGTGTAGTCAATTTCGGAGTTTTCCTCGTTGCCCTTCAACACCGCAAGCTCCCACAGCCCCCCGGGTCCGCCATAGGAATATTTGTGTCTGACAACGGAGGCGCCTCTCCCATTGTGGAAGAAATAGACCTCTTGCACGCCATCCCAGACGTGTCTTATTGCATAGCTGGTGACTGTCACCCACTGAGGGTAGCACGATCCCCCTGCGAGTCAAGAAGGAATTTATTTCTTCTTGTTTCTCGGCCATTTGTTCAACAGGTCGGCAGCGCACCAACCTACTTGATTTGAGGTGAGATCGAGAACCTTTACTACTTGCTCATCGGGGTATTCGTTCTCTGGGTCCGTATAGGCAAAAATCCTTGTCTCAAGGACAAGCAATAATCCCGCTGTATTGACTGTGAAGGTTGCGCGCAAGACGCTCGCCGCGCTCACCCCATGTGCCCAAATCTCATAGGAGGAATAAAGTGTTCCGCCCTCCCAGTCGAATTTCTGAAGGTTGCGGATGGACCACTTGGCGAGGTCATTTACCTCAAGGTGTTTTTTAGGCACAGCGATACACCCTCCGTGTGCCAGCCGGGATATTGTCCTTGAGGTGATGGCACGTCAGACACAAGGGTTGGACGTTGAAGGGGAGATTTGGTCCACCGGCACCAAGGGGTCGAATATGGTCAAGCGTAAGTTCCGTTCTTGCCTGACACCCGACGCACCGAAACCCGTGGGAATAAATCAGGGAGAGCCAGTGGAAGGCGTACAGGCGTCCATTCCTGCCTGCTTGCCGTGCCCGCCGGTTATGTCGTCTGACGAGCCTACAAGCCTTGTTGACGCACCTTTGACAGCAAAAACCAAACGTCTCAGACTGTCTGCCCCAGCCGGTTCCGTGAAACCCCCGGAGACAAATCTCGCAGAATGTCCCAGGAAGCTGTAGGATGGTTGCGCCCATAACCCAAAGGGTAGCACAAACCAGAATCTAGTCAAATCCAAAGAGCGAGCACTACTCACAAGTTAAAAATGCTTGAATTTGAGGGTCACACTCGGTTATTAGGTTGCACTCGGCAGACACGGAACACAGCCACACGTCCTGGGCAATGTCGTGGCACCTTGGATTTTCTAGCTGGGCATCCAGTCGGGAGCATAGGGCGTCGCACTCGGGGAGACTGCAAGAATTACATGCATTTAGGCATGTGGAAGTGGTAAATGGTGGTGGCGCACACCCAGGTAGGGGGGCCAGAAGAAATAACAAGGAAGTCAAGAGCCGCCAGATTTTCACTTATTGATAAATAAGTCGGGCCTCAAACAAACTCTCTTAATTTAAAATGACACCACGTCTATTTTGGAAATTTCCGGTTTTACGCACCGGCATTTGTCTCCTGGGTTCACCGGGACCGCAGCCCCTCCACCAGAAAACTAGCGACTCAACCTGTTATTTCCCACGGGACGCACCGGTTGAGCGTCCGTATCCCGTGGACCCAATGCCGGTTTTTTTCCATGGGGGGACATTTTACCGGCTATGTTCTGTTATCCTAGCACACTTCTATGGTCAGAGCAAGGAAGAAATGCCCTTCACAAAAGCCTCTGTCTCTTCGGGGGTGAGCGTATTTTCCTCCAGCCCGCTCTGGGTGGAGCACTTGACGTGAATGGTATCATGCCTGCGCTCAAAGACAATGGTAACAACACCCCCGTAGTCCAGGGTAACGCTATGAGTCTCCTGGACGGGACGAAGCTCGGTCAGTGTCTCGGTGTGTACGTGGAAGCTCATACAGGAGACTTTAGCAGAAACCAAGGTGGGTGCAAGGGAATTCTAGCTGAGTCTAGACACAAGCTTCCACCCATTGGTCAGCAGAAGAATCTCCTCACACCAATCCTGGAAAGTCCCTTCCTCGCCCTTCAAATTTGGCTGGTAACGGAGAATCCAAATCTTGATGGCATCACTAGCATCCCATTTCGGCTTTTTCAAAGTTGTGTCAACTATCATTATGGTAATCACAAAATGATGGGAGTCTTTCCACTCCCAAATATCCCCGACGAGGACTACCTCGTCCAGGGGCTTTTCCCTGTAGGCCAGTTCCGGGGGGTTCTGGAAGTTCACCTGTTGCCCTCTGGGCCAAGAAACTTATCCAGGCAATTAAGTAAGGTGTTCATGGCAAACCACCCCTGTGAGTCAGAAATGTCCACGATCTGCCCTGCGTACCACTCCGCAATCTTTATTCCAGTAAGTTTTTCTGGAAGTCCAACGTGACACCCAGGTCCGAGTCCCCTTGCCCGGAGGGCTTCCCGCAAGTCTTCCACAATCGGAGAAATCGACCCCGGTCCGTGGTGTTCGATTTCCAGGGCATGACACCTGACGAACAAAAGAAATTCCTTGTCTGTCATATGTCCTCTTCCCCTAGTGTGTGAAAATCCGAGTCTAACCTGGAAACAAGGTGCCAGCATTCCTCGCTGCCTGTAAAGTTGGAGAAGTTCCACATGTGCTTTTGCTGGAATTTCAGGGCAAATACCAGAACTTGATAAATGCCATGGGGAACGGTCTCCCCTTCTTCCAGAATAAGGGCTAGTTGCTTTCTCTCTGAAGTTCCATATGCCCACACGTCCCCCACCTTTATCTCGGTCGGACCCCAGGTGGTGTTGAGCAGAAATATATCCTTCTTAGTCAATCTCGCAAGCCTCCCAGCTTCCGGGTTGGAGAATTCCCTCCGGGGGTCGAAAGGTACACACGTTCCCCCGGATCTTTCTGACCCGGACAACGTGGTCCCTCATGCCCTCCTCTAGCGGCTTGTCCCAGCCATTTCTCTTGGCCTCCCCGACGCTCTGGAAGGCTCCCAGGGCCTTGAGAACATGGGCCATCCTCCACCCCTCCGGGGCAGTGAAGATCGGCCCTGGGCGCGTCTCTAGGTCAAGAGTGGAAATAATATCTGCCTTCCACCGCTCGTCCGTGATCCGGTCCCATCCCACAAGAACCGTACAAAAATCCATCACCCGGATCAGCTTGCCGGTAGAGTCGGGGACGGTACACATTTCCTCTAGATTCCTTACCATTTCGGGGAAGTCGAGAACGGTAGTCTCAAGATTTATCTTGGTTTTCATGGCTCGGGTAGCTTAGCATACTTCCAGGGGGGTTTCAAGCAAGCAACGCCGCCACCGCAAAGCCGGAAAACCCAAGAAACCCAAGGAGGAAAAGAACCCAACAGAAGTCATCGACCTGCTGCCACATTTCTTTATTCTCCCATGACCCTATTGAGTGTCGATCTCAATTCTTCAGAGTGAAAGTCTGATGTCCTAGCCGCTGGACGATAGGGCCAATTGTGTGTGTGGGTAAATATACTCTACCCCTAGGAGTTTGTCAACCCAAGCCCAAAATGGGCAAGAGAATATAGTGCCACATCGCGCCGAGGAGCAAGCCGGCCGTTCCCGTGAGAAAAGGACCGCACCAGCTCAAGGCATTTGTTATTCCTGAGGGAATCTTGTCCTTGAGAAAGATAGCGAGCGCGGCATCGACGGACCGGAGCGAGACGTAATAGCCGACTAGCATAATCCCAAGGGCACCCACGAGGGTTAGGGCCGGCAGTCCGAAGGAGCCCACAATGAACCATCCCCAAAGTGCCTGTAACACCCAGGACTGGTAAAGAGTCCCAACCACATTTAGAACCAATCTGAGGGCAATAACCCCCATGTTCCACCAGAACCCCGGCTTTGCCTCTTTCTCTGAATCCTCTGGCTTCCCGGGCGTGTCGTCAAACTCTCCTGGCGTGATCTTCATGCGTAAATCCCTTTGCTAAGGGAAGAGTTTAGCACAACTCCCCGGGAAGTCAACCGACCTACACGCGCGTCAGTCCCCCGAGTCGCAGGTTGCCTCGCAGAGATAGACGTAATACGGGCTCTGAATCGGCTCGTAGGGCTTTCCGGTGTACCTGTTGACCGGCGTGGCACTGACTACCGTCCGAGTCTCACGGTCCACTTCCGCCGCCGTGAGGGTGTCATGCCCGGCCGGGGCTTCCTTCCCGTCGCACGGTGACTTGACACAGAACCCCTGGCCGAATCCCAGAACCCCGGCGTGATTGAGGGCTTCCAGCGACTTCTTGCTGACCCGGGTCGTGCTCGTGACCCGGTAGAAGGTGGCACTATAGCAATTCCCAAGCTGCTTTCCCCCGGTGTGCTCCACCGTGAGACTTGGGCGTGCATTCGGAAACATTACGTCGGTAGCCATTTTGTTTTCTCTCCGTCAGTCAGTGTGTAAGGAGATTCTAGCAGAACCCGGGGAGGGGTCAAGGAAAAATGTCTGCAAGACATTTTCTTGAGTAGGACGTTCCCCGTAGGGGAGAAATGGGAGGGGATTTCACTTCCCCCTCCCATTTCTCACGATCACTCCGCCGATGCGGGCGTCCCGTCTGCCACGGGGGCAGCAGACAGGTGGTCCAGACGGCAGGGGCGACCCTTCTCGCCCTTGATCTCCGCGAGGGTGAACGAGGTTTCCTCTGCAAGCAGAGCCTTGTCCTCCCCACGGAGACGAACCGTAGCCGTCTCACCATCCAGCGCCACGAGCACGCCACGAGCACCAGTCGAACGAACCGAAACATGCATTCCAATCTTCATTTTGTTTTCTCTTTTCTTTCGGTGGGGAGTTTGTTTCCCACTCGACTTCTTTGTTTTAGCATCCCATTTCGGGATGTCAACTACTTTTCTTCTCAGTCCGG
>Ga0315286_10005098_pt1 | contig 12657 bp, 9 predicted proteins | sample YL17G10_0_MG_FD_205038 | JGI IMG/M metagenome (GOLD analysis project Ga0315286, IMG submission 205038) | Sediment microbial communities from Yellowstone Lake, YNP, Wyoming, USA - YL17G10_0 | ecosystem: Environmental > Aquatic > Freshwater > Lake > Sediment | place: USA: Wyoming | collected... | reverse complement strand
CGACCGTGGCCTGCTCGGGGGACAACGAGTACGGGCAGGCGACGCCCCCCGCCGGCAGCTTCACCCAGGTCAGCGCGGGCGGCTTCCACACCTGCGGGGTGAAGACGGACGGCACCGTGGTCTGTTGGGGGGACAACGAGGACGGGCAGGCGACGCCGCCTACCGCTTCACAGACGGCGGCCTGGAGCGCTACTTCCCCGACCGGCCCGACATCTCCAACATGAACCCCCTCGGCCAGTACGCTGCCTTCCTCATCCTCATCACCCAGCCCGCCACTTGCACGATGCCCGTGGCCTCCGCCTCGGGCGCGACCCGCACGCTGCAGTGGGGCGTCGGCTGGCACAACGAGGGGTGGTCCGGCGCCGATGGCATGGCTCCCCAGGATGCCTTCGCCTGCGCCGCCGGCAACTACGCCGCCGCCTACCGCTTCGCGGACACCGGCCTGCAGCGCTACTTCCCCGGCCGGCCCGACATCTCCAACATGGAGCGCCTGCACAAGTACGACGCCTTTCTCATCCTGGTGACGGCGCCGGTGACCTGCGCGATGCCCATCGCACCGTAGGGCGCGGCGGACGATCCGGCCCAGATCCGGGCCTCCCTGGACGCGGCCGCCAAGTCGGGGCTGCCGGCGGTGATCCAGGTGGAGGTGGACCAGGGAGGCCAACGCCTGGCCGCTAGGCCTCATGGAGTTCGTAGCCATGGGCCAGGAGACATAGACCGGCAGTACGCTGCCAACCGCACCTTTGTACCCACGATCTTGGCTGCCCGCAACTGAGAGGACGCGGTAGCACGGTGCTAATTCATTCCCGCCTATCTACCAGTTAGAACATAGAGCGGAAAAGCTGAGGGGGAGGGAGCGTAAGCTCCCTCCCCCTCTATCCTTGGCGAATAACGACTTACGGCGCCGCCGGGACGGAGACCGTCACCCAATTGGACGAGCCTGTCGCGTTGAACGCGCGGTCCGCCTCGCGCCGCCGCGATTCTTCCGATTTCATCTTGCCGTTTCCTAGGCTTAATGATAGCGCATTTCGTCAATTTTTCGCGATCAAGTGCAGCGGTGGCCTCTGGTATTCCGTAACGCGAGTCCGGCTGTGACCGCCACGGTGGCCGCGGCCGTTCTGTTCTCCACACCCAGGCGGTCGAGGATGGCCGCCACGTGCCTCTCTACCGTGCGCCGACTTACGACAAGTCTCTCCGCAATCTCCTCGTTCGTCCGGCCGCGGGCAACATGCTCTAGTACCTCCGTCTGCCTCATAGTCAGGGAGACTCCGTGTCCTGGGAGCGGTGTAACCAGAGCGGCTATGGCCAGTGGGTCTCCTTGCTTGTCACGGATCAGGTGCATGTGCATCTGGATGCGGAAGATCGTGCCGTCCCTGTGGACGCGGCTATACACCCCGACGGCCTGTCCCTCAGCCAAAGTGCAAGCGACCGCTTTCCTTCTCTCCTCTCGCCCGGCCGAAGGAATCACCCGATCTACCGTGAAGCCTAGCATCTCATCCCTGCTCCATCCGGTCAGTCGCTCGGACGCGCGGTTCCAGACCTGGACCCGGCCTTGGAGATCCATGCAAACAACCGCGACATCCAGCAGATCCAGGATCTCCTGAAGACATTCCGCTGCCTGTACGCCGCCCATGGCTTCCCCCACCGTCAGCACCTTTGCTGAGAAAGCCGCCTTTGCCAGCGCACCATGCTTCAGCGAGAGACGATCATCGCACTCGAGGAGTAGGCCGTCAAGGGGGGCCTCGAACCTAGGTTCGGAGTCGAGCGTACTCGATTAGACTTGGTAATGACGACGCCTAAGAAGCGGGTGAAGTTGGAGGCGGGGTACAGCGACCGGCACGCGGGCAGGCTGGAGTGGTGGCTGTAGAGGGAACAATTACGCATCTGGGGTGGGGAGTGTGCCGGTCAGGACAACTCGCCACCCCAAAGCACGCAGGGAGTCGTGTGCCGCACCCCCCATGCACGACCAATTCTTGCTCTGTCCGCCGCCTCCAGCAAGTCGGGAAATACCCATCATGCCGTACTGAATCCTTAGTACAAAAAGAGAGAGCCTTCGGGGGTGCGGCCACAAAAGCTCTCTCAACTCCCGGGGCAAGTGAGCCTCGTCCAATTATTACAACGCTGGATCAGCCCCTATGGATTCGTCAAACGCCTCACGATTGAGGCAGAAAAGCTCCTCTGAAAGGCGAAACCGACGTGCCCCCGGGTGATCCGCCCGAGGAAGACGAACCCGGAATGGCCCCGAAGGATGATGCCTAGGTCGTTCCGCGGTGATCTACCGCGCGTGGATCGAGCCTAGACCTTGGCCTAGTTTATCGAACCTTTCGTTGCAGCCGTTCTTGGCTAAAGGGCAAAGTCTGCTTCCGCGCCATGCTAGGAGTCGTCCCGGCCTGACACCTAGCCGCGTAGGGAAACCCTTGCCTCCCCCACCGCCTCCTGGCGTACCAGGCGCCTGCGGTGAGGGCAGTTGTTGCCGACCTGCACGAGCGTGTCGGCGGTCGCCGGGTTCACGTAGACGCCAAGGTTGGTGGTGTAGGTCAGTCACCTCAGGCACACGATCTCTAGGCCAACCCACGGCCGACCCGCGCGCATCGTTTTGCTCCACCCAGCGTTAATTCTTTATCGTAGGCGGTCCTCGAGGGTTGGCCTTGACCACCCCAGGTGGCCGGCCTATAATCGGTCAATCGGCTCTAGGTAAGGGTAGTGCAAAGGAGGGGTCCATGCTTAGGCGCATCGTTGCGCGACCAGTTGCCACCCAAGGCTTGATCGCAGCCGCAGGCGTCGTCGGCCTCGCGGTACTGGCCCTGGTCGTAGCCACAGGCATGTTCGGGTCCGCCCAGGGCGCTCAGGCGGGCACGACCCAGACGTACGTCGTTCTCTACAAGCAGCAGGCGGTTCCGGCGGGCGCCGCGAGCGCGATCCAGAAGGCGGGTGGGACGCTGGTTTACAGCTACGACACCATCGGCGTCGCCATCGCCCAGTCGGCCAACGCCTCGTTTCGGGCGAAAGTAATGGCTGACAAGAAGGTCGAGGGCGTTTCATCGACCGCTGCGTTCGGCGTCCGTTTGAACGAGGAAATGGTCGTAGAGGACGCCAGTGCGATAACATCGAGCGCGTCAGGCACCTGGGGCGATCCGCTGTCCAACAGGCAGTGGGACATGCTCCAGATCCACGTCCCTGAGGCGCACGAGATCACCACCGGAAGCCCGTCCATCGTCGTCGGTGATATCGACACCGGCCTCGACTACACGCACCCGGACCTTGCTGCCAATGTCGACTTCGCCAACAGCGTTTCGTGCGTAGGCGGCGTTCCGGACCAGAACCCCGCTGCCTGGATGGACAACAACGGACACGGCACCCACACCGCCGGCACCATCGCCGCTGCCGTCAACGGCATCGGCATCATCGGCGTCGCGCCCAATGTGAAGATCGCCGGTATCAAGGCCGGCAACGACGACGGCTACTTCTTCCCGGAGGCCGTCATCTGCGCGTTCATGTGGGCGGGTGCCCACCACCTGGACGTCACCAACAACAGCTACTTCGCCGACCCCTGGCTGTTCAATTGCCGCAACGACGCCGAGCAGCACGCCATCTGGAAGGCCGAGCAGCGAGCCATCCGCTACGCTATGCAGCAGGGCGTGGTCGTCGTCGCCGCCGAGGGCAACGAGTCCGACGACCTCGCGCACCCGACGCAGGACGTGACGAGCCCCGACAACACTACGCCGGTCACGCGCGACGTGACCAACGCCTGCGTCGTCATCCCAGTGGAGATCCCGGGCGTAATCGGCGTCACGGCAGATGGCAACCTGGGCCTCAAGTCTTTCTACTCGAGCTACGGTGTTGGCGCAGCGGACGTGACCGCTCCGGGCGGCGATTCGATCCTCCAGGTCACGGCGGAGGCGCCCAACGGGCGCGTACTCTCCACCTTCCCGGCAGCCCTCGTCGGGACGCTGCCGCCAAGCCGGATCGTGATGGACGGCTCGGCTGTCTACGCCTACATGCAGGGCACGTCCATGGCCAGTCCTCACGTTGCCGGCGTAGCTGCTCTGGTCATGAGTGAGTTTGGGAAGATGTCACCGGGAGCGGTCTCAGCCGCGGTCCAGCAGACCGCTGACTCGGTCGCCTGTCCGGACCCGGCGACGCTGGCGCTCTACGATCCGTTCCCCTCGGTCTCGAACGACGCTCCTCAGACGTGCCAGGGCGGCAGTGGCTACAATTCGTGGTACGGCAAGGGACAGGTGAACGCACTGGGCGCGGTGACACACAGCCCGTAGCCCAGCGACGTGTGCTCCGAACAGATCAAGCGCAAGAAGGGGCGTCGGCCCGCTGGCAGCAGCGGCCGGCGCCCCCGCTGCTTGCCGCGGGACAGGAATCTGCCCAGTCCAGGGGCCGCGTCAAGCCGGGCTTCTTGGTGCGCCCGCCGACTCGGGAGCCAACGGGTATTGTCCCCGGGTCGTGGTACAGGGTCACCAAGGCCCCCTTCGCGAAATGTTAGTGACGTCGAGACGCGCACTCCAGGGGCTGGTGGGCCAAGAGCCTCTACCTCCCCCACCGCCTCCTGGCATACCAGGCGCCGGCGGTGAGGTGAGATGAGTGCCGCCGCGAGTCAGTGACGATGCGGCGTCGCTCTCTGTCCCCTCTTTTCAGGCTCGGCCTGGGCAGGCGGCGGCTCGCGGGCAGGTGGCCGCTCCTCCAAGAGGGCAAGGATGCGTGTGGTTTGTTCGGTCGTCTGGGTCACGCCAGACACGATGGCCTTTCAGGTCGGGCACCCTTCGGGCATCTCCTCCATCATCCGCGCCATCTTCTGCTGCATGGCTGACGTCACCCGCCCCAGGAGAACCTCGATGCGTTCGCGGATCCACGCAGCCAAGCGTCGACCGAGGACAGCACCACCAGCGACAATGGCCAAGAGCAACAGTGCTCGTCTCATAACCCGCCCCCCCCTTCTGATGCGGTGCTACGAAGATTCGGGGCCCTCCGGTGTGTAGAGGCGACCGGCGTGCAAAGAACCGCGGCACCCAGAGATCAGTCCAATCCTACTTGCAGGCGCAAGGGTTAGCAAGGAAGCACGCCCTGCCTCCCCCGCCGCCTCCTGGCGCACCAGGCGCCTGCGATGGAGGCGGTTGTTTCAGTTCCTCCGGCCGCGCCATGCAGCTACGGGACGATGGGCACGGCGCAGGACACAGGCGCGGTCATCAGGATGAGGAAGGCAGCGTACTTCTTCAGCAGTTCTGTATCGGTGGCCGCAGCTCAGGCCAGTCTCTGAATTGGAAGTCTGCCAGCGGGCCCGACAGCGATCCTGGTCAGCCAGCCTGACCACCCTCACGGGCCGATCCGGAGTCAAGGTCTACGCAACTGACACGCCCCTACCTGCTGCTGCCGCCAGACGAACTACACGGATTTGCACGAATTCCTTACTCAGCGCGCAGGCTCGTGTAACACTATTGGACCTCCGCCGTCCTAAGTAACAGGCTTCAACATTTGGCGATAGGCATCTGCACCGTGTTTGACCGGTTCGTTCCTGGGCGACGTCTTGCCGGCCCGGCCAGGGGGAGCGTTGCTGTGGTTGACTTAGCGATGGCAGCTGCCCTCGCGCTGGTGGGCGCTCTCGTTCGCTTGAACGCCCAAGACGGCATTCTTCTCCACCCCGACTCATATCAGTTCCTTCTCGTCATCAAGGGCCTCTCTCACGGTCTCCCCCTCGATGCTTCCTTGGGTGTGGGCGGCGATGCCTGGTCCATTCCTTTCTATCGAACTGGGTACCCCTTCTTGGCCTTTCCTCTCTACCTGTTCAGCCGCGACCCGGAGGCGGCGGCGAAAGCCCTGTCCTTCGCCGCCGGCACCGCCACGGTCCCCGCTGTCTACTTCTTGGCCCTGCTGGTCCTGCGCTCTCGAGCGGCGGCCATCGGGGCTGGCCTAGCGCTGGCCGTTTCCTTCAGCGCCGCCGCTTGGTCCAACTTTGTCATGCCCGAGGCGACCGCCGCTTTTCTCCTGACCCTAGCCATGCTCTCGGCCTACGTGGGCGGGCGCAGCGGATCCCGGGCGGCGGTGGTAGTGGCCGCTCTGGCGGCGGCGCTCCTCGTCCTCGTTCGCTTCGAGCTGATCCTGGTGCTCCCCAGCTTGGTGGCCTTCATGGCCCTCGGCGCGCGCCGCCGTCAGGGCAACCCATGGCCGCTTGTCAAGACTCACCTCGCGTCTATGGCGGGGCTCCTCATCGCCTTCGACCTCGCTCTCTGGTGGGCAGCGGGCGATGTGATGAGCGGGTTCGACCTCAACCTCGCCCGCTTCTTCAACGAGCATTTCGTGGATTCCACCGCCGCGGCCCATGAGAGGGCGCTGGTCTTCGCGGGCTTCCACGACTTCCTAAACCAGGAGCCTCTGCTGGTCATCGGCGGCGGGGCCGGCCTCCTTTTGACCACCCGCTGGCGGCCGGAATACCGCTGGGCTCTGTGGCTCCAGGTGGTTCCCCTGCTGGTCGTCTACCTTCCGCGCAACGACATGCGCTACTTCGCCTTGCTGGTGCCAGCGCTCGCCTTGGGCGCCGGCCTGGCCTTCCACGGGGCCTGGGAACTCCTGTCGCGCTTCGTCGCCAGCCGACCAGCGGTGCCAGCCCTCGCTCTTTCGGGCGGATGCTCCCTCGCCCTCCTGGCGCTTGCCCTATGGCAGGTGGATCTGACCAACGACACGTGGCACGCCAGCAGAAGCTACGAGTACACGGCGGCCACTGAGGTGGACGAGCGCTTGACCGATTCCGGTCTCTCGGGACCGACGACCCTCTGCGCCTACTACGCTGAGGCCTACCATTTCGTCACCGGCATGCCCACCCGGCGAGCGAACGGCGATGACGTGAGCGCGTGCTGGGACGGGAATAACGATGGCCGCCAGGTGGTGCTCATCGTCGATGCACCGCTACGCTTGCTGATCCGAGAAGGCAGCGACGGACTGGACAGCATCGGAGGATCAGACATGTTGCTGGAGGTGAGCCCGGCTGCTCCCTTCCTCTATGGGCGCCAGAGCTACCTCGATACGGAGCCGATAAGGGGGTACGTGCTACGCTAGAGGCACTTCGTCTCCCTTGGTCGCCCGCCCAGCGTCGGCTCGAGCGAACCCTCCTTGGAGCCAGCGCCATCATGCTGGTTGCGATGGGCTTCCTGAACGCTGGCAACTACGGCTTCACAGTCCTCGTGGCCCGCATCCTCCCACCTGACCAGTTCGGCACCTACGCCATCCTCTACGGGACTGTCACCCTGCTGGCCGTACCGGCCAACGTCCTCCGCCTGGCCATTATTCGTCTGGCCACCGAGAATGCGGGACGCTCGGACGAGAACACCATCTCCCCTGAGCTGATGGCCCTGCGGTGCAACTTGTTCGCCTTCGTCTTGGCGGGTGGGACTGTGCTCCTGTTCCTGGTGACTTTGCCCCTCTTTACCGTAACGGGGGGTGCCAATGTATCGTCATATCTTTTGGCGGGATTTGCCGGAATCATTACTTTCACCCTGTACCTAGATAGGGGTTTTCTGCAAGGGGGGCTACGATTCTCCTGGGTAGCAGTGACCGTTGTGGCGGAAGTGGGGGGCCGCCTCGGCTTCCTTCTCCTTCTCGCCTTGGCGCTGAACACAGGGCTGGTGGGCACGATGGCTGCACTCCTCGCCGGGGCCCTCCTGGCCAACGCCGTCTCGGCGAGGATGGTGGGACGTTGCGGAGCGGCGATCACCGCGTGGAGGCCGATGACCGGCGGCCAGACGTCGCCAGCGAGAACGCTCCTGGGCTACACCTCGATAATGATGGCAGCCTACTCAGCACACACCGCGCTGCGCTGGGTGGACCTGCTGTTCGTCCAGCGCCTCTTTCCCGGCGAGGTGGCCGGCCAGTACGCCGCCCTCTCCTTCGCCGGCAAGGTCATCCTCTTCGCCAGCCTGGGCATCACCGAGACCCTGTTCACCTTCGCCAACAAGGCCCACTGGCGACAGGAGGCGGGCGAGCCGCTCCTGGCGCGGGCCCTCCTTTTCACCGCAGCGGTGGGCCTCCCGATCCTGCTCCTCTACGTTGCGGCTCCCGAGGCCGTCCTCAAGTACGGCTTCGGGTCATCCTATACGGGGCTCGCATCGAGTCTCTGGATCATGGGCCTGTTCACGTTTCTTTTGTCGTTGTCAGGGGTGCTCATCGCCTACATGCTGGCCAGCGGCATGGCACGCGGGGCGCTGGCAGCGTCGATGGCAGCTGTTGCCTTGGAAGTGACCCTGTTCTTGGCTTTTCACGACAGTATCGAGACGATGGTCGTGTCCCTATGCACGACGGCGGCCTTCTACTTCACAGTCCTTTCGGCCCTGATAGCGTGGGACTCGATCAGGTCAAGAATGACTGACACCCTGGAGGCCGCACCAGAGTAGGAGGTAGGAGGTGGGCGGTATGAGGCAAGCGTTAGCTGTAGTACCCGACGAGGATTCGGCCACCGCGACGGCCGAGGAAACGTGGACGGACGAACGTCGGCCAGACGTGTCCATCGTAATGCCCTGCCTCAACGAGGAGGGCTCCATCGCCATCTGCGTGAGGAAGGCGAAGAACTGGCTGAAAAGATCCGGCTACAGCGGCGAGGTGCTAGTGGTGGACAATGGCTCCACTGATCGCTCCCGCGAGTTGGCCCTCGCGGCAGGAGCCAGGGTGATCCAGGAGCCACGCCGGGGCTACGGCCGGGCTTACTTGACGGGCATCCCTCGAGCGCGGGGCAAGTACATCGTCATGGGGGACTGCGACAATACGTACGACTTCACCAACCTGGAACCCCTCATTGCACCCCTGCGTGACGGCCACGACCTGGTGGTGGGCAATCGCTACGCCGGCGGCATCCGCCCCGGGGCGATGACCTGGAGCCACCGCTACATCGGCACACCCATCATCACCTCTCTGTTGCGGATGTTCACCGGCGCCCGCTTGGGCGACAGCCAGTGCGGCCTGCGCAGCTTCACCCGAGAGGCCTACCAGCGCATGGGGCTGCACTCCCCCGGTATGGAGTTCGCCTCGGAGATGATCCTCAAGGCGACTCGGCGAGGCCTACGCATCGCTGAGGTGCCCATTCCCTATTTTCAACGTGTAGGCGAAGCCAAGCTAAACACCTTCCGCGACGGCTGGCGACATCTGCGCTTCCTGATGCTCTTCACACCAGCCTACGTCTTCACCGTGCCGGGCCTGATTCTTTCCCTTCTAGGGGCGGTGGCGATGGCGACAGCCCTGCTTGTCGCGCGGGGAAACATCGACGCCTGGCCCCACTGGCCGGCTGTGTTCATCGGGCCGATCCTGCTCATGGTGGGACTCAATGCCATCCTGCTGGGTCTGGCCGCCCAGATGGTGGCCGTCAGCAAAGGGATCACCGGCGAGAGCCGCCTCCTCCAACTCTGTCGCCAGCACCTAAGCCTGGAGGGCTGCCTAGTAGCGGCGGGGGTTCTCGTCGCCGGGGGCATAGGCGTCTACGCTTTCCTGGGGCTCGGCCCCTATCAAGCGAGCCCACTGCAGGAGGCTCAGGTGGGAGCCCTCGCCCAGAGCTTGACCGTGGTGGGGGTGAATGCCGCGCTGGTGGCCTTTCTGTTGAGCCTTCTGAAGGTCGAGTAGCAGGCGAATCCCGTGAAAATCGCCCTCGTCTACGATGCCCTATACCCCTTCACCAAGGGGGGTGCCGAAAAGCGCTACCACGAACTGGCCGGCAGGCTGGCCGACAGACACGAGGTTCATTTCATATCCTGGCAGCACTGGCAGGGCGCTCCCCGGATACAGATCGGTAATGTGTCCTACCACGGCGTGGGGAGGCCGCTCGCCTTCTATGGGAAGGATGGAAAGCGACGCATCAGCGAGGCAATCGGCTTCGCGGGCCATCTTCTCAAGGCCTTCCCCCGGGAGCGCTTCGACGTCATCGATTGCTCTACCTTCCCTTACTTCCCAGTGTATGCCTGCCACCTCATCTCTCGCTCCAGGCGAATTCCTCTGGTGACCACCTGGCACGAGTTCTGGGGCGACTACTGGCTGCGCTATCTGGGCTGGCCGGGCTACCTGGCACGAAACGTCGAACTCCTGGCCACCGGGTTGGGTGACATGGGGGTGGCAGTCTCGCAGTTCACGTCGAATCGCGTGGTGCGCCTGGGCCTCAAGAACAGGCCCATCGAGGTCGTGCCCAACGGCATCGAATACGAGGCGATCCGCAGCATCCCTCCCCAGGGGGCAGAGTCAGACGTGATCTACATGGGCCGTCTCATCGAGCACAAGAATGTGTCCGCGCTCCTTGAAGCCCTCCGCCTCCTGGTCGGCCAATTCCCCCGCCTGCGCTGCTTCATCGTGGGCGACGGCCCCGACAGGGAGAAGCTGACCTGTTACAGCTCCGCCCTGGACCTGGACAGCAACGTCACCTTCTTGGGCTTCATCCCTAGGCAGGAGGACCTGTTCGCCCTCATGAAGAGATCGAAGGTGTTTGTCTTTCCCTCCACGCGGGAGGGTTTCGGCCGCTCGGTGGTGGAGGCCCAGGCCTGCGGGCTGCCAGCCGTGGTGGTCAATGCACCAAACAGTGCCTCTGCCTCCCTCATTCACAGCGGCGGCAACGGCCTTGTCTGCGAGAACGACGCTCGCTCGCTGGCTGCCGCCCTCGGCGATCTCCTCGGGGACCCTTCCCGGCGGGAGAAGATGGCAGAACAGGCGTTGGTCGAGGCGGCGCGATATGACTGGTCAAACGTCGTCGAACGCATCGAAGGAGTATATCGACGGGTGGTGCACAGTAGGAACGGTGATGGGCTATCTGAAAAAGCTCTTTGAACAGACCGGCTCGGCCAACAAGGCTGAGATACTAGACATCCTTGAGCCTCGCCCCGCGGGCCGCCTACTGGACTGCGGTTGCGGCGATGGCGAGTTCACCGCCCTACTAGCCCGTCGCGCCCAGGTGTCCGAGTGCTACGGCATCGAGTGCGTGGATGGGCGCATTGAGGAGGCCGCCGATCGGGGGATCATCGTCACCAAGGCTGATCTCAACAAACCGCTGCCCTACAAGGACGGCTTCTTCGACATCGTTCATGCCAATCAGGTCATCGAGCACCTCACCAACACCGACCACTTCTTGCGCGAAATGAAGCGAGTGCTGCGCCCCGATGGCTACGCTATCCTGTCCACCAACAACCTGGCTAGCTGGCACAACGTATTCTCCCTTGCCCTGGGGATGCAGCCCATGCCCATGCACGCCTCCAACGAGGCGTTGGTGGGCAACCTGTTCGATCCCCGCCGGGGCGAGCAGCACCCCTTCGAGGGCGACGCTCATCTGCGCACTTTCAGCTATCGAGGTCTGCGCGAGCTGTGCCTCTACCACGGTCTTGAGGTCCTCGATCTCAAGACAACAGGCTATTATCCGCTCCCACTCGGCCTGGCCCGTCTGGTCTGCAAGATGGACAAGATCCATGGCGTCTATCTGATCGCCAAGCTCCGGCCGAGGCACAACGGACTATGATCCCTGCAGGACAGGGAGAAGGGCGGGGCCACGTCTGGCTCACCACCGGCGCCTTCCTCCTCATCCTGGCCCTGGGACTCGTCGTCAGAGCCGTCGTCCTGTTTCAGCACGAGTACCCTCCCGGCGGGGACTATGGCCATGTCCTCCTCCAGACCGATGAGATCGTGAAAAGGGGGGAAGTGCCCGTATACTTCCCTTATCACCAGTTGGGTGGCCTTCGCTTCCAGGCCCTACCCGGCGTGCCCCTGATATTCTCGGCCCTTTCCTTCATGACCGGCCTGCAGTCTATCCCTCTGGCCTACTACGCTTTGCTGGGGAGTGGGCTCCTGATGGCGACCGTTTTCGTGTTCGTCCGACTTCTCGGCGGGAACGGCCCCGCCCTGCTGGCCGCCCTCATCGTGGCCCTGCTGCCGGCAAACCTGGAGATGCTGAGCTGGTCGGGCTACTCTAACATCTTCGCCCTGGCTGTGATCCCCGTCGCGGGATGGGCGCTCGTCAAGTTGCGCACCGACCGCCTCAATACCGGGCAGGCAGGAACGCTGCGTTGGGCTGCTCTCGCCGGCCTGATGGTGGTGGGGATAGTGCTGATCCATCACCTGTCTGCGGTCGTCGTTCTGTTGGCGGTGGCAGCTTTCGCCCTGGGGGACATCGCCCTCACCCGGTGGCGATCCCGGGTGGTGGCTGTCTATCTCTTTCTGGCCTCCTTTGGCCTGGCAGTGGGTCTGCCCGTCCTCCTCCACGTTCTGGACAACTATTTCGGCGCCGATCCGATCCAAACCACGATAGGGGAAGCGACATCGGTCACCACCAAGATAACCCTTCAAGATGCCTACCGCTTCTTTACGCCCGTGGTGTTCCTGATGGCCAGCGCGGGCCTCGTCCGTCTCTTACTGGCCAACCGTGTGGGCGCGGCGGGGCGCCTGGTGGTCTTGGCCCTGTCGGGAACGATCGCCCTCCTGGGCTACGCCTGGCTCTTCTCGCTGAACGTCTACTATACGAGGGCGCTCTACTTCGCGCCCATCATCGTCGCCCCGGCCGCGGCCTACGCGGTCTGGCACACTGACAAGACCATCGTCCGCCCAGTCCTGATCACCCTTCTCATCGCGTACCTGGCCTTCACGGGAGTAACTTACGGGGTGAGCAGCAGCGACTTCTACCTAAAGGTAACGAACGATTCTTAC
>Ga0315286_10005095_pt1 | contig 12660 bp, 11 predicted proteins | sample YL17G10_0_MG_FD_205038 | JGI IMG/M metagenome (GOLD analysis project Ga0315286, IMG submission 205038) | Sediment microbial communities from Yellowstone Lake, YNP, Wyoming, USA - YL17G10_0 | ecosystem: Environmental > Aquatic > Freshwater > Lake > Sediment | place: USA: Wyoming | collected... | reverse complement strand
GTGCGTCCGCACAACCTATTTATCCGAACCGCCTGCTTAGCCGGGAGAGCGAAGAACATGGTGTTGGAAGGCCTTGGCCAGTCCCTGAGAAACGCGATCAAGAAACTAGCCAACGCGTCCCACATCGATCAGAAGCTCGTCAAGGATGTCGTGAAGGACATCCAACGCGCGCTGCTGCAGGCCGATGTAAACGTGAAGCTTGTCCTTCAGATGACCAAGGAGCTTGAGGAGCGGGCTCTGACGGAGAAGCCCCCGGCGGGGATGAGCTCCCGGGAGCATGTGATAAGGATAGTATATGAAGAACTCGTCAAGATCATAGGCAAACCCAAAGAGATACCAGCGAAGCCACAACGGATCCTGATGGTGGGTTTATATGGCCAGGGCAAGACCACGACATCGGGCAAACTCGCCAAGGACCTCCACAAGCGGGGCATGAAGGTCGGATTGGTGGCCGCTGATGTACATAGACCGGCAGCATACGACCAATTGTCGCAGATCGGGAAGAAGATCAACGTGCCCGTCTTCGGTGACCCCAAGGAGAAGAGCGCCGTCAAGATAGCCAAGCGGGCGATGAAGGAGTTCGAGGGCTATGACGTCCTAATATTCGACACATCTGGCAGGCACTCCCTTGAGGGGGACCTCATCCAGGAGATCAAGGATGTCGCGAAGACGGTCGATGCCGAGAGCAAGCTCCTGGTCCTGGACGCTCAGACCGGACAGCAGGCAGGACCTCAGGCGAAGGCCTTCCACGACGCGGTGGGTCTGACCGGGGTCATACTGACCAAGCTAGACGGCACCGCCAAAGGGGGCGGGGCTCTGAGCGCCATCGCCGAGACCGGAGCGCCAATTTCGTACATCGGCGTAGGAGAACATCTCGAGGATCTCGAGAAGTTCGACCCCGACCGGTTCATAAGCAGGCTCCTGGGAATGGGCGACATCAAGTCTCTGATCGAGTCGGCGTCCGAGGTCATGGACGAGGAGAAAGCCGAGGAACTGACCAAGAAGATGATGTCAGGCAAGTTCACGCTCAAGGAGATGTACGAGCAGATGGAGATGCTCCAGGGCATGGGACCCCTCAAGAAGCTCGCCGCGATGATTCCAGGGCTCGGGGACAAGATAGGCGAGCAGGACATGGAGAAGACCCAGGAACGGCTCGCCAGGTGGAGGGTCATAATGGACTCCATGACCGACTACGAGCTCGAGAACCCGAAGGAGATCAAGTCCTCGAGGGTGTCGAGGATAGCCAGGGGCAGCGGGACATCCCCCAGGGACGTCCGGGAACTCCTTAAGCAGTACAACAACTCCAGGAAGGCCATGAAGGGCTTCATGGGCAACAGGAAGATGCGCCGGCAACTCATGAAGCAGATGAAGGGCTCGGGCTTCGAACAGGAGGAGTGACCCGATGAGAAGATACATCGTCATGGGCCACAGGGCCATAACATCAGCCGACTTCAAGCTCGACGACCTTTGCGGCTCGACTGGCAGGCTAGACATCCTCCTCAGATGTGTCAATTCCTCGTTCTTCCTGTCCCACGGCATCCGCAGAGACGTGGAGATCGTCCTGATGCTTCTGGGAGAACCAAACCCTCCCAAGACGATTCGTATCAACGGCTCCGAGGTGAAGTACCTCAACCCGGACGAGCGCAGCACGGCCGCGCTGATACGGAACGCCCTTCTCCAGAAGGGCGAGGGCGAGAGGAAGTGCTCCCCGGGGATCTATGTCTCCGAGCGCAGCTACGAGGAAGTGCTCTCCAATGTATCAAAGGAGTCCAAGATGTACTATCTCAGGGAGGATGGGGAGGACATCCGGACTGCAATCCTTGCACCAGACGCCACTTTCGTGTTAGGCGACGACCAGGACCTGACGCAGGCGGAGGAGGACTCCCTGATGACCTATGAACCGAAGAGGCTCTCACTTGGTCCGAGCAGCTACCATGCCGACCACTGCATAACCCTTGTGAACAACGAATTGGACCGAAGATGACGTCGGCATCTCGCTATTGTGCTGGCGTTGGAGCGGTTGCGTCGACAGAGGGCGCCTCTGTGCTATTGCCGTTCTCGGGCTCGGTCTCGTATCTCAGGACGAATCTGCCGTTCAAGAACTTGATGGTCGCCGAACGAAGGCGGCACCGATAGAGCCGGACTTTCCGACCCTTGTAGACTTCTTTCTCCCTGTCGATCCCAATCAATCCTGCGCCCTCGAGCTCGTGGATCCTGCGGTAGCATGCGGCTATGGGTATCTGGCAGGTTCTGCTCAGCCTCTGGGCGGACATCGGGGATGTGTATGTGCTGACAAGGATCTTCTGTGAGTAGTCATCTGCCAGAAGGCGCGAAACGTCCTTCATATTGTGCTCGGGAGTCATTGAGCTCAGCTGGAATGAGGCCCTAGCGCACTTAAGCTGATTACCTTCCGGTTATCATGCATGATAAGGAAGCTGAGGCATCACGAAAGGATTAATTGGCATACAGGCATCTACTAGCGGAAGTGCCCAGATGCCAGTCTGTCCGCTCGATTTCAGGTACGGACGCCCGGAAATGAAGGCCGTTTTCGACGAGGAGACCAGGCTTCAGAAGCTCTTGGACGTGGAAGCTGCCTTGGCCCAGGCTCAGGCGAAGGTCGGGAACATCAAGCAGGACCATGCGGATATCATCAAGAAGACCGCCTCGACGCGCTACGTGAAGCTCGACCACGTTCGCGAGATCGACCAGAAGATCAACCACGAGATCACCGCGATCATCAGGGCTCTCAGCGAGCAGTGCGGCGAGAGCGGCAAGTTCGTCCACGTGGGAGCGACTTCGAACGACATTCTCGATACTGGCGCCGCGCTCCAGATCAAGGATGCGGTCATGATCATCGAAGGGGACCTCGAAAAGCTCAAGAAAACCCTGGCGAAGAGGGCGAAGGATCACAGGGACACCGTAATGCTCGGCAGGACGCACGGACAGTACGCCCTGCCTATCACCTTGGGCCTCAAGCTCGCTAACTATGCTTTGGAGGTCAAGAGACATCAGATCAGACTCAAGGAGTGCTCTCCGCGGATCCTTGTGGGGAAGATGAGCGGAGCCGTTGGCACCGGTGCGGGCTTCGGGCCGAAAGCCCTCGAGATCCAGAAGCTCGCGATGGAGCAGCTAGGGCTCGGCGTCGAAGAGGGACCGACTCAAATAGTCGCTAGGGACAGATATGTCGAGATGATGTCCGTATTGGCCAACATTGCCACATCGGTAGAGAAGTTCGCGACCGAGGTGAGAAACCTGCAGAGGGGAGAAATCAACGAGGTTTCCGAGTTCTTCGACGAGAGCGTGCAGGTGGGAAGCTCCACAATGGCCCACAAGAAGAACCCGGTCACGGCGGAGAACGTCTGCGGGCTCACCAGGATAGTCAGAGGATTCATGACACCTGCATACGAGAGCGCCATCCTGTGGCACGAGCGGGACCTCACCAACTCGTCGGCGGAACGGTTCTTCGTCCCGCATTCGTTCATACTATTGGACGATGTGCTCGCGAAGATGGACAAGCTGTTCGCAACCCTTGTGGTCAACACGGCCCAGATAGAGAAGAATCTGACAAGAGCGGGGAGCGTCATTATGGCGGAGTCAGTGCTCTTGGCCCTCGTCAGCAAAGGCATGGGGCGGCAGGAAGCCCACGAGTTGATCAGGAAGTGCAGCATGGACTCCCAGCGCGCATGCGAGGATTTCAAGACCTATCTGATGGGTAACAAAGAGGTCAGGTCGAGGCTCTCTGAGAAGGAGATAGACGCTTCACTGGATCCCAGAGCCTACCTGGGAAGCGCAGGAGCGACGGTCGACAACATTCTCAAGATTGTAGCATGAGGAAAATTAGAAATAGCACTCGCCGTCTCAGCGACTCCACATGGGCCCTTAGATCAGTGGCAGATCGCTTCCTTCGCAAGGAAGAGGCCGTGGGTTCAAATCCCACAGGGTCCATTTAAATTCCTATATCCAAATAATTATCTCTCGGAAGAGACCATGAGGATATGCTCGTCGTCGAATCAATGACCCTGTTCATGCCATGTTCTTGTTGAGAAAATCGATCATTCTCTTGACTTGACGAGCGTTTTCTCTCCAGTCGCATCTTGTGGATATGTGCCCGGCCTTGTTGTCAAGAATGAATTCGTGAGGATGGTCCATCTCCTTCAGTCTCTTGACAAACTTAAGTATGGGTTGTATAGCGCACCTTGCATCTTTCTTTCCCGCTTGGATCAAAACCGGAGCCTTGATCTTCGATATATGAGTGATGGGGGATCTACTCCGGAGAAGGTCTTCTTTTTGTGCGACTGATCCGCCCCAGAGCTCTTCATCATTAGCGAGAAATGCAGCATCCTCAAACTCTCTCAATTCGATCCAGTCCGTAACCGGAACACCTGCAAATCCTGCAGCAAATACTGCCGGCTTTGTTGTCAATGCAATCAAGGTCATGTATCCACCATAGGAGAAACCAGCAATGGCGATCTTTTGACATTGAATGCCCTTTGATTTGCGAAGCCATTCGGCAGCGTACACGACATCCTCCAACTCGCCTCCGCCGAGGTCCCCAATATTCAGTTTCCTGAATTCGGCCCCATACCCAGTCGAGCCCCTGTAGTTCGGAGCGATAACTGCAAACCCACTCAACGAAAGGGAGTGGAAGAAGTCTGCAAATATCCAATCATCAAAAACCTGCCAAGTGGGACCACCATGCACCCAAACCACCGCGGGACTTTGTCTTGCCTTAGACGCCGAAGGCAGATACCATGCGTGAATCCTGCGTCCGTCATAGGATTTGTACCAGACGGATCTAGGAGCAGCCAGCTTCGACAGGTCAAAACCATGTCTCTGCGAGGTCAAAGCGACCGCAGACTTCGCGTCCTTCTTTCGCAGGTAGATTGCAGGCGGCGAGATCAGTGAGGAATGAAGCGCAGCTACTGACCCATCTGAACTAACCCTGATGTATGCGACCGTGCCTTCAGGAAATGGAAGATCCGTGCCTCTCTTCTGGGTCAGCTTATGTTCACGGACGACAGAGCGACTGTGCTTGCTGACGATATAGAACACCCGGTCGGCATGAGGTCCCCAGACTGGTCCCCCCATCACTTCTTCACCGGCCGCGAGGCTCAACAACTGCCGCGACTGTCCCTGCAAATCCTGAACAACTACCTGGCGTACCCCCTTAGCGTCACTCACGAAGGCGAGCCTCTTGTCATCAGGCGAGAAGGAAGGCGAGTTATCTCTCGAGTCTTCCTTGACCCTGAAGGTAGTCGTCTCCGAAGGGTCATCTCTCTTGATAACTAGGATTTCTTCACTCTTAGGCGTCGTCATGGCACCACACGCGATGTACTCGCCATCATGAGAATAGGTCACCGTGGAAATCGGGGGCGTCGGTTCCTTCAACATGAAGCACTCGCCGGTGACAGCATCAATCGTCTCCAGACCGCAGGACTCCTTCTTGGCAACCGGCCGGGTAATCTCCTTTCCGTTCGGATTCCAATCGAAGAGTCCCCACATTCTATGAGGAGTCTTGGTAATCTTCCGTGGCCTTCCACCCTCTGTCGGCAGCAGATACATGTGAAAGGTTTCGTTACCATCGAGGTCTTTGGGGAAGACAATATCGCGGCCGTTCGGGGAGAACAGCCCTAGATCCAATGGATCTCTGCCTTTGGTCAGCTGAACCGGCTTTGATCCGGGCTTTGCGCGCTGGCGATACAATTCGAGATTCCCTGTCCGATTCGAAGAATAGAGTAGGGTCTTCCCGTCTCGTGTTAGGTCGAAGTACTCATACATCGGAGATATCACAGGAGTCTTGAGCACATCCAAATACGAAATTGAGATGTCAACCACCCAAGAGGGTGAATTCCGTTCCGCATCTTTAGGTCTTTCCACCCGGAGTGACTAGGAAAGAAGACAGAAAGGGTTTAGTCACTTCTCGATTCTCCTCCTCAGCGAAGATGCCCTTGGAAGGGCATTTTCGAGGGTCAGCCAGTCAGTTTCGTGGTCCCTAATCCCACAGGGTCCACTATGATCCTCGGAAGAGTCCATAGGTCTGATCCTATGGGAGTTGGTCGGGCTGGCGTTCAACATTCTGTAGAAGAATCTGGTTGCGCGCTTTCACTTCTTCCTGCCCAGGAGAAGTTCGTCATCCTCAGGATAGAGATACCAGAACCAAGCTCTCCAGCTTCTTCTTCCTTGAATCACGAGATAGGCCATCCCAGATATCATGATGCCCGCACCGACGAGCACCAAGGCGAGTGCGACTGAGTTGGAAGCGTCGTCACCTTGCAATAGATATCCGGAGACCATGAGGAGAAGGCCAAAACCGATTGTAATCCAAGCCAAGATCGGCCCGAAAAAAGCTCTCAGAGCCGATTCGCCTTGATCCTCCATTACTCTTCCTCCAGGCTGATATCGATGTACATGTCTATGGACTCTTCTACACAGTCGCTTCATCGCCTGATTACCAGAAGCGTCAGCGCAGCCAACAACGAGAAAAGGAGTTTGAGCCTCGGAAAAGACCATAGGGGAGGAAAACGATCGGGGTTGGAGGAATGGTGGTATGAAGCATGCTATAAGAATACTTAGCGTGTTAGTGATTGCTTTGTTTGCTTTTTCGACTCTCGCATCCGCGGGAGTTTTGGCCAGGCCTCCGCCACCACCATCACAAATACCACTAACTGGGAACATATATGCGAAAGATCAGAATGGACAATGGAAGGAACCGTTGAATGGTGCTCTTGTCACGCTTACCCAATTCTCGTCAAAATTACCCCAGAACTATTTCCTCCTCAATTCCTGCACCAGGACAGTTAACTCATACTTCCAGTTCTACGTGCCAGCTGGCTATCCTGACGGATCGAAGTTCTATCTCAGGGTTTGGTACGATGGATACTACACGACGCAGGCAGGTTTCACCTGGGCGTGTGACGCGGATGGAACAAACCAAGGTCTCTTGATGATTGTCCAGGATCTCGTTACGCTCTCCAGTACGAGGCCGATCCAGCGATTCTACTATCCTGACGTGTACGAAATCCAAGCTACTGCTCCGGTAGGCGCCGTGAATTTCGTTGGAGCGGCGAAGAATTATGGTCTAGCCGAGGTCGGGTGGTACACATCCCAGTCGACATCCTATTCGTTCCGCGCAGGTGTTACGGTAGGTGGGTCCTACAAATTCGCCGACGGAAGCTTAGGCCTCACGTACAACAATGTGAAGCAGGTAGGCTCTGGAGTTGGCCAGACGAATACGTACATTTATGGAGGGTGGGTGGGACACATGGCAACCACTAATGTCAGGGTCTACTCGACTTGGCCCGAGGTGAGATGTGTGGATATGGTCAAGTTTAGGAACCCCGATTCACTGGACATGAACACGTACGGATACACCTCATACTATTCGCCTCCTGCCCCTACCGAGACTTTCGCCAAACAACAGTACCTGGCTGGCAACAATGGTCCGGGTTCTGCTTGGATTCCGCGGAGTAGTTGGCTTGGTGTGCCGCCATCATACTGGCCATTCATGCTAAGACAAGTTGACCAGTCGACCCTGAATTCGAATTCTTGGACGCTCGATATCAAGGGTGGCTTGGTCAAGAATGCCGTTGTCAATTTCAAAGTGCAGATGCAGTGGTCTTCCTCGAATTCGTGGACGATGCACTGGAAGGCGTTGCTTGCGAGTGATCCAGGTACGTCCTATGCTGGCGCCCTACTCTGGACTCCGAACAAAATCGTTGATCAATCATCAGGTGTGTCTTGGCCAGCCTGCTACAACATGATGTATGTGTATCTATGTACGGCACCGCCGTAGCCTCTGCGCCTTGAGAAGATGCTGGTGCAATTGCCTTTGGCTTGGCGATGGCCGTCTTCGTCTTCAGCTGGGCACTCTGGGCCACCAATCTGGCAGAGGACATGGGCATGAGTTGGATCGCCTATTGAGAGCAATACGAATCCTACTACCACCAGGTACTCGTAGGTACTGCCATGGGAGCGGCGGGTTCAGGCTTGGCTATCCTTGGATTGGCGTCAAAGCACACACACCATGCAAGGAAACTGCCCAAGGACAGATACAGAGAAGGTGTTTGAGGCTCGGAAAAGCCCATAGGGGAGGAAAGGCGACTCAGTACCTGAGATGCAGGCTCCTGCAATAAACGCACCGCATTCCTTCGAAATACGCAAGGTTCACCTTGGAATCAACGAGAGGCTCACCACCAACTCCGAGTGTTGACTTCTTCTTGAACCAAGATGGGCGGCTTAGCTGAAGGCTGGCTACGCCCAGGTACCCTTTCTCCATTTCTTTTCCGCAACTTGGACAGGTCGCCATAGCATCAGAGTGAATGCCGACGCGCCATTTCAACCTTGTCCAGGAATCCCCGAGAAGCCTTCTGTTGCTCTCGTGGACAGAAAAGGAAAGTGGTTTGAGCCGGTCTCCCCGTTGCCTTCCAAAGACGCGACAAACGGACGGTCTAGTACTTCTTCGGATCGAGCCAGTCATTTCGACGGGTTCAAAATCCCAAGGACCCACTCAGTCAGCAGCGCACCTGATGCAGCGAGACCCACAATCTCTGACTGACACGACGGCGTCCAATTCGGCAATCGCCAACCAGATTAACCGATTCCGACCGCTCACTCGGTGGCCCAGCCGGAGAAGAGCCCAACCAGCATGACTGCAATACCCCCGATGCCGATTGCCACATGCCACCATCTGAAGGCGATTCGCCCCTTTCTTGTCGTCCTGGTCGCCAAACCGGTTATGAGGGGGGCCAGGGAGATCATCCCTGTGGCAACTCCGACGTAGGAGTGGGCGATTCGGAGGTGTGCGCCGCCATAGGCCCATTGTACCATCAAATAACCCCATATGACACCAGCGAGTATCAACCCCACGCCGATGGCCCCCAGGTACATGTGCCACTTGTACCATAGCCTCGAGATTCGCGTGGCTATCGCGGGGAGTCCGAGATTCTCTAGCTTCCCGAGCATCTTCAGCCATAGCGCGATGTAGGAAGCTACGAAGAATGCGGTGCCGGCAGTCAGCAGTGCTGCGTGGATTTCCCAGTATCGGGGCAGGTTGTCATCCTCGCCTTGCGCGCCCTGAGCAGCGGCCGATCCAAGAGATATGACCGCAGAGCCGAACACGGCCAATGCAACTACGACAGTTGCCACTGCCAGCCGTGCTCTACAGTGACCATACCACGCGACCACTGGCATCTGAGAGACCTCCCCTCGAAGATTCGTGTCTGCCCGTTCACACCTTGTATGCGTCGTTGCCTAGAATGCTCTTGTGGTAGAGGACTCGAAGGCATGCTGGTCTGTCCGCTCCGGAGCGCCAATCCAGGAACCTCCGACGGAGGAATAATGACCGTGACACCCACTACGGTGGGTTGTACAGATAGCAGCAAATGACTTTGGTGAGAGAACCGAAATGAAGAAGATACTCGCTGGCGCGGGATTGATGATTCTTGGATTCGTGACCTGGGCGGGATGCGCGTACATCCAACCTGGACTGTTCGGGATCTCCCTGGCTCTGGCAATCAACTTACTGATACTCGTCTTCCTGGGAGGGTTCGTGCTCGTCCTCGTTGGAACTGGATTGATTCTTGTTAGGCTCGATCTCTGGGGATACTGATCGCGGCACGACCCCATGCAAACACATGACTCCAAGGGTACGTCGTCATCATATAGCCACAAGAAGAGAACATGGGAAAAAGTCTAGGGCATTGCCAACACGCCTCGCCGTACCCAGGATACTCCCAAGCTTCCCCCGAACGAAGTCTATCTAAATACCAGATTCCGGATTGTCCCCCTGCAGATATAATGGTTGCATATGGTGATGGGGCATTGCGTAGATTTTTGCCACCTGATTGGCTGTTTGGTTTGCATTGCAGTGACAAGAATAATCCCTACTGCAATTGTGCAAGAGCATGAAGTCCTCGAATTCATCGTCAGTAGACGAGTTCCCCGCTCACGAAGGCTGCTGTCCTTTTGTCCTCAGGTGCCTCGAAGAACCTCTTCTTGTCAGCGACCTCGACAATCTTCCCATCCCACATCAGAGCTATGCGATGACACATGCGCTTGGCCTGGAAGAGGTTGTGGGTAACGACGATGACGGTTCTTTCCTTGTTCTCGCAAGCGAAGTTGCGGATCATGTCCTCCAGCAACGCGACATTGGCAGGGTCGAGGTTCGCCGTGAATTCATCCAGAAGGAGCAAGGAGGGACCGAATATCGTGGACCTGGCAAAGCAGAGTCGTTGCATCTCCCCGCCCGATAGTGTCCGCGCGTTCTTCTTCCTTCTCTCCTCCAGACCCAGACGCTTCAGCTCCCGGTCGACCCTCTTACGGGTTTCCTCCTCACTCCAACCTCTGATCAACAATGCATATGCAAGGTTGTTTTCGACGCTCCGGTTGAGCACCATCGGTTTCTGGAGAACCATGCCGATGCGACGCCTGGTCTGGAAAGCCTCCTTCGAGTCGGAGTGGACGGTCTCACCGTTGATCTCCACGTCGCCTGAATCAGGCGCCTCGAGGAGGTCGATTATCCGCAAAAGCGTGCTCTTGCCAGAACCGCTTGGCCCGAGCAGCCCGAACACCTCACCCTTCGAAGCCGTCAGCGAAACCGATCTCAAGGCTGTCACGTCCTTGTATCGTTTGGTTATCTCCTTGAGCACGACCGCGTCGCTCATAGTAGCTCCTTCTCCTGCAGAAGCCTGAGGAAGAAGAATACGGCCATCGCAACGGCAATGAGGACTAGTCCAAGGCCCAGGGCATAGTCGAAATGCCCCTGCCTGGTCTCGAGCATGATGACAGTGGTCAGAACCCTCGTCTCACCCTTGATGTTGCCGCCGACCATGTAAGCTGCGCCCACTTCCGCAATGCATCTGCCGAAGCCTATCATCGCAGCCATGACGAGCCCAACCCATGCTTCCCTCATCACGGTCAGGACCGACTGGCGGGGGGTCGTCCCCAGTGATTTCACTGTCTCCTTGACGGACCTGTCAACCTCAGCAACGGATGATATCGTGATGCCAGTGGCGAGAGGAATGACCAGCAGGGTCTCCGCGAGGATCATTGCGGTCGGCGTGAAGAGTATCCCGAACGAGCCGAGCGGCCCCGCCCTGGAGAAGAGATAATATATCGCCAGTCCGGAAACCACCGGTGGGAAGCCGTACATGGTGTAGGTGATGGTCTTCAGCAGGCCCTTCCCACCGAACTCCTTTAGCCCGATGAGCGCTCCGAGAGGTATGCCTATGGCAGAACCCAAGATGGTGGCGCAACCGGACACGTAGAGCGACAGCAGAGTTACCTGGATCACATCGTAACTGACCTCAAGCGCCATTCATCGCCCCGCCTCGGGGCACGACCGCCCGCGTGTTCTTTGCCGTAAGCTTAGCCTCGGGCACTTCGTCAGTCCCCGCGGTCACATCCTTGAAGAACCCAAAGTCAACGAACCCTGTGATCGCTGTCGTGGATATGTAGCCGGGGGCATTTGGAGTGAACAGCTGGTGACCATACTTGACGTAGCTCTTGACCACGTCCTGTCCGGCTTTCGAGCTTATCCAATCCAAGAAATCCTTGGCAAGCGTCTTGTTTATGTGGGGCCACATGGTCGAGTTTACCAAGATCACGCTATACTGGTTCTTGAGTGCGGAGTCGCCTTGCTTCGTGATGTTCAGGTGCGGGATGAGAGCAACATCCACACGCGAGTAGTATGTCGCATCATCCGAAAGCGTGTAGGCGTCCAGATCCTCGCACATGTCAAGCACGGCTCCCATGCCTTGACCCGCCTGCTTGTACCAGCCAGTGTCGAATGCGGCAACCGTCGTATTGTTGTATCCGATGGAGCTCCAGATGCCGAGCTCCTTTGTGTACGTTCCCGAACCATCTGCACGGGAGACGAACTTCGTGTGACCCGCGGTCCCGTTGTCGTGAATCCTCTGGAAAGCGTCCTTCGCGCTGGTCGCGTTCCTCGTGCCGGCGGGATCGTTGTCAGGACCGACAATCACGAACCAGTTGTACATGATCTGCGTTCTATTGGTTCCATATCCGCCTGACACGAATGTCTGTTCCGCAGCGGGAGAGTGGACCATAAGCACGTCCACATCGCCTCTCTTGCCCATCTCCAGTGCCTGTCCGGACCCAACAGCGATGACATCTATCTTGCAGTTGTATTTGCTCTCGAAAGTCGGAAGTATGTAGTCTAGGAGTCCGGAATCCTGAGTGCTAGTCGTCGTGGCCATTCGGAGCTTCTCAGGTTCCTCTTTCATCAGCACAAATACCGCGGCCGTCGACACCACGAGTATCGCCACCACCGCCACCGAAATTGCTGCCATCTGGCTCTGTTTCATTTTCCCACCGATATGCTTATTCGAGCATAATGACACAGCTGTATTTAACGGTTGTCGATTTGGGAGAAAGTGGTCACGGTCGCCGAGCAGAGTCTACATGCACACTTCTTTTATAGTGGCCGCCCTATCAGAACAACGCTAGGCTTGACCGGGACGTTCGGCGTGTCCTTGTACACCAAAACCGTCGTTAGTGGGGGTGACAGCTGGGGACGTCGTAACCGAACCGGCGCCGGTCCAGATCCCAACTGTGAGGCTCTGTCCGATGGGGTTGAAGGTGGCTCTGTGATCCAGCCGGAGGGCGGGGTCGCTTGCCTTGGTTGCGGAGATCGGGTCAGAC
>Ga0315286_10005094_pt1 | contig 12660 bp, 16 predicted proteins | sample YL17G10_0_MG_FD_205038 | JGI IMG/M metagenome (GOLD analysis project Ga0315286, IMG submission 205038) | Sediment microbial communities from Yellowstone Lake, YNP, Wyoming, USA - YL17G10_0 | ecosystem: Environmental > Aquatic > Freshwater > Lake > Sediment | place: USA: Wyoming | collected... | reverse complement strand
CGCCCCGCACCGATTACTCGATACCGCGCTCGATTGGCTACCTGCTGAACGGGTAATTAACAGGATGAACACCTCTCAGTTCACAAGATCAGCCAGACTTGGCCTGGCGCACCAAAGGACGCAAAGAAAGACGGGAAAAGGTGATCAAAAATCCCGTCCCCTGCGTCTTAACGTGACAGGATTCGCCAATATCTGTTCTCATGACATTCTGTGGTTTCCTTTGCGATCTTTGCGTCCTCTGCGCCTTTGCGTTGAGATTTTCACGTAGGAGAAAAATAGTGCAGGACAAGCTGTTTTCGGTGGCGGACCAGGTGGTGCTGGTGGCGGGTGCGAGCCGCGGCATCGGTCGCGCCTTGGCGCAAGGATTCGCCGAGCGCGACGCGCAGGTGGTGATTGCCGGGCGCGAAGCGGATACCCTGGCGCGGACCGCGAAGGAAATCTCCAAAGGCAGGCATCCCGTCACCTTCGAGGTATGCGATGTCGGCAAACCGGAAGACGTGGTGAAACTCGTCAAAAACGTCATCACCGAGTTCGGCCACATCGACACGCTGGTAAGCGTGGCCGGCGTGAACAAGCGCATGAAGGCCGAGAACTACACGGTCGAGGAATACGACTGGATCGTGAACATCAATCTGCGCGGCGCCTTCGTGGTGGCGCAGGCCGTGGGCCGGCACATGATCGAGCGCAAATCCGGGGCGATCATCAACATCGACTCGCTCAATACCTATGCGCCGCTGGCCGGCGTCACGCCTTACGCGATCAGCAAGGCTGGCGTACTGATGATGACACGCTCGCTCGCCAACGAATGGGGAAGACACGGCGTGCGGGTAAACTCGATCGCGCCGGGCTTTTTCCCGACCGCGCTGTCGCAGAAGATGTGGGCGCAGGAGAAAATGATCAACTGGGCGAAGACCAACACCCCGCTCGGCAGGCTGGGCGACGTCACGGAACTGGTCGGCGCGGCGATCTATCTGGCCTCGCCCGCTTCCGGCTTCGTCACCGGCCAGACGCTGCGTGTCGACGGCGGCGTCACCGCCGGGATCAACTGGCCAATCGAACTTTAGCTGCACGCACTCGATAACGATGACGAACATTGCCCCACGCCTGGCCGGCCTGTGTGCCGCGCTGATGATGATTGCGCTCGGCGACTGCGCCCATGCCGCCCGCCCAGCTTGTGCCGGCGATATTCCGACACTCTTTGAACGCGCTGCGCCGGCCGTGGTGATGATTTCCGCGCAGAGCATCAATCCTTACAGGATGCAGCGTCGCGTCTCCCACATCATCGGCTCCGGCTTTATTTACGATGCCAAGGGCCTGATCCTCACCAACTCCCATGTGGCATTCGGCCGCCAGGCACTCTATGTCACTCTGGATGACGGCACCGTGGTTCCCGCGCATCTGCTCGGCGCCGATCCGATCTTCGACATCGCGGTGCTGCAGATCACGAAGGCGGACAAGGGCAAGCTGCCGACGGTGACACTGGGCGACTCGGCACATGTGCGCGTCGGGGAAAGCGTCATCACCATCGGCAATCCCCTCGGTCTCGACCAGACCGTGACCCGCGGCATCGTCAGCGGGGTCAACCGCATTCTGCCGGACACGCCGCTGTCGTTCGGCGAACCGCTGATCCAGACCGACGCACCGATCAATCCCGGCAATTCCGGCGGACCTCTGCTGAACTTGTGCGGCGAAGTCATTGGCATGAACACCGCGATCGTGCCCGATGCGCAGAACATCGGCTTCGCGATTCCGATCAATCTGGTGAAGTCCGTCATGCCGGCCCTGATCCGGGACGGGCGCATGATCCGGCCGTGGGTGGGATTCCACGGCACGCCGATCGGCGCGGACCTGCGCAAGGTATTGAAGCTGCCGCTGACAGACGGGCTGCTGATCGAAGTCGTCGAACCGGGCAGCCCCGCCGAGGCCGCCGGCATGCGCGGTGGAGAAATCGAGTTCACGCTCGGCACGGTTTCGCTGCTGCTCGGCGGCGACATCGTCACCGCCATCAACGGCGTGCCTACCACGGATACGGGCAAGATCGCGCCCCTCATGCGCGCGCTCAAGGTCGGCAGCACGCTGAGAATGTCCATTTTCCGGGACGGCGAAACACGCGAGGTCACCTATGTCCTGCCCGAGCGCCCGCTGTTGCCCGGCGATCTCCCCGAGGAGCAGGCGGACCTGCCGCAGCGCACGCTGTCCCCGCTGCACCACAAACCTTTGCGGCCAGGGTCGGGCAATCCGCTGTAGACTCTTCTTAACATTTCACAAAGACACCTTCCTGCCATGCCACGATTCCTTGTTGCCCTGATGTTCCTGCTGCTGCCGCTCGCGGCGCTAGCCGCCGGAGACAAGATGCTCTATGTCGAATACCAGCTGGCCGGCAAGCAGATCGACGCGGACAGCTTCGATGCGCAGACGAAGAAAGTCTGGCGCATCGGCAAGGGCTATCTTCGCTTCGAGGACGCCCCGAACCCGCAGACCCGAATTCACGGCCTGATCATCGCGGCCGAACCTGACATCTGGATTGCAGACCGCAATACGAATCAGGCGCGGCATACGGTGGATCCGGGGCCGAATTACAGAATCCACTTCCCGTTGTTCGCATCGGAGCCATCGGAGAAATTGCGCCAGATCGAATTCGGAGCCGAGTTGGAGTACTTTCGCGAAAACGACGCACGAGAGCTGCCGGCCCAGAACGTCGACGGCTTCAAATGCAAGCTATTGCGACTGGCATTCGATGACCGTGAAGTCACGTTGTTCCTGAAGACGAACGAAACGCCCTTGCAGATCGTGGTGAAATCCCCAGAACACGAATATGCGATGCGCTTCCTGCGCTACGAACCCGATCGCAGGCCGGACAAGTTGCTGTTCCAGTTGCCGCCGGGCATGCAGGTCAAGAATTAGCCTCCTAGATCAACTCTCTCACCGCGGATACCCTACGTGCGTCGCACGTCGGAGTACCCTTTTAGGGCGGTAGAGGACGCGGAGGAAGACAAGAACGAGGAAAAGAAGACCTGGCTTTATTGAGCGACGTAGCTGCTCACGAATCGGTACGGCCAACTTTCATTGCGTTGAATGATTAGCCAACGCACGCGTTTTCCATTAGTGTCTTTGCTCTTGCCCTTCCTCTGCGTCCTAAAAGGGTACTCCGACGTGCGACGCACGTAGGGTATCTGCGGTGAGTGCGCTTCGAGTCTTGAGATATGGACGCATGGTTCTTCTGGAAATCTCTGGGTATCGGCCTGGCAGTCGCGGCCCCGGTGGGTCCGATGGGGCTGTTGTGCATTCATCGCACGCTGGATCGTGGTCAAGGCGCCGGACTGCTGGTCGGCGCAGGGGTAGCGGCAGCGGACCTGACTTTTGCCGCGATCGCGGCGTTCGGGGTCACGGCAGTGTCTTCGGCAATGCTCGCCGGCACCTTCTGGATCAAGCTCGTCGGATCGCTGCTGCTGGCCGCGCTCGGCGTGCGCATCGCCTTGGCCGGACCCCAGTCTGATGACCGTACAAACTCGGCCGGCTCCGGCGGTCGCGCATTTTTTACTGCCTACGGCCTCACCATGGCCAATCCGCTGACGATCCTGTTCTTTACCGGCCTCTTCGCTTCCCTCGCATCGATCAACGCGGCGGCACAACCGGTCACCTTCGCGGCCGGTGTATTTGCCGGATCGATGCTGTGGTGGGTCATCCTGACGACGCTGGTTTCAAAGTCTGCAGCCGTCTTCCGGCTACCGGAGCTGATCTGGATCAATCGCATTTCCGGTGCCGTACTCGTGGCCTTTGCAATCTACGGATTCGCGACGCTGGCTTGAAAGTTCGGCTGACTCTTCCGGCACAGGCGCCTCTGCTTGGTGGTTCTCGCAATCCCTGGTGCGCTTGCGTCCTGTTTTTCGCCACCCTCGCTCCCGTTGGCGTGCAAGCGGAAGAGGCGCCGCAGGAATTCTCGCCGCGCGTCTGGATCAGCCCCGGCATTTACGCTCTGCACTTCGACAGATCCAAAGACCTGCGCAACGACAACTGGGGCTTGAGCGTCGAAGTCACGCTGGCAACGGACCATGCCGTGATCGGCGGCAACTATATCAACAGCAATGGCGAGCGCACGCACTATGGCGGCTACGAATGGCGGCCACTGCACTGGAAGGTGGCAAGTCTCGAATTGGCCGCCGGCGTCGCGCTCGGCGCGTTCGACGGGTATCCGAACTATCGCGACGGCGGATGGTTTGTCGCCGCTTTTCCGGTGCTCACCATCGAGGGCAGGTATTTCGGCGTGAACATGAGCGTGATCCCCACCATCGAGAACCGGATCGACGGAGCCCTGGCAGTTCAGTTCAAACTGCGGGTTTGGTGAAATGCTTTTCTAGGAGCCTGTCGGACTTAGGTGTTCGATAGCGAAACGGTGGCAGAGCGAGGACAGATTTTGACGATTTCGACGCGCATATCGGGAATATGTAAGGAGAAAGCGGCGAGATATGGACCGCTCTGCCGCCGTTGCAGCCGAATCATCCTAAGTCCGACAGGCTCCTAGGAAGATGAGTTCGCCGCCTCGTTCCCTGCTTGTTCCGGTCGCCGCGCTCGCCACCGGCGCAATGTTGGCTGTCGCCGCCGACGTGCGACTTGCTGCACTGTCGGGCGGCGACTTCACCGTGTCCGACGAATCGGCGCTGGCTCATTCGCTCCCGGGGCCGGGACTCGATGCCGCGCAACTCGCGCTCTTCGCCAACGGCCGGCAGGAGTTCCAGCAACGTTGGGGGGTTCTGCTTTCGATTAGCGGTAAATGGGGACGCGGACCGACGTCGAATGGAGAAACTTGCATCGACTGCCATGCGCGCAATGGACGCGGCCGCGCGCCGGATTCCGCGAGAGAAACGCTTTCATCGATGGTGGTGCGGCTTTCGATCCCGGGGGAAAACGAGCACGGCGCGCCGCTGCCGCATCCCCATTACGGCGATCAGTTGCAGAACCAGGGCGAACTCGGCCGGGTGCTGCCCGAGGGCGATGCGGTTGTCGCCTGGAGCGAGCGTGAGGAAAGACTTGCTGACGGATCCAGCGTGACCCTGCGCACACCGAAAGTGGGCTTCACCAATCTCGCTTTCGGACCCCTTGGCGCGGACATCATGACGTCGGTGCGCATCGCGCCGGCAGTCTTTGGCGCGGGGCTGCTCGGCGCAATTTCAGAGCAGGCGGTGCTCGACATTGCGCGCCGGCAACAGCAACTCGGCTTCAACGGCAGGCCGAACTATGTCTGGGATGCGTCGAAACAGACCACGGCGCTCGGCCGCTTCGGCTGGAAAGCCAATCAACCGAGCCTCAGGCAGCAGGTTGCGTCCGCATTCCTGAACGACATGGGCGTCACCACCGGCGTATTCAAGCGCGAGAACTGCCCGGCGATCCAGGCCGCCTGCCGCAAGCGTCCGACTGGCATGGTGCCGGAACAGTCCGAGCGCGCTTTCAATGAACTGCTTTTCTACACCAGCGCACTGGGCGTGCCGGCGCGACGCCAGGTCGAAGATCCTGTCACCGCGCAAGGCGAACAACTGTTTGCGCAGGCGCAATGCGCGGTCTGCCACGTTGCGGAAATCACAACGGGCGAATATCCCGATCTGCGGCAACTGGGCAACCAGGTCATTCGTCCCTATACCGACTTGCTGCTGCACGACATGGGCGAAGGCCTCGCTGACGGCAGGCCGGATTTTCTCGCCGGACCGCGCGACTGGCGCACGCCCCCGCTTTGGGGCATCGGCCTGAGCGAAAAGATCAATGGCAACACGTCGCTGCTGCACGATGGCCGCGCGCGCAATCTGACCGAAGCGATCCTGTGGCACGGCGGTGAAGCAGCGGCATCCCGCGATGCGTTCGTGCGCATGCCGAAGCCCGAGCGCGAGGCGCTGCTTGCTTTTGTGAACTCGCTTTGAGAAAAGCGGCAGGTTTTATGGGTAACATCAGTGTTCGCGAGGGTATCCGCGGTTCCCGGTCTACAATAGACACAACACGCGAACCAAGGAGTGCCCCGCGCATGCGATTGACGACAACAGCCTTTCTACTGGCACTTGCTCTGCCGGCACAGGCCGAAGTTTTCTGCCCGGATACCATTGAGGTGAATCAACAAGCAAACATCACCGGCGACTGGACGGTGTCTTATACGCGTCCCCCGCTGCGCTTGACGGGCGTGTACATTTACGATGGCCCGCCGTCGCAAAACCACAAGGTCAAACCGTACTCGGTGAATAGCACGCGAGGCGAACGCCGCGTTTCCTGGCGGCTGCCGCCAAGCAGGCGCAACTTCCATCTGAGTTGCACCTATGAACGCACCACCGCCAGTCTGAACTTACTGCTGCCCCCTGGCATGAACGGCTGCAACGCGGTGTTCGATCGTCGCGTATCCTATGGCAACGACGCACTGGCGGTGAAAAGAATGGTGTGCAATTAGAAAACCCACCCGCTCTCCCCCTCTCCCCGGCCCTCTAAATGGGTACTCCCGGCTTCGCCTGGGTATCCCGCGAGGGGAGAGGGAGCTGGAGAAGCTCTGCAATTGTTGATTCCTCGAATGGATATCAGATTTTTTCGATTACGCTTACACATTCCCTCTCCCCTCGCGGGAGAGGGCTAGGGAGAGGGGGAGAGGGGGTGAAAGGTTTATGTCTCTTTTGATCGACGTTATTTCCGACGTAGTTTGCCCCTGGTGTTTCATCGGCAAGCGCAACCTCGAGCGTGCGCTCGAAACCTGGCGCGCGAAGCATCCTGATGAAACGCCCACGGTACGCTGGCATGCCTTCCAGCTCAATCCCCAGCTTCCCGGCAGCGGCGTGCCGCGCAAGCAGTACCTCGAGAACAAGTTCGGTGGTCCGGAACGCGCAAAGGAAATTTATGCCCGGGTGTCGGCGGCAGGAAAGCGCGCGGGCATCGATTTCGCGTTCGACGCTATCCAGGTTCAGCCCAATACCATCGACGCGCACCGGCTGATGCACTACGCCGGCGAACAAGGCAGACAGGACGAAATGGCCGAAACGATCTTCCGCCGTTATTTTGTGGAAGGCGCGGATCTGAGCGACAAGGAGACGCTCGCTGATATCGCCGGGCAGGCGGGATTGAATCGCGAGAAGGCGGCGGCGTATCTCGCCGGTGATGCGGATCGCGCGCTGATCGAAGAACAAGACCAGCGGGCACGCGCCATCGGCGTGGAGGGCGTGCCCTTCTTCATATTCAACCAGCGCCTCGCCCTGTCCGGCGCGCAGCCGCCCGAGGTCATCGTCGAAGCGATGGAGAAAGCGCGCGAAGAGGTTGCTGCGACGCCGCAACCCGGCTGACGAAACCGGTTGATTCCGCGTGCCGGCGGGGCTAGCATGGACTCGGCAGCAAGAGCACGACAGTTTGTGACCCTCAACTGAAGCCAAGGAGGTGCGCCATGTGCTTTGAATTCGAGGCGATTTACTGGGCTAAGCTGGCCGAAGAGGAAGAGAAAAGAAAAGAAGCCGAGAAACAACGCAAGGCGGCGCAAGCGCAGGCGAAGCCGCAGAGACAACCGGCCAACGACGAAGACCTGCTTCCGGTCTGATTCCGATCAGCGAAACGCCATGCCAAACCCCGCGCAAGCGGGGTTTTGTTTTTATCCGCGACCTCGCCGGCATGACTTTGCCGGATAATGTTGCGGCAATCCCGTTATCCCTCCACTTCGAACGCAAAGGACTCAACAATGTCGGAATCGAAATCTCTGCTGCCGCGGCGCGACTTCCTCGGCGGCGTTGCCGCCACCGCTGCTGCAATCGGCCTGGGCGATCTTATAGCGGGCGCACAGGCCGCGGACGCCGGTGCGGGCACCGAATTCCAAGCCTGGCTCGACGGCATCCGCGGCAAGTACCGGCAGGTCTACGACGCCCCGGCGCCGAACAACGGCTTCGCGTTGATCTGGTCGCACGTGTTCCTGATGACTGCGGCGCAGGGTTATAACCTGCCGGAGAGCGAACTCGGTGTCGTCGTCGTATTGCGGCATTCGGCGATCCCGATCGCGTTCAGCGACGGCGTGTGGGAGAAATACAATCTCGGCGAGTATTTCAAAATCACCGACCCCGCCACGAAATCGCCTTCGGTGCGCAATCCCTTCGCCCATATCAAAGCGGGCGACATGCCGCTGCCGGAAGCCGCGCTGGAAAAACTCGTCGTGCGCGGCGTGAAAATCGCCGTGTGCAACACCGCGATCCACCATCAGAGTGCCCGCCTGGCGCAACAACTGGGCTTGCCGCACGAGTCCGTCAAGCAGGACTGGCTGGCGGCCGTCCTGCCCGGCGTGCAAGTCGTTCCTTCCGGCGTACTGGCGGTCAATGGCGCGCAGTCGAAAGGCTGCAGCTACTGCTTCGCGGGCTGATTCGATGATGATTCAGCGGGGAGGCTGCGCGCGCGCAGCGACGATCGCGCTGGCGCTCGTGACGTGTTGTGCCTGCGCGCCGATCATGGCCGCCGATAACAACCGCTATCCAGGATGGCGAGACGCCGCGGATCCTGACGGACCGCTCGGGGAGGCTATTAAATTGGGCCGGCGCATTCTTACGCATACGCCGGAGAACACGCCGGCGTATGCGGGCAACGCACTCAACTGCACCAGTTGCCACCTCGACGGCGGACGCACGCGGTGGGCAGCACCGTGGGTCGGCATCTGGGGCGTGTTCCCCGAGTATCGAAGCCGCAACGCGAAAGTCAACGCTTTGCCGGATCGCATCAACGATTGCTTCGAACGATCGCTCAATGGCCGGCCGCTGCCGCCCGACAGCCGGGAAATGATCGGCATTCTGGCTTACATGCAATGGCTGTCGCGCGAAGTGCCGACAGGGAAAAGTGTAGCCGGTCGCGGATTCCGGCACATAAAACGCGCGCAGGCACCCGACTCTGTACGCGGTGCACAGATCTACGCGCAGAAGTGCGCGGCCTGTCATGGCGACGAAGGCCAGGGCACCGACGCTGCTTCCGGCGAAGCGGTTTATCCGCCGCTGTGGGGGCCGAAATCCTTCAACATCGGCGCCGGCATGGCGCGGCTCAATACCGCCGCCGCCTTCGTCAAGGCCAACATGCCTCTCGGCCTGGGCGGCTCGCTCAGCGATCAGGAAGCTGTCGACGTCGCCGCGTTTTTTACCCGGCAACCGCGGCCGGATTTTGCAGGGAAACTCAACGACTGGCCCAAGGGTGGAAAACCGGACGACGCCCGCTACTGACTCGCGCCGCGGATTCAATGAAGCTCATCACCTGGAACATCCAATGGGCACGCGGCATCGACCTCGCGGTCGATCCGGCGCGCATCGTGGCCAGCGCCCGCGAAATCGCCGACTTCGACGTGCTGTGCCTGCAGGAAGTCGCGGTGAATTTTCCCGGGCTGCCGGGAAGCCGCGGCGAGGACCAGGTCGCGCAATTGTCGCGCGCGCTGCCCGGTTTCAGCGCGCATTACGGCGCTGCGATCGATGTCGATGACGGCAAGGGCGGTCGCAGCCTGTTCGGCAATCTGATTTTTTCGCGTTTGCCGGTCATCCAGGCTTACCGGCATTTGTTGCCCTGGCCCGCGGATCGCGCAGTGTCAAGCATGCAGCGCATCGCGGTCGAAGCGCTCGTGCAGGCGCCATGGGGTCCGGTGCGCGTCACCACCACTCACCTGGAGTACTACTCGTCGATGCAGCGCATGGCACAGGTCGATGCGCTGCGCATGCTGCATCAGGAAGCCTGCGGCCACGCATCGGCTCCGCGCATTCAGCGCGATGCCGATCAGCCCTTTCCGGCCCTGCCGCGCCCGGCTTCGGCCATTCTCACCGGCGACTTCAATTTCAAGACGGACGATCCGGGATATCGGCACATTACGGCGCCGTTCGCTGCCGGCACGGCGCCCGCTTTCATCGATGCCTGGACAATTGCGCACCCGGGAACGGCGCATGCGCCGAGCGCCGGGCTGTACGAGGACAGTTGGGCCAAGACCCCCTTATGCTGCGATTTCATTTTCGTGACCGCCGATCTCGCGGGGCGGGTGCGCAATGTGGCGATCGATGCGCAATCGCAGGCATCCGATCATCAGCCGGTATTGATCGAATTCGTGGACTGACGGTTCGGTTGCCTTTGTCAGGATGCCTTGGTATCCCATTTTCCCGGCACCGGCACGGCCTCTTCCGGCCCCGGCCACGGCGGCATGGTCACGCCCACTGCAGCGAGTGCTTCACCATCCGCCGCACGAAACTGAAAATGCGTCCCCACCGGAATACTGACGCAGACGCCGGGTTCGAGCGCGACGACTTCCTCCCGCCCACTGCAGCTGCGCCACATCTTGCCGCGGCCGGACAACACGAACCAGATCTCATCCACAGTGCGGTGACGGATCGCCGCCGACGCATGACCACCGGCAAGCTCGAAGTGAGCCATGCCGCCGCGCGGCGTTTTCAGCAGCACGCGCACGTCGGAACCGTCGGGCGCGACGATGTCCGGCAAGGGTGGCAGCCGTTTGGTTTCGAAATTCATGCTTTCCCTCGATCCTGGTCAGGGTTAACGGGCGGATTGTCGCCTAATCCGGCTTGCGCGCAAGCTGTCCACCTATCGGCTTCCTTCCCCGCCGTTTACCATAGCGACGGGCCACTGCGATACCACCCATGAACAACAAGGCAAACAAGCGCTTCGCGAGCCGCACAGACCTCGGCATGACGGTGAGGGAGTTTGCCACGTTGAAGCACTTGGGCGGACCGCACGAAATCCAGGTCTTCCTGAACGCAATCCCGATCAATCACGAGCTCAATGGCGAAACCATCCTGTCGGTTCGGGAGGTATTGCGCCAGCGCCGCGCACACTGTGTCGAAGGCGCCTTCGTGGCGGCGTGCGCGCTGTGGATTCACGGCGATCCGCCGCTGCTGGTTCACTTCGACTGCGACCTGAGCGATTACCCTCATGTGATTGCCGTTTTCCGCCGCAAGGGCTGCTGGGGCGCGATTTCCAAGACCAACGGCATGCCGCTGCGCTATCGCGATCCGGTCTACCGCACGTTGCGCGAGCTGGCGATGTCGTACTTCCATGAGTATTTCAACAAGAAATACCAGAAGACGCTGCGCAGCTACTCGGCGAGCGTCGATCTGAGAAAAATCGATCCGGCGTTATGGGTCATCAACGAGAAAGCCTGTGATGAGGTTCACGAGCGTCTGGTGAAAGCCCGGCACTACCCCCTCATTTCCACGGCGCAGCAACGCCTGCTGGCGCAGCGCGACGCCTTCGAACGCCGGGCGTCAAAGCTGGTGCAGTATCCGAAACCACCGAAGTCCCGCGTCTAAACTCGAAACGCCTTCACCGCAAAGGACGCCAGGGACGCGAAGGAAACCAAGCGCAAATAGTTTGGCAGGGTTTCTGTGGTGCGGATGAACGCTGTCCAAGGCCTACCGGGATGGGCTGCATGTCTCGTATACCTACCCAAATCGTTATTCGTCATGCTTTTCCTCGGCGTCCTTTGCGTCCTTTGCGGTGAATGCTCTTATCTTGAGGCACTTCCGCGAGCCACAAGCCACGCCAGCCCTCGTGACCGAGGCGGCGCAGGGTGTCGATGTTTGTACGGTAGATACCCGTGGTATCCGGATGGGCGGTGACGGCGCGCTCTACGCTCGATTCGCGCAGCAGATGCAGCATGGGATAAGGCGAGCGGTTGGTGAAGTTCTCGATAGCGTCCGGCCCGGCATCTTCGAACCGGTAGCGTGGATGAAAACTCGCGACCTGGATCACCCCTTCGAGCCCGCGTTCGGCAACGGCGTCTTCGGCCTGCTGCAGGAAGTCGTTGTAGTCCGCGAAATCGGTCAGGACATGCGGATGGATCAGCAGCGTCGTCTCGCATTGCGCAGGGTCGGCGGTGTCCAGCGTGTGCAATTCAGCCCTCAGGGCTTTGAGCAGCCGGGCCGGGGAGCGCGCGTCGCTGACGAAATACCGGATTCGATTGTTCAGATGGACCGGCTTGGCGAACGGGCACAGGTTGAGGCCGATCACCGCCCTCTCGAGCCAGGTTCGCGTCTCGGCGACGACTTCTTCGGCACCGGATTGGGTATTCATTGCCGGGTCAGCGGTCAAAACACCAGCACGCCGAGGAACACACCGAAGACGAGCACCACCAGGAAAATGGCCAGTGCGATGAAGAACAGTATTTTCGCAATGCCCTTCGCGCCTGCCGCGACTTCGGTGAAGCCGAAAAAACCGGCGATCAGCGACACGATGAAGAATATTGCAGCCCACTTCAGCATGAAATTCTCCTTTTGACCTCAAAACACAGCCGGCAAATACGTCAAGGCGCAATAGTCAGACATTTGAACAAGAGGTGGCAGAATCGGGATGAAATGCAGGATCACCTGCTGCTCCTGGTTTTCATCATGTTCTTCCTGTTAATCCTGTCCCGCTCTTTTGCTCTACATGACTGGACAGGATGAACGAGATTGACAGGATGAAATACGGGATCAATTTTTCGCTCTTGGCGTCCATCCTAAAAGTCCCGTCCTGATAGGGAACTGAGAACTGTTTTTCAACTCCATTACCTCCGTTACCTCCTGTTCAAACTGGTCCTTCAATCGCTCTAGATCCTTCGCGATCCAACGCCAGGCGCTCCGTGAGGCATGCGCTTTCGCCGACTGCGAATTCGCGGCATACCCCCGGCCGGCGTTCGTAGATCCGGCACCGCAT
>Ga0315286_10005093_pt1 | contig 12662 bp, 12 predicted proteins | sample YL17G10_0_MG_FD_205038 | JGI IMG/M metagenome (GOLD analysis project Ga0315286, IMG submission 205038) | Sediment microbial communities from Yellowstone Lake, YNP, Wyoming, USA - YL17G10_0 | ecosystem: Environmental > Aquatic > Freshwater > Lake > Sediment | place: USA: Wyoming | collected... | reverse complement strand
CGGACTGGAGCTGCTTGATCATCTTCTGGAGTGTGGCCAGCGCGGGCAGGGCCTGACCCTTCTCCAACTGCTCGGCGAGGTCCTTCCCCATCTCGGCGAGCTGGAGCTTCAGGTCTTTCATCGCCTTGGCCATCTTCGACAACTTGTCGAGATCCAGCTCCGCCAGTTCGAGGTCTTTGAGGAACTTGTCGATCTGGCCGCCTTCGAGCGCCTTGATGGCATCTTCGAGATTGGGCAGATCGAGCCCAAGTTCCTCGGCCTGCTTCGAAAGGTTGGCCAACGCCTGGGACATCTGCCCCTTGGCGGCTTCCTTGGCGGCGAGATCGCTGTTCGGTTGCATCGCGGCGGCGGCTTGCTGGAGGTCCTGGACCGCCTGCTTCATCTTCTCGAGCGCCTCCGGGTTGCCGGTCTGGGCGCCGAGTTCCTTTTGCAGGGCCTCGAGTTGTTTCTGGAGTTCCGGTCGCGAGGCGTTGGGCACCCCGCCGGGGGTCCGGGCCGCGCGGTCTAGCCGACGCAAGGCCGGGTTGCGTCCCATCTCGCGGAGCTGCTCCTGCATTTTCTCGCTCGCGCTGGCCAGCTCGCGCAAGGCTTGGGGCCGGGTGAACTGCGCCTTGGCCAGTTGTTGGGCGAGCTCCTGCACCTGCTCGAGCGCCTTTTGCGTCGTCTCCAACACCGGCGGGCGGGTGTCGAGCTGCCGCTTGGTCAACTCGGTCAGCTCCCGGCCGACCTCGCGGATGACCTCGGCGTCCTTCTTCTTCTGAACGTATTGTTTGCTCCGGTATTCGGGAACGAAGCCCAGACCCGCCGCGAGGAAGAGGAACAGCAACGTCCAGCGCGCGAGCAGCGGAAGGCGGAACGGCAACGACTTGCGGGGGTCAAACTCGCGGGCGCGACTGGCGGCATCCGTGAGCACGAGCTGACGCCATTCGCCGGCTTCCGGGGCGCGGGCGACCTCCAACGCCGTGCTCAACCGTTCCTTGAAATGGCCTCTGGCGTCCACCCAGCGCGCCGTCTCGGGGAGGGTCAATGGCCGGAGCCATCCCGCCACGAAACCGACTCCGATCAGTGCCAAGGCGGCGCTCGCCGCACCCACCAGCGCGACTTCGGGCAGCGGCAGCAACTTGTAGATGCCGAGTGTCAGGAGCCAGAGCGCCGCGCCGGCAAAGAACCCCTGCCACATACCACGCCACGCCCGTTGGCCGCGCCGGCGCCAGGCCGTTCGTTTCAGCGTGCTTTCGATGATCTGGATTTCGCTCATGGCTCGGTCGTAAGGTGCAACAAGGGCCAGCGGCTGGCCAGTGAAATTCGCGGCCGGCCCGGTTCTGGGATTAGACCGCGCGGGGCCTTCCGCGTTCCGAGAAGCGCAGGCTGCGTACGCCGACCCCGAGCCTCACTGCCGCTCGTATTCGCCTTTGCTGACGCGCTTGAGCACGGTGAACCCGGCCTTCTTGGCGTCCGACACCGACACCGGCTTGAGGATCTTGGGCGCGTGGACGAGGGAGATGACCTTGCGCAGCGGCTTCTTGCACAAGGGGCAATGCGTCAACGGCGGGGCGTTCAGCGGGCGGCGGAGCTCGAAGCCGTTGCGGCAGGCCACGCAGCCGCCTTTCTCGCAAGGCTCGTATTGGTATATGGGCACAGGTCGAACGCGCTGGGCGAGTCTCCGCCCGCCAGCCGCCGGGTCCAGTGTGCGCCCAAACTCTGGACTGTCAATCCGCCGCGTCACGGCCTAGATTTCCGCCATGGCGGTCGTGCGCATCTTGGTCGTAAGGCTATGAGAACTCTGGTGTTGAGCTTCCTCCTCGTTGGAACGGTCTGGGCGGCTGAGGAATTGGCCCTGGTCCCGGACACGGTTGCCTCGGGCAACCGCTACTTGGTGCTCGTCGAGACGTCCAAGGACATGAAACGGCAGCAAGCGGTGGCTCGGGAGACCATCAGCAAGCTTTTTCTGAATGGGTTCAACGGCCGGATTCGGGCGAACGACACCGTCGCACTCTGGACCTTCAGCAACACCGTCGAGACCAACCGCATTCCCATGCGCCCCTGGGTCCCAGAGCAACGGATTGACGTCGCGAACCAGGCCTTCCGCATCCTGCAGGGCGTGAAACTCGCCAAGTCGCCCAACATGGTCGAGGCCGTGGAAGCAATGAAGGACGAGGTCGTCAAGCCGGGCATCCTCACCGTGATCCTCGTCTCCTCGGGCGCCGCGCCGCTGGAGGGAACGCCGATGGACCGGTTGGTCAGCGACATCACCGGTCGGAACCACAAAGCGATGCAGGAGGCGGGCAAGCCGTTCGTCATCGCGCTCGTCACCAAGGACGGGAAGTTCCTCGACTACGCCGTGACCCCAGGTGGGCGGACCGTCTTCATCCCGCCGTTGCCCAAACCGCCACCACCCAAGCCCGCCGCGACGAATCAGGCCAATGCCTCCGCCACCGCGACCAACAAGCCGAAGCCGATGTCCGTCTCGGAAATCGAAGAGGCGATCCGCAAGAACGTCAAACCCACGAACGTCTCTCCTGCGCCGTTGATCTGGATCAATCCCGCCCGCAGCAATGCTCCCGCAGTGACGCCTCCCACTGAACGAGCCGCCGGGCCGACCGTGTCAACGCCGGCTACGAATGCAGCTCCGTCTGTTCCCATCTCTCCAGCGGTGGCGAGCCCCGCGGCACCACCCAAAGCCGAACCGCCTTTGCTGGCCCCGGCCGCCCCCGTGACGAATCCGCCTCCCGCCGCTGCGCCCCCCACCGCCCCGGCGCCGGCTGTGGTCTCGGCTGCGCCAGTCCAGGCGCAACCCGCGCCTCCGCCCGCAACCCCGGCGGCCGCGCCGGCCGCGAGGGTCCGCAACGAACGAGCCGTCGAGCCGATTCCCGCCGCGACACCCGTTCCGCCCACCAGCCCGCCATCCACAGTTGAGGCGAGCGCGCCGCCTCGTCCTCCGCCCCCCCGCCCGGTTGTCCCTCCACCGGTTGCCTCGGCAGGTTCGTGGACGGATCTGGCGACGGGCGGTGCGCTTCTGCTCGCGGCCGTCGCCTTGGGCTGGGTGTTGCTTCGCAATCTAAGGTCCAAGCCCGGCGCCAGCCTCATCTCGCAGTCTTTGGACCCGGGAAAGAAGTGATCGGCCGGGTTGAGCGGCGCGTCCGGTGGTGAATTCTCACGCGCGGTGCGTGAAGTTCGCGCACTGCGCCGGCGTTTCACGCCTCAATCTCTCGCAGATTCCCGACGGCACGGTTCGTGCAAACCGGGCTTGAGAGCCATGAGGTCAGAACCGGAGGACCCTGGGAGCACCGAACTCGCGCCCGACCCAACCTTGGAGCTCGGGATGGACTGTGTGCGCCCAAACGCTCAGGGTGTGCGGGCAGAGGAACACTCCCCAACCCCCCCGGACAGGCTCTACACTCAGCGCCGGTTCCAAGAGAGACGTTTCGATTCGCCCATTATGAAAACACTTCGGATGCTTCCGGTCTTTGCCGCGCTGGGCTGCCTCGGTGTCGCGCAGGCGCAAGTGCCCCAGCTCATCAACTTCCAGGGTCGTGTCGCCGTCGAAGGCGTGAACTTCACGGGCGACGGCCTCTTCAAGTTCGCCCTCGTCAACGGCGACGCCTCGGCCGCTTTTTGGAGCAATGATGCCTCGATCATCGGCGGCTCCGAGCCAGCCAACGCCGTGATAGTGCCGGTCCAATACGGTCTTTACTCGGTCCTGCTCGGCGACGCCACGCTCACGAACATGCTGCCAATCCCGTCCGCGGTGTTCACCAACGACGAGGTGCGGCTCCGCGTGTGGTTCAGCGACGGGACGAACGGCTTCCAGCAGCTCGCACCCGACCAACGGATCGCCGCCGTGGGCTACGCGATGATGGCCGCCAACGTGGTGGATGGATCCATCACGGCATCGCAACTCGCGCCCAACGCGGTCACTGCGGCGAGCATCGCCGGCGGATCGATCGGCAGCGCGCAACTGGCGCCAAACGCCGCCGCGGAGAACCTGCGTACCGGCGGCCAGAGCGGCGTGGCCAGCGGCGGCATCATCCTTTCCGAAGAAACCAACTCAGCGAGCCTGTCCCAGGCCGGCTACGTCAGGATCGGTCAGGTGAGCCTCGATACGGAAGAGTGGCAGCGAAGACCCCGGAACTTGCCGCCCCCGACGCGAACCGGGCATAGCGCCATCTGGACCGGTACCGAGATGATTCTGTGGGGTGGTTGGGTCCACCGTCCTGGATCACCCCGCCTGATCGAGAACACGGGGGTCCGCTTCAACCCTCTCACGGGCCAGTGGTGCGAGCTCTCGACGGACCACGCTCCCTCCGCGCGCGCGGACCACACCGCCGTCTGGACCGGCACGGAGATGATCGTCTGGGGAGGCGCGCCGGCCAACCGGTTGGGTGGTCGTTACGATCCCGCCACCGACTCGTGGAAACGGGTTGCAGAGGCCGATGCACCTACCGCGCGAGCCGGGCACTCGGCCGTCTGGACAGGCCATGCGATGGTCATTTGGGGCGGCTACCTCGGAGCGACCACCCAGCCCACGAGTGACGGTGCCCGCTATGACCCCGCGGCAGATCGATGGGCGCCGATCGCGAGCCTGGGAGCGCCGTGCGCACGCTACGATCACACAGCGGCCTGGACCGGGACGGAGATGATCGTTTGGGGTGGAGTCACCTACGATCCCACCAACCCCTCTCCAATTCATAACCTGGCGGACGGAGGGCGCTACCTTCCCGAGCACGATTCCTGGAGCGCCGTGTCAATCACCGGTGCGCCCAGCGCGCGAGCTGATCACACCGGGGTGTGGACCGGTACCGAGATGCTCCTGCTCGGGGGAGCGGACACTGACGGGGTGATGGCGAGCGCCTATGGCCGCTACCGCCCCTCGTTGGATTCGTGGACCACCGCATTGAATCCGCCGGAATTGGGCGAGCGCCGAGGCCACACGACGGTGTGGACCGGGTCAGCGGCCCTCACCTGGGGCGGACGGCTCTCGACCGGACAGGAGCTGCGTTCAGGGGCGGTCTTCGCGCCCGCGACGGAGTCCTGGCAGGCAACGCCGACAACCGGGGCTCCGCCTTCGACCGTCGGGCATACGGCCGTCTGGACTGGCAAGGAGATGATCACGTTTGGGGGAACCACCAACGGTTTCGGCCGCTTCTGGCCCACTGCCCAACAATGGGCTCCCGCCGCAAATGCCAACATCACGATTGCCGGGCGTCGCAGCCACACTGCCATCTGGACCGGCAGCGAGTGGCTGGTCTGGGGCGGGGTCAGCGTTTCGAGGACGCTCAATACCGGCTTTCACTACAACCCCGCGACGGACGCTCTTACCGAAATGCCCATCCAGGGTGCGCCTGCTTCTCGCGCCCGGCACAGCGCGGTCTGGACCGGGCGGGAGATGATCGTCTGGGGTGGCAGCTCAAGCGGTGATGCCAACTACGGCCAACCGCTGAACACGGGCAGTCGCTATGACCCCTTGGCGAAACGGTGGTCCGCTCTCCCCGCGTCGCTGGGCACCCCGGCCGCCCGCTTCGATCACACTGCCGTCTGGACCGGCACCGAAATGATCGTCTGGGGCGGGCGTGACAGCCGCGGCGTGCTGGACAGCGGCGCCCGATTCCTCCCTTCGTACGGTTCGCCCGCTTCCAACATCTGGGCGGCCATGTCGACCAGCGGAGCCCCGGACGCTCGCGCGGGTCACACCGCCGTCTGGACCGGGACCGAGATGATCGTCTGGGGCGGATACCTTTCCGGACCTTCTCCCAACCAGGGCCTCACCAACTTGAACACCGGAGGTCACTTCAACCCGACGGAGAACGCTTGGGTCTGTTCCACACCCACCCGCGGGGCACCGTCCGCTCGCAACGGGCCTCGTGCAATCTGGACCGGGACCGAGATGGTCCTCTGGGGCGGCAGCACCAATCAAGGAGCACGTTCCCCTTCCCCAAGCGCCCTCAACCTCTCCGCCGGCGCGCGCTACAACCCGATCACGGAAACCTGGATGCCCATGAGCACAAACAATCTCCCGGCCTTTCGAGCCTACATATCCCCGACCAGCTTTGGCCCGCCCGACGCCGTCCCCACCGCGGTGTGGACGGGGTCCGAAATGCTGGTCTGGGGAATCACCTCTCTCACGTTGACGAACCTGAGCGGGGGCGCATCCTACCACCCGGATTCCGACACCTGGTCGATCATCAGCAGTATCGGCGCACCCAGCGGCCGCGCGGGCCACACCGCGGTTTGGACAGGCAACGGGATGCTGGTCTTCGGCGGCGTTTCCGGCGGCGTCTCACTCCCGTCTTCCTACGATCCCACGATCTACTACTACGTCCGGTCGAAGCCGATGTATCTCTATCAACGTCCATGAACATTTTCGCCGAAGCGCCAAGGCCGGCTGGGGGACTCGCGGAACCTGCACTCTCGTCACAGAGTCAGGGGCAGCAAACCGGTGGGCGGGAGAGCAGTCGCGGAGGAAACGGTACCATCCTTCCGCCCGACGCTCTCCCTCTCTCCGTTCCCTCAAGGACGAAAGTCGCAGCGACGGGAAAGACGCAGTCGCCTGGTGCCCCGGGTCAAGTCTTCAGATCGGAATCCGGATCTCGGGGTTGGACCCGCGCTCGCACCAGACGCGTCTCTGAGCGAAGAGTTCTGAAGCCCTCTTGGACCGTCGTTTCTTTCGCGCTCCAGTTGGTGCGCGGCGCGTGTGTGCTGGCCATGGTGTTGGGAGCGGCCCTGACGGCCGGCCTCGCGGCGTCTGAGAGCTATCGCGCTGCCGCCGTCGTCCTCAATGCCGGCGGCGGTCAAGCCACCAGCGCTCGCTACTCGGTTCAGTGCAGCATTGGCGAGATCGGCCAGGTGACCACTGCACCGGCACCCAAGGTCGTCGCCAAGAGCGGACGCGTCGGCCAGCTTCTCGAACTCACCTCGCTGACTCTCCTCGCCGACCCGGCCATCATCCCGGAGATGCGCCAGAGCCAGCTCGCGGGCCAGGCCATTGTCGATGACGCCTCCCGGTTGATCCTTCGCGGAGGTGACTTGTTCTGGCGACCCGAGTCTGGGTTGGCGGTCTCGATCGACCCGCAGGGGTTGCTGACCGCAGGCAATGTTTATCAACCGTCGTCCGGCTGGGTCGAAGGTCGGTTTCCCGGCGTTGTCGCCCGGATCAACCTCAGCATCCTGAACACGGGCGACGACGATTTCGGCCTCTACGCGCACGACCAGATTCCTGATCCCTGGCAGGTCGGCTTCTTCGGCGAGCACAATCCCGCCGGCCAGGCGAATGCCGATCCCGACGGCGATGGCCAGATCAACTTCGCAGAGTTCATGGCCGGCGTATCGCCCACCAACTCCGCGTCGCGGTTCGTTCTCGAGATTGCCGATCTGCCGGACTTGCCGACACAAAAGTTCGTGATCTTCAGCCCGCGCCTGGCCGACCGCAGCTACACGGTGGAATACAGTCTCGACCTAGTCGCCGGCTTCCAGCCGCTTGCCGATGGCGGGCAGATCGACTTCGGCGAAACCCGCTTCGTGCTCGATCCGGAGGCCACTGAGCCGAGCAAGTTCTATCGGGTGAAGATCGCGCTGCCGTAAGGTCACCCGGACCCATTTGCAGACGAACACGGCGGGTGCTTGCGCCGTCTTTGTGGCTCCGTTCGTCAGAGCGCGGCATTACTCAGCCACAGCTCTTCAGAAGGAGAGCCCGCCAATCACGCTAACCGATCTTCGCGGATTCGCGGTTGGTTTGAGGGAAGTTGGGGGAGCAAGCGATTGGTGTGAAAGGGAGGGGTAGTCAGAAAGTGGTGAGAAGTGGCTGTAGTGCAGACCTACCCTCTTCTCGGGCGGTGGAAGGTGTGCATAATCGAGAGCCAGCATGTTCCTGCGCTCGACAACGCGAATCAAGAACGGGAAAGGCCACGAGTATTTTCGATTGTTGAGAACAAGCGGGTGGCCGGTGGGCGAGTGGTGCAGCGACACGTGTTGTATTTGGGCGAGATCAACAGTGGGCAGGAGGAGGCGTGGCGCAAGACGATTGAGATTTTCGAGGAAGGGCAAGCGCGTCCTCGGACGGTGGCGCTGTTTGCGGCCGACCGGGTGGAAGCGGTGGCCGATGAGCAGGTGGTGCGGATTCGGCTGGGAGATCTGCAACTGCGACGGCCTCGCCAGTGGGGCGGATGCTGGCTGGCGGGGGAACTCTACGAGCAGTTGCAGTTGGATCGGTTTGGGGCGGAGCGGTTGCCGGCGAGCCGCAAAGGGACCCGCTGGGATCTGGTGCTGCGAACCTTGGCGACGTATCGGCTGCTGGATCCAGGCAGTGAGTGGCGGTTGCACCGGCAGTGGTTTGAGGCCAGTGCGATGGGGGACTTGCTGGGAGAAGGCTTCGGGTTGGCGGAGATTCACAAGCTCTATGAATGCCTGGACCTGGTGTTGGCACATATGTCCCACAAGGGAACCGCGTGTTCACCGACCTCACCGTCCAGGAAAACCTTGAGATGGGAGGAATCACCCTGCCGAACAAGCAGGCGGTGCGAGAAGGAATCCAACGCGTCTTCGGACTTTTTCCCGGGCTCAAGGAGCACCTGAAGCAGCGTGCCGGAACCCTGTCGGGCGGCGAAAAGCAAATGCTCGCCCTCGCCAACGCCCTGATCCTGTCGCCGCGTGTGCTCTTGCTCGACGAGCCTTCCTTGGGGCTTGCGCCGCCGTTGGTGTCCCAAGCGCTTGCCCGCATCCAGGAAATCGCCCGGGCCGACGGCGTCGCGGTCCTGATCGTGGAGCAGAAGGTTCGCGAAGTCCTCAAGATTGCCCACCGCGTTTGCGTCCTCCGCAACGGCCGAGTTTCGTTCACCGGCAGGGCTGAGGAACTGAAAGATGACGCGAAGCTCCGCGAGGTCTATTTGTGATCGGTTCCGGTGCCCGGGGCAGGAATCGCCCGCACCGGGCCGGACAGAAGCGCGATGCCCGATCAGGCGGTTTCGACGGGTTTGGGTTTTCGGCTGCCTTCTTGCGCTCGATGGCGCGGGTGCCGCCGGCTTGGGCGTACTGGCTCGCTCATGATTTCCCAGGCTTGGGAGGTTCTTCACGCAGGGCGCCGGCGGCTTCTGTCTCGCGCGAGGCGGGATAGACGACGTTCCAACCTTCCGCCTTGAGGCGTTCGAGGTGTTCCCGCATGCGGGCGAACATCACATCCACGTCATATCCGCACTCGCGGGCGTGCTCTGCCCGGACCCGGTGGATTTCATCCAGGATTTCGTTTGTCTTCATGCCTCATTCTTTCAACAGTTCCGCCGGCGTGCAAATCACCGGACAGGCTGTGCCGCAGTCGGCGCAGACGCGTTCGATGCGCCGCTCCAGGACGGGGTTGTTGATGTGGCGGCAGTTCCAAGTGAGCAGGAACTCCATCTGGTGGGCGGCGGCCAAACCAAGATGCGTGGCGTCGTCCGCTGCGCTCGGCGGGATGATGCCCTCGGCCAACAGCCGCTTGGTGACCCGAGCGGCCATCGGCGAGTCGCCCAGCACCGGCAAACCACGGACAGCGGCCAACCGCGCAGCCGCGAATCCGGCGTCGCCGCGGCTTACTTCCTCCAACACGGCTTCCGAGATGAACAACTCGAAATCCTGGCGTCGCGTTTCCCACCATTCCTCGGTCGTCTCCTGGTCTGCGGCCAAGCGCAAGTCCCGGCTGCGCCGCGCCACCAGGTAGCTGGGGATGGTGGTTTCGAGGTAGAGCCGTGGTTTCATGTGGACGTCCGCTTAGGGGAAGCGGAAGGCGTGTGACCTCATCCTCACACGGCCGTTCCCACCTCGGACGCCTTGGATTGCATCCGCAACCGCATAAGAGTGAGCATCCGCTCCATCGTGGCGGCGTCAAGTCTGTTGATCGTCGCCGTTCTGTTGCCCGGGCGGGGAATCGCCCCGCACCGGGCCGGACACGGGCATTGCCCGTTCAGTTGGTTTCGACGGGCTTGGCTTTCCGCCCGCCCTTCTTACGCTCGAGGGCGCGGGTGCCGCCGGCTTGGGCGTACCGGCTCGCTCATGATTTCCCAGGCTTGGGCGGTTCTTCGCGCAGGGCACACGAGGGGGCTTGAGTTGTCGCCGGGGAGACGTTGTCCAGCAATCGGTGCCCGGCTTCGGGGTGTTCCTTCTCGCGCCGGCGATAGTAGTCCATCAGCTTCTTCGTCTCGTAGCCGCAGGAGCGCGCCAGGGCTTCGCGATGGCGGTGAATGTCGGCAATGATCTCGTTTCCATTCATGGCTTAAGGTTCCAGCAGTTCCGCAGGTGAACAGATCACCGGGCACGCAACACCGCAAGCGCGACAGGCGGCCTGTATCCGGCGTTCCAGAGCAGGATTGTGAATGTGTTTGCAGTTCCAGGTGAGCAGAAAGTCCATGCCATGCACGGCGGCCAGGGCCACATGGACCGCGTCCGGCGCGGCCACGGCAGGGATGATCTGATCTTCGAGCAATCGTGCGACCAGAGCATCAGCCGCATTGATCACCCTCAGCCGGGGGAGGCCTTCAAGCACGGCGAGGCGTTTGGCGGCAAAGGCGGGATCGCCGTCCGAGGCCTCGTCGAGGACAGCTTCCGAGATGAACAACTCGAAATCCTGCCGGCGCGTTTCCCACCATTCCTCGGTCGTCTCCTGGTCCGCCGCCAACCGCAAGTCGCGGCTGCGCCGCGCCACCAAGTAGCTGGGGATGGTGGTTTCGAGGTAGAGGCGCGGTTTCATGTGGACGTTCGCCTATGGGAAGCGGACGGCGTGTGACCTCATCCTCACATGCCCGTTCCCCACGGACGCCTCGGATTGCACCTGGAACACCATAAGCGTGAGCATCCGCTCCATCGTGTCAGCGTCAAGTCCGTTGAGCGCCGCGTGTTCGTCGTCGCCGTTCCGTTGCCCGGTGCGGGGGATCGCCCCGCACCGGGCAGGTCATGGGCAATGCCCGATCAGGCGGTTTCGACGGGCTTGGCTTTCCGGCTGCCTCTCTTCCGCTCAATGGCGCGGGTGCCGCCGGCTTGTTCATACTGGCTCGAGTTCGGGCCGAAGAACCCTTTCATCCCGCTCCGGGCCCGCGTGCACAGTTCCTTGACCTTCACCGCCAGGTCGTCCCGGTCGTTGCGCAGGACGGTGGCCTCCTGGTCCTTCGTGAGAACGTTCTGGGTTAGGTTGTTCAGGTTCGCACACGAGGTTTGGAAGTCCGCAAGCGCCACTTCCTTCATTTTGAAGTCCGGATTGGCTTCCCAGACCCTGAGAATCTGATTCTGATCCAAACATCCTTTGGTGTCCGGGAGGCCGTCCGATCAATTGCCGAGGGCGGTTTGCCCAGAAAGCCCGGTCCGTATGCCAAGGATGTTGCGGGACAATAAGTTGCCCTGCTTCCCGGTGTCAACAGGATTCGTTTGGGGTTGAACCACGGAACACACGGAACACACGGAACACACGGAAGGAATCACAGAACGGACGGGAGCCGCAGAGAACGCAGACACATAACCTCTTTTCTTTGTGTTCCATGCGTTCTATGCGGTTGAGGTCCGTCCGGGGGACGCAGGGTGAGGCGGCGGCTCCTGCATCTCGCGCGTTGAACCGGGGGAAAGGCGCGGGTTAAATGGACGCCAGGAACAAACAGACCTGGCTGATCGCCGGCGGGCTTTCACTGTTGGCCGTCATCGGCTTTCTCGCCCTGACCACCTGGCAAACCGGCCAGGAACTCCAGCAGACCCAGGTGCAAGTCGCCGCGCAACGCGCCCTCGCCGAGGCCGCCCGGGACGAATCCGCCAACCTCCAGGCCGACCTCGCGGCGACCCGGGCTCGACTCGATGAATCCCTCGCCGGACTCGATGAACTCAGGAAGTCCGCCGCCGCCCAAGCGCAAGCACAACGCAGCCTCGAGGACGAGATGCGCCGGGCGCTGGAGTCGAAGGACGTCACCATCTCGGAGCTCCAGGGCAAGCTCACGGTCAGCATCCTCGATCGCATCCTGTTCGATTCCGGCGAGGCGGTGGTCAGGCCCGAAGGCGAGAAGGTCCTGATCCAGATTGCCAGCGTGCTCTCGCAATATCCCAAACGGCAGATCCACGTGGTCGGGCACACTGACAACGTCCCGATCCGCGCCTCGGCCCGGAGCCGCTTCGCCAGCAACTGGGAGCTCTCGACTGCCCGCGCCACGGCCGCGGTTCGCTTTCTGCAGGAGCAAGCGGGCGTGGACCCGCGCCGGCTCGGAGCCGTCGGGTATGGCGAATTTCATCCGGTCGCGGACAACGAGACGCCGGAAGGCCGGGCCCGGAATCGCCGCATCGCCATCGTCGTGCTGCCGGAGGAACTGGCCGCCACCGAGACGCCTCCGGCGAATCCCGAGGGCGACCGCCCGGCGCCGGAAACCGTCAAGCCGACGGACGACCGCCGGGGATCGGAATGAAAGCCTGATTCCTGGAGATGCCCGCTAACCCGCATCCAGACCGTCTTGAGGTAGGCCGGTTCGTCGCGGCTGATGGGGAAGTCCGGCGGCTGGGGCACGTAATGCTCCTGCTTCACCCGACGACCGGTAGCTTGAACTGCCGCACGCACGTCCGAAAGAAACCGTTCGGGCTCTAGTTCCGACGCGTTCGTCGAGGCGAACAGCACGCCGCCGGGTCGGAGCAAGGGCAGGGCCGCCGTCACCAGCCGCCGATAATCCTTCTCG
>Ga0315286_10005091_pt1 | contig 12664 bp, 13 predicted proteins | sample YL17G10_0_MG_FD_205038 | JGI IMG/M metagenome (GOLD analysis project Ga0315286, IMG submission 205038) | Sediment microbial communities from Yellowstone Lake, YNP, Wyoming, USA - YL17G10_0 | ecosystem: Environmental > Aquatic > Freshwater > Lake > Sediment | place: USA: Wyoming | collected... | reverse complement strand
CAATTGGGGCGGCAGGATGTCAAGACCATCGATAAAGACCTCGGCTTCCAGTTGTGCCGAATGGAAGGCGTCGAGTCGATTGTCCTGGGCAGCTTCGTCAAAGCGGAGAACATGTTCGTCACGGACGTGAAAGTCCTGGACGTAGCGAGCAAAAAGCTCCGCAAGAGCGCAAGCTCGAGGGGCGAGGGCGTGGCCAGCATCCTCAAGAGCCAGATCGACGAGCTGTGCCGATCCGTGGCCGAGAGCTTGAGCCTGGCTAAAGAAAAACTGAGGGCGGAGGATTTTCGCGTTTCGGACGCGACGACGGTTTCCTTGGAAGCCTACGAACTCTATCTGCGGGGCAAGGAAAACGCCCGCAGGGTCTATCTCACCGAGGCCGTCGCGGATCTCGAAAAGGCCGTGGCCCTCGATCCGGAATTCGCCACGGCGTATCTGCATCTCGGCGGGGTCTATGCCGCCTTGGGTCGTGCTAAAGACGCGAAGGATGCGATCAAGAAATCGAAACAATTCGCGTCCAAAACAACGGAGAAAGAACGCCTGTGGATCGAGGCGAACTACGCGGCCGGCATCGAAAACGATATCGCGAAATTCGTCGGCTTGATCGAAGAGCTCATTAAAAAATATCCGAAGGAAAAGAACGCCTATCACCAGCTCGGTGCGTATTTCAAGGCTATGGGGGATAACCCCAAAGCGCTGGAAATGCTGCAAAAAGCCTTGGCGCTCGATCCCGAATTCGGAGAAGCGCACAACCTGATCGGCTATGTCTATGTGTCCTTGAAAGACTATGGGCAGGCCATCACCCATCTTGAAAAGTACGCCGCCCTGAATCCTAAAGACCCCAATCCTTTCGATTCTTTGGGGGACGCGTATTTCGCCATGGGGCGTCTGGACGAAGCCCTGGCGAGCTATGCGAAAACGACCGCCCTGAGATCCGATTTCTACATGACTTATCCTAAGATCGCATATCTTTACGCCTTGAAAGAAGATTATTTTAAAGCCGTCGAATGGATCGAAAAGCGCGCGGCAGCGGCGACGGTGCCGGCGGACCAGATCGCGTGTCAACGTTGGCTGGCCTTTTACTTCGTATGGCTGGGGAAGACGGGCGGCAGCCTTGATCATCTTAAGAAAGCGGCGGAGCTCATGGCCGCGCAGGGGATGGACGTGGCCGAAGAGAATTTTCTCAAAATGGTTTTTTACTTCTTCATGGACAAGCCTGACCAGAGCCGTCAGGCCAACGACGCCTGGTTTTCGCGGGGCCTGAAGCTCGCCCCGGCCTCATTTCACGATATGCTGCGATCGGCGTATGCCTACCGTTCCGGATTGATCGATGTGAAGAAGGGCGATGTCCGGTCCGCTAAGGTGAATCTCAAAGATCTCCGGTCGCTCATCCCCAAATTGTCGGCGCCCTCTGACCGGGAGACGAGGCAGCGGCAGGCCGATTTCCTCGAAGCGGAAATCTTATATCTCGAAAAAAATTACGATCGGGCTTTGGCTCTCGTTCCCAAGATGCCGGGGCCGGGATTCGTCGGCCTCGGAGATATGGCTGACGTCGTCGGGGCGAATCTCTTCTCGAATGATCTCAAGGCCCGGATTCTGGCAGGCAAAGGGGACCTGGAAGGAGCCATCACTGAATACGAAGGCCTGACGGTTTTCGATCCGAAGGGCGGAAGCCGGCTTCTTATTCAGCCGAGATTCCATTACCGGCTGGCCAAGCTGTATGAGCGAAAGGGTGCGGCGGATAAAGCGCGGGAATGCTATCGGAAATTTATGGAGATGTGGAAGGATGCCGATGCCGGCGCGCCCGAGCTCGAGGACGCCAGGAAGAGACTGGCGGAAATAAAATAAGCTCCGCTAAATCACCAACACCTTGATATCAGGGAAGCCCATCAGCTTGAGGATAAAATAGTTGACGGCCGCCTCGCCGGGATCATCGGAGAAGCAAATAAGCTCTCCATATCTCGGGACCCCGGCCTTGGCCAGGATGTTCCAGATATCTTTCGCGGCTTTGGGCGTGCCGTCGGCACTCAGGAAATCCGAATACGGGACATGAACGACTTTGCCGTCCTGATCTTTAGCCGGCAGATCCTTACCCGAAGCGATAAACCCCTTGGGATAAACTCCCTGGGTGCTCTTCGGGTCCGCGATGATCATGTCCTTGCGGAAATTCCCGGGATAAGTCGTGGGAGGGATGGAGAAGTCTTGGGGACCCTTTTTGGGGCCCACGACTGTCGCATCCTTTGTCACGGCGAAACCGCGTTGTGTCCATTTATCCATGGAGTCCATGAAGACGGATACCTTTTTCTGTCCCAATTTCTCCAGCATGACGAAAGCCAGGGCCGATTCCTTGGTCAATCCTGCGCCTGAAATGACAACCGCTTCGTGAGACGCATTGACGCCGGCCGGACCCAGAATTTCAGCCAGCTTGCCGGGATTGGCGATATTGCTTTTGAACACGTCCGCGGGGATGTTCAGCGCGAAAGGCACATGCCCCTGATTGAACGCGTCTGCGGGCCGCACATCCACGATGCTGACGCGCGCGCCTCCGAACATTCTTATCCTCTGGCCGCCCCAAAACTGCAGCCAGCCTGTTTCCCTCATCAGGAACGGGGCATCATATGTCCAGAAAGGCAGTTCTCTCTCATCGGACAGCCATCCGAGTTCGGACTCCTTGTAGAGCTTGACTTTGGGGTAATTCAATAGGAACTTAAGGGCGAAAAACGGCACACTGGCGGCTACTCCGCCTCCGCAATAAGTGTAGATCTGCTGTTCGGGCCTGATCCCTAAATAGGTCAGCATGCTCTTTATATCCTCAGGCGATTTGAAGGTCTTGTCGGGATTGAAAAAGTCGGCACTGGGCAGCAAGACGGCATGAGGGACATGGCCGGCCCTGCTAAAAGGAGCGACCTCTCCAAAATACCAGTCTGCCCCAAGCGCTTCCAGCAATACGTTGTTGACCGGGTCCCCGGATGCGGCAAGGAATTCCGGCAAGTCGACTCTCACATCCTCGTTAACCTTCTTGATTGTGTAAGAGCCTATCTTCGGGGCAGACGGCATATCCTTGGTGACCGGCAATCCTGCCTCCTGCCACTTGAAAAGCCCGCCGTCCAGAATGTAAAGGTCCTTCGCGGGGAAGCCGTAATAATAGAGGGAGTAAAAGAGCCTGGTGGCCGGCATCGTGCCGCCCTGATCGTACATGACGATCTTTTTCCCGGGACTGATTCCCCAGGACTGGCAGAGTTTTTCCATATCCGCGACCGGCATTTCCTGGAGACCATACCAGGTGTAGATGTCGACGCTGACTGCGCCGGAGATGTGTTTTGCCGTGTAGATCTGAGTGGGTGACCCGTCGAGAATCAGAACATCGGAATTTTTGAGATTTTTCTCAAGCCAATTGACACTGACAAGATTGCCTTTGATTCCTTCTGCCGCCAACAAGGGCTGCGCCAGGATCAGGCAGCCTGCGACGGCAAGAAGGAAACAATACCTCGAAACCTTCAACATGTTGACCTCCTGTCCAGACCTGACCCCTTTTCTCATGAACCCGCCTTGGCTTCGTCGGCCGGCGACGGGTTCTCCTGCATGTAGCGGCGCAGGTGCCGCCGGCGCTTGCGGTCGCTCCGGACGCCACTGCTCCCCGAGCCGCCTCCGTGGAAGAGGATTTTGCACAGGACGAGAAGGCCCCAGGCTTGCCAGTAACCGATAGTTTTGAGTCCGAAGAGGTCGGGCATCAGCCAATTCCACAAAGCCATCACCACCCAGCCGAAGAAGGCCATCAGGCCGAGGCCGAGTATGCCGAAGCCGACCCCCATCAGAATTTTCACAGGCAGGCTGCGGTCATGCCACCAGCCATTGTCCTTAAAACCCCGGCAGGGACGCCTGGACGATTCCTTGGACGCATCCATTCCGCCGGCAAGGTCCGCGTCGGATCTGCCGCTGCGATAGCTCTCTTGATCAGACATATCTTGCCTCCTTCGGGATGAACCCGATATTTTCAGTCATCCGGAACGATATATGCTCCCGGCTGTTCATGCTTCGATCCAGTGCCGCAGGGCCCGGGAAAGGTTGCGCACGGCGTAGCGTTTGCGCGCCGTCAGGGTGTCGATGCTTTCGCCCGTTGCCTCCGCTATTTCCCGAAAGGTCAGGCCGCCGAAGACCTGGGCTTCCACCACCCGGCGTTGGGCTTCCGGCAGGATGCGCAAGGCGTCGTTCAAGGCATCCATCAGACTGGCCCTGATGAAGTCATCCAGGGGATCAAGGCCGGTGCCGGCGATGATCTCCCGCAGCGTGTCCTCGGCCACGTCGATTTCGCCGGCTGCGGCACGCACTCGCTCATGCCGCCAGGCATCGATCAGCCGCCGGGTGAACAGTGAATTGATCCAGGCCGGCAGGTTGCGGATGCCGGCCACCAGGGGCAGGCGCTCCAGCGTTTCGGCATAGACGTCATGCACCAGATCCTCCGCCTCTTCCAGACTGCCTCCGGCGGCGCGCAGACGGGCCAAGAGCCGCGGTTTTTCGCTTTGGTAGGCCTCCGCGAGCCGCTGGCTCGAATCACTGTTTTCCGGTGGCAGATCATGCTTCACGGTGTTCAACTATATCGACGGGGCAAACGCCTTTTTGGTGTATCCGATTTTCGAATAGTTCTATTTTTTCAACGTTTTAGGGTGTTCCTTATTGAAACGCAAGCGCTCTTGCGCCCTTACAGAATGAAGTTTATCGGTTCAATAATGCTTTATCAAGCCAAATCGGTGGAGTTCAGCGAGAAGAAGAACCTCGGTCCGTTCAGCCTTCTTCTATTCACGTTATTCTGTTATAATGAATTTGATAGGAGCCCGAGAATGAAACTCGATCTGACCCCTCTGGAAAAAGCGTTGTTTCAACTCGAACAAAGCTTGTCCTATCTGCGTTCCGAGCTGGCCGCCGGCGATCCTGGACTACGAGCCCAGTTTCGGGCCGCGGCGATCCAAGGTTTCGAATATACTTACGAATTGGCCGTCAAGATGATCCGGCGCCAGATGGCCCAGATCTCGGCCGTTCCGGCCGAACTCGCTGAAATGGCTTTCAAAGACCTCATTCGCGCGGCGGCCGACGCGGGACTTGTCGTTGATCCGGAGAGCTTCTTCCTTTACCGGGAAATTCGCAATCTGACCGCCCATACCTACGATGAAGCCAAGGCGGAAAAGGTCATAAGCACACTCGATGGATTCCGCAAGGACGTTCTCGTCCTCTTGAAGGAGCTGAAGCGTCGGAACCATGCGGCCGATTGATATTCTCCCCAAGGATCTCGAAATCGTTCGCGCCATCATCGGACGATTCGTCCCTGGAGAAGAGGTTCGCGCCTTCGGCTCGCGCGCGTCAGGGAACGCCCGCCGACACTCCGACCTCGACTTGGTCATTATGACGGAGCGGCCTCTCGACGTCGTCGTTTTGGCCAAAATGGCGGCGGCTTTCTCTGAGTCGCCGCTCCCGTTCAAGGTGGATGTTCTCGATTGGGCGTCTCTTGAAGAAAATTTCCGCCGACTCATCAGCGAAGGATCGATCGTCATTCAGGTTTCTTCGGCATAATCTTTATGGCCGCGCCGTCGGGTGATCCACTTTTACTTTCCCAATAAAGGGATCCGGTACAGCGTACGCTTGATTTATTTCAGCCGCAAATCTACAATTCCCGCAGGCGGCCCTTGGGAGTGCGCCACTCGCCCGTGGGATGTAATCACGGGCGAGTACGGCGGAAGCAGACCCCCGGGCGAAGCCCGGGGCCCCCACCGCCGCCGGAGGAACATGGCTGACAAAAAAAAAGAATTGCTGGCCGCGGCCAAGCAGGCGCGCGATAAAGCCTACGCCCCCTATTCGAACTTCCGCGTGGGCGCGGCCGTCCTCGGCTCCGGCGGAAGGATCTTCAGCGGCTGCAACGTGGAAAATACCTCTTTGGGGCTGACCTGCTGCGCCGAGCGCAACGCCATCTTCGCCATGGTCGCCGCCGGCGAGACGGAGATCCGGGAGATCCTCGTCATCGGCGAGACCGATGAGTTCCTTCCCCCTTGCGGCGCCTGCCGGCAAGTCATCGCCGAATTCGCTCCGCCGTCGGCCGTTGTCCACATGTGCAACCGCGCAGGCTCCAGCCGCGAGGCCACCGTGTCGGAACTCGTCCCGTTCATCTTCCACTGGAAAAAAGAATCTTAGCCATGCCGCTCCGATAAAGATAAGATATCCGGAAGAAACACCATGATCGATCTGGACAGGGAAACGCTGGTCAAAATGATCGACCACACCGAGCTCAGCGCCCACTCCGGCGAAAAAAAGATCGCCAACCTTTGCAGCGAGGCGCGCAGCTTCGGTTTCTACACCGTTTGCATCAACGGCGCCTACACCGTCTACGCCAAGGAACAACTCGCGGGCAGCGGCGTCCTGGTCTGCACCGTGGCCGGCTTTCCGCTCGGGGCCGGCACCGGCTCGGCCAAATCGTTCGAAGCGCGGGAAGCCGTTCAGAACGGCGCCGATGAGATCGACATGGTGATCAACGTCGGCGCCCTCCGGGACAAAAGGCTCGACCTGGTCCGCGACGACATCCGGGCCGTGGTCGAAGCGAGCGCTCCGGCGCTGGTTAAAGTGATCCTGGAAACGGGCTACCTGACCGACGATGAGATCGTCACAGGCTGCCGGCTATCCGTCGAGGCAGGAGCCAAATTCGTGAAAACATCGACCGGGTTCGGGGCGTTTGGAGCTTTTCCGGCTCATGTCCGGCTCATGCGCCAGACCGTGGGACCGGAGATCGGGGTCAAAGCGGCTGGCGGGATCCGGAACTTCAAGGACGCTTGGCGGCTGATCCAAGCCGGCGCCTCGCGCCTGGGCGTAAGCGCCAGTGTGGGCATTGTCGAAGGGCTGTCGTTTTATAAATTCGCCCCGGCCGCGTGGCTCGAGGAGGAGGTGCCTTGCCACATCTGCCCTTCGCGCTTCGCCAACCTCGACAAGCAGCCCAAGGCCGTTTACGCCTATTATAAAAAGAAGTGCTTGGCCTGCCCGCACTTAGAGCCATACAATAAATTCTACGAATAGAGAAGATGAGATGAACGGCTGGATGGGAAGAATCGTCAAGTTCGATCTGGGGAGCATGACCCAGGAAACCGTCGCCGTCGGCGACGCGATCCGGCGCCAATACCTCGGCGGCCGCGGGCTGGGGGTCAAGCTGTACAGCGAGCTATGCTCGAGCTCGATCGACCCTTTGGCCGATGACAACGCCCTGATCTTCATGACCGGGCCGTTGACCGGAACGCTGATGACCTCGGGCCGCTACCAGGTCATCTCGCGCTCGCCCCTGACCGGGACCATCTGCGACTCCAGCTCCGGGGGCAATTTCGGGGCCGCGCTCAAGGGGGCCGGAATCGACGGGCTGATCATCCGGGGCCGGGCCGCGAAGCCCGTCTATCTGTCGGTCCATGACGGCCAGGTTGAAGCTCACGACGCTTCGGCTTTCTGGGGGCTCGACACCCAGCGGACGCAAAAGGGCATTCAGGCGGAAGCCGGGTCCAAAACGTCGGTGGCCTGCATCGGTCCGGCCGGCGAAACCCGGGTTATTTTCGCCGCCATCATGAACGATAAGGACCGGGCCGCGGGCCGCGGCGGCATGGGCGCGATCATGGGAAGCAAGAACCTGAAGGCGATCGCCGCCGGCGGAAGTCAGCCCGTGGCCATCGCCGACCCGGAAGGCTACAAGACGATGGCGGCTCGCCTGGACCGCATTGTCGATAAAAACCCGGTGACCGGCAAATCGCTGCAGGTTTTGGGCACGTCGGTGCTGGTCAACATCATCAACGCCCACGGCATGTTCCCGACCGAAAATTTCCGCCGCGGCGTGTTCAACGACGCCGAAGGCACCAGCGGCGAAAAGATCGCCGAAACGCTGCTTCAGCGCCAAAGCTCCTGCTATAAATGCCCGATCGGCTGCGGCCGCACGACCCGGACCAGAGACAAGAACGGCGAAGGGCCTGAATACGAAACAGTCTGGGCGTTCGGCGCCCATCTCGGCATCAGCGACCTGACCGCCATCACCGAGGCCAATTACGCCTGCAATGAGCTGGGTCTCGACACCATCACTATGGGCAGCACCCTCGGCTGCGCCATGGAGCTCAGTGAAACAGGCGCCTGGAAAGAGAGTCTGCGCTGGGGCGAGGCCGGCAAGCTGCGGGACTGGGTAACGGATACGGCCTATCGGCGGGGGATCGGCGCCGAGCTGGCCCTGGGTTCGAAGCGGCTGGCCGCGAAATACGGCCGCCCTGAGCTGGCTATGCAGGTCAAGGGCATGGAAATCCCGGCATATGATCCGCGCGGCGCCCAGGGCATGGCCTTGTCCTATGCCACGTCCAACCGCGGCGGCTGCCACATGCGGGCGTACATGATCGCCCCCGAGATCCTCGGCCACCCCGTCTTCCTGGACCGTTTCTCCACCGCCGGCAAGGCAGAGCTCGTGGCCCTGTTCCAGGATGTTTCCTCCGTAGTGGATTCGGCCGTCCTCTGCCGTTTCCTCCAGTTCGCCGTGGGGATCTCCACCTTCACCGAGATGCTGCGCGTGGTCACCGGCTTGGACTTCAGCGACGAAGAGCTCATGACGATCGGCCGCCGCATCTACACCCTGGAGCGGTTGTTCAATAACCGAGCCGGCTTCGGCCGCGGCGACGACACCCTGCCGCCGCGCTTTTTCAACGAGGAATTCCAGACCGGGTCGTCGCGCCACCGCCTAGTGCGGCTCGAGGAGATGCTTGACGACTATTACGCCGTCCGCGGCTGGGACGCGGATGGCCAGCCGCTGCCGCGAACGCTGGCGGAGCTGGGGCTTTAATTTGGCCGGGAAAATCGCGGTCAAGTTTTACGGGCTGATGCGCCTGCGCCTGCGGACCGCAGCCATAGAGATCTCAGGCGACGGCCTGACGATCATGACGCTGCTAGGCCTGGCGGAGGAGAAAACCGGGCAGAGTTTTCTGGACGAACTGCTGGACAAGGATAAAGGGCTGCTGACCGGGACCATCATCCTGGTCAACGGCGAGAATATCCGATTGGGGCAGGGGCTCCAAACACGGGTCGAAGCCGGCGACAGCGTCGCCCTTTTTTCGCCCGCCGGAGGCGGTTGATGTTATGACCAATGGAATGTACGAAATCATCTCGAAAAAGCGCGACGGTCTGGAACTGGACAGGGAGGAGATCTCCTTCGTTGTCTCCGGACTCGTCGGAGGCGAAATCCCTGACTACCAGGTCGCGGCCTGGCTGATGGCCGTCTATATCCGCGGCCTGAGCGAGCGGGAGCTGGCCGATCTGACCGAGATCATGCTGGCGTCCGGTGATCGCATTTCCCTCGACGACGTGCCCGGCAAAAAGATCGACAAGCACAGCACCGGCGGCGTCGGCGACAAGATCAGCTTCATCGTCGCCCCCGTGGTCGCCGCCTGCGGGATCCGCGTTCCGATGCTCTCCGGCCGCGGCCTGGGCCACACCGGCGGCACCTTGGACAAGCTGGAAGCCATCCCCGGCATGAACGTCTTTCTCGTTCCCCGGCAATTCCTCCAGGTGCTGGCCGAAACGGGAATGGTCATCTGCGGCCAAACCGATAACATCGTGCCGGCCGATAAGAAGATCTACGCCCTGCGCGACGCCACGGCCACGGTCGGCTGCATCCCCCTCATCGCCTCCTCGATCATGAGCAAGAAGCTGGCCCTGGGCACGGACGGCATCGTCCTGGACGTGAAGACCGGCAGCGGCGCTTCGATCCAAGACGAACAGGATTCGCTGCGCCTGTGCCGGGCTATGGTTGCGATCGGCGAAAGAGCCGGCCGCCCCACGATAGGAATCATTTCCAACATGAATGAGCCCCTCGGCCGGGCCGTGGGCAACAGCCTGGAGATCATCGAATCGATCGAAGCCCTAAAAGGCAGAGGCCCTGAGGACCTCCTGCAGGTCACGTATGCCCTGGGCTATTGCATGCTCCGGGCGGCGGGAATTAAGACAAGCTTCGCCCAGGCGTGCGAAATGTTCAGAGAAGCCATCGCCTCGGGCCGAGCCCTGGATATCTTCAGGAGTTTTATCGCCGCCCAGGGAGGCGATCCGCGGGTCTGCGACGATTATTCTTTGATGCCTTCCGCCCCGTTACAGGTGGAATTCACGGCTCCCGCTTCCGGCTTCATAACCGACATTGACACGTTCAGTGTCGGCATGGCGGCCATCGATATAGGCGCCGGCCGCCGTAAAAAAGATGACGCGATCGCCTTCGGCAGCGGTTTTATCTTCCACGTCCGTCTTGGCGACAGGATCGCAAAAGGCCAAACGATCGTGACCGTCCACAGCGATCGCCCCGAACGGACTCCGGACGTGCTGGAGCGTCTGGGTCGGGCGATCCGGATCGGACCTCGGTGCGCGGCCAAGCCAAAAATGGTTTTGTATCTGGTGGACAAGGACGGCGTCCGCCCCTGGCCCTATTGAGCACAATGGGGAACAGCTACAAGGCAGTCTTTTTCGACGCCGACGACACCCTTTTCGATTATCCTAAGGCCGAGCGCGCCGCCTTGCGGGCCTGCCTCCGCGAATTCGGCCTCCGCATCGAGCTGGGGATCCTCATAGACTCGTATCGCCGCCATAACCTCGAGCTGTGGCAAGCCTTCGAGCGAGGGGAGACCGACCAGGCCGCTTTGCGTGTCGAGCGCTTTCGCCGCGTGGCTGCTGAATTCGGCATTCCCGGCCTGCCCCTGGAGAGGATCAGCGCCTTCTACCTGGAAGCCTTATCCCGGCAGCCGCAGCTGATACCCGGAGCCCTGGCGACGGTTCGCGCGCTGGCTAAAAAGTTTCCCCTGGCCCTCGTCACCAACGGCATCGCCATGGTCCAGCGCCGGCGTTTCGCCGCCTCGCCTATCACCGCTTATTTTCAGGCCGTAGTCATTTCCGAAGAGGTGGGCGTCGCCAAGCCCGACCCGCGCATCTTCGCGCCCGCTCTGGAAAAGATCGGCGTCGCGGCCGGCGAGGTGCTCTATGTCGGCGACAGCGTGACCTCCGACATGGCCGCCGCCCGCAACGCCGGCATGGATTTCTGTTGGTTCAATCCCGCCGGGACGCCCGCGCCGCCGGGCCCGCCGCCCGTACGAGTCATCTCCCATGTCCGCGAGTTGTGCGATCCGCGGGGCTTTTTAAAGTCCGCTGGATCGCATCGAACCTGATTGTCCGAGTAGCCCATGACAGCGTTCCGTTATGCGAGAAGGGCGGCGGCGTCAGCGCTCCTCGTTTCGGCTCTCTTTCTGGGCGGCTCCCCCGCGCAAGGCGCGACCGCCGCGGACCGGAACCCGTCGCACGACAGCAACGGATTCTTCATCGGACTTGCGCGCGAACTCAAATGACTTGAACGTTTCACGATCCGGAAATATCATAGTCATATCCGAGAAAGGGAGGGCGACATGAGAGCACGAATCGTCATCGGGCTGGCCGTGATCAGCTTGCTCATCGGCTCGGCGGACTGCAAGAAAAAGCCCGCGGACCGCGGGAGCGGAACGGCCTCCGAGGCCGCCAAGGGCTGGATCGAGGTCAAGGACGCGGATTTCACCGGGCACGACATCCTGGACGCCGCGACCGGAGCCAAGGTCGGCACGTCCAGCTCGACCCAGTCGGTCGTCCCTGTGCCGGCCGGAACCTACGACGTCCTGTTCGGGAAGATGCCGTGGAAGGGTGTCGTGGTCAAAGCGAACGAGACGACCGTCCTCGTGCCCGGGAGCCTGAGCATGACCCACGCCACGCTCCAGGGACATGCGGTTGTGGCTGCGGACAACGGCGTCGTCCAGGGGACGCTGAGCTCCATGAACAGCAACATCACCCTCGTCCCGGGCCGCTACAAGGTCATGTTCGGGCCCCTGGCCTGGCCGGTCGAAGTCGAGGCGGGCAAAACCACGGCCCTTGATCCCGGCTACCTCGAGCTCGCGGGCGCGGGCGTCCAAGGGCACAGGATCTACGATGCGACGGGCGCCGAGGTCGGCGAGGTCAGCAACAGCCGCAGCACATTCCCTCTGCCTCCGGGCGCCTACACGATCGACCTTGACGGGAAGAAGACGCCTTTCACGATCGAGATCGGGAAGCCCACTGTCCTGAAACGCTAGGACCCCATTCCGGGGCAAGGAGGAGACATGGCCATGCTCCGTCGTTGGTCCCTTTTCGCAGCGGTTGCTGCCCTGGCGGCCTGGGTGTGGACGCATTCGGCCGCGGCCCCTCCTCCGGCCGGTCCCGCGGGATTATCTCCGCTCGCGGATTGGGCAAAGGTCGCGCCGGGCATCTGGCGGGCGAAGGCGGGCGACACGTCCCGCGAGATGCGGTACACGGACCTCGCCGCCGCCCCGCCCCGGCTCGACGCGCTGCGCGTCCGTCCGGAGCGCGACTTTCCGTTCGCTTCCGGGTCCATCGAATTCGAGCGCACAGCGGACGGCAAGACGGTCGTCCGCGTGCCGTGCGCGGCGGGGGAGAAGCTCTTCGGCTTCGGCCTGCAGTTCGACGGCCTCGACAAGAGCCAGGACGTCTTAACCCTCAACGTGGATCACTGGTCGACTGGCGGCGGCCGGACTCACGCTCCCGTCCCGTTCTATGTCTCCAGCCGCGGATACGGCGTCTTCGTCGACACGGTGCGCTTCCTCAAGGTCTACGCCCGCGTCGG
>Ga0315286_10005090_pt1 | contig 12665 bp, 8 predicted proteins | sample YL17G10_0_MG_FD_205038 | JGI IMG/M metagenome (GOLD analysis project Ga0315286, IMG submission 205038) | Sediment microbial communities from Yellowstone Lake, YNP, Wyoming, USA - YL17G10_0 | ecosystem: Environmental > Aquatic > Freshwater > Lake > Sediment | place: USA: Wyoming | collected... | reverse complement strand
TGGTGACGGCGGGCACACCGCACAGCGACCAGATGGTGCAGAAGGCGGGGTCCCCGGTCTGCGTCAGATCCGCGGGCGCCTCCCCGAGGGCGGGAGGGGTGATGACTCCATCAAAGGCACTCAGAAATGTATCCAGCTCCTTCGCGAGTTGATCCCTGCGCTTCAAGTCCCGGGCCAGGTCGGAGTCCGGAATAGCTATCCCTTCGTCAATGAGCGCGTTGAGACGCGGGCTGAGCCTTTCGCGGTCGCGGCCCTGCAGCTCTGCGAAAACCCGCGCCCCCTCGCCGTACATGATGGTCCGGTGCACGGCGTGGGCGCCTGCGAACGATGGAGGCAGCTCTCGTTCTTGAACCTCCGCTCCGGCGGAGCGCAGCCGTGCCACCATCTGCAGAAAATGCTCCTGAGCGCGCGGCTCAGCCAGGCGCCAGACCGGAGAGCGCACGGCTGCCAGCCGTGGGGGGCGAACCATGGGGGCCACCTCGCTGGGGATTATCTTCTTTTCCGTACCCGTCACCGGATCATCTTCTTCCTGTCCCACGAGAGCCGCTGCCAGGAAGGCAGCGTCGGGTACACTGCGGGCGAACACCCCTGCCTGATCGAGGCTGGGGCTGAAGGGGTGGACGCCGGCGAGGGAGATGAGGCCCGCTGTCGGCTTGTACCCGACAACCCCGCAGAAGGCCGCGGGTCGGATCACCGAACCGTTGGTCTGGGTGCCGACCGCCCCCGGCAGAAACCCCATGGCCACCGCCGCCGCAGAGCCGCTGGACGATCCGCCGGGTGTGTGGGCCGGGTTCCACGGATTGCGGGTTTTCCCGGGGCTGAAGAAGGCAAACTCTGTGGTGACGGTCTTGCCCAGCACGAAGGCGCCGGCGGCCTCTGCACGGTGAACCAGCGCCGCCGAGCGGGCGGGCACGTGGCCATCGAAGATGGGCGAGCCCATGGTGGTGGGGATGCCCTGGGTTTCAATGATATCCTTGATTCCGATTGGAATGCCGTGCAGGGGTCCCAAGGTCTCTTTCGACCGCAACCGCCGATCGGCCTGGCGCGCAAGATCCAGGGCTCTCGCAGGGTCGATCCACTGGAAGGCCTGAACCGTGTTCTCGTGCCTCGCGATGCGCTCGAGCAGCGCGCGGGTCAGGTCTTCGCTGCTGAGATCGCCCTGGCGGATGGCCTGCGCGGCTTCCCGCAGCCCCATGCGGTAGAGCGGTGTTGGGCTCATGGCATCACTCCTATCAGTTATTGCGGGCCAGGGAGATGAGGAGTCCGGCTCGTCCCCTTCGGGAGGAGCAGAATAAACCAGATTATGGCGCTTGTGCCATCCTATGGGATACGAAGCGCTTTCCTGTGGGAGTGGCTTCCAGCCACGACGATCGCGGCAGGATGCCGCTCCCACCAAAAGAAAACCACAAAGGCGCTCACCTTCCTCGGAAGCCCTGACTTTACCGGCAGCCGGGTGTTGAAAAAACAAGCATCAGACCGTCAGCCAAGGCGCGCGGCGTTTTGGAAAGCGCAGCATATCGTAAGATATGTGAGCATTTGCAAAACGTCGTGCAACACAGGATCACGGCCTGATGCGCCGTTTTTCTAAGGGTTGAGGAGATTGGGCGGTTTGCCCGTGGTTAGCGCCGCCACCAGGTTCTGCGCTGCCAGCATCGCCATGGCGTGGCGCGTGGCTGCCGATGAGCTGGCGATGTGCGGCGTGAGGACCACGTTCTTCATGGCGAGAAAGGCCGGGTTCAGGGCCGGCTCGTTCTCGAAGACGTCCAGCCCGGCGCCAGCCAGCCGGCCGCTGCGCAATGCTTCCAACAGGGCCGCGTCGTCAACCACACCCCCGCGCGCGGCGTGTATGAGGATGGCCCCCGGCTTCATCTTGCTCAACACCCGGCCGCTCACCAAATGGTGGGTCGCCGGGGCGTAGGGCACATGGATGGTCAGGATGTCGGCGCGGGAAAGCAGTCCATCCATGCTCACGAAGGCGGCGTTGCAGGTGCGTTCGGTCGCCGCGTCCGCCGGCTGGGAGTCGTGGTACAGGACCGTCATATCGAAACCCAGCGCCCGACGGGCCACCCGCCGGCCGATGCGGCCGAAGCCCAGGATGCCCAGGGTGGCGTGATGCACGTCTGCACCCAGGAACTGCTTGAGGTACCAGCCCTTCCACTCGCCGGCCCGCACGTGTGCGTCGGATTCCACCACCCTGCGGGCTGTGGCGAGGATCAGGGCCCAGGTGAAGTCCGCGGTGCTGTCGTCCAGGACCCCGGGCGTGTTGGTGGCCATGACCCCGGCCGAGGAGCAGGCCCCCAGGTCGATGTTGTTGAAGCCCACGGCCATGTTGCACACGGCCTTGAGCTTGGGGCAACGGGCGAGGAGTTTCGCGTCGACCCGGTCCACCAGGGTCGTCATGGCCCCGGTCTTGTCGGCGAGGTTTTTTGCCAGTGTTTCGGCATCCATGGGTGTATCCGCCTGGTTGTCGGTCACATCGAAGTGCTGGCGCAGATAATCCAGGACATCGTCGAAGATCTCGCGGGTGACGATTACTTTGGGTTTCATGGCTTGGTCCGTCTCGTCATGTTCGATTTCAGCACAGCGGTTTTCTGTTCATTCGATCTCCATCCCCCTCCCGACCTCTCCTTGAAAGGGAGGAAGTTGCTATTGGCCCCTTTCCCCTGTTCTTCAAGGCTGGCAGGGTGGGGATGGAGTTGTGCGCGGCCGTAGTCCTCAATGGCCGTACACCAAACTCGGCAGCCACAAACCGATCTGCGGGAACATGTACAGCAGGAATATTGCGAGCACCTGGATCGCCATGAACGGCATCATCCCCAGGAAGATTTGGTTGAGCGTCACGTGTGGCGGCGCCACGCCTTTCAGGTAGAACGCGGCCATGGCTACCGGCGGGGACAGGAATGCTGTCTGCAGGTTGAGCGCCACCAGCAGGCCGAAGAAGAGCGGATCGATGTTGAATTGCGCCAGCAGCGGGAGGAAGATCGGCAGGAAGATGATGATGATCTCGGTCCACTCCAGCGGCCAGCCGAGCAGGAAGATGATGATCTGCGCCAGGAGCATGAATTGCACGGGCGACATGTCGAGCGACTGGACCCACACGTTGATGATCTCCTGGCCGCCAAGGAGCGCGAACGCCGCGGCGAAGATGCCCGACCCGACGAACAGCCAGCACACCATGGCGCTGGTCTTGGCGCAGAGGAAGACCGCCTCCTTGAGCATCGTCATGTTGAAGCGTCCATAGGCGATCGCCAGCATGAACCCCCCGAAAGATCCCATCGCCGCCGCCTCGCTCGGCGTCGCGAGCCCCATGAGGATGGAGCCGAGGACCCCGATGATCAGCAGCGCCAGCGGGAAGAACGACGACAGCAGCATCTTGAAGATCTCGAGCCGGACGAAGGTGAAGATCGCATAGAAGATCGCGAGCCCCCCCGCGAAGACGCCAAGAGTGATCCACAACCACGTGGGGATGGGTTTGCTCTCACCCGGCGCGTCCGACTTCCTCTCGGCAGGTGCCTTGGGGCTTTCGGCCGCAGCCCCAGTGGCGGCCGGCGCCTTCTGTCCGTCTTCGGCCGGGGGTTCCTGCAGCCCGCCGGCTTCCTCAGACTCCTCTAAGTCCCCGGTTTCGGCATTGCCTTCCTCGTCCTCCGCCGCAAAGCCCATTTCCTGCAACTCCGAGGGCACCACGTAGTCCGGAGCGGTCACGGCAAGATAGATCGAGCCCATGAGCAGCGCGACCGCCAGGGCCGGCAGCAATGCAATGCCCAGGTGGTTGATCAGGGTACGCATCGGGACGTCGGCGTTGCGCTTGCCCTTGATCGCGCCGATGAGCCCCGCCATGACATTGGTCCTGGTCTTGGCGATGATTTCCGCGAATTTGGGCAGCGGCACGTACTGGTCCTCCGCCGAGAGCGGCGGCGCGATGCTGGGCTTGATTTTTGCGTAAATGATGACATAGACGACGTACAATCCCGCCAGCATGATGCCGGGAAAGAAGGCGCCGGCGTAGAGCTGCATCACCGAGACGCCGGCGGTGGCGCCGTAGAGGATCAGCAGGACCGAGGGCGGGATCAGGATGCCCAGGGTGCCGCCCGCGGTCACGGAGCCCGCCGCAACCCGGACGTTGTATCCGGCTTTTAGCATCGCCGGAAAGGCGAGCAGGCCCATCAGCGTCACCACCGCGCCGATGATCCCGGAAGCGGTGGCGAAGATCGCACAGGTCACGATGGTCGCGACGGCGAGCGACCCGGGAATGCGCGAGGTCGCCAGGTGCAGGCCCTTAAACAGAGCCTGGATAAGATTGGCGCGCTCGACCAGATAGCCCATGAAGACGAACAGGGGAACCGAGATCAAAACGTCGTTGGTCATGACCCAATAGGCCCGCTGGACCATCAAATCGAGCGTCTGCTGCACCGCCAGCGACGGGTCCACGCTGGAGTAGGCAAACCAGGTGAACATCGTGCCCAGGCCCATAAGTGTGAACGCCGTGGGAAAGCCGAGCATGATCGCCACGACGATCAGCGCCAGCATCAGGAGCCCCAGGTGGCCGTTGGTTATCTGCGATGCCGGCGGCATCAGGACGAAGAGGGCAATCACCACCGCGGCCATGATCGAGAGTCCGAACCAGGCTTCTTTTCTCATTGGTCGCTCCTTTTCTTGGCCGTCACGAACTCATCGAGCTTGGCGATATCCTCGTCCTTGACATGCATCTGTGCCTTCAGCTTTTCGACGTCGACCTCCTCGACGTCCGGCACACGCGAGGGCCACTGGCCCTGCTTCAGGCAGAGCACGCAACGGATGATTTCGACGATGCCCTGCACCAGTAGAAACGCCCCTGCCACCGGGATGACGGTCTTGAACGGATAGATGGGCGGACCCTCCGTGGTGATGCTCGAGTGCTCCCAGATCGCCCAGGAGTCGGCGGCATAGGTGTAGCCGGCCCAGCAGAGCGCGGTCACCCCGGGCAGGAAGAACACGATGTAGAGCGTCAGGTCGAGGCCGGCCTGCAGCCGCGGCGGGAAGAAGCCGTAAAGGACATCGCCGCGAACGTGGCCGTTTTTGGACAGCGTGTAGGCGCCCGACATCATGAACAGGGTCCCGTACATCATGAGCATGGCATCGAAGGCATAGGCGTGCGGAGCGTCGAGCGCGTAGCGCGAGAACACTTCATAGGTGATGAGAAAGGTAAGCGACACGATGAGCCAGGAAAACGTCTTACCCACAAATGTGCTGATCCTGTCGATGGTGAGCAGTATTTTCTGCATGTTCGCACCTGACTATAGATAATGATGTTACTACTCAGCTATTTGAAATCACTTTTAACTACGAAATGCGCGAAATACGCTAACGTGCATAATTACTCAGGTGTTACAAAGTCATCAGAAATCAGCCACCCGGGCGCGGACAGCGCCCGGATGATTGATCGATGATGCCGCTAAACTTATCAGCCTTTCTTCTCTGGGGCTTTCTTCTCTGGGGCCTTCTTGCCGAAGTAATGGTTATACGCCATGCGCCGGCTGACATTGGTGTCCATGTCCCAGCTCACCGTGCGCGCGGCAAAGGCTTTCTGCGATTCGACGATCTCCTTCCACAGGGGGTTCTCGGCCGCCTTCTTGGCCGACACCTGGTCGAAGACATCCATCTGCTTTTGCAGGATCGCGTCGGGGGTCTTGTAGAACTTGACCTTGTCCTTGGTCTGCAGCTCGATGTAGTCCTTCGAGTAGCGATCGATCGCCTTCCACGACAAGTCGGCCGAAGCCGCTTCCACGGCGTTCGAAATGATGGCCTTCATCTTGTCCGGCAGCGCATCGTACTTGGTCTTGTTGAACAGGATCTCGAAACTCTCGGCGTTCTGGTGGTAGCTCTGCAGCATGCAGACCTTCGACACGTCGGGGAAGCCGAGCAGGCGGTCGGAGGTGGCGTTGTTGAACTCCGCCCCGTCCAGCAGGCCGCGATCCAGCGCCGGCACGATCTCGCCGCCGGGCAGCGCGTTCACCGCGGCACCCAGGCCGTTGAACAGGTCGATGGAGATTCCCACGGTGCGGAACTTCATGCCCTTGAAGTCATCCACCTTGGTGATCGGCTTCTTGAACCAGCCGAGCGGTTGGGTCGTCATCGGCCCGTAGGCGAAGGACACCACGTTGGCGCCGATGGACGCATAGATCTTGGCCAGCAGCTCCTTGCCGCCGCCGTACTTATGCCAGGACAGCAGCATGTTGGCATCCATGCCGAAAGCGGGGCTCGACCCCCACAACGCCAGGGCGTTTTGCTTGCCGTAGTGGTAGACGAGAACGCCGTGGCCGCCGTCGAGCGTGCCCTTGGAGACCGCGTCCAGCAGGCCGAAGGCCGGCACCACGGCGCCGGCCGGCAGCACCTCGATCTTGAGGTCGCCGCCGGTCATGTCGTTCACCTTCTTGGCGTAGTCGAGGGCGTACTCGTGAAAAATGTCCTTGGTCGGCCAGGTGCTCTGCCAGCGCATGGTTATCGGCCCCTGGGCCTTGACGATCATCGGGAAGCCCAGCGTCGCAGCGCCGGCCGCAGCGGCCGTGAGAAATTTTCGGCGGCTGAGACCCTTCTTAGAACCGGCATTGCCATCTTTCTTTTTCGCATCGACTTTTTTTTCGTCCATAAATTTCCTCCTGGGTTGTTTGCGCGGGTAAGGACACCACGGGTGCCCGCGTCTAAGATATGCTGCAGCACGATGAGGGGACTCCACTTCATCTCCCAAAGTGCTGTGCGAGAAGCCGTCAGAAACCACCACGCCTCCGAGAACAAGAGTGAGGCGAGCGAGATAAAGGCAAGGTGCTGATGAGGCGCCAACTTACACGGTGATTTCGTGAAAATCAATAGAAACAATCATGGTGGCTGAAGACGCTTTCAATTGATGAATGTCTGAAATGAGTTGATCATTGCAACCCTCATCCTATATAAGCATATGGGTCGGTTCGTCTGCCCCACGGGGCGGCGAATCACCGTCACCCATTCGGCCAGGAGGAAGACCATGAATCTGTGCCGGTTGCTTCAAGTCAGGGCGGACGAGGGCAGACCCGTTCGCGTGGGTGTCATCGGCGCGGGCAAGTTCAGCAGCATGTTCCTGTCCCAGGTTCGCCTGACTCCGGGCATGCAGCTTGTAGGAATCGCGGAACTGGATCTCGAGAAGGCCAAACAGGCCTGCCTTAAGACCGGGTGGCCCCAGGAGGCCCTGGCGTTCGGGACCTCCACGGCATCCATCGAGGATGGTGCCAAACAGGGGAAAACCGTGATTACAGGCGACGCCCGTCAACTCATCGAGGCCCGCCTGGACGTGATCGTGGAGATTACCGGAGTGCCGGAGGCCGGCGCGGAACACGCGTGGCGGGCTTTGGAGGCCGGCAAACACGTGGTCATGGTGAACGTGGAGGCCGACGCACTGCTGGGGCCGATCCTCCGGAAAAAGGCCGAACAGTTGGGGCTCGTGTATTCCATGGCCTATGGCGACCAGCCCGCGCTCATCGCCGAGCAGATCGACTGGGCGCGCGCCGTGGGCTTGGAGGTGGTCTGCGCCGGGAAGGGAACGCGCTACCAGCCCGAGTACCATTACGCCACGCCGGAGACGGTCTGGGGGCATTACGGTTTCTCAGAGGAGCGCGTGGTCTCGGGTGACTACAACGCCAAGATGTTCAACTCCTTCCTCGACGGGACGAAGTCGGCCATCGAGATGTGCGCCGTGTCCAACGGCAATGGGCTGGTTCCCCAGCGCTGCGGCCTGCAGTTCCCCCCCGTGGGCGTGGACGATCTGCCTCAGATCCTCAAACCCCATGACGCGGGGGGTATTCTCGAACACGCCGGCACGGTCGAGGTGGTGGCCAGCGAGAATCGCGACCGGTCGCCGGTGCAGCGCGATCTGCGCTGGGGGGTGTATGTGGTGTTCCGTGCGCCCACGGAATACGTGAAGCGCTGTTTCTCCGAGTACGGCCTGCGGACCGACTCCTCGGGTGAGTTCGCCGCACTGTATCGGCCGTACCACCTCATCGGCCTGGAGCTGGGAATCAGTGTGGCCTCGGCGGCACTGCGGGGCGAACCGACAGGGTCGAGCCGGTCCTTTATCGCGGATGTCGGGGCGACGGCCAAGAAGGATTTGAAGCCCGGCGATGTGCTGGACGGGGAGGGCGGATACACCGTTTACGGTCGGCTCGTGCGCGCGCAGGACAGCCTTGAGCATGGCTGCCTTCCCATGGGATTAGCGAGCCATGTCAAGCTCGTGCGCCCGGTGCCGAAAGATGCCGTTGTGACCTACGAAGACATCGAGGTGGACGCTAGCCTCTTTTCATACAGACTGCGTCGTGACATGGAGGAGGAGGCTAAAAGGAGTGGCCCACACGTTCGATTAAGCTTAAATTCCACGAAATAGAGCTTGCGAAGCGACTTTCTCGACGTAGCTGGAAATTTACCGAATTTGTGATACGATTGTACGCTAAGAATAGATCCACAGAAAATCACAGGCAACCGTCAGACCATAGAGCATCCATTCGCAGTATGGATCAGCACCCACAGAACCAGAGGCGCTACTACAGGCTGCAGTATCCGGAAGTTGAACGACCCACAGTGAGGTTCAAGGCCCGGACCTACGAAGTCACGGAAGTCTCCGAAGGCGGAGTCATGATCCTGCTCGGAGACGGTTGTACCGTCCGTCTGGGTCAGTCCTTTGCGGGTGTGGTCCAGTTCCAGGATGGTGAGACCAATTCCATCGTGGGAGTTGTACTGCGGATCGATGAGAACAAAATGGTGGTCAAGCTTTCGAAAGGCATCAGCCTCAAGCGCATGATGGCAGAGCAGATCCGTCTACGGAAGAAATATCCGATGTTTTTTGAAAGCAAAGCAGGAGAAAGTGAAGCAGAATCAAGCTAAAAGGAGACTGACATGGGCTTCGAACTCGGACCCCGAAGAGGCATGTACATCGACATCTCAAGGGAGACGAAAGAAAAACAGACTGCGGATGAAGCCATAACACATCTTGAACAGTTTGACCTGATGTACCGGTCCCTGTGCGCCATGCTGTACAATTACGTTCCGACTTCCGGGCATCCCGGCGGATCGATATCTTCCGGACGCTTTGTATCCGGGATCGTTTTCAACCGCCTGGACTATGACGTCGCCAACCCCGACCGCGAGGATGCCGACATCATATCTTATGCCGCGGGCCACAAAACCCTCGGCCTTTACGCCATGTGGGCCCTGCGCAACGAGGTCATGCGCATCGGCTGCCCCGAACTGCTCCCCCAGGACGAAAAGCACCAGCTCCGGTTGGAGGACATGCTCGGTTTTCGGCGGAATCCCCTGACGAACACCCCGCTCTTCTTGAAATACCGGGTCAAGCCCCTCGACGGCCATCCGACGCCGGCCACTCCGTTCCTGCGGCTGTCCACCGGCGCGTCCGGGGTCGGGGTCGCTGCCTCGCTGGGGCTCGCCCTCGGCGCCATGGATTATTACGGCAGCGCTGCGCCGCGCGTCCATATCGTCGAAGGGGAGGGTGGGATGACCCCCGGGCGGGTCGGCGAAGCCATGGCCGCAGCCGGTACGGCCTGCCTGAAAAATGCGATCCTGCACGTGGACTGGAATCAAGCTTCGATCGATTCCAACCGAGTCTGCCGCGACGGGGAATCGCCCGGCGAATACGTCCAGTGGAATCCAATTGAATTTGCGCTTCTGCATGACTGGAATGCCATCCTGGTCCCGGATGGCATGGATTTCGAGCAGATCGCCGCGGCCCAGCGACAGGCGCTCACCATGCCGAACGATCAGCCGACGGCAATTGTCTACCGCACCCGCAAAGGCTGGCAGTACGGGGTCGCGGGGAAGGCCTCCCATGGCGCCGGCCACGGTTTGTGCGCGGATGGGTTTTTCCAGGCCCTCAAGCCGTTTGTCGAGCAAGCGGCAGCAGGGCTGCCCCGCTGCGAAAGCGCCAACCAGCGCTGCCACGCCGGCAGAGAATCGGAAGTCCTCGAGGAATGCTTCTGGGAAGCATTGACGGTGATCCGTGGCGTCTTGGAAAGAAACCGCCCGATGGTGGAGGCGCTGGCGCAGAAACTGCGCCAGGCGCGACACCGCCTGGACAGCCATATCCGCAAACCCCGGCCGCAAGCCCCTGCGGTTCAGGCCGTGTTCGATCTGGCGGAAAAAACAGAAGGTCGCATCCCGGCCGAGTTGACGTTGACCCCCGGAAAGACGGCCACCCTGAGAGGCGAATTGGGCAGGGTCCTTCAGTATTACAATCACGCGAGCAAGGGCGCCGTTCTAACGGCATCCGCCGACCTATATGCCTCCACGAGCGTCAACACGATCGGGCAGGGATTCCCGGAGGGCTGGTACAACGCCGCCACGAACCCGGGGTCACGGATGCTTGTCACCGGCGGGATCTGCGAGGACGCCATGTGCGGCATCCTGGCCGGTCTTTCAACCTACGGGCGTCATCTGGGAGTCGGATCCTCCTATGGGGCTTTCATCGCCGCACTCGGACACGTCGCCGCCCGCTTGCACGCCATCGGCAATCAGGCCCGCCAGACCATCGTTCAGGGGCACTACACACCCTTCATCCTAATTTGCGCCCATGTGGGGGTCAAAACCGGCGAAGATGGCCCGACGCATGCCGACCCCCAGGCGCTGCAGCTTCTCCAGGGAAATTTCCCCCTCGGCACCATGATCACGCTCACCCCCTGGGACCCCCAGGAGATCTGGCCCCTCATGTCCGCGGCCCTGGCGAAACGCCCGGCGGTGATTGCACCGTTTGTGACCCGGCCCTCGGAAAGAGTGATCGATCGGCAGGCGTTAGGCCTGCCACCGGCCACGGCTGCGGTGACGGGTGTTTATCGCCTGTGCCGGGCGGAGGGGAAAAGGGACGGCACGTTGGTGCTCCAGGGCAGTGACGTCGGCTACGCGTTTGTCGAGCAGACCCTGCCGCTCCTGCGCAAGAAGGGGATCAATCTGGATGTCTTCTATGTGACCGGTGCCGAGCTCTTCGATCTCCTGCCCGCCGCGGAGAGAGATGCGATTTATCCGGAGAGCGCCGCGCGGGAGGCGATGGGGATCACCGGATTCACCCTCCCCACCATGGAGCGCTGGGTTTGCTCCGGCCGCGGCCGGATGATGACGCTGCATCCTTTCCGGAAAGGGCACTACCTGGGCAGCGGTTCAGCCGACAAGGTGTTGGAAGAGGCCGGGCTGGACGGAGAAAGCCAGTTCAAAGCCATTCTCCGGTACGTGGAGAAAACACCTCAATAAGCTCGGGAGACAAACTCCCGCGGTCTCGATGACCTTCAAGGCATCCTTCCGCGTTCATGGATGATTTTTCGGCGCTGTGGACAACGGAGGGGCTTTGCATCGTTAGCCGGCTACGATTGGGGCGGTCAGGTCGCTCACATCATGGCAATCTTTTCTCCCAGCGCATAAGCCTGTTTCATGACGGGCTTGTTCTTGCTGATTTCACCCGCCTTCCAGGCGCTGCCGTAGACCGTGCCAACAACTTCGGCACCGAGGTATTTAAACGCATCCTGGAACGTTCTGAGGGCGTTCACCGCACCCGAGCTGAAAGGGTCCGCATCGGCATAGGTGAGAACGATGCCGAATTTCTTCTCCGCCAGAACCTTGTAATTCTCGTCGCCGCCGAATGCATACCAGCGGTCCATGAACAGCTTGGTCTGGGCCGACACCGTGAACCAGTAAATGGGGCTGGCGATGACGATGGTGTCGGCGGCGCGCATCTTCGGGTAGAGCTTGTGCATGTCGTCGCGGATGACGCAACCGATGCCGCGCTTCTTGCGGCAGCCGTCGCAGGCGCTGCAGGGCTTGATGTTCATGTCATGGAGGAAAAACAATTCCACCTTGGCCCCGGCGTCTTTGGCGCCGGAGGCAACCTGTTTCGCCAGGGTGGAGCTGTTGCCTCGCTTGCGCGGGCTGCCGACGACGATCATGACGTTCTTCTGAGTCTTGGGCATTTCGTTTATTGTCCTTTCGGAGTGGATGAGTTCGAAACTCTCAATTGATATTCATCCGCGACGCGGATGAATCGACGATGATAAAATCAGTTTCGCGCATCACGTCCTTTCCTGGTTGCAATTCGACTTAATTCATAATCCAAACCATGCGGATCTCACTTTCCGCAAAGCCACCGCCTTCTGACTATCACAACCCTGCGTCAATGTGAACCACCCTTGGTGTTCAAGATTTTTTGAAAACTGCCGATACAATAGAAAGACGGAGAACTCCTCCGCCGATTTCATCACATTTTCATCGGGTCCGAATGCGCCGTGTCTGAAAACGTAAACATCACCACTGACCCGCCCGAGCCCGAAGGCTTTCAAAGCCTGGGGGCGGACGACATGAAAGACATGGGCCTCGACTCGTCCGGGCCGCCGAGCGGGTCGATCGTTGCTCAAGCCCCCGCCGACGATCAGCCGATGGCGGAAGCGTCGGCCGATGAGGTGCGCGACCTTCCCGCGGATCCGGGCGGTGCCTCAGAAATGCCCGTGGAAGAGGCGACGGTCGTCACCGAGGACACCCCGAATCACCCGGAGGGCGAAACACCCGGCTTGAAGGGCCCCGGCCTGGCCTTGAAGGAGATCGATGCGACCGCAACGCAACCGGCAAAGGGCAGGGCCTTAAAACGCCGGCGCGTGGTTCAAGTCATTTGCGCC
>Ga0315286_10005087_pt1 | contig 12666 bp, 17 predicted proteins | sample YL17G10_0_MG_FD_205038 | JGI IMG/M metagenome (GOLD analysis project Ga0315286, IMG submission 205038) | Sediment microbial communities from Yellowstone Lake, YNP, Wyoming, USA - YL17G10_0 | ecosystem: Environmental > Aquatic > Freshwater > Lake > Sediment | place: USA: Wyoming | collected... | reverse complement strand
CCAAGTTAAATTTGCAATTGGCACACTAGATATTACATTAGGAAGTTAGGGAATTAAATGGCCTACATCAGAGGATTCGGTACTAGCTTTGGTACAATCTTCGGTGCAAATTCCGTAGAGAGACCCGCCCAGGTAGAAGTATACTTCCTCTCTGCACAAATAGCAGCCGAAGCTACAATAGCCGCTTCTGCTTATGTTACTTATCCACTTGTAGCTATTCTTGCTTCAGAATCTACAATAGCAGCAGCAGTTAATATATGTAGACCAATTACAGCAAGTCTCTCTGTAGAATCAGTAGTAACTCCGGCCGCAACTATTGTTCTCAGAATTGCGGCGGCGCTTACATCTGAAACTATTATTGATGCTACTCTAACTAGCCAGATAGTATTAAGTTCTTCGTTAATAGCTGAATCAACTGTTGCAGCTACTGTAGTAATTCAAAAACTTCTTGCAGCTAGTCTTGCTACAGAAACAACTATTGCTTCAAATCTTACTGGACTGTATGCTCTTGCAGCAAACTTAATAACAGAATCACATCTTGCAGGGCAAGTAAGCGGCGCGGCGAATGCTACACTTGGGGAAGCAATAATTCTTCATACAAATACTACATCTATTACAAGTACTTCTGATGTAGAAGGAATATTGAGAGCGCTTCGTGTGAGAAGAAATAGAAAGAAAAGCGGGTCGGAATATTATAAAATCTGCACTTTATTCCAGGGAATTAATCCAGAAGTATAGAGAGGTTCTTTAATGGCAACTATTGCAGGACTTGTAATTATAGCGCACTCAAGTACGACACAAAGCGATATTGATACTGCTTTAAGCGCCGCCGCTATCAATCCAACAGACTTTCTTGATGCAGTTGTTCTTGTTGAGGAAGATGCTAACAGACCCGCTAAGGTTCTTATCCTCTATAGTGTCGCGGGCGAAAACAGTGTCGCGGACGAAAACTAGTCAAAGAAAGAAGAGATAACCACATTGCCTTACATTCCTTTACATCTTCATGACCAGTATAGTTTACTTGACTCTGCTATTAATGTTAAAAAACTTATCCCATATCTACAAGAACAAGGAATGACTGCTTGTGCTCTAACAAACCACGGCTGGATGGCCGGCATAGTAGACTTTCAGAAACAACTTACTAAAGCAAGTATCAAACCAATTATTGGTGTTGAAGCATACATTACGGACAATGAAGATGGAATAGAAGACAACTCACTTAAGCAAAAAGATAACTACCACCTGGTTCTATTAGCAAAAGATAACGAAGGAATCAAACTACTCTTCCAACTACTTTCTAATGCAGCGGCAAATAACTTTTACTATAAGCCACGTATTTGGAAAGAACATCTTCCAAAACTGGCTGGACATATAATTGTGACTACTGCTTGCTTAGGTAGTGAGACCGCCCGCAAGGATTTTCCAGGACAAGATAAGAGTTATCCAACAATTCAATACTTAGCCAAGATCTTTGGGGACGATCTCTATCTTGAGTTACAAGACTGGGATGACGGAAGTGGAATTCAGCCCGCATATAATAAGTATCTTCTGGATGTACGTTACATGTCATTCTGGCATGCCCAATACGTAATCACTTCTGACGCACACTACATCCGTAAAGAAGATCATAAGTTGCATGAAGTAATGATGGCGATGCAATTGAAGAAGACTCTGAAGGATTATAGAGAAGAAGGAAAGATGATTTACGGTCCTTACTTCTATGTAAGAACAGACGAAGAAATGAAACGTTCTGTTATGGAGTTAGAAGAGCCAGATGCTTATGAGAATACAATCAAAATAGCAGAGCAATGCAACGCATCAATTGAACTTGGCAAATACCATATGCCTGATTTTAAGATTGAAGCAGCGGCCGATTACAAAGAATTCCAGCAGTGGAAAACAAAGGAGAGGTAATTTAGTATGTTAACAAAGGAAGAAATGAGAGAACACGTAGAATCAGTTCTATTGTATATGCCATATGAGACTAAGAATCTCATTGTTCATCAACCTTCGCGGCGACCGACCTACTATGCCGCGTTTGATCGACAAGGCTCACTAGTTGAGCAGTTTGAGGAACTAGATGCGCTAGTTGATTGGCTAGAAAAAGAAGGCGAGATTGTATCGGAGTTATCTGATAGCGCTTCGTAGGAACAAGTAGCCAAAAAATCTAATGAGGTATTAAATATGATCATTACTTGTGAAGGCCGCCCAACTTGGGATGACTACTTTTCTAAACTATGTGATCTTGTATCTACGCGAGCAACCTGTCCACGTAAAAATGTAGGTGCGGTCATTGTAAAGGAGAATCATGTACTTGCTGTTGGTTATAATGGGTCCCTACCTGGACTACCTCATTGTCTGGACATAGGTTGTGATATGGAAAATGGACATTGTGTCGCTGGGGATACTGTTATATCGAAATTCCAGACTGGACAATACAATTCCGGGCACCGGACAATCAAACAACTTTATGAAAACTGGACTGATCCTCAAAAACGAGGAGCGGTAAAGCGAATGAAAATTAGATCTGTAAATCAACAAGGTATGATTGTCCCTGATTTCATTACTAATATCTGGAAGAATCCACCGGCAAAAATATTAGAAGTTACCACACAATTAGGCAGACACATTAAGTTAACAGAAAAACAAAAAGTTTTAACGCTTTTTGGATGGATCCCAGCTGAAGAGATTGTTGCTAATACAACCAAAATTGCTCTTAACGGAGTAGAACTCATTAATGATCCAGACTGGCTTCTTTACCAATACTCTACTCTTGGGAAAACACAGGTAGAAATTGCCCGTCTCCTAAATTGTAAAAGAGGAATAATACATAGGCGCTTGAATCAATTTAGTATTCCCAGAAGAGAATTTCGTCTGGGAGGTTGGAACCGAGGATTCCAAAGAGAACAATCTTGTTCATATAAAGGTCAAAATAGTAGCAGAGATGCGGGGCGTTCAAGATCGCGAAGGTATGCCCTCAAAGATCATTGTGAGATATGCAACACCACATTGGATCTCGATGTTCATCACACAGACAAGAACCCATTAAATGATACAGAAGATAACCTCCTAACTCTATGTTCGGGTTGTCATATAGTTGCACATACCCCACACGCAAAACGAGAAAAAGTTTTATTTGATACTGTCAAATCTATAACTCAAGTTATAGATGAAGAGACCTTTGATCTCACAGTTAAAGAGAATCATAATTATGTTGGTAACGGAATAGTTCTACATAATTGTGTTGCGGTCGTACATGCAGAAGCCAATGCTATCTGTAATGCAGCAGCTCGAGGTATAGCGCTCCAAGGAGCCACACTATTTTCCAATCTCTATCCGTGTTGGGATTGTTTTAAACTCATTGTCTCCGCAGGCATTGCCGAGATAGCCTATAAAGAAATCTATGGTGATCCAACGCGCGTTGAGAAGGCGTGGAAACAATTAAAGCATATATGTATGAGACAGATTAATGCTTAGTATGTTAGAGAAAGTTATTTGTTGGCAACTTAACCGTTGTACTCTTAGTATAACCCCTATTCTGGCGCGTCGTACTCCAAGAGGAGTCGCTGGTCCATTAGGCAAACAAGATGTCCTTATTAGGTTTCAGAATGATATTGAATGGAGTACAGGTAAGTTACTTAGAGCGGTAACTACTGGCGACGCCACAAAAGCAAATAACTTATTCACTTCTGAGATAGAAGCCCGAGCAGAACGTGATTTAATTCTTGCTTCAATTGAGGCGCAACCAATTCTATTCTTTGAAAGCAAATCGGAGAAAGAAGAATGCCAAAATACATCGTCAGAACAACCCAACTCTTCGAGCAGTACTACGAAGTTGAAGCGCAAGACGAAGAAGAAGCAATCAACCGAACAGAAACCTCAGTCGAAATGGGATTTAGGGTGGGCGGCGGATGGCCTCTCGGAGACCCCAAATTCCTTAGATACCTTAACTCCTCTGGATGGGAAGTCCGTAAAGCAGAAGGACAACCTCCAGTCGCCGAGTACCTAGAAGAAGTACTTGAAGGGAAGAAGTAATGGCCGCGAGAACAATTGATCCGAACAAAGCCGCACTTGCTGTTACACATAAAGAAGTTGATGAGCGGGTTGCTGGTCTCGTTGACTTACTTGCTCAAGAGAAAGAGCCAGTACAAAAACCAATACAAAAGCCAGTACAAATCTCCACTCAAGAGATGTCAGAAGCAATTATTAGGGCCCGCCAAATATCTCTCCCAGTTCTGCAAGATATAACGGTATCTATCCAAACACTTGGAAGTGACATCTATGTAATTGACGGAAAAGTACAGCCAATTCCACAAGGTAACCTAGTTCAATTCTTTGGACAATACATCACTGGTTTAGTAACACAATCTACACTAACTGGGCGAGATCCAGCGGCTGGAGGAGTTCCTTGTTCAAAAAATAGATGCTCCCGCCGCATCCAGGCAGATAGTAATGGAAAAAAAGTTATCAATTCTGGATATCAAATAGATGATGGACTCCGTTGTATTCGTACAAGGTGTAGTGCTGCTAAACCTACTAGAAGAATAGGATAATGTCAGAGATAGAACAATACTTCTCCTACCAATGTGAAAAGGGAATGAAATGGAGGGGTCTATCCGAGAAGGTATATATTGAGCGGCTAGCATATGAGTCTAGTGTTATTAAACAGATGGGGTTTTGTGGGTACTTCCTAATTGTACAAGACATTCTTCAATGGGCCCGCCAGAATGATATCCTTCATGGACCTGGTAGAGGATCTGTAGGTGGAAGTCTAGTCTCTTATGTTTTAGGTATCACCTGGTTAGATCCAGTTAAGTATGGTCTCTATTTTGAGAGGTTTCTTAATCCAGCACGGGTTAGTATGCCTGACGCAGACCTCGACTTTCCTGCTGAAAAAAGACATCTCATTGTTGAATACATTCAGAATAAGTATGGGGCGGATCATGTAGCTCACATTGGTACCTTTGGCACTATGAAAGCAAAGGCGGCGATCCGTGATGTAACTCGTGTGTTAGGTTACCCATATGACATAGGAGACACACTTGCTAATCTAGTTCTGTCCCCCATTGAAGGTAAACCTCAACCACTCAAGACCTGCTTTGAGAAGGTACCCGAACTTCAACGAATGAGAGAACTAACTGGTAGTCCAGAACAAGAGATCTTAACTTGGGCGGAACAACTAGAAGATAAACCTCGATCGTTTGGTACTCACGCCTCAGGAATAGTTATTGCCAATTCTCCAGTAAGCCAGTACATTCCCCTCTACTTGGGAAAAGAGAAGCAGGCTACTACTCAGTTCGAGATGAACACAGTAGAAGAATGTGGTCTTGTTAAGTTTGATTTCCTTGGGTTAAAAGCCCTTGATACAATCGAAAGATGTCTTGCTCTCATCAAGAAATCAACTGGTGAAACAATAGATATCCAGACCATTCCACTAGACTCACCAGAGGTCTTCAAGTTGTTTCATACGGGAGACCTTGATGGAGTCTTTCAGTTCGAAGGAAGCGGTGGCATTAGAGACCTGGCTGTTCAGGCGCGACCTCTTACACTAGAGGACTTAGCAAGTTTGAATGCGCTATATCGACCAGGCCCTTTGGGCGCCGGAATGGTAGCCCAATATCTCCGAGTCCGATCTGGTGAATCCCTACCGGAATATAAACTTCCTGCTCTTGAAAAAGTACTCTTTCGAACTGCTGGTGTCCTTATCTTCCAAGAACAAGTCCTCGAGATCTGTAAACAACTTGCTGGATACACAATGGCCGAAGCCGATGTAATGAGAAAGGTTGTTGGTAAGAAGAAACCTGAAGAGATGAAGTTGCAGAAAGAGAAGTTTGTTACTGGAATGGTAACAAATAGGTATAGTCAGAATGAAGCAGAGAACCTCTTCGCAGATATAGAAACTTTCTCGGGGTACGGCTTCAATTTGTCCCACGCAATTCTCTATAGCTTCATCTCCTATCAGATGGCCTGGCTAAAAGCCTTCTATCCAGCAGAGTTCTATTGCTCCTGCCTAATTACAGACTCAGATGAATACGATAAGATTGTTCGTTACATTGAGTCCTGTAGAGCACATAAGATTAAGGTCTTGCCACCTGACATCAATGAATCAGACAGAATCTTCTCCGTTTGTAAGAACGTAATTCGTTTTGGATTCTTAGCAATTAAGAATATTGGGGTGGGACCGGCCACAGCAATTGAAAAGGAACGAAGAAAGAAACGTTTCACTAGTTTACTAGACTTCACACAGAGAGAAGGTGTTCAAGGAATCAACAGTAGACAGATGGAATGTCTCATCCTTGCTGGAGCTTTTGACTCAGTCGCGGATGGAGCAAACAGAGCAGATCTCCTAGCGCTTGTAAGTAAGGTTTGGGACTCGCGCGATGAACAGAAGAGGTATCTAGTTAAACTAGAAACTTACAAGAAGAAGATGGAAGAGCACAAGGCTCGTGAGGTGGAGATAGAAGCAGGAGCCAAGAAGAAGTCCTTCAAGATGCCAGTTGCTCCTGAACCACCTATGGTTCCAGTCCTAGAGAAACATACAGATCTCTCTATGTTTGAATGCCTGGCTAAGGAAAAAGAGTTACTTGGTTTCTATGTCTCTGGACACCCACTAGATGATCTTCCTGAACTTCGTAAGAGTAATGTCTCTACCATTAAAGATATCAAAAAACTATGTAATCGTACCCGTGTAAACCTGATTGCTATCCCAGCCCTAGTCAAGGACCTTACCACCAAAAAAGATAAGAAAAAGATGGCATTTGTGACACTGGAAGACAAAACTGGGACGATCGAGGCTTCGGTAGTACCCAAGGTATATGCGGAGTTTGGGCATCTAGTGAATACAACCTATCCAATGGGGTATACAGCCCTAGCAGAGATAGTCGAAGGCGCAGAAGACAAGGTAGTTCGTTTGAGAATTATGGGTATTCATCTTCTAGAGAGCCAGAAAGAAGTCATTGCCGCACAAAAGAAAGTTGCCTCTGTGCCAGAAGGATCCATTCAGATCCTGGAGATATCGAAAGTAGTCCAAGATAGAGATCTAAAGAAATTAGAGATGCTACTAGAGAAAGGACTGGTGATTAAACAAGAAGAGATAAGGGTATGGAGAGTAAATGAAACTGCTATCAAGCAACACTAAGTGTGATGTAAGTATTAACTTCCCTATTGAAGAAACCTGTCGTCCCACAGAGACCTGTAGGAAATTATGTTACGCGCGGCGCGGTCCAATTACCTGGCCTGCATCAATCGCAAGACAGAAGAGAATCCTACACTACTTCCAAACTACAAATGGAGTTACTGTTGGCGAGCAAATCCTTAGCGAAGTAAAGGATCGTGAATGGTTACGATGGTGCGGTAGTGGTGATCTTACTCTACCGGCAATTATCGTCATTAATTACATCGCTAGGAAACGCGAAGATCTTATCCAGTGGGTTGTTACTCGTAAACCAGAAATGGTTGAGAGACTCCTCGAATTGAAAAACATTTATGTAATGTTCTCTCTTGATGGAACCTCTCGAGAAAAAGTTGAGGATCTGGCTGATAGAGCAACACACAAACGTATGTACTTCTCGTATCTTAGGATAGATCCAAACGAAGATACGAGAGGATCTAGCATTATATTCAACGCAAAGCAAATCAAATCACTACCTTACGATGATAAGAGGCGGGTTTGTCCAGCGGATTCAGGACAAATGAAAGTGGCGGGGGCGTGTGCTAAGTGTAGAAGATGCTTTAGTCCTAGAGTCCTTGAGGGAGTCCTTAGAGCTAGAGACGTATTGAGACGATGGTAAACTAGTAAAACGAGCAAGATTAGTAATAGATGCTCGCCCTACCAAAGGAGCAACGGAGAAAAGATTGTCAAACTATTCCCCAGCCTGGAATGCAGACGAGGACACAGTCCTAAAGAGTCTGCGAGCAACGTGTACACACAAAGAGATTTCCCAAGTACTTGGCAAGAAGGGGTGGAGCAGGAGTCCAGAAGCAGTAAGGAAGCGATCACGGGCACTTAATATTAAGTTCTTTGAAGTAGGAATTCCAATCAGTATTGAACTTGAACAACTAGTTAGTGAAGTTAGAGGAGAGAAAGTAATACCAGATCTAGTTCCACCATCACCAGTCCTTCCATCTCAAAAAGCAGCACATACCACAAGTCAAAGACTCTCAACAAACAGGATGTTTACCGAACTGAGAGAAATTCGGGAAGAAGTGGATCGGCTTGGTCGCTGGCCTGCTATCAACCCAGAACAGAAGACTGGCTCCGAAGCACTTGTAGTTCTTCTCTCAGACTTCCACGTAGGTAAACTAGTCCTTGATGAAACAGGTAGAGTTCTCTTCAATGTAGAGATAGCGATCCAACGTATTGATAGTGTTAGACAGAAGATATGGGAATTAATTCTACGATCTAAGAATAAAATTGACGAAATGGTTATTGTATTAGCGGGCGATCTAGTAGATGGCGAAGGTATCTATCCTGGCCAGGAAATGCATCTAGAAGTCCACGTGGCAGAACAGATCAGAACTGTTACCACATCTCTCTGGAAACTTATCTCAGATCTCGCCAAAGTACTTTCTGTACAGGTTGTAACCTGTAGAGGTAATCACGGCAGAACAGGTCTATCAGACGAAGCCAACTGGGATAATATTATCTACCAGCAACTTGAAATCCTTTCTGATATGACTGGATCAAAGTCTATTACCGTGAAGAACCTCTATGGCAACTTCAATACCTTCACTGTAAAAGGATGGAAGGGGCTCGTTCGACACAATGCTCCAATGCAAGCAGATACGGCCGGGGCTATTGCTAAATTCGCCGGCTGGCATAGTATCCATCAGTACGATTTTTTAACGTACGGCCACTGGCATCATTGGGGTGTCCTTACCTGGAACGGAAAGCCACTATTCAGAAATGGATCTCTTGGTGGCGGCGATGATTACGCAGAAAGTTTCGGAGCGTGCGATGATCCCACCCAGTTAGCATTCGTTGTTGGCGAGGAAGAATTAGTAAAGAGTATCCACCCGTTGTACTTCAGAGATTAACGGAGTAACAAAATGAAAACTAGAGTCGGCTTCGTGAGCAATAGTAGCTCAAGTAGTTTTCTTATTAGTTTCAAAGGTATTATTACCGAAGAAAATCTAACAAAAGCTCTTGATCTTGAACCCCGGCATCCACTATACAATACCTATCTTTTACTCTGGAGAGATCTGATTTGCAAGGCAGACTATATCGCAGATGACCCCGAGGAACTCTCTACTTGGATTACAGACTTCTATTCCTCTCAGGAAGAACCTGTTGCTCAACGTTTGCTAGAGCTAATGAAAGAAGGGTATTCGCTTATGAAAGTGCGAATCTCTTGGGATAGTGAAGAAGGTGCTGTACATCAAGGACAGTTCCAAATGATACCCAATGTTAGTGGGGCACTACTTATCGAGGAACTATAGGAGAAAGAAATGAAAATCAGACAAGGGTTTGTATCAAACAGTTCAACTACTAGTTTTTGTATTGCAGGAGTTGGACTTAGTAAGAAAGAACTAAAAGAAACTTTTGATGTTGAAGAAGCGTGGGAAATAGAAAGTAGTGAGTTATCTGTCTATCGCAACAGTGACGCAGGTGACTATGGAGAAAACTACGTGGGACTTTCTATTGATAGAATGCTACCAGATGAGACGCGAGCACAGTTTGAAGCTCGAGCTTCTGACCTTCTTTCAAGGCTTGCTGGAAAGCCAGTTGTAGTGTCTATTTTTACAGAAGGCTGGTACAACGGATAACAGAGGAGAAAATAATGAAGAAGAGATCGGGATTTGTAAGCAATAGTTCAAGCAGTTCCTTCACATGCCCAATCTGCGATGAAACGGGCGACACAGAATACGATGACATAGTCTCCTGTAATGGTTGTGATAGTATCTTTTGTTACACCTGTAAAGATGCAAACAATTTGGTAGAACATTGTCCTGTTTGTAAATTAGAAACAGTCTCCGATTACGATATGATTACCTATTTACTTAAGTCTAGATCTCTAGATCGGAAACTTATTGTTGAAGAGATGCGTGCTCACGGCAATCTCACTAACCTTAGAAAGTGGCTCAGGAGTAAAGAGTAATGTCATTCTCAAGAAAACCAACCTGTGAATTTTGCGAACACGAACAGTCAGGTAAGTGCGAAAAGAAATCCTGTTCAGTTAAGATTAGCAAGCACCGTAAGTGTAAGTTCTTCACAGAAGACAAAGCAAAGATGTGTACTGAGAAGATGCGAAAGAAGTTGTCTATTGACCGACGAATCGCAGAGAAGCGCCCTCTCATTGTATGGGAGCAGTCTCCATCCTTCTATCGCGCCATCTGGGACGAGCACTACATTCGTACAGTTCCTCGCAAGATTCGAGAAGCAAGTCTGATAACAGAAGAAAAGCAGAAGGAAGCAGAACAACTCCTCAATATGCCAAGGTATCTACCTCGAGCGGAGAATGTGACCTATGAAACGTAGACTGGGATTCGTCAGCAATAGTTCATCTTCAAGTTATGTGTGTGGACTCTGTTTGGAAACAGAGAATGGTTGGGAGTCTCCGGATGGTTGGATTGAATGTAAGAATGGGCACTGTCTATGTAATGAATGTGCTCCCGAAGTTCCAAAAGTAGAAGAAGATGATGATGATGATGATTACCCTCTTCCATCACATCTATGTCCGTTCTGTACATTTCAGGCTTTACATGATCAAAATATGAGACGCTACCTACAAAAAAAGTATCAGGTAGTTGAAGATCTAGTTCTTGCTGAAATCAAAAAAGTAAATAAGCGAAGACGCGTTGTGCGTGATTATGAATACAATGCCTATGTTTGTAGGCAAGAAAATCTTACAGGAGAACAAATCCTAGAAGAAATCAAGAGTAAGTTTTCTGACTATGATTCTTTCTGGGACTATTGTTCGGGCCGCTAAGGAGTTCAAATGAAGAAAAAATTCATCCGTTGGTTAATTAAATGGTTTGTAATCAAACTTAATCTCTATCTTCTCTGGTCTCGTGTGCATCAATGGGCATTCCAGAGAAAGAGATTACCCATCCCAAAACAGGATAGTCTCCAGAACTTAGAAGTGATGCTTGGGCAGTCTATATGGAGCGCCGATGGATGGAAAGAACTATGGGATGTAGTTGCTCATCCAGAGTTTGCATACCAAAAGTTTGTAAATTCAGGTACTTACGGTGATTGCGATGATTACAGTGTAGTTGCAGCAGAAGTATGTAATAGAGATTTATTCCCAATGCAAACTGCCAAGGTACTTTCTGTACAATGGCTCCGAAATGGTAAGTTTGTAGGACATAATGTTTGCATCTTTGTTTATGAAGGGAATGATCTCTCGCGATATGATGTCATAGAAAATCCAAGTATTACTAACACAGATAATGGAAGTCAGGTTGCGTTAGGTTGGATTGGTAATTACTTTCATGGCCGCGCCAGATTAGGCTATCATAGAATCGAAGATATTGTAAAAGCAATAGTTGCTGATGGAATTCTGATTGCCTACTTTGTCTACGACCACAAATGTAAGCAAATTGAAATGAGTTACATATCCAAGGACTAACCAATGAAAATTGCTTGTATTTCTGATACTCATGGTTATCACGAAAGAATCAAATTCTATCCAAAAGCAGATGTCTTTATCTTTGCCGGTGATTCTACTCAGACTGGGAAATTAACTGACCTGTTTAAGTTTAGTAGTTGGATTAACTTTCTACCATACAAACATAAGATTGTTATAGCGGGTAACCATGATTGGGGACTTTATCGAGATCTCTCACTTGGACATCGGCTATTTGAGAAGGGTGTTTTTTATCTTTTGGATCAAGATGTTATTATTGATAATGTTAAGTTCTATGGAAGTCCGTGGACACCTGAGTTCTGTGGTTGGGCCTTTATGAAAGAAGAATACGAACTAAAGGAAAAGTGGTCTCATATTCCGAATGATACTGATGTCCTTATTACTCACGGGCCGCCACTTGGTATTCTAGATTCAACTGAGCATGGTCTAGCAGGTTCTATCTCTCTTCTAGATAAAATAAATATGATAAATATTAAGGTTCACATTTTCGGACACATACACGAAGAAAATGGACAATGTGTCTCACCTTCTAAAACAAGATGTTACAATGTATCTTATGATCCTCTCTGTCCTGAATTCACGATTATAGAAGTCTAGATGGCTACTATACTCAAAACTCCAGCATATACATTTGATGACCTACAATTAGTACCTGAGTACTCCAGTATCTCAAGTAGGTTTGACGGAAACATTAATCTCAGCACCTGTATTCTTCCCAATGTAAAACTTAAATTCCCTATTATCAGTGCCAATATGGATACAGTAACAGGTCTGGATATGGTTCTAGCAATGGATAGGCTAGGTGGGTTAGGTATTCACCACCGTTATTGTGATGTTGAGATTCAACTTAAGGCACTACGCACTCTACCTCTTACCTCTCCAAAAATAGCCTGTATAGGTATAGGCGAGAAACAGTTTGAACAACTTATCTATCTAACCAAACTCGCCCCACCTCTAGCAGGAGTACTGATTGATGTAGCACACGGACATCATAAAGGCGTTATAGACCAAATCAAACGTATTAAGAAAACCTTTCCAGACCTCTCTGTTATCGCAGGCAATGTAGCAACTGGATCAG
>Ga0315286_10005086_pt1 | contig 12667 bp, 10 predicted proteins | sample YL17G10_0_MG_FD_205038 | JGI IMG/M metagenome (GOLD analysis project Ga0315286, IMG submission 205038) | Sediment microbial communities from Yellowstone Lake, YNP, Wyoming, USA - YL17G10_0 | ecosystem: Environmental > Aquatic > Freshwater > Lake > Sediment | place: USA: Wyoming | collected... | reverse complement strand
CTCCGGCCAGTGTGCGGTCAGTTCTCCCGTATCAGTTTCGCAGTCGCGGTCACTCCCCGGGCATCGAGGCGCACCACATAGACGCCTTTGCCAACGGCGAATGACGAATGTCGAACATCGAACGATGCCGAGTAGTCGCCGGCTGCCCGGTAGCCGTTGGAGAGCGTTGCGGCGAGTCGGCCACTGACGTCGTAGAGTCGGATGACCACAGGACCGGCGGCAGGCAGACTGTATCGAATGCCGATGAGGTCGCTTGTCGGGTTGGGGGAGACGTGCAAGTCAAAGCGCTTGGGGCTTGAGGCTTGGGGCTTGTCACCGACGCCGAGCGAGGGCAGGATGGTGAACGGGCGCGGGGTAACGGTCGTAACGACCGCGACCGATTCGGCGAGATGGGCAAGTGCGGTCAGGCGGAGGTAGCACTGCTCGGACGGTGAGTTAGGGATGGTCCACTGATACCGGCCCGAGTTCGCGAGGGTGTCCGCAATATCAGTCCAGGGCCCGGTCGGACCAGCGGTGGAGAGCGAGAGGCGGACTTTGGAGGTGTCGGAGAGCGACGAGGGAATGGCGCAGGTCCAGTCAATGAACTGCACTGAGCCGGGATAGTACCGCTCGCCACCGCGGGGAGCAACCGGCAGAATCCGTAGCGTCTCCGGGACCGACGCCTCCCGGAAGCAGTGCGCGACATTGTAGTCATTGGGCCACGAACCCTCGTCGTCAACCAGGACGATGTCCGGAAACCCGTTGTGGTCAACATCGCCCCCGGCGCGCAGGGCCTCGTAGTCGCCATAGTTCGGAGTGGAGAAACCTGCCGCCTGAGTCCAGTTGCCCAGACCGTCACCGGTCCAGACCGTGCCGACGGCGCTGCCGTAACCGACGATATCCATGAAACCGTCAGAGTCGAAGTCGCTGAGCTGGACCGCCTGGTAGCCTGATGACGGCAGGTTGCCGCGCATGCTGACCCAACTGTCGCCGGCCACGTTCCAGTCATAGACCCGAATCGAACTGCCGTCATGGCAGAAGGCAAGCTCCCTGGCCCCGTCGTTGTCAATGTCGCCGAGCGTGACGCCGCCGACTCCGTAGATACTCGGTGAAGGTAGATTATGCTGGGCAAGGTTGAAGTTGCCGGTCCCGTCGCCGAACCAGACCGTGCCGAACTCGTTGCTGGCCGCGATGTCGGCGTTGCCGTCGTTGTTGATATCGCCGAACACGAGGTCCATGTCCGAGTTGCCGGCCGGGCCGTTGAAGCACTGGCTCCAGGAGCCGTCCCCCTGATTTAGGAAGACGCGGAGACCCTCACCGTGGCCGAAGGTGTTGCTGGCCAGGTCCAACCAGCCGTCGTTGTTGATGTCCGCGAAGTCGGTGCAGAACATGCCCCAGGTACCGGGTGGCGGCGCGAGACCGGGTCCCCCCGGGGTCCAGTTCCGGCCGGTGCCGTCGCCGTACGCGACCTCAATCAGGGAGTCGCCGAACGGCACGCCCGAATAGTCGTGATGCATGCCGTAGCCGACATCGAGCAGACCGTCATTGTTGATATCGCCGATGGCGATGCCGCCGTAGCCGAAGTCGCCGTTCTGATACAGGTTCCAGTTGCCGAGGCCGTCGCCGAACCAGACCATTATGCCGTGTTCCTGGGTGTTGATGTAGGGATTGCCGTGGTCGCCGATAGAGAGGATGTCAATGTTGCCGTCGTTGTTGATGTCGGCGAATTCAAGCTCGGTGCGACCGCCATCCAGGGCCGGGTTGTTAATCAGACCGTTCGATGACTCGACGTACGAGAGTGCAGGGGCCAGACCGACCCCGGCGTGCAAGAATGCCGCGACGATAATGCCAAACCATTTCATAGCTCACCTCCGATACTTTCGCTGACCGATTATCGGTCGGACGGACGGAATGTCAAGAGCGTCCTTGACTTCGGCTACGGTTCGACTATCATAGCGAACCGACGTGTTCGATGACCCAGTGACGCATGACGCATTGCGCAATGCTTGTTTCGTGCAATGCACGGCGCGGACGTGAAGCGTTGAGCGTCAGGCGTGAAGCATACTAAGGAGGAACTAGATGATCAAGTTCAAACCCGGGAACCTGCGAGTTCCCAAGTTCCAGCGACCGGTCTACGTCGTCGCGGGCGGCACGACCGACTACCGGAAGCGCTATCCGGAATACAAGCTGGAAGAGCTGTGCATGATGGCGTTCCGGATGATGCTGGAAGAGAATGACCTCAAGATGGACCCGCTCGAGGTCAAGGGCCTGATTAACATGGCCGTCTACGGAGACTTCGCGGACCATTTCCAGGACCAGTTGCTCTGTGAAGCGAAAGTCCACGACTACCTGGGCCTGGACCCGCTGCCCAACGTCAGTGTCAAGACCGGCGGCGCGACCGGCGGGTACGCGACACTGATTGGCGCGAACACCGTCGCCTCGGGTTACTCCAACTGCACCCTCGTACTGGGTTGGGAGCGGATGGATGAGGTTGATACCCGAACCGGGAATTTCTACATCTCGACCGCGGCCTGCAAGGACTTCGAAACCCGCATGGCCCGGATGTACGCGTCCTACTATGCCCCGATGGCGCGCCGCTTCGCCCACATCTTCAAGGTGAGCGAGAAAGTGCGGGCGGCAATCGCGGTGAAGAACCGCGGCTACGCCTGCTCGTCGCCGTTCGCCCAGCAACCAGGCAAGCATACGGTCGAGGAAGTCCTGAGCGGCAGAGTCAATTGCGACCCGCTGCACATGCTCGAGTGTTGTGCGATGAGCGTGGGTTCGGCCTCGATGCTGCTCTGCGATGAGGAGACCGCCTACAAGCTGACCGACCACCCGATGCGACTCGTGATTTGCGGCGGCACGCATACCCTGCGGGTGGCGGACCGGCGCAACATGGAAGTGCCGCTGCTGCCGAACGAAACCCCGGGCATGTACGACTGGATGGAGAAGGAACTGAACGAGCCGTATCCCGGGTTCCAGAGCTTCCTGGCCTCGCGATTCGCGGCCTACATGGCCTACCGGATGGCGGGCATCAACGGCGACCCGTGCGATGAGCTGGACCTGGTCGAGCTCCACGACGCCTTCACGATTTCGGATTTGCAGACCTACGGCGACATCGGACTGCGGCCCTATGGCAAAGAAGAGGAATACATCACCTCGGGCGATGCCTACTACGGCGGGCGCTGCCCGTCGAACCTGTCGGGCGGCCTGCTGGGCACGATGCACGCAGTCGGCGCGACCGGCATCTTCCAGGGCGCAGAGTGCTTCTGGCAGCTCCAGAACAAGTACGACAAGTTCCACGGCGACCCGAAGATGTGGGAACGCTACGGCAAGAAGAAGCCGGCGGACTGGAAATCGCTCCAGATTCCGAAACGGCGCCGCGCGCTCTGGATTTCCCACGCCGGCGTCGGCTCGCACGTGACCTGCGGTATCCTCGAGAATCCGGAAGAAGTCAGGAGCTAGGAGAGAGCCATGCTCAAGAAGAAGTCAAAAGTCAAAGGTCAAAAGTCAAAGGGTAAAGTGAAGAAGGCAACGAAGCCGGTTCCGAAGAAGAAGCTGTTGAAGAAGAAGACCGCACGCCGAGCCCGGCAAATTCGAAATCCGAAATCCGAAGTCCGAAATCGGGACGTTCAGTTCACCGGCATACCGATGAAGGTCGAGATGACCAAGCCGGCTGAGGTCATTGAGTGGCCCCGGACCATTGTTCACCATCACACCTACGGCCTGCTCACGCCGTTCTTCGAAGGTCTGGTGAAAGGCGAGCTGCGGGCGACTCGGTGCGTGAATTCCCGGTGTGACGAGAAGCGGTTTTGGCTGCCGCCGCGGGCGGATTGCCCGGACTGTCTTGCGCGCATGGAGTGGATTAAGCTGAAGAATCCGGTTGTCGGCGAGGTGTTCACCTACACTCACGTCGAGTATCCCGGCCAGGGCATCGAAATCAGCTATCCCTACTACCAGATTGACGTCAAGCTTCAGGGCGCAGCGACCGTGATGAAGGGCTACCTGATTCGCGGTGAAGCGAAGATCGGAATGAAGGTCAAGGCCGCGTTCCGTACGAAGAAGCCGACGAATACGATTCTCGACCTGTATTGGGAACCAGTGGAGTAGCAGGACAGCATACAGTAGACAGCATACAGCATACAGGGAAGAAGTTCAGGGCGGGAGCAATCCCGCCCTGACGGTCTGTTGCCGGTTGACTTACAGAGTGAGACGGCTAGAATGAGTGCGATGGGTCGACTGACAATCGTTGTCGCGGCAACTCTGGCGGCCTTCCTTTTTGGCTGCGGACCGAGGCAGAACTATCCGCCGACGACACCAGCGACCCCGAACGGCCCGGCGCAAGGTGCGGTGAATGTCCCGTACTCCTTCTCGACCCGGTCCTTCGACCACGAGAACGACGATGTTCGCTACCAGTTCTACTGGGGTGACGGCACCCGCTCGGATTGGGGCGACTTCGTGGCCAGCGGCGCGTTCGATTCCGCGGTGAAGTCGTGGACTCAGCCCGGCACTTACTCGGTCCGGGCACGAGCCCGGGACAAGGCGGGCGAAATCTCCGATTCCTCCGAGCCGCACACCGTCAGTATTCTCCAGAGCCTGCCGAACCGGTCACCCGACGTGCCCCAGGTTCCGAGCGGACCGGATACGGGACGGAAGGACACAGTCTGCGCCTTCTCAACCAGCGGCACCGACCCGGACGGAGACTACGTGGCCTTCCGGTTCGATTGGGGCGATGGCAACACGTCGCGCTGGTCGGCGCTGCTGCCGAGCGGGAGCGCGGCCTCGGACACGCATGCGTGGCATGAAACCGGAACCTTCCCGGTGCGCGCAATGACGAGGGACAGCAAAGGATTGATATCGGACTGGTCGGACGAGCGTCAGTTCGTGATTCGGGACAGCGCGGCTGCCCGAAATCCCAATGACCAAGCCCCAATACCCAATCAATGACCAAGTCCCAATGCCCCAACTCCGTATGCGAGTGATGCTGACGCGCTTGCTCTTCTTCGCGCTACTCGCACCTGCGCTGATGCACGCCACTCACTATGACGCGGCGTCGGTTGCGGCGCAGTGGGCGCTGGGTGGATACAAGGCGCTGATTTCTCCGCTGCAGGGCCGGCGGGTGTGCAACTTCGAGCCGACCTGCTCGCAGTTCTCGAAACAGGCGGTTGACCGCTACGGCCTCGGACTCGGAATCGTGATGACCGCGGACCGGCTGGAGCGATGCAATCCGTACGCCCAGTTTTACCTCGGCAGCTACTACCAGGGGATTACGGACGGAAGGATGAATGATCCGGTGGCAGACCATGCGCCCGGCGAAGTCAGAAGTCAGAATGTAGAAGGCAGAACCGAGGTCAACTCCGCGTTCCGCGTTCCGCACTCCGCAGTTCCGGAGCAGTTGGCCTTTGCTGACTACATGTTTCAACGGGGCGACTATCAGCGGGCGATTGCGGAGTACGAGCGGAGCATCTACACTGACACCGTGCCGCGCCGACAAGTCTATGCACGACTGATGATTGGCGAGTCATTCTACCGCCTGGGTGACTATGCGGCGGCGAACAGCGCATTCCGGGACGCCATCACCTCGGACTTCTACGAACCGGCCTATCTGGGAATGGCGCGCAGCCTGCTGAAACTCGACCGGAGCCACGCGGCCCGGCACTACGCGCTGGTGATTCGTGACTCGGCGCTGCTGCGGCCGGCAATCGCGGTTGCGGCGGAGAGCTACTTCCAGAAGTTCGATTTCGCGAGCGGCGCGGCGATTGCCGGTCGCTATCCGGGCGACTCGGTGCTGGGAATGCTGACCGGCATGGACGGGAAAGGAATCAGCCGGCTTAGTCCGGCCTTGAGCGCGGCGCTCTCAACCGTGATTCCGGGACTGGGTCAAACCTATTCGGGCCGGCTGGGCGACGGACTGTTCTCATTCACCGTGGTCGCCACTGCCGCCGCGGTCAGTTACTACTACTGGAACCGGCCGAGCCAGGACCCGGGGCGGGTCAAATTCGCGCTGGCGGCCGGGTTGGGCACGGTTTTTCACCTCGGCAACATCTATGGCGCGGCAATCGCCGGCCGGGACTACAACCAGCGGCAGAACCGTGACTACCTTTCCCGCATCGAGGGAATCCTGAATCGGGTTGACCTGATGCCGGACTACCAGGAAGTTCTGAGCCGTTGAGGGAATGCTCGCGATAGCGGCTTGGGCTTGTCTGCTGGGCGCAGGCACTGCAACCGACCTGGCCGATTCGCTGTTTGAGCACGGGCGATACGAAGAGGCGGCAACCGAATACGAGCGGCTTCTCTTCCACCATTCTCAATCCACTGATTTCGCCGATTTCACCGATTCGGCGAATACGAATTACGGATCTATCCGGCAGGTTCGCCTGAAGCTGGTTCAGGCCTATGCCCGTAACGGCGAGTTGAGTCGCGCCGAAGAGCGACTCGCTGACCTGCCGCCGGCGCAGGCTGCTGACGGCTGGGATGCGCGGTTTGACCTTGCGCTGGGCTACGTCCGGCAGAGGCAGTTCGGCAATGGCCGGGCCGAACTGCAGACGCTGCGGAGCGCGAGCGGCGACACGTCCTGCAGCCGGAAGGCGAGCCATGAACTGGGCTGGCTCGCTGTCGAGCAGGGCGACTTTGGTCTGGCCGCGGTGGATTTCGAATTATCCGGGGATTCCGCGCTGGCGCCGGAATGCCGCAGGTTTGCGAAGCTGCCGGTTCGCAGTCCGGTGCTGGCGATGTTCGTGTCAACGGTCGTGCCCGGTTCGGGCGAGGTGTATGCGGGTGACGTCCGGCTGGGACTTATGTCCTTCGCCGCCAACGCCGCGGTGATTGCCGGCGTCGTTTACTGCCTGGACCGGAAGCTGTACCTTGACGCGGCCCTGCTCGGTACGCTCTTCTTCGGCCGGTTCTACTCCGGGTCGCGGAGCAACGCGTATGACCTGGCGCGGGACTTCAATGAGCGGACTCGCCGGCAGGCTGCGCGCGAGTTGAAGCGGCGATACGGAAAGTGAGCAGGTGGCAGACAAGTGAGGGCAGCCTTGCGGCTGCCCTCTTCAATTTGAATGCTGCGGTCTCAGTCCTGGTTCAGGATGCGATAGGGGAAGAGCCAGCCCGAGAAGTCGTAGCCGTAATCCGGCGTGAACAGGGTGCGGTGGTCCATGACATCGAAAATGCAGAACCTGGGGAACTCGACAATCTGCGCGTGCCAGGCGCCGGTATAGACGCCGTTGCCCTGATGCGCGAACTGCACCCGGATATACCACGGGAAGGCGAAGATGAACGTGTGCAGGAAGGCATTGCCGCCGAAGGCGTTGGTGTACAGGGTCAGGTTGATCAGCTCGCCGGAAGTGAAGCGGGTGAGCGAATCGAGCCGGAAGTACGTGTGCAGCGGGTCAACAATCAGCAGGTTGGGATTGGTCTGGGACTCGATGCGCATGCTGTCAATTCGGACCGCGTTCACTGAATCCGAGACGCCGGTCGCCAGGGAGATTCGCTTAAGCGACCAACCCCGGTTGCTGTCGTCGCTGGTGCCGACGCGGGTGAAGATGCCGCTGACCCGGGCGGTCTCGACGACCTTCTTGACCCAGAGCTGCCAGCTCGTATCCGGGACCTTGATGAGCAGGTTCAGGTCGCCCAGGTTATGCCGGGACCAGCCGACATAGGCGGAATCGCCGACGACCTGGACGTCAATCACGGCGGTGTCGTGGGTCTGGGTGCCGCGCCACCAGAAAAGCATGGTGTCGAGTCCGAGCTGGACAAAGGTCGTGTCGTGGGTGGAATCAGTTGTGGTGCTGGAGTTGAACCAGTTCTTGTCGGTCGAAACCAGGTATTTGACCGCGGCCTTGTCCGCCGCGACGTCCTGCTTCTTCTTGCACTGTGCGGCAAGAACCATGAGCAGGGCGATGCCGGCGATCACTGCAATCTTCTTCATCAGTTTCCTCCTTTGGCGACAAACTATGCCCTGTCGCCCGTTAATACTACTGGAATTGTAGACCTTTCGGGCTGAGTGTCAAGCCGCCGCGCAGATTCCGCGATAGAACCACGGAGGACACAGAGAACACAGAGGAATCCGAATCCGAGAACCGGCGAAGTCAGAAGTCAGAATACTGAAATCTGAAGTCAGAATTCCGGATTCCATTCTGCCTTCAGCATTCAGATTTCTTTCTTCTGATTTCGAACTCATCTATTCCCGCTTCTCCGTGCGCTCTGTGCCCTCTGTGGTTTGTTCTATTCCGGATTTCGAGCTGCCAGCTCAAACCGGCAGATGCGCGCGAAGCTGTCCGGGTTCAGGCTGGCACCGCCGACCAGCACGCCGTCGATCTCAGGGTTGGCCATCAGCCGGTCAACATTCTCGGGCGTGACGCTGCCGCCGTAGATGATGCGCAACCCATCGGTGCATGCCGGCCCGGCATGGCGTGCGGCAAGCTCCCGGAGGAAGCGGTGGACTTCTGCGACCTGTTCCGGCTGGGCGGTTCGGCCGGTGCCGATTGCCCAGATGGGCTCGTAGGCAATCGTCAGGCCCGGGCAGTCGGGAAAGGTCGGCAGGATGCTGCCCTGGAACTGGGCTTCGATTACCTGCATCGTGTGACCGGCGTCGTGCACCGCCGCGCTCTCACCGAGACAGACAATCGGCGCCAGACCGAATTCGCGCGCGGCACGCAGTTTGCGGCAGACCAGGTCGTCGGTCTCGCCGAAGAACTGGCGGCGCTCGGAATGGCCGAGGATTACGTACGAGCAACCGAGTTCCTTCAGGAACACGGGTGAAATCTCGCCGGTGAACGCGCCCGATTTCGCGTAGTGCATGTTTTGAGCGCCGAGCAGCAGGTCGGAGTCCTGCAGGGCATCCGCGACAACCGACAGGGCGGTGAACGGTGGACAGATGACGACCTCGGCCGGGATGTCGCCGCCGAGACGACGGACCAGCGCTTCAGCCAGGACCCGAGCTTCGGCCGGGGTCCGATTCATCTTCCAGTTGCCGACGATGAGGGGAGGCTTCACGGGCAAGAGTGGTCCAGAGGTCTAGTGGTCAAGTGGTCTAGTGTCTTCACTCGGCCACTCGGCCACTTGGTCACCTGGCCACTGTTCCTGGCGTCAAGCGTCATGCGTCTCGCTCTACTTGTCCTTCAATGCGGCAATGCCGGGCAGGTTGCGGCCTTCGAGGAACTCGAGCGAGGCGCCGCCGCCGGTCGAGACGTGGGTAACCTGTTTCTTCAATCCGAACTTGCCGAGCGCCGCGGCGGTGTCGCCGCCGCCGACGACCGACGTAGCGCCGCGCGCGGTAGCCTCAACGATTGCCTGCGCCACGGCCTGGGTTCCGGCCGCGAACTGGTCGAGTTCGTACAGCCCCATCGGGCCGGCCCAGACAATCGTCTTGGCCCGGGAAATGATGTCGGCAAAGTCACTCGCACCGGCGCTGCCGATATCCAGCCCCAGCCAGTCGGCCGGAATCGCATCCGCGGCCACGTTCCGGAACCGGGCAGTCTTGTCGATTGAACTGCCGACCACGATGTCGGACGGCAAGCGAATCTTCGGCTCTTTCAGCAGGGACGTGGCTTCGCGCATCATCTCTGGTTCAAACAGCGACTTGCCGATTTCCAGCCCCTTCGCCTTGAAGAAATTAAAGATGACGCCGCCGCCGAGCAGCATGGTATCGACTTTCGGCAGCAGGTTACGGATGACCGCGAGCTTATCCGAGACCTTGGCGCCGCCGATGACCGCGACGAACGGATGCTCTGGTTGTTCGGTCACCCGGCTCAGGAAAACAATCTCCTTTTCCATCAGCAGGCCGGCGGCCGGTTTCGGGAAGTACTTCGCCATGCCCTCGGTCGAGGCATGAGCGCGGTGGGCCGCACCAAACGCATCATTGACATAGAACTCGGCCAGGTCGGCGAGCGATTTCGCGAACTGCGGGTCATTCTTCTCTTCCTCGGGATGGAAGCGCAGGTTCTCCAGCAGCACGATGTCGCCAAACCGGGCGGTCTTGACCAGCGCCTCGGTTTCCGGACCGACACAGTCAGGCGCGAACTTCACTGGCCGGTTCAACAGCCCGGACAGATGCTCGGCTACAGGGCGCAGGGTATAAGCCGGGTTGCGAAGACCTTTGGGACGTCCGAAGTGCGAAGCCAGGATCGGTATCCCGCCCTGCTCGATGATGTAGTTGATGGTGGGCAGGGCGGCCTTGATACGGTTGTCGCTGGTGATCTTGCCGGTGTCGCTCATGGGCACGTTGAAGTCCACCCGGACGAAGACCCGCTTGCCCTTCACCGGCAGGTCCTTCACCGTGAATTTGTTCAACTTTCCTCCTGGTCAGGACTCAAGGGGTCCAGCGGAACCCCTCTTGAATCCTCGACTCCTCGATTCCTTGAATCCTTTGCTTACAGCTTCGGCCCGATGTAGTTCAGCAGGTCGATTATCCGGTTCGAATAGCCCCACTCGTTGTCGTACCAGGCGAATGCCTTGATCAGCGTCTTGTCCGTGACGTTGGTCATCAGCGAATCGAACATCGCCGAATGTGGGTTGCCGTTCAGGTCAATCGAGACCAGCGGTTCGGTCAGGTATTCGAGATACTTACCTAACGGTCCTTCTGCCGCGGCCGCGAACTTCGCGTTCACTTCCTCGGTCGAAGTCGGTTTCTCGACTTCGCAGGAGAGGTCAACCATCGAGACGTTGGCGGTCGGCACCCGGATGGCGCAACCGTCAACCTTGCCCTTGAGTTCAGGAAAGATGACGCCGATGAGCTTGGCCGCGCCGGTTGACGTGGGAATCATGGAGACCGCCGCGGCGCGGGCCCGGCGCAGGTCCTTGTGCGGCGTGTCCAGCAGACGCTGGTCGCCGGTGTAGGCGTGAATCGTGGTCATGTAGGCGTGCTTGATCCGGAAATTCTCGTGAATCACCTTGGCGACCGGGACCACGCAGTTGGTGGTGCAGGACGCATTGGAGACAACCTGGTCGGTCTTCGGGTCAAAAATCTGTTCGTTGACGCCCATGACAATCGCCTTCACCGGCTTCTCGCCTTTGGCCGGGGCGGTGATGACAACTTGGCGGGCGCCGGCCTTCAGGTGCGGTTCGGACTTCTCAAACGACGTGAACTTGCCGGTCGACTCGACCACAATGTCCACCTTGAGGTCCTTCCAGGGAAGCTTGCCCGGGTCGGTCTGGGCCAGAACCTTGACCAGCTTGCCGTTGACCAGGAAGCCGTCGTCTTTGGCCACGACCTCGCCCTTGCACTTGCCGTGCACCGAATCGTACTTCAGCAGATAAGCCAGGGTCTTGGCGTCAGTAACGTCATTGACCGCCACGAACTCGATATTGCGGTCGTCCAGTCCGGCCCGGAGCACCAGTCGGCCGATACGCCCGAAGCCGTTGATTCCTATTCGTAATGCCATGTTCTCCTTTCGCTGCCACACTTGCGGCAGTCGTTAGGGTTTCTCAGCTCTTCACAAATGACAGCTCGCCGGCTGTCGGAAGGCATGCTACCCGCTGCGGCGGGGATGCCCGAAGAAAGTTCGCAATCCAGAGCCCGAAATCGGCCAGCAAGGCTCAGTTCTTAGACGTAATTGACTCTTGCCTTTGAGAGAAGATAACACAGAAACGGATTTAGTCAAGACCGTGCGCACGGCCTGCGCACGACCCGCTTCTACGCAGGCTCAAACACGAGTTCCTGCCCTCTGCGCTCGACGCCCCCACCAGAGTCCACCCCAGAGCCCACCGGAGCGCACCCTCCTGAACGGTCGAAATTCGGGGATGTCGCGTAGAATCAGCGAGTTAGGCAGAGAAATGGCCGAAGACCGAGTATACTGAGCAGGCTACTTACGGTGGTCGAGCGATCGAGTGGCGAGACCAGAACCGGAATAGTGTCTATCAGGTTAGTTTTGCCGTCCTTGCGAGTTCCGAAGGCGCAGGCGCGACACGCGTACCGTGGACTATTCCGAGACGGAACAGGTCGGAGCCGACTACCGCTGAGGCCTAAGCTTCGCAGATACGTCTCTTGCGGCGCGATGGCGCTTGTTGACAGGTCTGTCAACAAATGAACCAAATCTGGTACTTTCAAGTACCCAGACTCGGCCCGAAATCCGGAGTTCCCGTTAAGGCCTTGAGGTTTCACCTCTCCGAAGCGAAGAGGAGAAACCTCAAGGCACAAGGCCCAAGTAGGTCCTATGTGCTCTGTGGTTAGCTTCGGATTCTGATTGTGTCTTTGTGTCTTCGTGTTGAATCCGTCCCGTGATTCAGGACTCCGGACATCGATTGTGTCTTGGTGTCTTTGTGTTGAGATTCCGGATTCGATTCCGGGCCGCGCCGGACTCAAGCCGGGCGGATGAGGAGGGTCAGGTAGTAGTAGAAGACCGGGATGGTGAAGAGCAGGCTGTCGGCCCGGTCCAGGAAACCGCCGTGTTCGGATAGCGCCGAGGAGCTGTCTTTCACGCCGGCTTCGCGCTTGAAAATCGATTCGACCAGGTCGCCGGCCTCGGCGGCAAGACCGAGCAATAGTCCGATGACCACGCGGTGCAGCAGGTTCGCTTCAGGCAGGAAGTACTTGAGCCAGGCGACTGAGAAAGCGATGGCGAATATGACGCCATACGCCAATCCCTCCCAGGTCTTGTTCGGGCTGATTTCGGTGAGCTTGTTCCTTCCCAGCCACTTGCCGAATCCATAGGCCGCAGTATCGCTGACCCAGGTCGCGAGCAATGGAAAC
>Ga0315286_10005085_pt1 | contig 12668 bp, 8 predicted proteins | sample YL17G10_0_MG_FD_205038 | JGI IMG/M metagenome (GOLD analysis project Ga0315286, IMG submission 205038) | Sediment microbial communities from Yellowstone Lake, YNP, Wyoming, USA - YL17G10_0 | ecosystem: Environmental > Aquatic > Freshwater > Lake > Sediment | place: USA: Wyoming | collected... | reverse complement strand
ATGGCGGAATTCTTTTCCGACGTAAAGAAGCGGACCGCCGCATAGCAGCCGGGCTGATAGATCCCATATCCCAGGACGATTCCGAGAATGCCGAGCATCGCCACGATGTGTGGCGTTGTCCAGAGTCCCCGGGCGACACTGACCTCGGGACTGATGGTGAGGAGGATGCGGCCCACAAGCATACAACCGAGAGAAATCAGCAATGCACGGCGAGGCCCGAGAAGATCCACGGTCGCCCCGAGGAAGAGCATGCTGAGCGTGATCCCCGCCGTCAAGACACCCACCATCTGTCCGGCATTGATGTCGTTCAACCCGATGTAGTCGTTGAAGAAAATGGCAAGCAGGCCGACGACACCAAAATAGGTCAAGCCTTCAATGAGGTAGGAAAGATTGATTCCCCAGAGCGCACGCGGAGCGCGGATGAGATCAATGAAAGGATTCACGATCTCTTTCAGGATACTCGTGAGGCGAGATTTGCGATCGGTTGGGGAAAGAGAGCCAGGATCTGACGCCATGTCTGAGATTTCCGATAGAAGATGAGGATATTGAGAACAGTAGCAAAAGTGAGAGAGAAATGCAACGTGGAGTTCAGAACATTGCCGGCGGAAATGATCGGCAGAGTGCGAAGCCAGGAACATCATCGGCTCTGGCACTCAACGCGACAATTCCGTACCATATCGTCGTCATGTCCTCCCTGCAAGAAAGCGTGGCCTCATTCTTCTCGGATGCCGGTCCGTTGTCCGCGCTCCCGAAGTTCGAATTCCGCCCGCAACAACAGGAGATGGCCGGGGCTGTTGCGCAAGCCATCGATTCCCGCGGACATCTCATCATTGAAGCGCCGACCGGGATCGGCAAGACGCTGGCGTATCTCTTGCCTGCGGTTCTCATCGCACATCGTGACCAGCGCAAAGCGATCGTCTCCACCCACACGAAGAACCTTCAGGAACAGATCATCCACAAAGACATCCCTCTGCTCAGTCACGTCCTGGACGCTGACATCAGTGCGGTGACACTGAAGGGGAGGAAGAACTACCTTTGCACAACCCGCCTGCAGAACGCCTTCGCGGCACCCGAATCGTTGTTCACGGGCGATGGACAGGATCAGTTGCAGATGATCCACGCGTGGTCCCGGTTGACAGAAGACGGAGATCTTGAGGGGCTCGGCTTCGTGCCGGCACCCGAGGTGTGGGAAACGGTATGTTCAACGCAGGGACTGTGCGGCTCCACGATGTGCGGCCCAGATTGTTTCTTCCGTCGCGCACGAGAAGCCGCCCGGCATGCATCGGTGGTCGTGATGAACCATGCCCTCTTTTTCAGCCTGGCGGCGCTGCAGGGGACCGACGAGCGCTTCATTTTCGACGATGACTTTGTCATCTTCGATGAGGCACACACGATCGAGTCAGTGGCAGGAGCCGGCATCGGAAAAAGCATCTCCCGCCGGCAGATCCAACTGGCACTTCACCGGCTGTACAACCCGAAGACGAAGAAGGGCCTGTTAGCGCGGCAACGCAGGAACTTCAAGAGCCTGTGCGCGGCTGTCGAGCATGAGACATTTGCGCTCTTTGACGCCGCCCGGCAACACGCTCGCTTTCTCCTGTCCCCAGCGTCGGGCCGCCCTCACCAAGGAACGCATCAGCTCCGCCTCCGCACGCGTGGATTCATGCAGAATACGCTCGCCGGACCATTGGGAGAACTGCAGCAGCGCGTGAAGGAGCATGAGGGCCGGGCGGACAGCGTTTCGCTTCAGCTCGAGCTTGCCGTGGTCCGCCGATCGCTGACGGATGCACACATGCTGATTGAGGAGTTCATTGACCAGCCGGATCCGTTGATGACGTACTGGGTTGAGTTTTCCGACGCCCCGCGCGGGAATATCACCTTCTGCTCTTCCCCATCGGACATCAGTGAGGTGCTCGGGCAGCAGTTGTTCCGCCCGAACACATCGGTGGTGATGACCAGCGCCACGCTGTCCGTCCAGGGGAATCTCGAGTACTTTACAGCGCGGGTGGGCGCTCACGGGGTGCCTTCGATCACGCTTGATTCACCGTTCGATCACCGGCGCCAGATGCGCATTGTTATCGCACGAGATATTCCGGAACCGGAAGACCCCGGGTACCGTGACTTGCTCCCCGATTGGATTATGCGTTGCGTGGACCGGTCCGGCGGAAAGGCACTTGTGCTCTTTACCAGTGCCGCCGCGATGAACGCGGTCGCCGAGCGGATCGGCCCTGCGCTTGCCGACCGCGGGATTCGACTGTTCGTCCAGGGACGCGAGAAGGAACGACATGAGCTACTGGAACTTTTTAAGGAGGACATTTCATCGGTTCTGTTTGGCCTCGATAGTTTCTGGTACGGCGTGGACGTCCCCGGCGAGTCGCTTGAGCATGTCATTATCACGCGACTCCCGTTTGCAGTCCCTGGCCATCCGCTGGTTGAAGCAAGAATGGAGGCAATCGCCGCCCGGGGGGGGAACACATTCTTGGAGTTTACCCTCCCGGAGGCCATCCTGAAATTTCGTCAGGGAGCGGGCCGTTTGATCCGTTCCAGCACGGATCGGGGTCTGCTTTCCGTTCTGGATTCACGAATTCTCCACAAAAGTTACGGAAAGGCATTCCTCGCCTCCCTGCCACGCTGCCCCGTGGAGATCCTGCATTCGTCCGGGGAGGTTCAGGAGCTGGTGCTCGACGAGTGGTAATTATGGATTGACCGCCGGAACTCCGAAATGTCACTTTTCTGTTTGAAAATTCAAGGGAATAATGTATCTTCCGAGCGGTTTGATTTACGAACTGCGAGAATGGAAGTCCGTTCCCAATTCACAACAAGGAGGACCAATGGCAAAATCAATGTCCAAGTCGGCACTCGTGGCACACTTCGCGAACAAGTATGATATGAAGAAGAAGACGTCTGCCGCGATGTTTGAAGAGCTTGCGAACGTTGCGTATCGTGAAGCCAAGAACACGTTCACGATTCCCGGCATCGGGAAGCTGGTCCTGGTCAATCGTAAAGCTCGCATGGGGCGGAACCCGAAGACGGGTGAGCCGATTCAGATCCCCGCGAAGACTGTGGTAAAGTTCCGTATCGCCAAGGCCTGCAAAGAGGCGGTCCTGCCCAAGAAGATCTAGCGCGGCTGTTGTTCATCCGCCACGTACCACTGAACCTGCAGAGGTCCTGTCTCCTGACAGGACCTTTTGCTTTCGTGCAATCCATGCTGATCCCTGCGCGTTGAAACTCAGACCACGGTTTCGTACATTGCATCGTATGAGAAACCCCGTCGCGTCAGTACGGCAGTTCCTTCAGAAGCTCGGACCCGTCGAACAGGCTCAGGTCGTGGCCTCCACGGCCGTCATTGTGATGATGACCACCATCATCAGCGCGATGGTGATTACCGGCCAGTCGCCTCGCCTGATGGACTTCATCAGCATTCTCACTGTCGGTATAATCGGATTCGTCAGCGTTTATTTCTCCCTCCAGTACAGCCGTCTGCTCGACGAGCAACGTCAGCAATTGCTCGCTCTCTACACGATTGCCGGTGCAGTCAGCCGTGTCGCGGAACTGGAAATTGTACTTGAGACAGCGCTCGACAGGATCACCGACTTGCTCAAGACACCGTACGGCTGGATCTACATGTTTGATGGCACGACGCTTGTCCTGAAGCACTCGCGCGGGACAACGCTCGATTTTATGGACATCCAGGGAACAAACGGGCAGCCGCTGTCGGTCTGGCTGAATCAACCCCGCGTCGAGAGGGAATTCCTTTCGGAAGAACCTGTTCACATCAGTGCGGACCTCAAGACGATGGGCGTGCAATTCTGGGCGTCGATTCCGCTGAAGACGAAAGATCTTGTTGCCGGAACACTGATTGTTGCGGGCAGTCAGTACGACATGTTCACCCCAAAAGAGGCGGAGCTCCTGGAGGCCTTCGGCAATCAGATCAGCATCGCCCTCAACAATGCGCAGCTTTTCGACAGACTGAAGAAATCCGAACGGCAATATATCGATCTTTTTGAAAACGCCCCCGACATCTACCTCAGTGTCAGCCGCGAGCATACCATTGCCGGCTGCAACACCACCGGGGCCGCGATGCTGGGACTTCCGCGGGACAATATCATCGGGAGGCATTTCGAGTCTTTGTTCCTCGCAGAGCGCCGTGAGGAGATCCGGACCCTCGTGGACCGGATGTTCACCGAAGGGCGAGGATTGAAGGACGTTGAGGAGCAGATGACCGGCCAGGACGGAAAGCATTTCTTCGTCAACCTCAATTCCTCCCTCGTGTTCGACCAGGCCGGTTCCACGGTCAATGCCCGTATCGTCGCACGCGACATCTCCGAACGCAAGATGATGGAAGGTGCAATTCTTCATGCACAGAAGATCGACAGCATCGGGAACCTTGCAGGCGGGATCGCGCACGACTTCAACAATATTCTATCCGCTATTTTGGGTTCTGCCTCCATCATGCGACGGCGGCTTACGGACCGCTCCAAGATGTATAAGTATGTTGAGATCATCGAATCGTCGGCCCGCCGGGGATCGTCGCTCACGAGGCAATTGCTGACATTTGCGCGAAAAACCGAGACGATTGCAAAGCCCGTCAACATCAACGAAATCATCCTTGAGACCCTGCGCCTGTTCGAGCGGAGCGTCTCTCGCGAGATCGAGGTCCGCACCTTCCTCTCGGACGAAGCAGTCATCGTCAACGGAGACGACGGTCAGATCCAGCAAGCAATCCTGAATCTCTTCCTGAATGCACGTGACGCGATGCCCAACGGTGGCACGCTTGCCATTTCCACCAATGTCATTATTGCCGACGCTCATACCACAAGTCAGTTCTCGTCAATCAAGCCCGGCCCGTTCGTCGTCATCACCGTCTCCGACACCGGCAGCGGGATTTCACGGGAGATTCAGAACAGGGTCTTCGAGCCGTTCTTCACCACCAAAGACCACGGCACGGGCCTTGGCCTGTCGGTGGTGTACGGCGTGCTTCAGAGCCACGGGGGATTCATCAACCTGGAGAGCACACCCGGGCGGGGAACGACGTTTTCCGTTTACCTCCCCCGTATCCATGCCGTCGCACAGACGACCGGCCGACCGAAGCGCCCGCGCCTCCCGCATGGGCAGGAGAATATCCTGATCATCGAGGACGAAATCAGCGTTTGTGAAATCGCACGCGATATTCTCGCCAACCTCGGGTACACTGTGTATACAGCGCACGACGGGAAATCGGGAGTGGAGTTCTACCGCACCCGCCAGGGAACGATCGATCTGATACTGCTCGACATCAACATGCCGGTCATGGGCGGACGGGAAGCGTTTGAGTTGTTGCGCGGCATCAACCCGCGAATCCCCATTATCATCGTTACCGGGTACGGGAAGTCCGTGGTGGAAACATCCAGTTTTTCGTCACATGTCAGCGGGTTTATGCAAAAGCCATTTCAGCTCGAGACCATAGCCCTGACCGTACGCAATATCCTTGACAACAAGACCCTCCAGCCGGAACCAACATCCTGAGCAACCATGGAGTCCTTTTTCCAGGAACTGCGCCGGGCGCGCGAACATAGCAACATCACCCTGCAGGATATTTCCGAGCAGACGTTGATCAACATCCGCTTCCTGGAGGCAATCGAGCAGGGAAATATTCCGATTCTCCCCCAGGCATATGTACGGGCCTTCATCAGAGAATACGCTGCAGTTATCGGGCTCGATCCCACGGAGACGATGAAGCGCTACGATCTTGCTTCCACTCCACCTTCAGAACAATCGCAGGAAACTTCTCCGCCACCGCCGCCGCCAACAGCTCCGCCACCGCAGGGGCTTCCCTCCGAACCGGAAGAAGGTCTGATGTCGTCCAAGGCAGCCCGCACGATGACTGCACTTCTCCTCTTCATCAGTGCGATCGTGGCTATTGTTGCCATCCGCAACACGGAGCAGGCTGTTCCGACTCAGGAGACTCCTTTCCAGAGCGTTGTCAAGGACAACGAGGAACGGCTCGGTGGTTCCGTCGCTGAAAAAGCCGTTTCCCAGGCCACCCCCACACCCTCCGCCAAAGACAGCCTGACCCTATACGCCACGGTATCAGACACTGTCTGGATGCAGATCATCGTGGACACACTATCGCCACGTGAATACATCTTCCGGCCCGGCACAAAAACCTCCTGGAAAGCACAGGACCGCTTTGTCGTGACACTGGGGAACGCAGGCGCCGTCCAGTTCATTTTGAACAAGAAACCGCTCGGCACACTTGGGAAACCGGGGGCAGTCGTACGCAGCGTCGAGCTCTCGCGCACGACGCTCGGCAGGCAGTAACTCCTTGGCCATCATGGCACAACCACCGCAGCATAGTATCCAGCGGGCCGAGAGGCTCCGCAGGGAGATTCGCGAACACGATTACCGCTATTATGTGCTCGCAGAGCCTGCGATTTCCGATGTACAATACGACGCCCTCATGCGGGACCTCCAGGAACTCGAGCGCCGGTACCCCGCGCTCCTCACTCCGGATTCACCCACGCAGCGGGTGGGAGGAACGCCGACAAAAGAATTCGCCACGGCAACGCACACCCCGCCCATGCTGAGCCTCGCGAACTCGTATTCCGAGGAGGAGATCCGGGATTTCGACCGCAGGGTGCGCTCACTGCTCGCTCCCGACGCGCCTGTGTATGTGGCCGAATTGAAGATCGACGGTGTTGCGATCGCCCTCCAGTACCGGAATGGCGTCTTCCGCCGGGGCGCCACACGCGGCGATGGCACCCGGGGAGACGACATCACCAACAACCTCAAGACCATACGGTCCCTGCCGCTATGCCTGCGCAATCCCGGTACCGGCCTCGCTACGGTTGAGGTCCGAGGGGAGGCATTCATGCACAAGAGCGACTTCAACACCATGAATGCCCAACGCGCCACGGGGGGGGAAAAGACATTTATTAACCCCAGGAACGCCACTGCAGGCACGTTGAAACTCCAGGATCCACGGCTCGTCTCAGATCGTCCCATTGACATATTCGTGTATGCGCTTGAAGCTCCACAGGCCGGGGTGCGACGGCACTATGAGAGTTTGCAGACGTTGAAATCCATTGGCTTTCCCGTCAACCCCCACCATCGCCTCTGCCACACCATCGACGACATCCTGGATTTCTGGAAACACTGGCAAGAGCATCGCGATTCCCTCCCGTATGAAATCGACGGTGTCGTTGTTAAGGTGGACGACCTCAGGCAACGCGATCGGCTGGGAACGATTGCCAAGAGTCCCCGATGGGCTATTGCGTTCAAATTCTCATCGCGCAAGGCGGAAACAATTCTCACAGGGATCACGTTGCAGGTAGGAAGAGTTGGGACTGTCACCCCGGTTGCAGAACTTGCTCCTGTTTTTCTCGGCGGAACGACCGTGAGTCGCGCAACGTTGCACAACGTCGACTATATCCGAACCCTGGACCTTAGGGTCGGAGACACCGTGACCGTGGAGAAAGGCGGGGATGTCATCCCTAAGGTGACAGGTGTCCTTGAGTCGAAACGTCCACGCAGCACCAGACCGTTTCTCATGCCGGACCGTTGTCCGGAATGCAGGTCGGCCATCCACAGGCCGGAAGGCGAGGCGAGCTACTATTGTGACAACGCTGAATGCCCCGCACAAATCCGTGCGCGCATCGAGCATTTCGCGCACAGGGGAGCAATGGATATTGAAGGGCTCGGCGAAGCAGTTGTGGAACAGCTCGTCGGGCTGAACCTGGTGGCCAACTACGCGGACCTCTATACCCTCGACAAGCATCGGGCAACGCTCGTAGCATTGGAGCGCTGGGGGGAAAAGAGTGCGCACAATCTCCTCGAGGCAATCGAGTGGAGCAAGAGACAGCCCTTCCCGCGCGTACTCTTCGCGCTCGGCATCCGGCATGTCGGCGCAGGTGTTGCACGCGTGCTTGCGGACCATTTCCGTTCCATCGAGGAACTCCACAAAGCCCCCCCCGACGAATTGCAGACCATCCCCACCATTGGCCCGGCCATAGCCGAGAGCGTCTCGCTGTTCTTCGCCGAGAAGCACAACCGGGATCTCATCAAGCGACTGCAGGACGCCGGGGTGAATCTCGCTGTTGCGGCAGAGGCGAGGCGTGGGAAACTGGCAGGAAAGACGTTCGTCCTTACGGGAACGCTCCCAACCTACTCACGCGAAGAGGCGAAAGCCATAATCGAGAATGCCGGTGGCGTTGTCGCCTCAGGTATCAGCAAGCAGGTCGATTATGTCGTTGTGGGAGAAGACGCCGGTTCAAAACTCGCAAAAGCCCGTACGCTCGGCATCCCGATCCTTGCAGAGGACGATCTCATGAAAATGGTGCGCTAGACGGGGCCGCATGTTCCGCACACCCCGCATATGGCTTGGACTCCAGGTGGCGCGATTCCGATTCAGGAAAGCGCAGGAACCGATCATTGCGTTCACCAACGCCCTTTCCTCTGCACATCATGCGTTGCTGATCATGCCGCTCAATCGCGCCCAACGGTTTCCGGCAGTTTCGGTGATGGAGATGCTGACCAAACGATTTGCCGAGGAGAACATCACGATTATCACGGCAGAAGACGATTATCAAACGGCACGGCTGCTGCCCCACAGCCCGCAGGTGAGGCTCCTGGTGAATGAGTTCAATCTGTTCTATCTTCCGCACCACGACCTTATCGAACGCATCGGCACCCACCAGTACGACATCGCCATTGACCTCAACCTTGACTTCGTGCTTCCCTCGGCCTATATTTGTAAGGCAAGCAAGGCACGCGTCCGTGTCGGGTTCGCCCGGAAACATAGCGAGAAGTTTTACAACCTTACCGTCCGGCTCGACCCCACCCTCGATCCGCGGGGCGTGTATGATCGGCTGGTGAAGTGTCTGCAGATGTTCTAAGGAGAACCGATGCCATGAAGTTCGACATCCAGAATGATGGTTCCTCCACAGTCTTCAAGTTGAAGGAGCGCAAGCTCGATTCCGCGATCGCCCCCGAACTGAAAGGCGAGTTCCTTCTCCTCTGTAAACCGAAAGTGGAATCCCTTGTGATCGACCTTGCGGAGGTGGAATTCTGCGACAGTAGCGGCCTCAGCGCACTGCTTATCGCGGACAGGAAACTGAAGGAGCACGGGGGAACAGTGAAACTCATCCATGTCCACAAGAAGGTCATGGGCCTCATCAAGATCTCGATGCTCGATCGAGTCTTCGAGATCGAGGAAGCAACCACCCGCGCCCCCAAACACTAGCGCCACCTTGCAAGCCGTACCCCCCGGCATTCCTTGACGCCGGCGCATCACGCTTGTGCCTTCCCCAGCCAACCCCGTCAACAGACCGGCGGGGGGTATTACGCTTTCATCTCTCCCGGGATAGTTCGGCCGAATCGCCCGCACGCAAACGGAATTTCTCCAGCGCATCGACAAGTAACGGAAGAACCTGTCCGGAAGGGCCCTGAAGAAAAAGGTCCGCATGCTCCGTCATGGGTGTAGGCTCAGGGTTCACTTCGATAAGGAAGGCGCCGTGGCGTTTGGCCAGGCTCGGAAGAGCGGCGGCCGGATAGACGACAGCCGAGGTGCCGATGGAGAGAAACACATCCGCACTCTCTGCGGCGCGCACCGAGAGATCCCATTCCTCCTCGGGGAGCAATTCGCCGAACCACACAACATCGGGCCGGATCGTGCCACCGCACCGGCATCGGGGAACGCCGGGACGGGCAAGGACATCCTGGTTGGTGTACGGCTCTCCACAGGCTACACAGTAATTCCGCTCAATGTTCCCGTGCAGTTCATGCACAACGGTGCTTCCTGCCCGGCGGTGGAGGTTGTCGACGTTCTGGGTGATCACTGCAAATTTCGGGTAGAGACGCTCCATCCGGACCAGGGCATAGTGGCCAGCGTTGGGCTGGACGTCGGCAATAATCTTCTTCCGATGGGCGTACCACTCCCACACGAGCGCGGGGTTCCTCAGGAAGGCCGACATGTTCGCGAGCTCCTCTGGTTTGAATTTCCCCCAGATACCGTCAGGTCCTCGAAACGTCGGTACACCGCTTTCAGCCGAAATCCCGGCCCCGGTGAAGGCAGTTACCCGCTCGGCAGTCGCAAGGCGCGCCACTACGTCATCGGGACATGACACGTTCATCGAGCGGGCTCCAGACGTAATCGATCCCACCGGCCGGACGCTTCATCCATGCGTGCGATCCGGTATCCTCCGTTCAGCCACAGGGTTGTTTGATCACCGTAATGGGGATGGAATACCTGGCCGGATTGACCCGATGGGAGCACCGCACGCACCTCCCTGGGGTTCGCCATGTCAAACACCTGCCGGAAAGACGGGCCGACAGTCACGCCAAACGGCTCGTTGTAACTATACTCCCCGCTGATCAAGGCCGTCGATCCGCCGTCGAACGGGAAGGGCCCGATGTTGAAAAGCCGCTCCAGCGGCTTCACCAGCCCAAAAGGATGCCGGAGTGTCACCGTGTGCAGACTCCCCCATCGCCACGTTTTCATGTCCTTCCCGAGCCTGTCCTGCAACATGAGGATCGCCTCGCGAAGGCTCTTCCGTATGATATCATCCCGCGTCTCCACGGTTGCAGTCGACACATCATCGAACCATGAGGAGGTTCCATCCTGGAACAGTTTGGCGGTCACACGAACTGGGATGTTTGTCAGCAGCACATAATCGTGGAAGAGATCGTCCCCCAATTCGTCACGGTAAATGTTGCGGAGAAGGTTGACGTAGAATTGTTGAAAGATGCTTGTCGCGATATCATCACGCGAGAAAGAGAAGTTCCAGTTCCGGAGATATTCAAACACACGCTCCTCGTCGGGGATCCCGAGGACACTGTCTCTGCATGCAGCGAAAATGTAGGGGAGCGTTTCCATCGCGAAGTGGGAGAATTTGTCCGTCTGCAGTCGCTCACAATCCTCCACCGAAAAACGGTCCCTGCCGCTTCCGAGCATCTCGCGGAGGCGGAGAATTCTCGATGGAGGCTCCCACAGGTCGGAGATGTAGTAGGGGTAGGAATCATCAACAGGCTTGTTGTTCGCCGTTGCGATGTACCCTTCAGGCGGGTTGAAAAGAGCGGGAAGCCGATCGAACGGAACAAATCCTTTCCATTCGGATGATGTTTCCCACCCCGGGAGCGGAAGCAGCGAACTCTGCTTGCCGCGTATCGGCAGGCGGACGGCAGATCGATAGCCGATATTCCCCCTGACGTCACAATAGACGAAATTCTGTCCAGGAACCGCAAAATGCCGGAGGCCTTCGTTGAACTCCGCCCAGTTCGTAGCCTCATTGATGATGTGAAACGCCTCGATGGGATCGTCCGTTTCGTAGCCCGTCCAGCGCATGCTTACCTCATGGGGGTAACTGTACCGCTGGAGCAGCGTACGGATATCGGAGATAATGGGACCATGATGTGTACGGCGAATGATGAGTGGAACAACGGTGTCACCTCGAACCTGGATTTGTTGTTCCTCGATTTCCAGAGGGCGCCACATACCGTTGTACAGGTAGCGTCCGCCCTGCACCGTGTCGATGGTCTCGACATAGAAATCCGCCTCATCAGGCATCAGGCTGGTCATGCCCCATGCGATGGAGTCATTCCTTCCGGCCACGACACCCGGCGATCCGGGGATCGACATGCCGCGGACACAATATGCGGGTGTCCGGAGGAGAACCTCATACCAGTGCGACGGCAGTGAGAGCTGAAGGTGCGTATCGTTGGCAAGCAAGGCACCGCCTGTTGACGACCTCTTGTTGGCAATGACCCATGCGTTGCTGCCGCCGAGGGTTGATGCCCGGCCGAATAGAGCGCAGTACTCCTGTGCTGTCTTCAGATATCCACTCCCCAGGGAAAGCGACTTTTCCCATTCACGTGCCGGAACCGTGGGAGGCACAGTAGCCGGGTAGCTTGGGAAGATCTCAACAGCCTTTTGCAGTCCGACACGCTCCGCAATGCCACCCATCGTCAGATCCGTCCACCATCCGAGGTTCAACTCCCATGCCATCATGCGGGCAACGAGCAGGCTGTGGACCGGTGTCCACGGTTCCGGATCGTACTGCAGCATATCGAACTCTATCGGGTAGCGACCTTTGTGGCTGGCGATAAATGCGTTCACACCATCAGCGTACCATTGCAGCCGTAGACGGGACTCTTCGGTCAATGCTCGTTCCAGTACTTCGGCCGTTCGTTGAATTCCGACGATCCGGAACATCCGGTCGATCGGGACAAGTCGGCTGCCAAAGAGCTCGGCAAGTCGTCCCTGTCCCGCATGGCGGCCCAGGTCCATTTGCCAGAGTCGGTCTTGTGCATGGATATACCCCTGGGCGATCATCAGATCGTGTTCATTTCCGGCGATGATATGAGGAACACCGAACTCGTCGCGGCAAACATCCACCGGCCCGGTCAGCCTCGCGAGGGGGAGCGATCCCGTGACTTCCGGAAATGACTTCCGCACCTGGTACCGCACAAAGAAGAACAAAATCACAACCAACACTACGAGGACTGTGCCAGTACCGATGAGTACTTTTGTTCGCGTCTTCACTGGGCGATCCTTATCGTCGATCAACGAGAGTGGACGAACGGAGCCACTGTAGCCAACCGGCAGGAATAGTGGTGCGCGGCCGTTGCCGTATGAAATACATGAGGTCCATCCGGTATTGGGATGGACCTCAATATATCGAATGCACGGTACTTCT
>Ga0315286_10005080_pt1 | contig 12674 bp, 13 predicted proteins | sample YL17G10_0_MG_FD_205038 | JGI IMG/M metagenome (GOLD analysis project Ga0315286, IMG submission 205038) | Sediment microbial communities from Yellowstone Lake, YNP, Wyoming, USA - YL17G10_0 | ecosystem: Environmental > Aquatic > Freshwater > Lake > Sediment | place: USA: Wyoming | collected... | reverse complement strand
GGCCGCCGGGACCATCAACCAGACAGCTCGCGGCTTCTCCAGCTTCTTCACGAGATCCGCGAGCGAGGCGGTTCCAACCGCCTTCTCCTCGGTCAACTCCTTCACCGCTTTGGGCGACATGTCGAAGACCACGCACTGATGGCCTCCTTTGAGAAGACGTCGCACCATGTTCGCGCCCATCCTTCCGAGACCAACCATTCCGAGTTGCATAATTGCGTCCCCCCTGTGGAAGCGATTCCTCTTAAAGGTGAAGTTGGCCCGGGCTACAAACCGCGCAGGGCATTGTTCACGATCTCCTGGGCCTCGCTCAGAATGGCGTCCAAGTGCGACCGGTCCTTGAAGCTCTCTGCGTATATCTTGTAGATATTCTCCGTGCCGAACGGCACACGTTTGACGTTGGTGTTGCCCCCGCGCAGCAGTTCGTTGGCCCGGTCCTGAATCCAGCGCGTGACATCGGTGTCAGCTGGGCCGCCGTTGGTCGGGTTGTACTTGAAGCCGCCATCCTCCGGTGGGTTGTGCGACGGTGTGACGACGATCCCGTCTGCAAGCTGGTCCTTGCGACCGCGGTTGTAGACCAGGATCGCGTGTGAGATGACCGGTGTGGGCGTTACGCCGTCGTCTTGCTGGATGATGGTGTCCACGTGGTTGGCAGCCAGCACCTCGAGTGCCGTGCGTTGAGCCGGCCCGGACAACGCGTGCGTGTCCTTGCCCTTGCCCATGTAGAGCGGCCCGCCGGTGCCGTAAGCGCGCCGGTAGTCACAGAGGGCTTGGGTGATAGCCACGATGTGCGCTTCGTTGAACGAGCCGTGCAGCGACGAGCCGCGGTGCCCACTGGTTCCGAAGCTCACCACCTGGTTCGCGTCGCCGACGTCGGGCTGGCGCTCGTAGTACTCCCGCTCCAGCCGGGTCACGTCCACCAGCATGTCCGTGGTGGCCGGCTTACCGGCCAGGGGCGAAATCGCCATGGGTCGCAGTCCTTCGTCGCTTGGTGACCATTGCTCTTATCATACCGGGCACGGCGTGACGTTCCAGATGCCCGCCGCATACGCGGCGATGGTACTGTCGCTCGATGGCGCCGAGTGGGCAACTTCCCGTGGGAAAAAGAGCGCGCCAGGGGGGAATCGAACCCTCGACCTACGGCTTAGAAGGCCGTTGCGGTGCTGCAGGGAAACCCACGCCAGTGCTGGTTTTCGCGTTTTTTCAGGGATTCCGGCTCAATCCCCAGTCTGAGATGTTCATCGGTTTTCATCGATTTCCACGATCCAACCGGCACCACTACCGGCACCACGAAGGCTTCACTGCATGCGCCCCTCGGCTCACGTCCTGATCTGGCATCTGCTCCCTGCCGGATACGCCGAAGGGCCTCCGGCTAAGTTTATCATCCCTTCTCAGGATCGACGGTGGCGTGCTAGGATCAACCTATGAGTTCGAAGCTGACCGTTACCAATCCCTACCTCCGAGAACCTGCGGTGCGTGAGCGCACGGTGCTCAAGTCGGTGGCCTCATCCTCCGCCATTGAAGGTATCCGAGCTCCCTTCCAGCGCACCACGAATGACTCAGACAAAGCCAACGCGACACCGCATCGGGGAACCGCCTCGAAGTCCCGCGCTAGCCGCTCCTGACTCCGCGTAACGTCCGGGTAATGACCCGCCGGAAGATTCCGATCATGGGCTCGTAGTTCCTATCCAGCCCGGCGTGGCCTGGGAGTCTTAGGGACGTAGTGTGGATTTGTCGATTTGGCATCGTATCTTCACACGAAGGCATTCAGCATGAGGATTCGGACCCGGTGTCGTTGGGCGGCGGCATTTATGAAGGGCTGTCTGCCGCCCAGTCGGTTGCGGCGAGTAGGTCGGTGATCGGCAGGCCGCGTCTGTCGGCCACCTGCTTTCCGATCCGGGCGCCGCGCATGACGGTGCAGGGAGACACTTCGAGCTGACGCGCCACGCGCACCAACGGCAGCCGGCCGTGGCGCACCGCGATATAGCTGACGACCGCACGCGCCGCGACCACCGGGCGCTCCTTGGTGCTGCTCGCAATCGCGTGAGGCTCGACGGCCCACGCCACCGCCACCCGTTCCACCAGCCGTCGGATCAGCCGTGCCGCCCGCGCGGGATGAGGGCTGGGCCGCATCGCCCGGCGCTCCTGCGCTGCCAACACGGCCTCCACGAACTCGCCGCTGCCAAGTACGCGCTCGTCGAAGGCCCAGCGTTCGCGGCCCCGGTTCAAAGCCTCCAGCCGCTCCCAGCCGGTTCGGCTGCGTCGTAGCCCACCCCCTTCCAGCTCCGGCCGGCGGCCGTGGCCCCATCCTTCCGCGATAAACTGCCGATATGCCCGCCGGGCTGCGCCGACCTGACGTCCAAACTGCGACAAGACCCAGTCCACATCCTGCCAGCCGTCGTCCACCCGTCCCATGAGGCGGGAGTGCCCGCTCCACGGGTAGCGATCCAGCTCGTCAAGGTCACTCACCAAACCGGCGCGCACCGGATTCAAATGGAGATAGCGGACGAGTTGCAGCAGGTACGGCTCTTCTTCCACCAAGATCGACTTGAACCGGTTCTGCAACAAGTGCCCGTGCCGTTTGTGGCGGCGGTTGAACGCGCCGGCATAGCCCCCGAGCAAGCGTTGCATGAGTGTGGAGAGCCCTTCCGGCCCCGAGCGGAGCAACAGATGCACGTGCTATGTGGAGCACGGCCCACGCGAACACGCGCGTCTGCGTGGCACGCGCCAGCGTCGCGAGGCGCTCGACAAACGCCCGACGATCGTGATCGTCCCGACAGATCGCCCGCCGCTCGAGGCCGCGGGCCATCACGTGATGGAGGGCGCCGGGAGCATCGATGCGGGGACCACGGGGCACAATGATAATAGTAAGATGCTATACTGCTGTAGATGTCAAGCACTATTGCGCGCCTTGAAATGGACAAATCCACACTACGTCTCCAGGGCCCTCAGACTGAACGTCCCCAGGGCCCTCAGACTGAAACGACCGAGCTGCCGGCACCGGACGCGGCGAGTGAATTCGCGCGCTATGAGGAAACACTCGCCCTGCGGCGACTCCCCCCGGAAGGTGTTTCCGGTGGCGGGGTGGGGAGCCTGCGAAGGCTTGGCGCTTCTTGTAGCGCGCGGTTTCAACCGCAGCGCAGGTGAACTCGAAGTTCCCCGTTGCCTTCCTCCAGATTCGGGCGGGGGCACGGGCTTAGGATGGGGCTTGGGTTTGGGCTGGTTGTGCTTACAGCAGCCGTACTCGCGCTCCTGGCCGACCACGACGCCAAAGCAGAGGCGTTTGTCGGGGTCGTACTCGGAGGCGTACCATGTCCAGCCTGTCCACGGGGTAAAGAACTTCACGACAGCGATCACGTTCTCGCCCTGCTCCTCCTGGCTGTAGAGCGGCGGCAAACGCTTCGCGATATCGTCAGGGAGCAATTCCATGCTCGCCCTCCTTGCGCGGCGGGGCGTTCGGTTCCGACGGAATGTCGGGATCGCGTCCGGCCGCGGGGAAAGGCGAGTGAACGCTTACGCCTCGATGAGCCCCAGCGAGATTTTGATAGCCGTATCGACGCCGGCGAGCGTGGCGGGAGTTACTTTACCCAGGCGTTTGACGAGCCGGGATTTGTCCATGCTCCGGATTTGGTTGAGGCGAACGGTCGAGTCGACGCTGAGTCCGCCCTCCGGGGCACGCACGAGCACTTCGATGGGATAAAGGGGATGCCGGACCTGCGAGCTTATGGCCGCCACGATGGTGACGGGACTCACCCGATTCCCGATGTCGTTCTGAATGATGAGCGCCGGACGGGTCTTGGCGATCTCGGAACCGACCACCGGATCGAAATCGGCGAGGTAAACCTCGCCGCGCCTCGGGGCACCTACCGCTCTTCTTCGCGGTCGAGGCGTGCCCATAGTTCAGCGGAAAGGTGATCCCACTCGGCGGCCGCGCGTCGGTCCTCGTCGGCACGGCGTCGGTATCCTTCTTCGAGCTGGCGACGAAGCTCGCCGCGCTTCGTGCGCGCGAGCTCAGTGCGCACCGCTTGGTTGATGAATTTGCTACGGTCACCTTTGGGGACGACGCGATCGAGTAAGCGGACCGTGGTGTCCGGCAACGAAATGTTGAGCCGTTGATGCATGGTGTGGACCCTCATACACAATCAGCTTACACAAGCGAGCCGCAGTTCGTCAATTGAATGCGCCGCTCAGCGCGCGTTCGTGCCCAACCGGGGTCGACGGTGGCCGCCAGCAAGAGCGAGAGTGCGCGGCACCGCTCGGCGCACTTCTCCACCGAAGGAAACGGCCGGTGCGCCTCGTAGCAGGCGAGTTCGGCCAAAAAGCACTCGCGGAAAAATGCTGATGCGTCCGTGCGTGGAATCGAGTCGTCGGAGGGCGCGATCGTGGCTCCTGGCCGAAGTGTGTGCGTCGTCTTGTGGTGCGGCCCAGACCGCGCTGAACCGGCCCGAGTGCAATGGAAAGTGAGAAACCGGAAATGGAAAATGGGAAATGGGAAAGGAAATGCGAGGAGGGGGACTTGAACCCAAGCGTGAGCCTGCAATTCCTGACGATTTTCCCAAGAAAAACCGCCAAGAACCGCCACCAACCACCCCAAATTGCACCCCACGGGGTGCAATTTCCAAGAAGCGCTAACTGGCGCAAGCGGCACGACGGACCAGATCGATGCACCTCACGCCCACCCCACCGCAGATGCTCGTGCCGCTTGTTCGGAGTGGACCGGTCGCCGATCTGCGCAAAGATGGAGCCATCGGCCCGGGTAGGGACCAGCGGGACGCGCCCTTCGCGGATGACTCGCTGACTGCCTTGGAGGTGTCGGTGCTGCGGCTGAATCATCGGCAGCAACTGATCACCGGGCGCCCCGACGAAGTGGTGCGCAACTGCCGGCAGATCTTTGACCCCATCTTCTTGCGCCGATCGCCGCGCAACGAGTTGGAGTTTGCGGAGTTCATCACCGCGTTCGCGCGGTTGGTGTACGACGGCACGAACGGCGTTGCCAGCTTGGCGGACCGAGGAACGGTGAAGCCGACATTGCCGTGGTGGTGCTATCGCGACGAACGGTCGGTGATCGCGCACGTCATCGCGCTGCGGAACTATTACCTGCACGCCCTGAGCCCGAACGAGACCACGGCGGAGGAACACCTCACGTCTGCCGGCGACGTCTTTGAACTGTACGTGGCGAAACGCCTTCCAGATGACGAAGACTTTGCTGCGATCCGAGTCCGCATGCTCACCGCGGCCACACGATTTTTCGACCGACTGGCCGCGCACGTTCCGGTGCGCGGTGCGGTGAATGCAGAGACGGTGTTCAGGCATCAAAATGGAGACAGCCGTACGGAGTATTTGATGTCCGAAATCGGCACGATGAATTTCGGACAGACCGAACGGGAGGAGCACGATGGCCAGACAGCAGGATGATGCGATAGACGGGTTACGCCGCGAGTTCAAGCGACAGCTGCGCGGCTTCCCGCGCGAGGCCAAGCGGCAGCTGACGGGATTCGGCCGGGAGGCCGTCCACCAACTCGGCAGCGGCTGGGGCGAGGAGTTCGCCCGGCAGATCTTCGGTACCCCGAGGCACCGTCGCCGCGGCAGATAGGGGCCAGGGTCCTGTTCCGGCCGCGGTCCCGCGGTCGACAGAGCTCCTTTCTAACGAAAGAAAAGCGGGAAATTGTCGATGTCGCCTTGATCTTGGGGCTTTCAGATCAGAGCGCCTTCACCAAGGCGTTTCGCCGCTGGACCGGCCAGAGTCGGGCGGATTTTGTGCGTGCCAACTCGCGGTAGCGAAAGCGGCTCGGGCCGAGCGTCGCGCGCAACGGATCAGTGAGGCGTGCCCGGAACGTAATCGACGGGCAACACGATGGTCTGGGTTTCGAGGAAGGCGTCGACGCCTTCGGGACCGAATTCGCGTCCGAGACCCGAGGCCTTGAATCCCCCGAAAGGCGCCTTGATGTCCATGGTGGCGACGGCGTTGACGCCGTAGGTGCCGGTGCGGACGCCTTTGGCCACCTCGATGCCCCGCGTGATGTCTCGGGTCCACACCGAACCGCTCAATCCGTACTCGCTGTCGTTGGCAATGCGGATGGCGTCGTCCTGATCCTCGTACGGAATCGTCACGAGCACCGGCCCGAAGATTTCTTCCCGCGCGATGGTCATGGAATTGTCGACATCGCTGAACACCGTCGGCTCGATGAACCAGCCCCGCTTCTGCTCACGCGGACGGCCTCCACCGCACGCGACGGTAGCGCCTTCTTTCCTGCCCTTGGCGAGGTAGCCCTCGACCCGTTGCCGTTGGCGCTCGCTCACGAGGGGGCCCACTTGGACGCTGGGATCGGCGGGATTGCCGAGGGTCATGGCGGACACGGCGGCAGCCAGCGCGCGGTTGACCTCTTCGTACCGGCTGCGGGGCGCCAGGATGCGGGTCTGGGCCAGGCACGCCTGGCCGTTGTTCATGATGGCGTTGGGCAGGAGCAGCGCGATGGTTGCCTCGAGGTCGGCGTCCTCGAGCACGATTGCTGCCGACTTGCCGCCGAGTTCGAGCGTGCAGCGCTTGAGTTGCTCGCCGCAGATGGCGCCGATCCGGCGACCGGCAGCGGTCGAGCCGGTGAACGCCACCTTGTCGACTCCGGGGTGGCGGACCAGGTACTCGCCGATTTCCCGGCCGGTGGGCACGATGTTCAGCATCCCAGCGGGGAGGCCGGCTGCCTCGCAGATCTCCGCCAGCACGAAGGCGTCCAGGGGCGTCTCGGGCGCGGGCTTCAGCACGACGGGAGATCCGGCACCGATTGCCGCGCCCAACTTGATGCAGGCGGTGAACAGCGGCGCATTCCACGGGATGATTGCCGCGGAGACGCCGACGGGCTGCTTGACTACCAGATTGGGCCCGATGACTCCCTGGCGAAGTTCCTGAAAGGGGAAGGTGCGCACGATGTCGGCGAAGGTGTTGAGAAGCATACCCGCGGCCAGGGCCTGGCCCGCCATTGAGAAAGAAGCCGGGCAGCCCATTTCCGCGGTAATGAGATCGGCAATCTCCTGCGCGCGACCCATGATTCCGGCCCCGATGGCGGCGAGCATGTCGGCCCGCTCATCGGGAGTGGTCTGACGCCACCATCCGGTTGCGAGGGCCTTCTGGGCGGCGGCCACGGCCGCGTCGATGTCGGCCTCGCAGGCCTCCGGTGCCGCGCCCATGACCTCTTCTGTATATGGGTTGATGACGTCGACGGTCTTGCCGCTTGCCGGGGCAACCCATTTGCCGCCGATGAACAGGGCGTCGCGTTTCTCCATGATGGACTCCGTCGAATAGATCGACAATTGAAAAGATCGTGCCGGCGGGATCCGTGATCACCGACGACGGAACTTGGTTTAGCGACCTTTGAAAACGGGCTTGCGCTTTTCGAGGAAAGCGCGCGGCCCTTCCTTCCCATCCTCGGACATCAACACCGGCATACCGTAGTTCAACTCGATCTCAAAGGCTTTGTCCTCGGGGAGCAACTCGGTCTCGCGCAGGGTCGCCAGAATGGACCGCACGGCGAGGGGCCCGTTCTCGGCAATACGCTGGGCGATCTCCTTCGCCTTGTTCAGAGCCTGCCCATCGGGCACGACGTGATTGACCAGGCCCAGTTCATAGGCGCGCGAAGCCGGAATGTCCGTTCCAGCCAGGAGGATTTCCGCCGCCATCGCATACGGAATCTGGCGCCGCAGCCGCACCGTCGAGCCTGCCAGCGGGAAGAGGCCGCGCTGGACTTCAGTGACACCGAAGCGAGCGCTCTCGCCGGCCACGCGAATGTCGGTGCCCTGCAGAATCTCGGTGCCGCCGGCGAGCGCGTGGCCCTCGACCGCCAGGATGACCGGCTTCTTCGGCCGGTTGAGCTTGAGCCAGGCCGTCCACGCAAGGTCCGGCGTGTTCATCACGCGGTCGGCCCACTCGTCCCTGGCGGCGTCGCCACGAAGTTTCTTCAAGTCTTCCAGGTCCATTCCGGCGCAGAACGTGTTTCCTCTCCCCGTGAGGATGGCGACACGGAGATCGTCGTCCTGGTTCAACTTGGTCCAGGCATCATAGAGGCGACACATGACTTCGCTGTTGATGGCGTTTCTCTTCTCGGGGCGGTTCAACGTGACGATCAGGATCGCCCCTTCCTTCTCAACAATCACTACAGGGCCAGCCATGCGATTTCCTCCCCTCATTTCCCAAGCCTACCCAGAGCCGCGGGGTCGAAGATGGCCCGGTTGGTCGGGACGCGTCGTTGGAACGCGGCAGCCGGATACGGACGCATTCCGCCCAGCGTGGCGCGGTTCAGCTTGACGTTCTCGGCGCACGCCCACACCTGCGTGCCCACCGTGATCCACTCCGGGTCGTCGCCACCGGTGGGGTGATTCTTGCTGACCAGCATCTGGAAGACCTGCACCGGCTCGCCCCCCCAGCTGAACTTCCTATTCCAGGCGCCGCGCCAGTCCTCGGCGTCGATCCACATCTGCATGCGGCCGTAGAGATAGTACCTGTCGCGCGGCGTCGCCTCGATGATCCACATCGGCCGCCTCGCCAATCCCGCGTCGGTCGGCGCCCAGGAAACGCCGGTCCACCCCGGAGTCCGATAGCCAACGGTCGGCGGGTTTCTATCGGTCAGCCCAACAAAGCCGCCACCCGGGATTGGTTGAACTGGCAGTTGCCCGCCGATCGATTCCGGGTCGACGATGCGCAGGGCGTCCTGTTTTCCGACCAGCTTCCACGTGAAATCCTCTGGCTTGCCGTCGAAGAAGAAGCCGTCGTCACCACTGAAATCCGAGCCCAGGTACCCGTCCGACCGGTTCGCTGGGCTCACGGCTCGCACGCGCCGCAGAGCAGGAACGTACGCCCACACGGAATCTCGTTTGGTGGGATCTCGGTAACGCCATGTCAGTGTCGCCGTCCCCTGCAGATCCGCCGGCTCGACCGCATTCCCGACAAACTGGCTCATCAGGTTGAGCGTATTCTCCAGGCGGTATTTCGGTATCTGGCCGTCCCAGAACTTGAACCACGCGTCACCGATGAACTGGCGGTCGATCCCAGCCGGCCCCAACATCACAACAAGTGTCCGGTTGTGCATATCGCCCAACACCCAGTAGGCGAGGAACTGATTCCAGATGATCTTGACCGCGGCGTCCGGATCGTTGGGGTCGATGTCGGGAAACGGGACCCCGAAATAGAAGGGCGGCTGTTTCCCGGTTTCCTTGTCGACGATGGTGCCTCTCTCGTCCACGGCCAGCTTGTTCGCGTTCTGCCGCGTAGCCTCGTTGAAAGAGCGCTCCCACTGCATCGTTCCCGGGGGATAGTCCACGATGCGGTTCCGGTACTGTCCTTCCTTATAATGCCGCAGGATCTCGGGGGGCAGGAGGTCCCTGGCAAGCTCCCAGTTGCTGCTATCCAGAACGTCCCCCACCTTCAGTGCCGGCTCGACCTCGCCCGCCGGTGCCGTGCCGACGGGGAGTCCGAACGTAACGGTGAGCCCGCTGAAGACAAGGGCACTGATGAAGTCGCCCGCTTTCCTCAACCCGTGCTGGATTCCCTTGCGCATTGGATCACCCCACTCGTAAGACATCAGTCGTCCCCGGATTCTCCGAATCGACACCCACAGCGCTTCACGCTCGGCCGCTCTTCACTCATCAACCGTAAAGCTTTGCCGAAAGGTCCGAAAGATTGCCGCGAAATCCGCCCATGGTGCCTCCATGCGTTTGATCCGTACTTCGGGAATATACGTACTCGCGGCAGGGGCCGTCAAACGACGGCCCGGGACTTACACGTTCCGGTCGCTGATGGTCGCGGTCGCACCCGCGCCCGGAGGTCCATCGAGAGAACCTCGCGGAGCGCACCATTCTTGCGTCCCCTCGAGGTCCGGCACGCGTCGATGATTACCGCTTCAGGCATGACAGCTTCCTCCCTTCCTGCTCCTGATCATGTTCCACAAGTTTTAGCAGCCACAGGTTGGTTCCGGTAATGACGTGTTTCGACGAGCTAAGGCTTCTCGCTGCCCACGACCCACATGGCAAAAAACTGCGAGGCCCCGCCGAGCGCGTGGGCGAGGGCGAGCCGTGCCCCGTCTACCTGCCGCCCCCCGGCCTGGCCTCGCACCTGGAGCGCGGCCTCGGCGAAGCGCAGGGTTCCCGAGGCGCCGATCGGGTTGGAGGAGAGCACGCCTCCGGAACAGTTCCACGGAATGTCGCCGCCCTCATCTAGTGATGTGGAACCCGAGTCTGTGAGTTTCCAGCCCTCGCCAACATCGGCGAAGCCGAGGGTCTCGGCCAGCATGGGCTCGAACCACGAGAACGCGACGTAGATCTCGGCGCAATCGAAGTCCTTGCGCGGGTTGGTGATGCCGGCCTTCTTGTACAGCGCGGCGGCACAGTCGCGCCCCGCGCGCGGGTCGACCTCGTCGCGCCCAGGCATGATCGTCGGTTCGGAGCGCATCTCGGTGGCGTGGACCCACGCCGGCCGCGCGCTGCCGTGGTCGGCGAATTTCTCGCTTGCCAGCACCATGGCGCACGCACCGTCGCTCGACGGGCAGGTTTCGCCGAAGCGAATCGGGTCCCACAGCATCGGCGTCTCGCGAATCTCCTCGAAGCACACCGTCGGCTGGTGCAGATGCGCGTACGGGTTCCTGAGCGCATGCAGCCGGTCCTTCACTGCCACCTTGATGCCGACGTGTTCCGGCGCGCGCGAGCGACGGATGTACTCGCGGATGTGAGGCGCGAAGAAGCCGCCGGCGCCGGCCATCAGCGGTGGATGGAATGGCAAGTGAGGCGAGAGCGCCCAGGTTGCCTCCGACTCGCACTGCTTCTGCCAGCCCACCACCAGCACCTTGTCGTGCAGGCCCGCGCCCACCAACTCGCAGCCGACGATCGCCGCAACTCCTCCGACGGATCCGGCCGTGTGTACCCGGAGGAGCGGCTTGCCCGCCATGCCCAGAGCCTCCGCCATGTAGAGCTCCGGCAGCATGACGCCCTCGATGGTGTCGGGGGCCTTGCCGATTACGAGGGCGTCGATCTCCTGCCAGGAGAGGCGGGCATCTTCGAGCGCGCGGCGGCAGGCCTCGCGAATCAATCCCACGTGGTTGACATCGAGGCGCTTGTCCGCGTGCTTCGTCTGTCCGATGCCGATCACGGCGCAGCGGTTGGCCATCACTCCCCCTCCAGGACGCCGACGATGTTCTGCTGCAAGCAGGGGCCCTGTGTGCCGTGCGCCACGCCCCGGTCGGCCTCACCACGAGTGATGCGCGCCGCCACCTCGCCGAAGCGGACGAGACCGGCACCCATCATCGGATTGCCCTGGTGGATGCCGCCGGAGGGATTGATGACCGTGTCGTTGGGAAGTTCCAGTTCGCGTTGCAGGATCCAGTCCTGCGGCGTGAAGGGAGCGTGAAGCTCCGCCGCGTCGATCCGGCCTCCGATCGCTCCCGCCGCCTCCGCGGCAAGCCGGGCCGAGCGGGAGCGAGTCAGGTCGCGGCGCCCCAACGCCTGAACGTCGATGCGGTGGGCGAGGCCACGGATCCACGCCGGACGCTTGCAGATCGCCCGTGCCCGGTCGCCGGCGGCGAGGAGGACGGCGCACGCCCCGTCGGTTATCGGCGGGCAGTCGTGCCGTCGCAGCGGCGAGGCGATCGTCGGGGCCGCCAGCAGCTCGGTGGGATCCGGTCGGCCCGAGAGCTGCGCGAGCGGGTTGCTCTCCGCGTGCCGCAGGTTCCGCGCCGCGATCTCCGCGAAGTCCCGCTCCGTACACAGCCCGGCGTCCAGAAGCGCCCGAGCCTGCAGGGCGGCCTGGGAGATCGCATCCGGCCGCAGGGGAGCTTCGAGGTACGGATCGTTCATCAGGGCGAACAGGTCACGGGGCGAGGTCATGCTCTGGCGACCGAATCCGTACACCAGCGCAATCTCGACCTCCTCGTGGCAGAGCATCTTCACCCACGCCTCGTAAAGGGCCCAGGCGGCCTCTCCCTCTACGTGCGACTCCTGGATCGGGGGCCAGGCGCCCAGCGCGTCGATCGCCGTCACAAACGAGAAGGCATACCCCGCCAGGTAATCGGAGGAGCCGGAGCACGTGAAGTCCACGTCGCGCCGCGACAGCCCGACCTGAGCCAAGACCTCCGCCACGACCGGGGCCAGCATCTCCGCCTCGTTGCGGTGCAGCTCCCTGCGGCGGTTGGGCGTCTGCGCAAAGGCGACGATCGCGACGTTACGCATGCGACTTCTTCCGGATCTCGTCCATGATCTTCCCGATCGATGCGTCGGCTTCCCCCGTGGGCTTGAAGTAGCGGATGTTCTCCAGCGACTCGGTCCACTCCGCGCGGTCCCTCCAGACGGCCCGCACCCTCATCCCGGGGCGCATCTCTTCGATCGGGCACTCCTGGATCAGGTGCATGATAGGAAGGTCGGCGCCGTCCAGCAGGATGTAGCCGTAGGCGTAGGGCACTTCGAGAACTTGTTCGTAGAATTTGATGTTCACGATGCAGTAGGTGTAGACGACGCCCCAGTCGGGAAGCTCGACCAGCTCGCTCATGGGCGATGCCGTCTCGACGGAGAAGAGCCGGGGCGGCACGTAAACCTTGCCGGTGTCCGGGCAGCGCGACCCCACGATGCACCCTTCGCGCAGGGCGCGCAGGAAGGTGCTCGTCCCTGCGCCGACGGCGTAGTCGTAATGCACCGCGATGGGCGTC